>ERZ827168.14-NODE-14-length-309259-cov-23.973584_pt1 | contig 309259 bp, 290 predicted proteins | sample MGYA00519868_ERZ827168 | MGnify/ENA primary metagenome ERZ827168 (study PRJEB31778, sample SAMEA3449271) | human gut metagenome | biome: human gut; feature: human-associated habitat; material: faeces | place: United Kingdom | collected 2010/2012 ... | reverse complement strand
ACGCTTCGGGGAAGCGTTTTTAGGGCGTGGGAACACTCCGTGATAAACCTGACCCACAAGCGGCATAAGTCGATATCCGTGAACCACCTGACCGACTGCGCCCCTTGCTCTCCGCCAAAGCCGAAGCCCTTGATACATAAGGGCTTTCGGCTTTTCTTTTTCTTTCGAGTTATTAAAACAAAGAAAATCGTATTAACCCCTTAAAATGGAAATCGTATTAACTATCAGCCGCCCACAATCGTGTAAACTTTGCACGAAATCCATTACATTTTTTGTCTGAAAAGGAAGAAAGAAAAAGAAAAATGGCAAAAAATTTTTTGATGATGGCAAAGAAGTTGCAAATTTTGAGGCTGATTTTTTGCCTTCGGACTTACCAAAAGAGGAATAAAAAGAAGATGAAGAACAATCGCGCGCAGAAAAAAGCGCAATGGAATTTTTAAAGAGAGTTGCACCGAAGGTTCTTCTTCAAATTATGTGTAAAGTCTCCGCCTGCGGTCGTCAAAAATCCATCCTCCGTCACGAAAGACAGCTTGTTGCTATTGCTTTTTGCTTCTATCAAACACTGCAAATCAGTTTTGAAAGATTCATATAAAAATCGAAAAATCCCTGGCGTGAGCCGAAGGCCTTTTCATCGGCAGCATTGCAAAAATCATAATGATCTGCGCCATAAATCGTGGGCATAACATACCATACTCCGGGAATAATGACTTTTGCTTCGTCATATGTTATGTGATCCTCCTCAAACGGATAAAGAGCACTCTTAAGCGGAACTATTCCGTCGTTGGCTCCCCACGACTTATCGATAAACTTTCCTCCGATAAACATATTTACCGATGCGGATATAAGCGGTGAAGACAACTTGAACGGGAGAAATGCGTCGTAATCTTCATTCAATTTTGTATAGCCATTCCTGCCATCTTTCGTGATACATGCCGAATACGAAAAATAGTATGCGGATTTAACCGTTTTAATCATTTTATTGAGTTTTTCTGCGCCCTGAACCGTTAGATCATAGCCGCAGTGGTCCATTGACAGCGCCATTTTCAAACAAGCCAACGGATTAAATCCCGCCTTTTCGCCCGTAAAAGGATCCTTGGTTATCCCCCACTGATCAAGCATCAGGTCATTATGAGATTTGCCCGTAACGCATTTGAGGTGAAGCAACTGTATCATAAGGAATGCCGGGGCAACAGTATCGGACACATAATTTGAAACCGTTGAACCGTTATGCGGTGAAGCGATGGTGGTAACCGAATGTATTCCCTTTTCGTGACCGCCTTTAAAGAGCTCGGAGCAGTTATTCTTATCGGCGTTCATTTCTGTTTCATTCCCGTAGGCAAGAAGGGACGCCAAAAGTCTAATAGTCTCACCGCCAAAGGAATGTCCGACGAAGTTCAACGGGCTTTCGAGATTCCACGGTGTACCCATGGTTGCTCTTCCGGTATAGTCCCTTCCGTAACGCGAATGACCGCATTCCCTTGAATGCGCCTCGCCGTAATCAACGATTGTACCCGTCAGCTGCGCATAAAGCTCGCAGGCTCTGTCCCATGCGCTGCTGTAGCCGCCCACGGGTGGATTATATACCGTGTAACCCTGTGCACGAAGGTAGGTGATCACATTGTTTTCAGGCTGAGTTCCCCAATAAGGGCTGGTTTTCTCCTGAGGCGATGTTTCTCCCCAGCCGCACATTCCATGAACAAAAATGAACGGATACTCGGTTTTTTTACTTTCGGCGAAGCCGACAACCGTCAAATTGAACATAAGCCCAATGCAGAGTAAGGTGCTGACAAATGATATAAAAAACTTTCTTTTCATGTAAAATCCTCCTTGATGACATTATGCCAAATACCCTTAACATTTAACTAATTATCAAATTTTTCGATACCGCGCAGACGTTTAGAGTATATTATATAATTTGGCAATTTGTCAAGTTGTAATCTTTATGTAGTTAAAAAGAGCCTTGGATCGCACTCTTTGTTCTATTTCAGCTTTTCGATGAGTGCTTTAAGGTCAAAGGCTTCGTCGCCTATTCTGCCGACGCCGAGGGAATATTTATCCGCTGAGCCTATCTCCTCGGCGGTGAGGCCGTCGAGATACTCCGCAATGCGGATGAAGGTCAAGGTCTGCTCATACATAAGCTCCGGGTCGAATTTCTCCATCTCGTGGCTCTCGCTCTCAACGCAGAGGTAATCGGGTGAAGTGACGAGCGATATCTCGGGGATGCCGACGTTAAAAAACGGCTGCCCCTCGCCGAAATGCAGGAAGTTGTGCCCCTTGAGCGTGACCGTTCTGAGACGCTCTCTGCCCTTGACGCACTCCCAATACACCTTTTCCATGGTTTCGTTGCCGGTGTAGACCTCCTCGATGTCGATATCGTTTGTTTTTTTATAAACGCCGTCGGCATCCTTCCACTCCGTGCAGCCCATGTGCTCGGGAGTGATGGCGGCGACGACTTTCATGTGGCCGTCCCTGCCATCCCACAAGCCCTTATTATCATGCAGCCACAGCGAGGTGGCCTGGTCTGAGATGCCGTTCGGGCTTTTGAAAACAGGCAGCCTGAAATGGCCCGTGACGAATACGAATATCAGCGTGCGCTTCGGCTTATGCTCCTTGAAATAACGCATCATCGCCAGCATTGCGATCGCGCCGTTCTCCTCAACGCAGTTGACGCCGTCCGTGTGCGTATTGATGACGACTGCCTCGTTGGTATCCTCACCGTAAATTATCGAGCAGAACGACTCGGTCTCGGCATCCTTCTCGCGCTCGGCGGTCAGAGTGACCGTGGCGGAGAGATTGGCTTCGGCAGCGGCGATTATCTTCTCGCCGTCGGTACTGTTGACCCAAACGGCAGGAATGCCTTGATAGCCGAGGATGAAGTTGAGATATTGACCCTCGACCATTGCGTCTGACATACGCTCCCAAACGCAGATGACCGCTTTGACTCCCATCTTTGCCGCAACGGCGAGGAACGGGAATTTAACGAACGCTGAGGCAACGGGGCCTTTGTAATATTTCGGAATGGCGGTACCTGCGGGGAAGGCGTTTTTCTGGTCAAAGGCTATGCCCGAGTAGGTGTGCATGAAATCCTTGACCTCGACAACGGCGATATTATCCTTGGCAATGGCGAAATTGATATGCTTGCCTCTGACTCTTATCAGTCTGCCGCTGACGCCGTTTTCGTCCGTCTCGCCCGAATACGGGAACGGCGAAGAGACGTGGACTTCGCTGTCGCCGTCGGGGTTATGCAGGACTATCGAGCTGCTTTTTGCCTGCCACCTGTCGAATTTATACTCATTGCTGATAGTCTCAAAGCCCATTGCATGGATCTCATCCTTGAGGTATGAGACAAATTCACGGTGAGCGGGCGAGCCTGTCGGCCTTGTGCCGAAGGAATTCATCTTCTCAACGCCTGCAAGCAGGTCGTCTTTTGTAAACGGATATTCTTTCATTTTCTTTCTCTCTTCCAAAACGACCGCCGATCAAATCGTCTGGCAATCAATCGGCGGTCTGACTTTATATAATTACAGCTTCATTGCGGTCTCATATGCCTGCCATATGACCGTTCTCAGGTTGCCGACTGCATCGCAATCGCCGACGAGGTGGACGTTGCCGCCCTTGGCAGCGATGGGTGCGGGAATATAACCGGCGGAGGATATGACTGAGTCGCACTCGACCTTGAATTCCTTGCCGTCCTTATCGGTGCAGGTGATGAAGCCGTCGCCGACGGATTTGAGCTTGCTCTCAAGATATACGGGCACTTTCTTCCATGCGAACCACTCTCTGAGGTATGAGCTGTTGGCAAGGCAGACGCCGGTCTGAGCGACAAGGTCGTTCTTCATCTCAACGATGCTTACCTCCTTGCCCTGAAGAGCAAGCTCATAAGCGATCTCGCTGCCGGTAAGACCGCCGCCGATAACAGCGACCTTCTGACCCACGGGAGCGCCGTTGAGGAATTCGCACGCCTCGACCATCTTCTCATGGCCGGGGATATTCTTAAGCACTCTTGCGGTAGCGCCCGTTGCGATAACCACGGGGTCGCTGCCGAACTTGGATATATCCTTTACCTCGGTGTTGAGCTTGACCTCGATGCCGAGCTTCTCCATCTCTCTGCGATACCATGTCAGCAGCTCTCGCAGCCTGCCCTTGTAGCTCTCAGCCGATGCCGGGATAAAGGTGCCGCCGAGCACGCCGGACTTCTCATATATAACGGGGGTGTGGCCTCTGAGCTTGGCGACACGGGCAACCTCCATGCCGCCGATGCCGCCGCCGACGATATGTATGGTCTTGGGCGACGAGGTCTTTTTGATATAATGCTTATTCCACTGCATCATCTCAGCATTGACGGCGCACCTTGAGAGGTGAAGCGAGTCGCTGAGCTCCTGATCGTTGGGAACGCCCTTATAGTGGCACATATTGAAGCAGCCGCTGTGGCAAAGGATGCAGGGGCGGATATCCTCCTCCCTATCCTCGATGACCTTGGTGAACCACTCGGGGTCGGCAAGGAAGTTGCGGGCGAAGCCTGCGCCGTCGAGCTTGCCGTCGGCAATTGCCTTGGCTGCGACGTCGAGGGTCATCCTGCCGGCGCAAACAACTGGGATATCAACGAAATTCTTGATATGCTCGACATCCTCAAGGTTGCAGTTCTCGGGCATATAGATGGGCGGATGTGCCCAATACCATGCGTCATAGGTGCCGTTATCGCAGTTGAGCATATCATAGCCCGCATCCTGCAAATACTTGGCCGCTATCTCGGACTCCTCCATGTCTCTGCCGACCTCGACGTAATCCTCGCCGGGGAGAGCGCCCTGACGGAAGCCCTTGGTCTTGGAGATTATCGAATATCTGAGCGAAACGGGGAAATCCTTGCCGCATTCCTTCTTGATAGCCTTGACTATCTCGGCTGCGAAACGATATCTGTTCTCAAGGGAGCCGCCGTATTCGTCGGTCCTCTTATTGACATATTTAAGGGCGAACTGGTCGAGCAGATAGCCCTCGTGGACAGCGTGGACCTCAACGCCGTCCACGCCTGCGTCCTTGAGCATCTTGGAGGACTTAGCAAATGCGTCTATCATCTCCTGAATCTCAGCCTTGGTCATCTCTCTCGAGGGGAGCTTATCTGACCAGCGGTTTGGCGACGGGCTTGCGGAGGCGGTGATCCTATCGAGATCCATAACGGGCTTTGAGAGGACTCTGAGCACCTTGTTGTTATAGAGCTTCTCCATCATCTCGGAGACGGTGAAGCTCCTGCCGAAGCCTGCGGTGAGCTGCACAAAGAGCTTGGCGCCGGTCTTGTGAAGCTCGGGCACCCACTTGGCAAGGTCGTCATACATCTTCTTATTCTTGTGGAGCCATGCACCGAACATCGGATTGTAGACGGGCTGGCAGCCGGGCAGGACGAGGCCGACATTATTCTTTGCGACCTCCATGATGAAGCGTGCGCCGTCCTTGTCAAAATGGTTCTTCTCCATCCATCCGAAAAGATCCGTGCCGCCCATGGAGGTCAGTACAATGCGGTTTTTGATCTCCACATTGCCTATCTTCCACGGTGTTAACAATGACTCGTATTCTTTTTTCATAAAGACACCCCTTAAAATTTTTGGATCTCGCGCGGAAGCCCGCCCGAAACGCTTAACTTACGGTTAATAATTTTATCATAACACTTATTTATTGTAAATAACGGTTAGCAGTCAATGTTACAAAAACGGCGTTTTTGTTCGGAATTTTTTCGCTTTGAAATCGCATGATCCGTCAAGATAACACAAGCGGACGTTATGATATGAAGCACGAATCAGAATGCTTCGGTAAAACCAATTCACTTTGCCGTTACAGCAGCAAAAAGAGCCGGAGAGATCCGACGCATTATTCAGCAGTTCGTTTGAAATCAGAGGTTATTTATCCTTCTGCCAGCAAGCCGCCGACATTGACCGCCTCGTGAACCGTTTTCATCGTTCATCCCTCCCGTGTGTCTATAGCATACACTATGACATAACGTCAGAGTCAAGAGGATTTTAGAATTTTTTATGTCTGTATTATTTTAACTCATTCAGTACGTATTTGCAATAAAAATCAGGCAGCTATATAATATGACTGCCTGAAAGTGATTATAATATTATTGAATCTTTTTTGTATCATAGTCGGCGCTGAGACTTATAATGCTTTTTGATACAATATCGTCGATGCTTTTTGTTGACAGCTCTACCTGAAAGTCAAGTGAATCTGCACTTTCCGTGCCCCATTTGACTGTACCGTCCGGGTACTTCACAACATTCTCGGCACTCAAATTGATATATGCGTTGTATTTTTCACCCCTTTCGTTTGAGCAAACAAGGTGGTAAATGAAGCATATTTTGTTTATCGGTGAATAGCTGCTTGTAACATTTGCAAGTTTGTTTGATTTGAGCGAAACAATATACACATTTTCAATTTCACTTGTCACTATTTCAAAAATCGGTAAACCCCAAATGCCATCTTGCCCCACAGAAAAAGACTCGCCAAACAGGTAATTTGTTCCGACCGCTTTTGCACTTTCGGCAGTAACAAAATCGTCACGCTCTTTATACAGAGCAGTCAAATCGAGTCCATCCACCGATGTTATATATTCGGGCATATTTTCAACAGTAAACTCCTTTGACTCTTCTAAGAGACGATAAGTGCCCGTTGCTGATGAATTGATCTTCGCTGTTACTTTAACTTTTTCACCATTGGCAAAGTACCTTCTTTCGGTACTGAAAGAAACATTCGACTGAACTTGCTGTGAACACCCGGATACACTCATTGAAGGCTCACAAAATGGCGAAATTCCCGCAAAGGATATCTCAAACCCGTCAAATGCGTCAAGCAACATGGACGAATCCATTTTTTCTATCGTTTCCCCTGTCTTTGTGGCTCGATTGATCTCGATTCCCTCGGTTTTACTTTTTCCGCAAGAAGCCATACTCAGTAAGGTCGCACATGACAGAAGAATAATAATTGCTCTTTTCAATTTCATATTAATACACTCCGTTAAATTATTACAGAACACAACGAATAGGTACATTAAAACTCATCTAAGTACCAATCGTTTTTCTCTTTAATCATTTCAAATGTCTCCTCGGTATTAGCCTCGTCATAAAGATAGTCCTTGCTCGTCCAAACATCGGCAGTAACCAAAGCGTGAGTATCATCCGTAAAGTCAATGCGTTTAACCTTAAACTTAACTTGCTCATCCTGTGTTGCAACACCTAAAGCAAACAGTCCGCTGAATAAATCCGACCCAAAGTTAATATCGAGCGGGCCAACATCGCCGCCGACCATTGAACCGAGCTTTCCCACTCCTTTAAGGGCATTTCGGCTCTTAGCATCCATGCAGTCAATCACGCCTTCAAAGTTGCCGGTCGAATATGCTTCTTCAAATGTTTCAAGGCGCTCAACTATCTTCTCGGCATCACTCTTGTAAAAAAAAGCAAAATAACCGCCAACAGCAACAACTGCGCATATCAGAATAACCGCTACAACCTTTTTCAAACTTAACCCTCCTAACGTCAAACAAGAGGGTTACCATTTGCATCCTCTGTGATCTTGCCGGTTAACACCCTAATGCCGAAAATAAGATTGATTATCCAAATAATACCATAGCCGACGAAGCCGATGGCAACAACGAACAAAATCGTGCTGATAATAAAAGCAATAATATTAATCATAAATTTTGTTTTATCGCCCATCAGATAATAGTGAATTCCCAAATTTGTCACAAACGGAATGCAAGCTAAAACGCCGATAAGTGTTTTTGATTTACTTTCACCGCTTTTTGAAGCACCGGATTTCTTTAATCCTACGCCGCAAGCAGTGCAAATTATCTGATTGTCGTTCGTTTTCGCTCCGCAATTCGGGCAAAACGAAGCGCCCGCTTTGGGGTCTGCACCGCAATTAAGACAAGCGGCTGCGTTCTCGTTAACTTCTTTTCCACAATTTCTGCAATACATCGTCACAATCTCCTTTTACATTTTAATCACCAACACATTTACCAACATTGCCAGTTGATTTCAGCAAACATTATAACCTGTTTCAGGTTAAATGTCAATACTCTAAATCAGGTTAGATATAATTTTACAGGGTGATTTCATGTATAAGCGAATTCGTGATCTCAGAGAAGATCGGGATATGAATCAAACTCAGATAGCTAAAATTCTGAATATGTCGCAGACCGGATATTCAAAATACGAGACCGGCGAAAACGACTTACCGACAGCCGTGCTTATCAAGCTCGCAAGGTTTTACGACACAAGCATTGATTATATCCTCGGTGAGACAAACGATCCGAGGCGTTACCCCGACTGAGCAGCATAAACAACACAGCCGCCCGAGCTGAGCATACAGCTTTTCGGGCGGCTGTGGTTTTATTCTTCAGGCATATCGGCAAGGTGATGCAGGTCGAGCTCACCGTTATTTATCAATTCTTGAATTATGTGCGACAAATCATTTTTCACATTTTCGCTTTCGGATTTATCGCCCGCATTCTCAACATATACGGTACTGTCGCCCAGCTTAAATGTTGCATAGTAAATTGCATTCTGCTTACCGACGCTGTTGCGGTCTGTCACAAAATATCCGGCAATCACGCTTATTCCGTTGACGGTAGAGATTTTCTCGGCTCCGTCAATTACGGTATCAAGCAATGAGATATCCGCCGTGGAAATCACCATTTTGGTATTCCCGATCCTTCCCTCAAAGCCGATTAGCCCTTTGCCGCTTGCGAACACAGCACGAGCCGTAACGGGCAGGCTCGGGAACAGCGCCTGTGTCTCTTCCTGCGTGAGTTCCCTCGTTGTCACATCGGCATCAAGCTGAAGGCTTGATGCTGCGGTTTTTGACTTTACAAAAACGATCTCGTTTCCGTTATCCAAGGCGGCAATATCGGTTTTGCTACCGAGCAATCCGCTCTGAAACACGCCCGCAGCCAGCACGGCAACCGCCGCAAGGCAAGCCGCAGCCGCACCCAATTTTGCCCAAATTGATTTTTGCGCCTTCTTCTTGTAACCGAGTGCTTCGTCAACATACTTTGTGTCAATCTCACTCATAGCGTCTGAAAAAATTTTTGTGTTCATATCAAAACTCCTCTTTCGGTCAAGTATCGCCTCATCTTCTCACGGATACGTGTCAGCCGAACGGAGATATTTTTCTCCGATAGCCCCATCAGCTCGGCTATATCCTTGTAGCTGTCGGCAAACCAATAGCGGCGCATGAAGATAATGCGATTTTCAACGGTCTGCGTATCCAAGAAGCCTTCGATGACATGAGCCAATTCTCCCGCTTCGAGCTCGGCTTCCACGGTTTTTGAATCTGCAATGCAAGCCTCGATCTCGTCCAAAGCAAGCGTGTAGCGGCTGCTTCGCTTAGCCGCTCCGTTCCTGCGATAGACTTTTAGCGAAATGTTGCGAACAATCTTCAGAATATAGGTCAAAAGCGGATCCGGCCGCTCCGGCGGGATGGCGTTCCATGCGCCCAAATAAGCGTCATTGACGCATTCCTCCGCATCCTGCCTGCTGCCCACTATACGGTAAGAAAGGTCACGGCAGATCTTGCCGTATTTGATATCCAATTCCCGTATGCCCTGCTCCGAACGCTCGAAAAGCATTTCTATAATTCTTTCATCTTCTGTCATCACACCGCCTCCTTTCCGGCTTCACCTATATACTACGGTTTCGGCGACAAATACTACATCAAATCCGAAACTTTTTCAAAAACCGTATTAAAAGCCGCCCCGACGAACCGTTTCATCCGGGCGGCTGTGATTTTATTCTTTATCAAACATATCTGCGAGCTTACGGGCGGAGGCGGCGAGGTCATTTGCGGCCTGCTGCGCGGTCTCGGCAGTGAATTCGGCGGGGTATTCCGAGGCTTCGAGGGTGAACCACCCGTCATAGCCTATCTTTTTGAGCGCATTGACGACTTTAACAAAGTCGATATCCATTGAGAACGGTATCTGGTGGCTGTCGTGCCAGCGGTCGTTATCGTGGATATGCAGCGCCTTAAGGCGTGAGCCGAGGGCAAGTATCATCTCCTCGGCGTTCGTGCCGAGCCCCTTCATCTCCGCGTGGCCGATATCGAGGCAGGCGACAAAGAACGGGTCGTTGACCGCGTCGAGGTGGGCATTGAAGCTCTCGGGGTCGGAGCAGGCGGCGGGGGCGGCTTCGTCCTTTTCACCGTTCCAATTCCACATATTCTCGGTGGCTATCTTCACCCCGCACTCCTTGGCAAAGGGCAGCAGGGCGGAATACAGCTCGGCATTCTCCTCGGGCGAAAAGTTGTTATTCGGGTGGATTATGCATATCCCGCCGCCCGCCTCGGCGGTGCACTCGATGGAGCGCTTGAGCACGGGCACGCTCTCAAGCCCCCACGACGGGAACGGCGCGTGCGACTGATTGCAGACTATGCCGTTATCGAGGCCGATCTGCTTAAGGCGCCTTGCATAGGCGAGGTAATTGCCGCCGGAAAGCGGATGCGAGTTAAAAACGAGCCTGTGATTCTCACGGTCGTTATCCGCAGCGTCAAACATGGAGAAATCCCACGCGTCAAAACCCGCCTTGGCGATAAGCTCCACTGCTTTTTCGTCACCGACAAGCATGGAGATCGAAGATATTTCGGTTGAAATTTTCATATAAACACCTCAAATCAATAAATCGAATGCCGAGCAATCCTTTGGATATTTTCTCACGTTACCGTGCGTCAGAGCCCTTTGCGCTTTTGCTTTTTCTTCTCCTGTCTCGGCTCAAAGCGGCTCCTCAAGCATGATCGTCAGGCGTGATCTGATAATATCCTTTTTGTTTCCTCCTTAAATTCGCATATGGATAATTGCAAGGGACGGACAACCTAAGGAGGCAGGTTACCGATCCGACGACTTCGTGCCGGCGAACTCCCGGACTACCTACCGGGACGTGTTTTTATCCTCGCAATTTTTTGAAAATGTAACGGTTTGCTCTTTCATTGATATTTTGCCGACCGTGTACCCGAACGGGATAAGCTCCTTTTTGTATTTCAGAAAGGAGTGGTCGAGCGGAACTCCCGCGATATCGGCGATTTGGGCGAACGACAGCTTGAATGAATCCTCGCCTCTGCCGCCGACATATTCCCATAATTTATCGTATTTGCTCATTATCTCACTTTTTTGCCTTGCCGAGGACGTTCAGCAGCACATAAAGCCCCACAAGGGCGGCTGTTGCGCCGCAGAGCACGGCATACATGGAGGGTATTGTGACCTTGGTGTCAAAGAAATACATATTGCAGTCAACGGAGTCACGGATAAGCTCGATGACTTCGTCGGGGAAGCCGCTTGCGCTCATCTCGTCATAAGCTCCTCTGAGCATATGATTGCGAAGCAGGCTTGTGCCGTAGGTGCCTGGCAGGAAAGACAGGACCTTTTGCAGCCCCGTGCCGAAGCTCGAGATCGGCATATATGCACCACAGATGAAGCCATAGCCCGCCGAAACGATCGTGCCGACCGCAGAGCCCTGGCCGTTTGTGCTGAGCGGATAATTGATGCAGGACGAGAGCGCCACGCCGAAAAGCGTCAGCAGCAAAACGTCGAGCACGGTATAGAGCACGTCGGCGGCGGAGAGATACCAGCCCGTTTTGAGCAGATAGAGTAGGCATACGCCGAGCGCGGTCAATGAAATAATCATCGTTGTGATGGCGGAGGCGCAGAAATAAGCCACCGCAACGGTGCTGCGCCTGACGGGAGTGACGGCGATATCGCGCCTTGCCCCGCTTATTTTATCCTGCACCATCAGCAGGTTGGAGCAGAAAGCGACTGTCACGCAGCTAACAGCGAGCAGCGAAGAGACGAGCTGACCGCCGACGGTCGCGTCGATAACACTGTCGCCTATCTTTATCATCTCGGGGATATTTGAAACGAAGCTGTCGCGGTAGACATTCGCAAGGAAGGTGGCATAGAGCACGAGCAGGATAACCGGGGTTATAAGAGAAGTGAAAAACATCCCCTTATCCTTAAAAAAGAGCTTAATATTGCGCTTTATCAGATTGCCGAGACCCATCATTTCTCATCACCTCCGACAAGTTTTTTGCCCGTGACGGCAAGGAACACATCGTCCATCTTGCCCTTTGTCACCTCATAATCGGTGAAAAGCTCGGGATGACCGACTATCAGCCTTGTTGCCTCCGTCGTATTCGGCACGGAGATCCTCACGGCGTCGCGCAGAGCCTCGCAGGGCAGACCGAGCGGCTCTATTGCCGATTTATCGGCGCCGTAGAGGGTTATGAAATCGCCCGTATAGGCGTTCTTTAGCTCCAAAGGCGTGCCCTCGGCGGCTATCATGCCGCTGTCGAGTATGACGACATAATCGGCGTCCGCGGCTTCCTCCATATAGTGGGTGGTAAGGAATACGGTCATTTTTTCGCTCTTTCGCAGGTCGGATACAACATCCCAGAGCAGTTTCCTTGTCTGCGGGTCAAGACCGGTGGTCGGCTCGTCGAGGATGAGTATCTCCGGCTTATGCAGCAATGCGCGGGCGATATCCACCCGCCTGCGCTGGCCGCCCGAGAGCTTGCCAACGGTGCGGTCAAGTATCGTCTCAAAATCCAGCATAGCCGCAAGCTCCGAAAGCCTTGATTTGAATTCCTTGCCCGTAATGCCGTAAAGAGCCGCACGGCTCCTGAGGTTATCGCGCACGCTCAGCGACTTATCAAGCACGGAATTTTGGAATACTACGCCGAGTTTGCGGGTTATCTTATCAAGCCCGTGCTCGATATTCTCGCCGCATATGACGACGCTGCCCGAATCCTTGCGGAGCTGGCCGCACATTATGGATATCGTGGTCGATTTGCCCGCTCCGTTCACGCCGAGGAAGGCAAAAAGCTCGCCCTTTTGCACATGAAACGAGAGATCCCGCACAGCCTTGACATCGCCGAAGGATTTGTTCAGTCCGTTGATTTCAATAATATGTTCCATATATCTCTCCAAAACCCTAAATTATTTTGAATGCTCAAAAGCATTGACAGCCGCTGCGACCGCGCCGTAGAGCACGCCCGCGACCGCCCAGATTATCCATATATTTTTCGGCTCGGCCGCACCTGTCTGCGACACTATAAGGAATACGGCGGTGACGACGAGCCAATAGATAACGCTGACCGCGCCTTTGACGCTCTTCTTTGATTTGTTTTTGCGCGTGAATTCGCCCTCCTCAAGGAGTCTGTCCATGGCAGCTTGATAAACCCCGCCGAGCACGAACAGGAAGCAGGCGACGCCGATCAGCGCAAGCAGCAGGCAAACGCAGGCGACGCCCACGATATCCGAAGCTCCGAGGCAGGCCGTTGTCAGCAGGGGCACCACCGCAAGGATGCACAGCACCGTGCCGATCACGACGTAGCGCAGGTAGGTATCTTTGAATTCTTTTTTGCGCTCGTTTACCATGCCCGTCACGCCGTATTCTGTCTCAAAAGGCTCTTTATCGAGGAATTCGTATTCCTTGCTCCGTGAGCCGCAGATGATGAATATCGCTACGGCGAGGGCAACAATCACGAGAATTACGGCGAGGCCGATGCCCGCGGCGGCATTCTCGCTTAAAGCTATCGCCCCCGAGTCGCTAAGGGCGGCAAGCATTATCAGCGCTATCGGCGAATAAATGCACATGAGAGTCGCGGCGGCAATTCTCGAGGCTGCCGCTTTTCTTAATGAAATGTATTCCTGCGCCTGCTCAAGAGTGACGCGGCGCAGAGGGCTGCCCTGCTCCGCCTGCGGTTCGGCGGGGGCGGCAGATTCCTCAAGCTCATCTTTTAACAAATAATCTGTTGTCACGCCGAAGATACGGCTCATTGTGAGCAGCTTATCCATATCGGGCACGCTGCGCGCGCTCTCCCATTTTGAGACTGCCTGGCGGCTGACCCCGAGCTGCTCTGCAAGCTCCTCCTGCGACCAGCCCTCTTTTTTGCGAAGCGAAATGATCTTGTCTGCGAGTATCATAATTTTCCCTCCTTTTGTGCGTTCGTGCCGCACTTTATGAGAAAATTCTACATTTTTGCTCGGTTGCATTCAAGAAAGTCGGGTAGGAAATCTGTCAACCGGCGGTTGCAACCGCATAAAAGCAGACAATTTCTTTAATATTATATATTTTTATTATACGCTTTCACGGACGGATGTCAACGGCTTTTCATATTTTCGCATAAAAAGAAGGCGTCCCCGCAGGAACGCCTTACTTGGTTATTCGTTTTCCTCCGACGCTTCGTCGGTGAGCTGCTTATTCTTGGCAGCAGTGAGCGCCCTCGCCTTCTCAAGGTCGCTGTACATCTTGTCGCGGGTCTTTTTATCAATGTTATAGAACGCCATCGGGATTAGGCAGAGATAGTCAAAAACAAGTCTCGGCGCATATGCCGCAACAAACATTCTGAACATCGTATCAACGGAATGCTGGCTGTTATAGCCCGCCTCGTAGCCCGCCCATTTCTCGAGCAGGTAGGCGTTGATGACCTTGAGAATTATATCCTTGACCTTGTTGAAGTAGCCCGTCATCATATTGATGGTGGCTTCAACACGGTAGCCGTTTTGCCATTCGCAGTAGTCGAGCACCTCATAGTTAATCTCGCTGCCGACTATTTTCTTAGTAGCATAGAAGGCCATTTCGATACAGTTGCCTATTGAGAATGCGATAGTCATGGGCAGCTTTTTGCGATAGAAGCCGTTCTCCTTACCGCCGATTAGACCGGTCAGCAGGAACAGAGTCTCGGAAGCGATTATTGACGAACGGGACATTATCCAAAGAGACCTTGTGGAGAATTTATCTCTGAGCTTGGTCGAGAGCGGATAGCTGGCATATGAAATAGGCGAGCCGAGAATGCCTCCGACAACGCCGATGGAGTTGAACTTGAGAACGTCGGAGAAATAGAGCGATTCGCTCGTTCCGACGTCGATGCCGTCAACAAAGCCCGAAAGCGTATAGACGAGCAGCGGCCTGTTCTTAAACACCGCCATAAGGCCCTTAACGGGGTGAGGCGGCTTCTCTGACTGCGGCACGCGCTCCTTGCTGACTATCGCCCACCAGATATTCGGCACTGTGGCGATGATCCACCAAAACATTTTCATCACGACGAAAGCCTTAACGATGTTGAAATCGAGCTTGCCGTTCTCAATAAGGTCAAAGATCACGCCGGCAAGCTGCCCCGGTAATTTTGAGCCCAGCTCCGATACGAACTTCGCCGCAAGCAACAGCCGCGATCGCTCATTTGGATTCGGGGTAAAGACGTTGTCAATGTATCCGCCGCCGCCGAAAAAGGCGTTGACGGTCTCGCTTGAATAGGATATCGCCATCCATATCCATATCTTTTTGCTGTCGTCATAGCCGTTATTCAGTATGAGCAGCGGGAAAATACACTGGAAAAAGCCGATCAAAAAGCTCGGCAATATCGAAAGAAACTGGAAAGGCTTGAATTTGCCCCAGCGGGAACGCATATTATCAATTATCGCCGCGGAAAGCGGGTCGTTGACAATATCGTATATACCGAGGCCGACGTTTGCCTTGGCAACATCTGTGGGCTTGACACCGCAGAGCTTGTTGATATAGAAATCGGAGCCGACATCGTATCTGCCGAGAGTCATGCCGCCGATAGCGGATTTGACCATGTAGGCAACTCGCTCTTTTGTGGAGCAGAAGAGACGGTTCATATACGCAGGGGAATCCAATTTGACGTTATTCTCGTCAAGCTCTCTGATGTTTTCAGCTGCTTCGCTCATCCGACCTTCGCCTCCTCTTTCTCAGCTTTCTTTTCTTCCTCATGCTTGCGCTCGGCTTCGGCTATCTCAGCGTCTTTCTGAGCCTGAAGCGCGGTAAGGCGTTTATACATCTCCTGCCTTATCTCCTCATGGGGAACGCCCTTATCGAGCATTTCAAAATACTCCTCTATGGGTATGCCGCCGACATAGCACTGCTTATGGTGTATCTCAATGCCCTGCTTATAGACGGCGATATCTATCGCAAAATTCACTATGAGCATGACTATGTAGAGATATGCGCCGATGCCGAGCGAGCCGTAGGCAAATGAGCCCTCGGGCATCACGGCAAAGCAGACCGCCGACACGACCGAGAAAAGGAGCATCATGATATCGAGCGTGTAATTCCTCGGCTTGCCCTTGGGCGAGCAGGCAAGAGTCAAGAGCACAAGGTGAACGAGAATGAGCACGAGGCTCAGAAGGAACAGCACCGCCGAGATGACGAACGGCGCGCCTCCGTTTGAGAAACTGCCGAGAACAGCGCCGAAATCAAGCCCGTCGAAGAGCTTGTAAACGCCTATCGCGTTGAGGTTGCCGCTCTGCTCCGGCATGGGAGCGGAGAAATTCGCCTTGACTATCGGCAAAAAGAGCGGGGCTATCGGCAAAAGGCTGGTGAAAATTCGCACTATCGCGAGCTTGGAGCCGGCAAAGGACGCCTTGAGCCTGTCGAGCTTCTTTTGAAAATGATAGTTTTGAACTTCTGCGATATCCGCATCCGCCATCAGCCGCTCCTGCAGATCGTAAAGCACGATATTTGCGCCGCAATAGGGGCATTTCTGCTTCCAATCGGCAAGCCGCAGATGGTGGTTGCATTTGGGGCAGTTTGCCAAGGGCTTCACCTCCGTAATAATATCCGCATATCACATTAATGCGAAATGCGATTTAATATGCTATACATATTAACATATTATTGCGGGTTTGTCGAGAGTTTTTATGAAAAAAGCACAAAAATCATTATAATTGATTATTGTTTAACGCAATTATCGGCTGATTTCTTTTATCTTCTTGAGAATTTCTCTGTCGGCGGGGCAGAAGTCATAAAGGTCGATCTCATCGGGAGTTATAAATCTTATATCGTTATGTTCGAGCCGCTGCGGCTCGCCCGACGGGATCTCGGCATTGAAAAGAGTCAGGTGAATGGTGATATCGGGGTAGACATGATCGACCTCCATGAATATATCGCCGACCTTGACCGTCACGCCTATCTCCTCACGGCATTCCCTTATCAAAGTCTCGGGCAGAGTTTCGCCCGGCTCGGCCTTGCCGCCGACAAATTCCCACTCGAGCGCCCTCGTCTTATTGACGGGCCGCTGGCATATCATAAACCTATCCCCGCGCCATATAAGCGCCGCCGCAACCTGAACCATATCTGATCCTCCGTAAGCAATAAAATTTTGTCGAGAAAAAATTTGTAAATTACCATTGACTTTTTTGAGCAAATGATTAAAATAATATATACGATATGTGCGGACATAGTTCATCGGTAGAATGATAGCTTCCCAAGCTATTTAGGCGGGTTCGACTCCCGTTGTCCGCTCCAGAGCCGCATTGTTAACGCAATGCGGTTTTTATTTTGCTATCAAAAAAGCCGAATGCGGGGCTGCCCTGCACTCGGCTTATATTTTTTACGCAAGCCTCTCGGCTATCATGGCTTTGACGGTGTCGATGACCTTGTCAATCTCGACCTTCATGTTGACGGTCTTATCTCTGGTGACTACCTCGCAAACGCCCTCTTTGAGGTTTCTGGGGCTTACGATGACCCTGATGGGCACTCCGAGCAGGTCTGCGTCGGAGAACATTGCGCCGGGTCTGATATTGCGGTCGTCATAGATGACTTCCATCTTATCGCCGAGCATTTTCTGATAGAGATCGTCCGCAACGCCTCTGCATTCGTCGTCGTCCGCCCTGAGGCAGCAAAGCTCAACGTGCCACGGAGCGATGCTCATCGGCCAAATGGGGCCGTATTCGTCGTGGTGAGCCTCGCAGACCGAAGCCGCAAGCCTGCCCACGCCGATGCCGTAGCAGCCCATAATGGGGTAATGCAGCTCGCCCTGAGCGTCGGTATACTGCATACCCATGGCCTTGGTATACTTGGTGCCGAGCTGGAATATATTGCCGACCTCGATACCTCTTGAGACGGTGATGCTGTGCTTGCCGCAATTCGGGCAGATGCCGCCCTCTTTGATCTTGGCAAGGTCGATATACTCGACGTCGCCGACATCACGGCTTATCTTGAGACCGGTGTAATGATACTCGGGCTTGTTTGCGCCGCAGGAGAGGTTGTGGGTATTCTCAAGCGACTTGTCAAACAGCACGGTGAACTTCTCTCTGTCCATGCCGACGGGGCCGATGAAGCCCGCATAGAGGCCGCAATCCTCGGTTATCTCGCCGGGGTGGACCTCCTCGCCGAGGTAATTGGTCAGCTTCGTCTCGTTGACGTCAAGATCGCCTCTGATGAATATAACAACATATTCATCGGTCATATTCTTCTGATAAACGACCGCCTTGCAGGACTGCTCGAGCGGAGTTTTAAGGAATTCGCAGATATCCTCTATCGTGTGGATGTTGGGGGTATAGACCTCCTCAAGAGGCTTGCTCTCGCCGATCATCTCATTCTTTATGATGCTCTCTGCGGCCTCCATATTGGCTCTGTAATCGCACTCGGAGCAGACGGCTATGGTATCCTCACCTATCGGGGTGAGCAGCATATATTCATGTGAAACGCTGCCGCCCATCATGCCGGAATCGGATTTAACGGTTATCGTCTCGGGGATGCCAGCCCTCGCAAAGATGCGCTCATATGCCTTGTAGCAGATATCGTAATATCTCTCAAGATCCTCCTGAGAGGTGTGGAAGGAATAAGCGTCCTTCATGGTGAATTCACGCACTCTGATAAGGCCGCCTCTGGGTCTCGCCTCGTCGCGGAACTTAGTCTGGATCTGATATATCATAAAGGGATATTTGTTGTAGCTGTTGGCGTATTCCCTGACAAGCTGCACGGCAGCCTCCTCATGGGTCATGCCGAGCACCATGGGGATATCGTTCCTGTCGGTGAATCTGAGCAGCTCGCTGCCGATAGCCTCATATCTGCCGGATTCATTCCAGAGCGAAGCGGGCATAACGACCGGGAACTGTACCTCCTGACCGCCGATAGCGTCCATCTCTTCTCTGATTATATTCTCGATTTTTCTCGTTATCCGTCTGAGAGGCATAAAGGAGGAATAGATGCCGTTTGCGACATTCTTCATATATCCGCCCCTGAGCATGAGAGCGTGGCTGTCTATCACGCAATCCGAGGGCTTCTCCTTAAATCTTTCGCCGACGAGTTTGTCAATTTTCATTTAGCTTACCTCCGGGAAAACCACCGAAATGATTTTCAGATTGAATATCGGCAATAATTTTACATCATCAAAGAAAAAATGTCAATGTTTTTAAGCTATTTAAAAGGAAATATAAATTCCTACATAAAAAGCAGGAATATAGCGCTTCCGCTATTGATATTGTCAAAAAGCTGTGGTATAATGATACTGCGGATCAAGATCCGCACATCGCAAAAACGAAAGGAAGCATTTACCATGAAAGAGATCACAAAAGATATGAAGATAGGCGAGCTCCTTGACGCCGACCGCACCCTTGCGCCCTATTTCATCGAGATGGGTATGCACTGCCTCGGCTGCCCCTCCGCAAGGAACGAGACAGTCGCTCAGGCATGCATGGTCCACGGCGTTAACGCGGACGAGCTTGTCGCAAAGCTCAACGCTCATATAGCCGAGAATGCTTGATCTGTCGCCGAGAATGGCGATGGCGGCGCGGATGGTGCGCCCGGGCAGCGTTGCCGCCGATATCGGCACCGACCACGCCTATCTGCCCGCTTCATTGATATTAAACGGAATTTGCCCACGGGCTCTTGCGTGCGACCTACGCAAGGGTCCGCTTTCCAATGCCGCCAAAACGGTTGCCGCCTACGGGCTGGAGGGCAAGATAACCCTGCGCCTCTCAGACGGATTTGACGAGATAGAGCCGTTTGAAGCCGACGATCTCATCATCTGCGGCATGGGCGGCACGCTGATGACGGAGCTTGTTTCAAGAGCTTATTGGCTCAAGGATCCCGCCAAAAGGCTGATACTTCAGCCGCAGTCGCATGCCGAGGATATCCGCAGCTACCTGATACATAACGGCTTCAAGATTTTGTATGAGGACGCCTGCACGGATTCCGGCAAGCTCTATTGCGCCATGGCGGTCGAATTCACGGGCGAGGAGCGGGAGTTCTCCGCCGCCTACCCCTACACGGGCGAACTGCCGAAATGCGGCAAACCCGAGGCAAAGGAATACCTGATCAAAATCAAAGAGCACCTTGCCAAAAAATATGAGGCTCAGCAAGATTTCGGCTCGGCGCATGAAGCCGAGAGGCTGAAGCTGATAATCGACGAAACGGAGGCGCTGATAGATGAGATGTAAGACCGCGGGCGAACTATATGATGTCATTGACCGCATTGCGCCGTTCTCAACACAATGCGAGTGGGATAACAGCGGCCTGCTCGTCGGCAGCGCCGACAGCAAGGTAAACCGTATCGGAGTCGTGCTCGACATCACCGTTGAGGCGATAGAGAAGGCTCGTTCGCTCGGCATTGACACGATAGTCGCGCATCATCCCGTTATATTCAGGCCGATAAGCAATATTCCCGTCGACTCGCCTGCCTATCTGCTCGTCAAATACGGCATGACCGCCGTCTGCTCCCACACTCCGCTTGACAAATCCATCGGCGGGGTCAACGACGCGCTCGCCTCAAAGCTCGGCTTCACCGACGCCGCTCCCCTCTTCTCAGTCGGGGATGAAGCGATGGTCAGAGCCGCCGAGATACCCGAGACGGACGCCGTATCGCTCGCAAAATACACCGCTCAGAGGCTCGGCACGACCGTTGCACTTGCCGACGGCGGCAACAGAATAAAGAAGGTCGCATTCTGCGGCGGCGCGGGCGGAGATTTCATAGGCGCCACGATCGAAGCGGGCTGCGACGCATTTATCACGGGTGAGCTGAAGCACAACGAATTTATCGAGTCCAAAGAATGCGGCTTCACGGTTATCGAAGCGGGTCATTTCGCAACGGAGAACCCCGTTGTTGAAGCTCTCGCGGCAAGGCTGCGCGAAGAAATCGAAAACGAGATCATTGTTATCGGGCAGGAAGCGCCCGAGAAATATATAAAATAAGAGGAAAAAATAATGCCCCTTGACGGAATGACGCTCTCGCTGCTGCGGCGGGAGCTTTACCCTTGTATCGTAGGCAGCAGAATAGAGAAAGTACATCAGCCTTCCAAAGACGAGCTGGTGTTTCATCTGCGTACCCGTGAGGGCGCGTATAAGCTGCTCATATCCGCCTCGGCAAACAGCCCGAGACTTCATCTTATAAGCGGTGCGCCGGAGAATCCCTCCACGCCGCCGATGCTTTGTATGCTGCTCAGGAAGCACCTGACAGGCGCAGTCATCACCGACATACGCCAGCTCGGGCTTGATCGTGCGGTATTCATCGACCTTGCCGGCACAAATGAAATAGGCGACGCCGTGACCTTCACATTATGCGTTGAGATCATGGCGAAGCACAGCAATATCATCCTTGTCGGCTCGGACGGGATCATCCTTGATGCTGTAAAGCGAATTGACTTTACGCAGTCGTCGGTGCGCCAGATCCTGCCCGGATTCAAGTACGAGCTGCCGCCGAAGCAGGACAAATCAAACATAACCGAATGCGATATCAAAACAGTCGTTGATCAGATAAAAATGCGCAGCGGCAAGCGGCTCTCCTCCGCCGTGCTTGACGCGGTGGAAGGTGTTTCTCCGTTGATATCACGGGAAATCGCGGCATTTGCCTGTGGAGGAGACACCGCCGTTGACGAGCTGACCCCTATAGCCCTGCAAAGGCTTGAAGCAAAGCTCGGAGAGATAAAAGAAATGCTGCTCGGCGAGGGTGCGGAGCCTACAATGCTGCTGCGTGACGGTGTAAAGCCTTATGACTTTACATTTATGGATATCACGCAATACGGCTTTGCGGTCACGCCGAAACGTTTCGGCTCTTTTTCGGAATTGCTCGACGATTTTTATTTTGAAAAAGATCGCTTTGAGCGCACCCGTCAGCGCAGCCAGTCGCTGCTCAAGCTGCTCAGCAACGCAGCCGCAAGGGCGGCAAGGAAGCTGCAAAGCAGGCAGGCGGAGCTTGACGCCTGCGCCGACAAAGACAGGCTTCGCATCAATGCGGAGCTGATACTCGCAAACCAGTATCGCCTTGAAAAGGGCGCGCCTTTCTATGACGTTGAGAACTTCTACGGCGAGAATGAGACGGTCAGGATCAAGGCCGACCCCGCCCTCTCCCCCTCGGCGAACGCCCAAAAATATTTTAAGGAATACCGCAAGGCGAAGAATGCGGAAAAGCTGCTCGGCGAGCTTATCGAGCAAAGCGGGCAGGAGCTTGCCTACCTTGAAAGCGTTATCGACTCGGTCAACCGCGCCGACGGCTACACGGAACTTGCGGAGATCCGCGACGAGCTTTACGGTCAAGGCTATCTGAAGCGGGCGAAAAACGACAAGGCAAAAAAAATAAAGCCCCTCGCCCCGCTTGAGTATGTCTCCGACGACGGCTACACCATCCTTGTGGGCAGGAACAATATCCAAAACGACATTTTGACCTTCAAGACCGCCGCCAAGGATGATTCGTGGTTTCACACGCAAAAGATCCCCGGCTCCCATGTGGTGGTAGTCGGCAACGGCGATATTATCCCCGAGCGCACCTGCCGCCAGGCGGCGATGCTTGCGGCTTATCACAGCAGCGGGCGCGAATCCTCGCAGGTGGCGGTGGATTACACCGAGGTCAGGGCGCTCAAGAAGCCGACGGGCGCAAAACCCGGCAAGGTCATATATCACACCTATAATACGATGTGGGTCACGCCGGACAGAGAGACCTGCGAAAGGCTGAGAAAGAAGAAATAAAGCAAGGCTGCGAGTTACCTTAACGGTAGCGCCGCAGCCTTTTAATTTAATGTTTCGCTTTTTTATCTCTGAATCTTATCAGGCCTATCACTATCGAGATCTCACAGAGCACCTCGGTGAGGCAGGCGACATAAGAGCTGTTTGCGGCGTTATAAACAAGCCACATGAATGACGAGGGCAATGTCAGCACCCTGAGCCGCTGGGTCTTGGGGCTCCAGAGGACGAACGATGCGAGCACCATTGCGCCCATCGGCAAAAGAGAAAAGAGATTTTTATATGTAACTATGCTGCTTGCCACAAAAGCAGCCGCAAAGATGATCGGGCAGGCGATTGAATCAACGAATTTTGACTTGCCCCTGAACGAATAGGTCACCGCCCTCGCCATGCCGACAAGGTTGCATACCATGCCCTCATATGCGCCGAGCAGGAAATACTGAGTACCGAAGAGCAGACCGCTCATTGCCTGAATGACCACTATCCTGCGATGCGTTCGCTGCTGAAACGACGCAAGCAGGAGCGCCGCCGCAACAACGCTGATTATCTGAGACGCGACAAACGCCGCGCCCTTCTCCGCTATGAAATTTGCCGCCGTTTCTAACATAAACGCTCTCCCTTTCGCCTTATCTTGTGGTATTTTATCATAAGGAGAGCGGCATTTCAACAGTTAAATTGCACAAAGCCGCCGCATCCGAGGACACGGCGGCAGTTATTTTAATCTCTGTCTTTTTCCGAGGCGATTATTGCGCCCGTTTTGGCGTTTATCTCATATTCATACTCAAATCCGCCGCTGACGAATTCAACATCGTAATGAGCTATCGTGCCGTCGGAATCAAGCTCGGTCTTTAGTTTGCGAACCTCCGATTTTGCGAGCCCCGCATTATCAAGGGCTATCCGCTCAGCCTTCGCCGAGCCGATGAAGTCGCCGCCGTCAGCCGCAGAGGAAGCGCCCGCGCGCTCGACCTCATACTCCATGACCTTGCCGTCAACCGCCTCTATCTCATAATCATATTCGCTGCCGCCGCTGATGAATTCAATGTCATAGTGCGGCTTGATATCGTTGCCGTCAAACTTCGCTTTGACAAATTTGACATTATCGGCGCTGAGCTTTGCATGAGCGAGGGCGGCAGCCTTTGCGTCGTCAACGCTGATGTATCCGCCCGTAGCGGTGCTGCTCGGCTTGCTCGGCTCGGCCTTTGTCTCGGTGGCGGAAGTGACTCCGCTTTTCACTTCACGCTCGTGCTTCAAGATCTTGCCGTCGGAGACGAGTATTTCATAGTCAAATTCCTCCGCCATTCCGTCAACGGTCACGGAGAACTCAATTTCGTAGTGCGGCGCATCGTCGGGGTCGAGCTTCGCCTTTGAGAATACGGCGTTTTCGCGCTCAACACCTGCATCCGCAAGCACCGCGTCAATGGCTTCGTCAAGCGTCAGCTCATTTTTGGCGACGGTGATGCTCGCCTGCGCTTTATCGGCGCTCGGTGTTTTCTCGACCGTCGAGCCGCCGGAGCAGGCGGCAAGCAGAGCCGTCACGGCGCAGATAAGCGCCACGGCTGCAAGCCTTGAAATTCTGATGATCTTCTTCATCTTCGTCATCCTTCTACAGTCAGATTTATCCGAATATCGCGGCAAAGAAATCCTTGATCCAGCGCACGAGCACGCTGAGGCTAAAATGGTGCTCGACAGGCTCCCTGTCAAAGTCAACTATCTTGCCGTTTGCGGCGTTCACGGTGTAATCATACTCGGTGTTGCCCGCAACGAACTCGATATCATATTCATATGCGCCGTCGTCGTAATCAAGCTCGACCTTGGTGAAGCGAACTTCGCTCTCGGTGAGACCTGCGTGCCTGAGGGCGGTAGCCTTTGCGTCGGCTTCGGTGATGATGTCGGTGGGAACGGTGACGGGAGTTTTATTCTCGGTCTCAAACTTGATTATCCTGCCATCGGCAGCCGCCACGGTGTAGTCATACTCGGTGTTGTTTGCGGTGAATTCAACTTCATATTCATATGCGCCGTCGTCGTAATCAAGCTCGACCTTGGTGAAGCGTGCTTCGCTCTCGGCAACGCCCGCATGCCCAAGAGCAATTGCTTTGGCTTCGTCTTTGGTGATGATGTCGGTGGGAACGGTGACGGGAGTTTTATTCTCGGTCTCAAACTTGATTATCCTGCCGTCGGCAGCCGCCACGGTGTAGTCATACTCGGTGTTGTTTGCGGTGAATTCAACGTCATATTCATATGCGCCGTCGTCGTAATCAAGCTCGACCTTGGCGAAGCGTGCTTCGCTCTCGGCAACGCCTGCGTGCCCAAGAGCAATTGCTTTGGCTTCGTCTTTGGTGATGATATCGGCGGGTGCCGCAGGCTCCTTGCCGTCGATGTCGAATTCGATTATCCTGCCGTCGGCGGCCGCAATGGTGTAGTCATACTCAACTCTGCCGACAAAGAATTCGATATCATACTCAAATATGCCGTCGTCGAAATCGAGCTTCGCCTTGGTGAAGCGGACTTCGTTCTCGGTAAACCCGGCATGATCAAGGGCGATCTGCTTCGCCTGAGCCTTGTTGATGCGGCCCGAGGGGGCGGCAAAGGCGGTGGCGGAGAAGGTGAATACGGTGGCAAGTGCGAGGACTATCGCTATTATTTTTTTCATGTCGGTCTTCCTTTCTGTTTTTGTTTTGATTTATTTGTTTGACCTTGGCTATATCATAACCGCCTAAAATTAAAGAAAGATTAGAATTCATTAAGTTTTTGAAATTTTTCAAAAAATTTTCGAGCGCCCTTACGAGCGCCCGAATTCTTTATAAATTACATTATATTATATATCATTTATCGAGCGGCAGCGTTACCGTGAAGGTCGAGCCATCGCCGAGGCGGGATTCAACGCTGACCGAGCCGGAGTGAAGCAGGGCAATCTGCCTGACGAGCGCAAGCCCGAGGCCGAATCCGTCGCTGCTTCTTGAAGGATCCGCACGGTAGAACCTATCCCAAATCTTAGGTATATCCTCCTGCGCTATGCCTATGCCGTCGTCGCTGACCTTGATCTCGGCGTTGTCACCAACACGGGTGACAGTCACTTCGATCTTGCCGCCCTCCCTGCCGTAGCGCACGGCATTTGAGAGCAGATTGTCGAGCAATCGACCTATGAGCGCACGATCGGCGAGCACCGAAAGCCCGTTCCCCGCCGTGCAGGTGAGCGATATCCCCTTGTCGGTCACGAATCCGTCGCAGATATCCCGCACCGTTTCACCGATATCGAGCCGTTCGAGCTTTAGCCTGCCCCTGCCCTGCTCCGCCCGCGAGACCGCAAGCAGCGCATCGACAAGCTGCGCCATTTTATCGCCCTGCTTGCTGACGGATTCCAGCGCTTCAAGCCTGTCGGCTTCATCGGCATTGGCTCCGAGAGCATATTCGCACTCGGCCTTTATCACTGCAAGCGGAGTTCTAAGCTCGTGGGACGCGTCGGAGGTGAAGCGCTTCTCGCTCTCAAACGAGCTTTCAAGGCGTTCGAGCATATCGTTAAAGGTGCGGACAAGGTCGGTTATCTCGGCAGAGCCGTCCGGAACCTTTATCCTCTTTGAGAGATCGCTGCCCGAGCTTATCGCCCGTGCGGAGTCCGTTATCTCCTTAACCGGGCGGATGGTGCGCCGAGCGAGCAGATAAGCGCCGACAGCCGAGAGAATAAGGAAAAGCGGCAATATATAAAGTATTATGTTGATGACCGTGCCGAATGCGCTTTCGGCTGCGCCCGCGGGGTAAACGCCCCTTATCCAGACCGGCGGATAAAGCGGCTCGTCGCAGGTGAATTGAACCGCGAACACCTGCCTGTCGCTGTAGGCGGGCAGCTCAACGCTGATTATCTTTGCTTTATCCGCAGATATCCCCGCATGGGCAAGGGCTATCGCCACGGCCTCGTCGCTGCTCACTCCGCCGTCAAAACGGGTCGGGCGGTAGGGCTGAGCTTCGAGCGCCTCGCTCTCGGCAACGCCCGCCTCATACTTGATTATCTGACCCGATATGACGTCGATCTCGTATTCGTATTTGATGAAGTCAAGGCGGGTGTCATATATATAGTATTCGCTGTCGCCCGAGTGCATCTTGCGCAGCTTGCCCGCCGAAAGCTCGGCATCCGAAAGCAGATCGGAGGGAGTTTCGCCGCCGATGCGTTCAAGCTCCGACGAATAAACATCGCAGTAGACCCCGCCCGCATAGTAGGCGAAGTCGTCCTCTATCTCCAGCACTCCGCTTTTATACTCGACCTCGTCGACATTTCTCTCGACCGCTTTTATAAGCTCCTGCTGAGTGCGCGTATCGGCAACGCTGCGGCTCATCAGCAGCATCCCCACAACGCTCACCGCAGCCACGGCGGCGATAAGCAGCGTAGTCATTGCGGCGGTCCTGACCTTAAATGACAGCTTCATTTCATTCCTCCCTGAGCACATATCCCATGCCCCTGACGGTGTGTATCAGCTTCTTATCAAAGCCGTCGTCCAGCTTCTTACGCAGATATCGGATATAGACGTCGACCACGTTCGTGCCGCCCTCATAATCATAATTCCAGATGTGATTCTCGATTTTTTCACGGCTGAGGACTATGCCCTTATTGAGCAAAAGGTAGTGCAGCAGCTCATATTCCTTAGCGGAGAGATTTATCTCCCTGCCCGCGCGGCGCACCTTGCGAGCGGCGGTATCCACCTCGAGGTCACCGACGGTGAGGACGCTCGTCCTGCCGCTGGAATGCTTGCGTAACACCACCCTGATGCGAGCCAGCAGCTCGTCAAAGGCAAAGGGCTTCACAAGATAATCGTCAGCGCCGATATCAAGGCCGCAGACCCTGTCCTCAATATCGTCACGGGCGGTGAGGAAGATGACGGGCGTTGAATTGCCGACGGCACGCAGCCGCCTGACAAGCTCGAAGCCGTCAAGCACGGGCATCATCACGTCGAGCACGGCGAGGTCATACTCCGTCATGCTCAGACAGTCATACGCTTCACCGCCGTCAAAACAGCAGTCAACGCTGTAGCCCGCGGCGGTAAGCTGCTTCTTTATCACTCTGTTAAGGCTTCTCTCATCCTCGGCTATCAGAATTCTCATAATTTCATCTCCGCTGTAATTATACTGTGTTTATAATAAAAAGTAAAGATTAAAGAACGATTAAAGAAATGCAAAATTCCTCTTGACAAGAGGCGGAAAATGAAAAGATGCCTTTACAAACGAATGATTTTGTGCTAATATCAGCATATAAATCAGGATTTGAAGGGAACGACTCAAATGGATGAAATAAGATGCTCACTCTGCATATCTCAGATATGCCGCACCGTGACCGAGCTGATGGGGTTCGACGCTCCCGAGGCGGCGGCACCCGCAAACTCCGTTATCCTTGACGCAGCCGACAGATTTTTCGGCGGCGAGAGGGTCGAGCGCGCGCTGCTCTACAACCCCGACGCCGTTGCGCTCTGGCTCTATATGAAATACACCGAATTATTCAGCGATGTCGTCTGCCGCGCCTCGATAGCTCTGCCGACCCTCTCGGTCATGCCGAGCGTCACGCCGGTATGCTTCGCCTCAATGTATACGGGTCTGATGCCCGAGAAGCACGGCATAATGAGCTACACAAAGCCCGTGCTCAGGGTCGAGACGATATTCGACAGCGCTATCAAAGCGGGCAAAAAACCGATAATCATCTCCACCGAGGGCGACAGCATCTCAAAGATATTCCTTGAGCGTGATATGGACTATATAATCTGCGAAACTCCCGACGAATGCAATATGCACGCCGAAAGGATCCTGCACGAGGATAAACACGATATCGTGGTCGTCTACAACGGCAACTACGACGGCACCATGCACCGTTACGGCCCCGAAAGCGAGGAATCCCTCGCCGCTCTGACCCACAACGCCTCGGCATACGCAAAGCTCCATGATATCGCCGACGAAGCGTGGACGGGTCGCCGCAGGCTCTGCGCCTTCCTGCCCGACCACGGCTGCCATGAGATAGACGGCGGCTGCGGAAGCCACGGACTTGACATGGCGGAGGACATGAACATCATTCATTTTTTTGATTTTGGCAAATAAGACACAGCAACGCCCCCGACGGGAGACCGCCGAGGGCGTTATTTTTATCAATAAGTTATGTTTTCGCCGTCGCTTTCGTCGTTTTCATCAGCCTTGCGCCGACCCAAGAGTCTGCCTCCGACTGCCGCCGCTGCAATGATAAGCAGCAGAAGGAATCCGAGCGAGGTGATGATGACCTTCATCTTCGTGCCGTGATTCAGCGCCGATATTGCGCTCTCCGTCGTCTCCGCCTCCGCCGCAGGCACGGTGACGATCACCTGAGAGATAATGACCTCTTTTTCATAATAATAGACCGTCGCATTCCCCTCGGCCCTGACAGCTTTTGTGCGCTGCGCCTTGGTTTTCGGCTCTTTTGTCGTGCGCTGAGTCTGAGCCTTGGTCATGCGCTCCGCAGTTGTTTTAACGGGGCGTATCGTCGTTTTCGGGCGCTTTGCGGTCGCCTTGCGTGTGGTCTGCCGCTTGGTGGTATTCCGCTGCGTCGTCGTCTTTTTTGCCTTAGTAGTCTTGGCGGACTTCTCCGTCGGCGGCGCGGCGGGTCTCTCCGTAGGCGGGGCGACTATCACGGGCTGCGTCTCGCTATATTCGGTATTCTCAACGGTGAAAGCGTAGTGATTTGAAAGCTCGCCCGCCGTGTCGATAAACCGCACGCTCATATCAAGCGACTTCGGCACGCCGTGCTTGACCCCAAGGCGGATCTCACAGGTCATGCCATGATTCTGATCGGCGGTTATAGCCGCGTCAAAGCTGTGGTCGGGTGTGTCGTCGGAGCAAGGAGCGCTCTCCATCGTGACTGTGAACGTGTCGTTCCCGACATTCAAAATGACCCCGGCCGCAGGGTTAAACAAAGCAGCGTCGGGGTCTTTGAACATAAAACATAGGTAAACTGCGCTCTCGGAGCTTGCAACTTTTGCCTTAACGGCGGCAAAGTTGACCTTGCAGTTGCTCTCGCCCGAAAACAGTCGCTTAACAGGAGCGCCGTCCCACTCAGCGCCGCCGTCGATGCCGTCGACCGTCACGGAGAATGCGCTCACGGCGAAAGCAAGCAGCATAAGCAGGGCGGCAACAGCGCACAGCAGCCTCTTCATCACAGCACCCCGTTTCATCAATTTTCTATGATTTCATTATAAAATCGACAAAAAGAGTGTCAATGACTTTTATAAGATTATAAATTGTGATTTTTTGTCACATTAATCCTATTTAAGCAAGAAAAAAATTCTTTTGTTTCCGTTGTGCAATTAAGTCGCGTAATTTAAAGCAATTTTGCACAAAAAATTAACAAAATTTTCTACATGTGGTTTTTGCGGATTTTTAAACATTTAATGTCAAATAAGCAAATTTATGCACAAATCATTAAATCGTTTAATTATATTCACATCGTCCAAATCTTTCTCACCCTCAGTTTCTCCGCGCCAGCTCCCCTCGTCAGAGGGAGCCTGAGAGGCAAGCAAGGTGCAGGAGGATAACGCCGACAAGCTCGGCACAGATAAATTTGAGGTCTCATGGCACGGCACCGCCCGCCCCGAACATCAGGAGTGGCAGGGCAAGGTATACACCAAAGAGCAGCTTGCAAGCGTTTGCGGTCTCGGCTCGGTAACGGGCCTGCTCGGCGCGAATTGCCGACACACCTATTTTCCGTTTATCGAGGGCGTTTCCGAGCGGATCTATACCGATGAGCAGTTGCGGGCGATGAATGAGCGTGAGAACAAGCCGAAATATTACAACGGCAAGCCTTACACCTCATACGAAGCTACGCAGCGGCAGCGCTATCTCGAGACCTCGATGCGGGCGCAGCGGCAAAAGATCAAGCTGCTTGAAGAAGCGGGCGCCGACGAGCAGGATATAACGCTCGTCAAATGCAAATACCGCCGCCTCTCGCAGGAATATACCGCCTTTTCCAAGCAAATGGGGCTGCCTCAGGAGCGTGACCGCATTTACGCCGACGGTTTAGGCAAAATTGACGTCAAAATCAAAGACGTTTCTATTGTCAAAAATCAATTAGCTGATCCACCCGTCATCATCGCAGGTGTTGACTGTACTGTGACAAAAGGAACGTTTGGTTTTCACGATGGTCGCGGTGGAATCAAAAAAGCAATCAATGCTGTGATTTACGAAACACCTGATGGAACACAATTTATTTTCCCTGAAAAGTATGTCAAGGCACAACAGCAAATGACACCTGAGCAAGCAATCAGATGTTGGTATCAAGTTCCAGATGAAATCCGAAGTAAAGCCCAAAAGACTATAGAGTTTGTTGACTATTATAATCCGGCTGATTCTTATTGGCGAAAGAAATATAAAAATTTTCCACACTCTTATGCAACAGGTGGTGATAAAATAACATTTTATCGATATGACCACCCCCATCAAGATGATTATGTGGTTAGAACCTATTGCCATGAAGCAAGTCATTTAATCGATACGGCTATTTCCACACAGGGAAACAGATTTTCAGAAGAAAATCTATGGACAAACGCCATGAAAAGTGATATAATTATAAGTGGAAAAAAATCCCCTACAACATATGGGGAAAACTCTTGTGCGGAAGATTTTGCTGAAAGCGTTGCTGAGTTTGTCAAAGACGAAACAGGATTTACAAGTCAATTCCCAAATCGTGCAAAAATAATTAAATCTATAATTAAGAAGGTGATATGATGGCAACTTATGAAAAAATAAACGAAAAAACCCCTTGCGGCGGTGACTATTCTGAAATCTATTACTTTGATGATAACGGAAATCCTATTGAAGCCGAAAAGGCAACAAAGTTTGTCATCAGAGAGTGTGACCGTGATGGTAATTTGATTAAAGAAACTTATGGGATAAAATAGTTCAAACAATTCAATTTATATTGATTTTACTATCTTGATACTAACCGTAATAATCGCTGGTCACTTAAAAACTGAACAAAATTATGATATAATAAGCATAAAGCTATAACTATTTGAGGTGGTAAATTTCGTTGCGACCACACGCCGATGGTATGACAGGGGAAACCCGAGAGATGCGGGAGAAAGCGACGCCCGCCAAATTGTTATAGCTTTTCTTTATTCTCGTTTCCTTACTGAATACACAAAAGAATATCTATCCCGAAAACTGTCTATTATTTTGACAGGTCAGAACGGTAATCAAAGCAGAGTTGAGAGATCGACCCTGCTTTTTTTATACCCAAATCACCGCGCCGCCGGTATAGCGGCTCACTTTCAACAGCAGACAGAGCTGTATAAAAATCATGTAGAAAGGAAAACGAATGAAAAATCTCACGACTATCCTCACGGAGCTCGGTATAGAGGTGCCGGAGGAAAAGAAATCCGAGCTTGAAAAGCAGCTCGGCGAAAACTACAAGCCCGTCAGCGAGGTTGAGAAAGTCAGGGCAGCCCGTGACAACTACAAGGCGCAGCTCGACACGGCACAGGAAACGCTCAAGGGCTTCGAGGGCGTTGATGTCAACGAGCTGCAAGGCAGGATATCCACCCTGCAAAACGACCTTGCGGCGCAGAAAACCGCTTTTGAGCAGCAGATATCGGATATGGAGTTCAACTCCATGCTCGAGGACGCTATCGGTAAGGCGGGCGCCCGCAGCGTTAAACCTGCCCGTGAGTAACAAATGGTTTATTCCGATTCGCGTAACACTGACGGGGTGCGACGAAAGCAAACAAAGCACGAACTTCTCATAAGCAGAATTTCAATCCACGCACCCCTGACGGGGTGTGACTTTTTACAAGACGAGAGCACGGCGGAACTTGAATTTCAATCCACGCACCCCTGACGGGGTGTGACAGGGCTTGATTTCGTCTAAAATCGCCTCGTTTTTGATTTCAATCCACGCACCCCTGACGGGGTGCGACGGGTCCAGTTTGCGGTATCAAGGCCATGGAGCATATTTCAATCCACGCACCCCTGACGGGGTGCGACCGCAATAAGTGAGTTTGGAGTCTATTGCTGGGATATTTCAATCCACGCACCCCTGACGGGGTGCGACTCGAGAGCCCTAAATAGTTTACTTTTTGCTGTTTGAATTTCAATCCACGCACCCCTGACGGGGTGCGACCTCATGTTTTGAAAGTCACGCATCGCCCAGTCGATATTTCAATCCACGCACCCCTGACGGGGTGCGACTCTGTGAGAGCGACGAGGTTGCAAAGAAAATGACCATTTCAATCCACGCACCCCTGACGGGGTGCGACGACACCGAGATAGTCCATCGCGGCGAGCTGCGGATTTCAATCCACGCACCCCTGACGGGGTGCGACTTGATACAATCGTTATTACAAGCACGGTCAAAACATTTCAATCCACGCACCCCTGACGGGGTGCGACTGCCTATGTTTGTGAGCCTGTCGTTAATCTGACCATTTCAATCCACGCACCCCTGACGGGGTGCGACCAATAAGCTGATGATCGGCATCACGACGGCGGGCATTTCAATCCACGCACCCCTGACGGGGTGCGACCGCCGAGGCCGCCGAAACGACCGAAAAGCGGACGATTTCAATCCACGCACCCCTGACGGGGTGCGACAACAGTATCTCACGCATTGTTGTTTTCCTCCTAAAATTTCAATCCACGCACCCCTGACGGGGTGCGACGCAACACATATATGCTATCGGGTCTCCCAGCGCCAATTTCAATCCACGCACCCCTGACGGGGTGCGACAAATTTTAAGTGCCGTCTCTTTAGATAGGACGGATTTCAATCCACGCACCCCTGACGGGGTGCGACCTAACACACTAAATACTTATCACAATATAATAGCTATTTCAATCCACGCACCCCTGACGGGGTGCGACTTAGGCGGTTCGGTCTTTTTCTCAACAACTTCATAAATTTCAATCCACGCACCCCTGACGGGGTGCGACTGAGCGCCCTGTCGCGTCCATGCCCTGCGGCGAGCTGCCATTTCAATCCACGCACCCCTGACGGGGTGCGACGAGAGCTCCCTTGCGGTTTTTTCAACCTGCTTTTTATTTCAATCCACGCACCCCTGACGGGGTGCGACTTGTTAGGCACAAGCACCGAAACGCTTGAGGTTGCATTTCAATCCACGCACCCCTGACGGGGTGCGACCGCCTGTTGGTCTACACTTTGACCCGTGCAAATAATTTCAATCCACGCACCCCTGACGGGGTGCGACCGGGCAGACCCATTTTAGAGGGCTGACCCGCAAAATTTCAATCCACGCACCCCTGACGGGGTGCGACCCCTGCTCCTCGGCTATGCGTGTCTGCCAACCACATTTCAATCCACGCACCCCTGACGGGGTGCGACGTCAGACTCCTCCAATTCTTTCTTCAACAACTCATTTCAATCCACGCACCCCTGACGGGGTGCGACGTGCGAAAGCCCTCATCACCCGCATATGCGGACTATTTCAATCCACGCACCCCTGACGGGGTGCGACCTTGTCAACGAGGCTCAGATCCGTGACGCCCTGATATTTCAATCCACGCACCCCTGACGGGGTGCGACTCAGGCCGTCTTGAATGCTGTATCAGCATTTCTTATTTCAATCCACGCACCCCTGACGGGGTGCGACCTTACCACTGCCGCTTGAGCCTGCGACAAGAATTATTTCAATCCACGCACCCCTGACGGGGTGCGACTTCCTCGTTTAATCGGCTGAAGATTAGCAGTACAATTTCAATCCACGCACCCCTGACGGGGTGCGACAAAAATCTCCTGCAAGACCTGAGCCTTACGAGCTATTTCAATCCACGCACCCCTGACGGGGTGCGACGTAACAGCTGAGAGCATATTGCACGAGCTATCGAATTTCAATCCACGCACCCCTGACGGGGTGCGACTCAGGTACCCAAACATTAGAATTATCTTCTGCGATTTCAATCCACGCACCCCTGACGGGGTGCGACCCCGGAATATTAATCGGTGTAAAAGCAACATTCAATTTCAATCCACGCACCCCTGACGGGGTGCGACATCACGGACAAAATGGATTTTAGCACCCTGAACGATTTCAATCCACGCACCCCTGACGGGGTGCGACCATCTCAGCTTAAACGGAAATCTTACCCTTACGATTTCAATCCACGCACCCCTGACGGGGTGCGACCAGATCGCACATTTCCGATGCTCAAGGCACATATATTTCAATCCACGCACCCCTGACGGGGTGCGACATAGTACTCCAGTTACGGAGAAATTTAGACTGCTATTTCAATCCACGCACCCCTGACGGGGTGCGACAGAGGATTTGGAAGAATCGAAATACCACGGTCAAAATTTCAATCCACGCACCCCTGACGGGGTGCGACCAAAATTTACCAAACCGAGCAGGACGAAGATTGATTTCAATCCACGCACCCCTGACGGGGTGCGACCATAACGACTATACATCTTCGGAGTATGGAAGAAATTTCAATCCACGCACCCCTGACGGGGTGCGACCTTGATTATCCCTTGATAAGTCAACCCAGTAGAAATTTCAATCCACGCACCCCTGACGGGGTGCGACTTTTATTAGTTATATCCGAAACTTTAACATCACATTTCAATCCACGCACCCCTGACGGGGTGCGACTGCTCTTTTCGCCGTCAATAACAACGTTGTACTATTTCAATCCACGCACCCCTGACGGGGTGCGACAACAACATACCGAAGATGGGAAGCAGGCGAATCAATTTCAATCCACGCACCCCTGACGGGGTGCGACACCAAAGGCACGGCGAGGCTCGTAGAGACCTTTTAATTTCAATCCACGCACCCCTGACGGGGTGCGACTCGACGGACTGAGAGAGTTATATGCCGCAGCGAATTTCAATCCACGCACCCCTGACGGGGTGCGACTCGGCAGGCGGTCGCCCATCGGTGAGCCGGTGAGCATTTCAATCCACGCACCCCTGACGGGGTGCGACCCATACCGACAACGCCGAGCGGTCCACCGAGAACAATTTCAATCCACGCACCCCTGACGGGGTGCGACATTCAGCACCGTTTTAGTGGCATCCACGAGGCTGATTTCAATCCACGCACCCCTGACGGGGTGCGACCCTTGCGGTTGCTGTGGTTAATTTAGCAATTAAATTTCAATCCACGCACCCCTGACGGGGTGCGACGTTCCAGCACCTTCTGCAAACGCCGAAACAGCAGAATTTCAATCCACGCACCCCTGACGGGGTGCGACAGCAAACATGCTGAATTTTCTTCATCATATTTGCGCATAAGCAACAAAATACGGCTCAGCGTAACAACTTTATCGCCTTCTCTTGTCGCTTTAATTCTATTATACGATATACTTCCTACTTTTTCAAGTGCGAACGCAGCGTCTTTTCATGCCGGCTTGCACTTCGCATCACACTATCAGCGCCCCCTCGGCTTCGTAGCCGCTCTTTGCGCCGAAATGTTCAATTTTTGTATTATATTTGTTTCCAAGATAGTAAAAGCGCAGGCTGTCTCTCTCCGCATCCATTATAGAGCACAGTTCATGCTGAAGCCGTTTGCATTGTGCAGGGTCAAGCAAGCACTCAAACACCGAATTTTGCACGCGCTGACCGTAATTTACGCATTGTTTTGCTATTTTTCGCAATCGTTTTCGTCCCGCCGCATCCTCGGTATTCACATCATATGTAATGAGCACCATCAATCAAACCACCTCATTTCCACAGAAACGGAGGATATTCATCCAAATCCCCTCTCAGGTATCTTGCCAACAGAAGTGACTGCACATACGGCACAAGTCCCCATGCCATCTTTTCTTTGAGATACGGATGAGTTATCGTGTCGTGCTTACGCTCCTGCCACGCTTGCAGGAATTTCTTTTTGCCCGCATCGGTCAGCAGCACTGCTCCACTGTCGGTTTCGGTAAAATCATTAGGTGAAATGACCCTATTATTGATAAGCGACAACACAAAACGGTCTGCAAAGCACGGGCGCAGCTCCTCCATGAGGTCAAGCGCAAGAGAAGTCCTACCCGGGCGGTCACGATGCATAAATCCGACATATGCGTCAAGGCCGACGCTTTCGAGCGCCGAAGTGCAATTGCCGCCAAGCAAACTGTAAGCGAACGAGAGCATCGCATTCAGCTTGTCAAGCGGCGGACGTCGTGAGCGTTCGGTGAAGTGAAAACATTCTTTATTCTGCAATATCATTTCATCCAAAACGCCGAAATACGCCTTTGCGCCTAAGCCCTCGCTGCCGCGGAGAGAGTCGAGCGATATTTCATCAAGAACCCGCGGGCAGATCTCCTTGAGGTTATCTATCGCGGATTGGAGTTTTTCTATATCCACACGCATGGCGTGGTCACGCTTGGTGCGCTCAATACTCCATCTTGAATTATACAGCTTGCCGAATATCATGTTGCGGGCTATTCGGCAGCTCTGCGACGGGTCGTCCGCAACACGATACTGCATACGCCGAAGGAGGACATTCCCGTTCTCCTCACCGACCGTCCTTGCAAGAAACCTACCGCTCGGCGAACAAAACGAAAGGCTTACTCCCCTCTCGGCGCAGCCGCCCATAAGCGCAGGCGAAGCTCCTGCATAGGTGAACGCAATAATGCCGGAGAGCGTGTGAAGCGGGAAGCGCGCAAGTTCCTGCCTATCCTTGCTTATAACGACATTCTCACCGTCAAGGCTCAGATAGGCATCCTCGGTTGTAACGAAAAGAGTATTCAGCAGCTTCTTCATGGCTCATCCTCCACACTCTTTCGGATATAATCCGCCACAGTGCCCGTTTTGAACAGTTTGGGAACGCATAGTTCTTTAAGTGAGCAGGCATTGCACGCCTTGGTAGGCTTCACCTCGGGAGTATATCCGCGGCGATACAGAGCATGCATCTGCTCGGCGCAATCACGCACTTCATTACGGAGCTCTTTAGTAAACTCGACCCTTGCCCTTCGGCGGTTTTCGCCGTAATACAGCGCGCCCTCCGAAATATCGCAGCACAGCATCTCTTCAAGGCACATCGCCTGAGCGCAGAGTTGCAGCTCATCGCAGCTGTTGCTTTTTGCCGTACCACGTTTGTATTCTACGGGATACGGCTTCCATTTGCCCTCGTGCCCGTTCAAAGGCACACCGTTGTCATCACGGCGGAACTCTACAACATCGCACTGACCGGTGAGACCGAGGGTCAGCGAAAGCACACGAAGTCCCCGACTGACCACCAGTTCACCCCTGCTCTCACGCAGGCTCTCATCATGTGCCCGCTCATGCATGATCTCGCCCTCGGTAGTGCGGATATTCTCCGCCCACTGCTGCTCGATATGGATAAGCGCCCATTGCCTGCGGCAAAACTTAAAATGCTGCAAACCCGATATCGTCAGGCAATCATCCGGCTCAAACACCGGCTATCTCCTCAAGTGCAAGCCCCGGCAGCTCATCAACGGTTATATTGTAATCGTCAACGCAGGTCGGGAAAGTAACGCCGTCTTTAAGCTCCACATGGACGCTGCGATGCACCGCCGCCGAGGAATACTGATCGTCCTTGCAGTTATGCTGCCACCAATAAACCTTAATGACCTCCATGGAGCCGTCGGGGCGGGCAGCGGAAGCGTCATTTACAAACAGAGTTCTGAGGCACTCCTTGAGTACCGCCGCATCATCATCAGTGAAGCCCGTTTTCTTCGCAAGCTGCACATTGACCGATCCTTTAATCTTATACAGCCCGAACTGAACAAAATGCTTCTGACCCATTGTGTCGCGCTTCTCACCGTCACCGCTTATGCTCTTGACGATTTGAATCGATCGCACTTGAACCGGGGAGACACTGACTGCCTGATGTATGGAAACGGGTCCTCTTACCCCAAAAGCCCCCTTTCCAAAAGTAAAAACCTGGCCAAACGAGCGCACATCAATCCAAAGCTCACAAGCCTTCTTAGCTCGTTTATCTTCACCATCGCCCTTTTCCACCACAATGTACTTTGCCGCCCTATCTTTTAAGTTCTTGCAACCATCTTTAATTCTATCGGCAGACTGAACAAATATCGGTATTTCCATATCCTGCATCCTGTTGCGGATCTTTCTCTTGACGCACACATCGGACATTTCGCCATAGCCCTCATAATCCGTGCGGGGGCGGTTGCCGTCGAGGGGATCTCCGTTAACATTCGCTTTCTCCGCCGAGAAAAGCACCACAAAGTCTATTTTGTTCTGTAAATAATCGCTCATTCTTCAGTTTCCTCCTTGGTTTCATTTGATTTTGATGTATAAAATTCGTTGCGCTGAAGGTAATAGCCCATAAGATAAGTATCGCCGAGCGGTCTGTTTAGCTGAGCATCGTCATAATTGCTCAGCTCCTCCATTATTTTTCCTATGAGACTCCTATAATAAGCTCTGCTGCTTGGGCTTAGCTTATTAAAATAAGGTTCAAGTCTGCCACTGATGATGTTTGTCGTGTGAAAGGGCTTTTCACAAAACACGGACTGCATACGAATTGCGTTCGGCTCTCTGCTCTCATCCGTGTAAGTGTCACGCTCGACCTTCTCCATAACGGCAAGCAGCCTGCCGAATTGATAGCTGCGATCTTTTTTCTCCTTATCCAAAGACATTGTCCATTCCTCCTTTTTTGCTTGAATCCTGTACGCATAGATTGCGGCACAGGCGGTGAAAAGTATTTTTCTGCGGTTTATATTGTTATATGCGAGCGGCATCGAGGCGCGGTGCGCCAATGCCTGCACGATATCCGACGGCATCGGGGTCTTGTCGACAACGCAATGCAGCAACCGTTGCATTTGGTTCTTTTTTATCTTTTCATCGGCAACGATCTTTCGCTTTTTATCTTTTCCTGATTTTTCATCTTCAACTTCACATTCTACGCCATAGGCACAATCAACAATTTGAGAGATTGACGGCGACTGATAGCCGAATTGATTATTCTCCCAACAGCATGTCTGCTGCCAATGGGCAAGGCGATCAATGTAATCAGACGCACGCAATTCATTATAGTAGGTTACCGAGAGTCTACCATCGTTTACGATATCAAACGAGGCTATAATAACGTCCTCGTTATCGGGCAAATTGAGCTTCCAACCGTTCACCGCATCGGCGAGCTGCTTTTTGTAGTCGGATGGCGTAGCGGCTTTCTCCTGCGAATCATTAACGCTAAGCAGACTGTGCATGGCGTTCTGCACAGTCTTGCCCTTCGGATTCCAGCAAACAAAAGCTCTGCCGCCTATGATGACGCCCTGATTTGCCACGACCCAGCGCAAGGCGTTATGCGCCTTTTGCGAAGCAACACAGCTTATTGTCAAAGCTTGACTTGATGTTTGAAAGCGCCCTATATAATTTTGTTCTACATTTGTCGAAATCAGTTTCGCCATGCTTTTACCTGGAATAGAAACAATGCCTCCCAAATGGTTTTCAATTATCGGGAGTACTTCACCGGTAATCATACACAACGCTGAACCCGATTCCTTCCGAAGCGATTCGTTATAAGCAATAAACGCTTCAAACAGGCTCTTGTCCTCCCAGCACGGGGCACTTTCATTGACCCCGGTAACACGCCAGCGAACCAAATACTTGGTGAATTTACCATCCAAATTACCATTCTCATCTTTGGTTACAAGCCCGCTTCTCTCAAGGTCGTCAAACAGAGATTCGCTCTCAATATACTTGAGCACGGCCTTTACTTTCGGATGAGTGTATTCCGAATTTGCCCAATCCGAAAGCTGCTTGAGATAGAGGTCGTGATGCCCGGTCGATGACGGTATCAGATGTTTAAGCTGATCGCTGAGCGGATGAACACAAGGCGCACTCGTTCGGTTTGCGGATTTCTCCGTTGCCGGGATTATCGTTTTGCTTTCATCGCGCTCGCTCTTCTTATCCTTGACGACCGCTGCGGCGGATACAAAATTGCCGTTCGCGTCAATTGTCACTTCGATCTTAGCTTCCTTAATAATGTGGGAAATTGGGGTGAGCGTCTCTCTCATTGCATCGGGCACACCTGCGAGGGCGGCATGGCAGTCATATGTCTCGACGGCTTTTTGCATTAATCCCATTCAGTCACCCCCTCAAATTCTTCAAGCCCGCTGAAATTATCGTATTCTTTGCCGAAAGGCTTGATCTCCATTTCACGCAGGGTCTTGTGAAGCGGGCATTCCTCCGGCCTCGGAAATTCGATGACTCCTCTTTTCATCGTCGGGAACCAAAAGTTTGCAGTCATACGGCCCTTTGTTTCCTCTGACCACGCCTCATCGGCGTAGGTCATGCCGTGATACATCATACCGAAGCTAAGCTCGGGGATATCATCATAGGCTCCCTCGCCGCTGCCGAACTCGCACGGGGCGATATAGCCTTGACACTCTCGCGTGCCGAGGAAGATATCCCGCCTGCCGCCGCGTTCAAGCATACGCTTGGCGATCTGGTAATGCTTATGCTCGTTGCGGTCGTGAGCAAGCTCCGGGCGATTCTCATTCCACTCGAAATAAGCAACCACCTGATAGCGGCATTTCTTGAGATAGGTGTAGTACGAACGGTCGTTTGGCCCGTTGTTATATTTGATCGTTCTGACCGCCTTGACCTCGGTCTGGATAGGCGACATTATACGCACTTTTTTGATGTACCACGTTAAAGTCGGCTTCCAATAGCTTGAAGAAATCACACCTTTCAAAGCCTCATAGGTCGGCACCTGATAGGTGAATTTCTCGCCGCCGACTCGCATTATCGGGTCGGTAAACAAGCCGTAATCGCCCCACACCTCAAAGGAAATCTCGTTTTTATACTGCAATTTAAACACCTCCTGTTAAACTATAAAACTGTTTATGTCAGGCTCAAGGATCACTCCGACATCGCTGTCGTAGTTTGCGGCGGAAAGCACCCGCACTGCGCCGCCCGCAGCCGGATAGATCCCGCCCGCCTCCTCGAGCATTCTCTGCTGATGCGAATACACGGAGACTGTGTATGGCTTTGCCCTCTCGCAAAGGGAATGCAGATAGGTTATATCATGCTCGGCTCTCGGCGACATAAGCTCAGAGATAAGCTCCGCCCCGCCGCCGTACGGCACTATCACGTCAACGCCGTTACTGTCAAACACATTGAATTCGCTGCCTGCCGTCTTAAAAGCCTGCCTCATGGCAAACAGATCATTCTCGCCGCACCTGCCGCTGAAAGCGTCGTTATCGGCAAGCAAGTCATAGACGGTAAAGCCGTGCTTTGTAGGGTAATCCTGCGCTCTGTCCGGCATTGCGGCATAAAGCGCTCTATAATATCGCCCGACTGAATTATCGGACGCAAGGTCGCTGTCAAAGGCTTGCGGATTTAAACTGTATTCGGTCAAAAGCTGATTCAGTGCATCCTTCTGAGCCTTGATATCGCCAAGCCCCGCAAGGTTCTCGTCGGCGCAGCTTATCAGATACACCGGAGCGGGCGAATCAAGCTCGCCGTTCCTGTTGCATCGCCCTGCGGACTGTATCACGCTGTCAAGCCCTGCCGCAAGGCGCACAACACATCCGAAAGAAATATCAACGCCCGCCTCGATCACCTGAGTCGACACGCATATCACCTTTTTATCACCACACGCCGCAAGCGCCTGTCTCAGCTTCTCTATTGCGGCTCTGCGGTGCGCTATACACATACCCGCAGAGAGGTGAAACACGAGGCAATCGCCGTGGTTCGACTTCATATATCTAAACAGGAATTCCGCCTGCTTTTTCAGGTTACAAACAATAAGCAGACTGTCGCTTACACTTAAAAGATTATCGAGCCTTGCAGCAAGCTCACCCAAGGTACGGCTGCCGTCAAAAATAATATCCGTCCGTTTGAATACATCACGCAGTTTCTTGTCATAAGGCACGATATCGGCGGGCTGCTTTATCAGCGGATGTTTTGTCTGCTCAAGGCAGGGCTGAGTTGCCGAACAAAACAACACCGTAGCCCTGCACACTTGCGAGAGAAAATTCACAGCAAGATTAAAAAGAGAGAGCATTTTACACGGGACGGTCTGCACCTCGTCAATGACGATAACGCTGCCGCACAACGCCTGAAAGCGACGGATGCACGAAGTTTTATCCGAGAAAAGCGTATTCAAAAGCTGCACCATAGTGGTGATAATTATCGGCGCAGACCAATTCTCGGCAAGCAGCTCATACTTGTCGAGAGCTTCGCCGTCCGCACTGTCACGAACAACATTTGAATGATGCTCTAAAATCAAACTATCGTCGCCGACAAATTTGCGGATGACTTCGGCATTTTGGTCAAGGATGCTCAGCAGCGGCGATGTGAATATCACGCGGCGCATACCGTTCTTTGCCGCATGGGCGAGAGCATACCTGAGAGCCGAAAGCGTTTTACCCGCACCTGTAGGAACATTCAAGCGATAAACCCCCGAGCCCGCCTCAGCGGCAAGTCTGCATTGCTCCGATATATTACGGCGTGCAACATTCACGGGCGTATTTGCGGGCAAATCGAGAATCTTTTTCTCAACGCTGTCGAGCAATTCATTCCAATCGGGAATCTCGTCGTCCTTACGCTTGACCCCGCTCATAAATTCGGCGGTATCGCGCCTGTCACCCTCGATAACAGCCGAAAGCAGCAGTCTAGAAAGCATACCGACATAAAAGCTCACTTCGCTGTTGTCGGCTGCGATATCGGTAATTCTATCGAATATCGGCGTCACCTCATCACAGGCCGCCTTGAAGCGTCTGTCCAATTCCTCCGCGTCGGCGCACAGCTCGGTATAGTTGCTTACCGCTTCTTCATAGCCGATATCCTCTTTTTTCATTCGGTGAAAGAAACCGTTTTTGCCGTCTTCATCGGCAATATCGAATTCGCCGTGATGAGCGCCGACCGCATATGCCAACAGCTCCCCGAAAATATCTCGTGTACTTGCAGGCGGCTCATTGTGGCAGCGCTCCATAATGAGTTGAACGCCTGAAAAAGTATGGTTGACGGAACCTCGGCGCATTTCACCGTTCGAATGTATGTATCTGTCAAACAGCTCTGTGTATTTGCCGCAGTCGTGCAAAAGCGCGCAAAGATAGCCCGCCTCGCAAAGTCCCGCAGGCGCAAGCGCTCTCGAAGCGTATTCGGCAGCGCTTCTCAAATGCTCGCCTACTGTCTGCTCTCTGCCGTCATCGGCAATATGGGCAAGATATTCCATTCGCAGCCTCCTTGATTATCCGCATCGCTGTGACGTTTTTTCACATCGCAATTCAAAAAATAATGCGTACCGAATTCACCTGCGGCATCTGCAATTGTCAACAATTTTTCTACTTTTATTTCTAAATTCATTATAATATTCCCGATTGTGATTGTCAATATATTAAGATAATTTCTTTATTCTGCAAATACTTAAGTCCGTTTTATTGGTCAGCAAAGCATCATTAAAGGAATTGATAATTCCTTTGAAAGTTGATATAATGGCTTTATTCTACTGAGGCGGATTTTGCCGAAGGACAGGAGAATGGAAATGCTTAACATTATGGCTTTCGTGCCTTGCGTCACGGGCATGGCGCTGCCGACATTTGCGAGCGAAAAAAAAGAGATATATGTTTCGCCGAACGGTAGCGACAATTCCGAGGGCGATATCGGCTCCCCTCTTGCCACTCTCGCCGCGGCGAAAGAAAAGGCAAAGAAGCTCGGCAGCGGCGCTACGGTTTATTTCAGAGAGGGCACATACACCATCAGTGAAACCGTCCGCTTTGACGAGAGCGACAGCTCGGATGTAACATACAAAGCATATAACGGCGAACGTGTGGTGTTCACCTCGGGCGTCCCCTACACGGGTTTTGAAGAATGCACCGTGAACGGCGTTCGTGCATTCAAAAAGGATATCGGTAAGGATGCCGACTTCAATATCCTTTTTAATGAACGAGAGGCCTTCACAAAGACAAGATACCCCGAGAGCGGCTATCTCCGTGTAAAAGAAATCTACGACAGCGACATTATGCCCGAGGCGGATGGCAGCGACTATTATTTTGCTCCGCTTAACGGAATGTACGCCGAAGCAGGCGAAATCGGTGAATTCAAAAATATGACCGACGTCATCGTCAGAATTTTGCATTTCTGGAAGGATGAGATGCTGCCCGTGTCGTCATTTGACAGCGAAAGCGGCCACTTCAAATTCAGCAAATACGCAAGCATGAGCATCAAGCAAAACGACCGGTTCTTCCTTGAAAACGTGTTTGAAATGCTCCGCAAACCCGGTCAATGGTATCTTGACAAGGCAGAGGGTATTCTCTATGTAATCCCGAATGACGGCGACAGCCCCGCCGAATATACGGTCTACGGCGCAATGCTTGAAACAATGATATCGGTCGACGGCGCAAACGGTATCTCTTTTGAGAATATCATATTCAGAGGCAACGGCTTCTCATATTCGGACGAGCGCGATTTCACCCAAGCCGCCTACGACGCAACGCCGTGCATATCCTATGAAAACGCCCGCAATTTCAGTATCAAAAATTGCGAATTCAGGGATATCGCCGCCTGCTCCGGATTCCCCCGCAATTGCGGCGGGCTTTGAGCCGTGGGATTACGCCGACGCCGGCACGGTCAAAGGCACGGTTATCGGAACGGCAACCGAGGGCGGCGCTACACCGTATAACGCCGAATCCGCACACGTCCCCTTGACAAAAGCCAAAGAGTCGTTCCATTTTCTCGTTGAATTTTTCTGTAAAATCATCAATTTCTTCGGCGGCATTTTCGGAAAAAAGCATAAAAGAATAACAGGGACTGTGTGATGCAGTCCCTGTTTTGGTTTATCTTATTGAGTTATTGTTTATTTTATTTTTACGAGTCTGTCGCCGCGGACGAGGTAGGCATTTTGGGCGAGGTCGATCATCGGCTGGTCATTATAGGAATCGGTATAGAAATTCTCGACCACTGCGTCGGGGTAACGCTCTCTGAACGCCTTGACCTTATTCTCTCTGAAGCAGAAGTTGACGAGCTTCATGCTGTCAAGGTCGGTGGTGGAGGCTATATAATTCTTGATATTCAGCCTCTTGCATATCTCCTCGAGCACAACGTCGATACAGGCGGACAGGATAACATCGTCATCCCTGCGCTGCCTGAGATAGAAAGACTTTATCTTGCGGCTGTTGTTATCCCAGAACTCGGTAACGTCGGAATCAATATTCTCTATGCCCCGGCAATAATCCTCGACCACGCCCGAGTAATTCTCAAGCGCCTGCTCGAGCGACATCTTGCCCGCCTTATACTTGAGCACAGCGTTCAGACCCCAGGGTATCTTTGCGAGCAGCTTCGGATCCTTCTTGAGATAATAAAGGAAGAGATCCACGCCGGATTCGCCTCTGTAGATAGTATTATCAAAATCGTAAACGTTCATTTTAATTTGCTCCTTTTCATCTTTTGTCCCGTTTTATTGCCGTTTCTGAACGGCTCCCCCATCTGTCAAGTATTATACCATTACACAATTGAATTGTTTTTCCTTGTCGGAATAAATTTATTATGGTTTCCTTAAGGTTTTATTAAGAAAGCTGCGAAGGATTACAAAAAGTGTACATTTTTGCCCCAAAGAAGCTGAAAACGCCCGAAATTACACATTTCGAGCGTTTGATCTTTTCTTATTTGTTTTCCAGCTTTTTGAGCTTACGGCAAAGGCTGGATATCGGCAGGCCGACTATATTAAAATAATCGCCCTCGATGCTCTCAACGAGCACGCAGCCCCTGCCCTGTATGCCGTAGGCGCCCGCTTTATCCATCGGCTCGCCGGTATTGACATAGTCGTTGATATCCTTGTTGCTCAGCTCATAGAATTTCACCTTGGTGACGACGTGATATATTTCGGTCTCGCCGCCGTGAGCAATGCAGACGCCTGTCATAACGAGATGCTCCCTGCCCGAGAGCATTTTAAGCATCTCGACAGCCTCCTTTTTGCTCTTAGGCTTGCCCAATATCTTACCGTCGCACACGACCACGGTATCCGCACCGATAACTATCGAGCGGCCGTGCCGCTCGGCTATAGCCATTGCCTTTTTGCGAGCCGTCATCTCGACCGCATCCTCGGGCGAAGTGCCCTCTGGTACGCTTTCGTCAACATTGAGGGCGAGCACCTCGAATTTAACGCCCGCAAGGGTCAGCAGCTCTCTGCGGCGGGGCGAGGTGGAAGCAAGAATTATGTTTTTCATCGGTCGCCCTCCCTCCTGAGCATTTCTGCGGTGCGGAGCACGAGCGCCTGAGTTTTGCCGTCGGGAATTTCACCCGCAAGCACCATATCGACCGCCTTTTGCAGCGGTATTTTTTCGATCTCGAGGTATTCGTCGTCATCGGGATTTGTGTGGGTAAAGGTGAGACCCCTTGCAATATAGAGATAGATTATCTCGCCGCAATAGCCCGGTGAGGGGAAGAATTCGCCGATGAAGCCGAAATCTTTTGCGACTGCTCCGACCTCCTCCTCAAGCTCACGCTTGCCTGCCTCGCAATGATCCTCGCCCTTCTCGAGCTTGCCCGCGGGCAGCTCAAGCACGACCTTCATATAAGGATATCTGAACTGTCTGACAAAGAGCAAGCAGCCGTCGTCGGTCAGCGGCGCGATACAGACTCCGCCGTGATGCTCGACCACCTCACGGGTGCAGGGTCTGCCGTCGGGCAGCTCGGCTTCGTCGCAGCGGACGTTGATTATGCGCCCGTTGTATACATAATTCTTTTTGACCGTCTTTTCAGAAAGCTCCATACAGTTTACCTCCGAAAGTTTTATATCGGCATCACGTTGAATACTATATACTAAAATATGCTATGGTGGTGCTGATATGGATTATATCACAAACGCAACCGTTTTAACAACAGAAAATCAGAGAAAAATGATTTTTTCGCTGAAAAAAGCCTTCCCGTCGCTGGACTGCCGCCTGATAGGGCACTCGCTCTGCTCAAGGGGGATATTCTCGCTCGGCATCGGCAGAAGCTCCGACCCGCTTCTTATAGCGGCGGGATTTCACGGCCAGGAGTGGCTGACCTGCCTTGCGGCGCTGAGATTCGCCGAGCTGCTGCTGCGCTCAAGAGCGGCGGGCAAAAAGCTCTGCGGCATCGACACCCGCTGCATCACCCGTGAAGTGATAATCGTCCCCTGCGTCAACCCCGACGGAGTTCAGATAGCAATAAACGGCTGCGACGGCGCGGGCAGATACTCCGCCGAGGTCAGCCGCATTTGCGCCGCTTCGGATGAGAAATGGAACGCGAACGCAAGAGGAGTCGATATCAACCACAATTTCGACGCCGGGTGGGATATCCTGCGGGAGCTTGAGATAGACAGCGGCATCCTCGGCCCCGCACCGAGGAGATACGGCGGATATATGGCGGAGAGCGAGCCCGAGACGGCAGCTCTCGTCGCTCTTTGCAGAGTTCGTCAGCCGAGGATGGCTATAGCGCTGCACAGCCAGGGCGAGGAAATCTATTGGCGCTACGGCGATCGACTGCCCCCCGCAAGCGAACGGATAGCCCGCATACTTGCGGCCGCATCGGGCTACCGCCTAGTCGAGAACGACGGCCTTGCCTCCCACGGCGGCTTTAAGGATTGGTTCATAGAGTATTTTGACCGCCCCGCATTCACCGTTGAGATGGGCAAGGGCGAGAATCCGCTGCCCGTCGGCGACCTTGACCGAATTCTCTGTCAGATAGTCCCCATGCTGACCCTTGCGGCGATAATGTAGGCAAGTTCCACAAAAAACGACGCTTTTTTTAGGTTAAATCGTTGTCTTTAAAAACCAATTGAATAGTGTTATAATAAATTGAATTAATACCAGTCGGGCGGCCGACAGATTTTTCATGATAAGGAGAAAAAGAAATGAACAACCGTTATTTCTGCGCAAAAGAAAACGGTAAGCTCAATTATCCGCACACCATTCTCACCGGTTTCGGATTCCTGGCTTCCTCGATTGCGTGGGCTATCTACGACCCCTACATAACCAAGATCCTCAACAGGCTCTTAACAAGCAGTGCGACCATCACCTCATGGAGCACCAAGCTCAACGAAGCCTTCCCGAAGCTGGCTGAATTCGCAGCCGCCAACGGCGAGGACGTGGCGACCGCGGCGGGCGGCATCACCCTCGTCCCCCTATTCATCGGTATCATAATGACCTTTGATAATATTTTCGGCGTTATCTTCCAGCCGACCTTCGGCAAGCTGTCGGATAACACCCATTCACGCTTCGGCAAGCGCCGCCCCTATGTTATCTTCGGCGCTCCGATATCTGCCGTTCTTTTTGCAATAATTCCTCTCATCGCGGTCAAGAGCGGCTCGCTCCCGCTGACGATGCTCTTCATCATCCTTTTTGTCTTTATCATGTCGCTTTGGAGAGCGCCTGTTGTTGCTCTCATGCCCGACCTTACCCCGAGTGAGATACGCTCCGAGGGCAATGCCGTCATCAACCTCATGGGCGGCCTCGGCAGCGCTATCGGCCTTTTCGCCGGCACTATAGTCACCGCCATCTACTGCGCGGTCACGGGTGTGAATTCAAAGGCGGACGATTTTGACGAATACGTTACCTTCCCCTATGTTTTCCTGCTCGGCGCAATAGTCATGATAATCGGTATGCTCGTCATCCTCTTCTTTGTTAAGGAGCCTGACAGCAGGATCAAGATCCAGGGCGAGATGAATCAGGCGGCCGACGAAGCAGCAAGAAGAAAGGCTGAGAAGGAAGCTCTCAAGGCCGAAAAGGCCGCAAGGAAAGCCGAGAAGCTCTCCTCCGCCGAGAGAAGAAGCCTTATCTTCATGCTCCTCGGTCTGTTCTTCCTCTTCTGCGGCACCAACGCAATCTCCACCTTCTTCGCTCTCTTTGCCGCTGAGATACTCGGCAAGACCACCGCTGAAGCAACCATCATGACCACCGCATTCGCAGCCGCCTCCGCAATTGCCGCCCTCCCCGCAGGCTGGCTCGGCAAGAAATTCGGCAGAAAGAAGACCATACTCGGCGGTCTGTTCATATTCATCCTTGCATTCGGCGCATACCTGCTCACCGAGAACCTCGGCATAGACGCCTTGAGCGGCGCTCTTATCTGGGTCGCTCTTATCGTCGGCGGCGCAGCGAATATGTTCATCACCGTCAACACCCTGCCGCTTGTGCTTGAGATAGGCGGCATCGCCAAGGTCGGCACTTTCACCGGCTACTACTACACCGCAACCTTCTCGGCTCAGATAGCCACCCCCATCATCTACGGTATAGTGCGTATGTTCACCGGCACTTATATGTCGCTGTTCTACTACTGCCCGATCGCGTTCATTCTCTCGGCGCTCTGCATTCTCGTCGTTAAGCACGGCGAGGCTATCCCCGACGAAATAGTCGAGGCAGCCAGAGAAGAGAACGAGGATTGATATCAATTCCACGACATCTTCTGCCGACGGCTTTGAGTGAGAATCCGCAGCTCGCCCGAAGCCCAAGGCGATCATACATCCTTCTATAGAGCTGAAAGCATCGGTTTTCCGGTGCTTTTGGCTTTTTAAAAAGAAAAAGATCGGCCGAAACCGATCTCAATCCTTGCTTAATTTAACTAAGTATTCCGTTGTGCCGTCCTCGTATTTTCGCTCGCCCGTATCGGTGAAGCCATGGCGTTCATAGAAGCGGAGCGCGCGCTCGTTTTTCTCAAGCGCCCAGAGGAAGCGGCAGCCCCTTGCGGCGGCAAACTCTATCAGCTCGGCGCCTATCCCCCGCCCTTGAAACAGCGGCTCAACATACAGGCGCTTTAGCTCCTCGCCGTCGATCTCGACGAAGCCACGCACGATCCCGTCGTCATAGACAAAGATATTACGGAGCCTGTCCTCGGTGAGGTCACGGGCGACTCTCAGCACCTGCATCTCGCCGAAGGAATAGCTCTCATCACCGAATATCGGCAAAAAGTTAATGCGATTGTTAAACACAAGTATCTCCGCAATGCGGGATATATCGCCGTTATCGGCTGCACGAATCATCATTTTCTCCCGAGACGCTCAATGAAGCTCTCGGCCTCCTCCCGTGAATGAAATACGATTATTTCTCTGCCGTCCCTGTATTTTTCGAGCAGCTCATATATCCGCGGGCGGCAGTCGGCGGCGTCGATGGTATGGGGTGCCGTGGCGGCTGTTGACCCTCCCCATGAAGTGCTCACGGCCGCGGTCGGTCGAATTCTCAACGAGGTCGAGGCAGACTCTATCATCGGGCGCATGAATTCCGGGCGCAGATAATTCTGATTGCCGTCCTCGCCGGAATGCACCTTGACAGCCACCTTGCCCGGCAGCTCAACTCCGAGGCGCTTATACAGCTTGACAACAGCCTCGGGCGTCAGTTCCTTTGTGAAGAAAACCCTTGCCTTATCCATACTTAAACCTTTTTCGCGTTATTTCAATATATCCTCGCAGCGGTATCTCGGCTTGCCGACGCTGCGGCGGCCGTATTCTATCGCCTCGGTCGGGCAATATGATATACACGCCATGCAGTGAGTGCAGTTGCCGCCCCACAAAGGCTTGCCGTCCTCCAATGTGATATTGTTCAGCGGACAGAGCCTCACGCATTTGCCGCAGCCGATACATTTATCATCGGCGCGGAACGGACGCGCATGAACGCACGCCCGATAAAAAATCGGATTCACGGTGTCGCTCATCAGACGGTCGTAAAGATTCCTGCGCGGAGCGGGGAAGGCCTCGCCCTCGGCGATTCTCTGCGCCGCACCGGCTATTGACGGCTCCGCTTTTCGGATTATCTGCCTCGCCTTCTCTTTGGAGGGCACGGAGAACATGGCGATGTAATTCTCGGGCATGACAACCTGAGCCGTGCCCATGTATTCAAAGCCCTTTCTCCCGCAAAGCAGCTTGTTATACTTCGCCGCGTCGCCTATCTCGCCGCCGCAGTCCATGATGAACCAAGCCTGCTTTTCACCGGTAAATCCGGTATCGTCTATCCATTTCTCGGCAATTTTCGGAATCCTCCATGCATAGGTCGGCGTGACAAAGACAAGTCTCTCGGCCTTGACGGCGGAGGTATCAGAACGCTTGACCCGCTCGGTCATATCCAGCAGCTCATCGCCGATGACCTCGGCCACCCTCTCGGCAACATAGCGGCTGTTGCCCGTGCCGGTGAAATATAAAATCACTGTTTTACCCCCTTCCGCGAGCGTTTTACATTATAATTATATCCCATCGACGACGTTTTTTCAAGAGGAATTGATATGCGTAAATCGCACCGCCCGCTGCTCTGTACGGCATAACCGAACCTCAGGCAAAAAATATAAACAAAGTTAAAAAAACACTTGATTTTTCTCTCGTAATATACTATAATGCTTTAGTCAGCGGATTTCTCTGCCGCAATTAAATACTTCGGGGTGTAGCGCAGATGGGCGAAGAGATTCGCCGCGTCCTGCGGACGAAACAGGCGAAGCTCTGAGGTGAAAAAACAAGGAGCAATGCGAAGCGCTCCAAGCGAGCAGTGCGACTATGTTTTTGAGGGAAGCGCAGCGGAGACATTGCACAGCGACAAATTGACCGAATAAAACTTAACTTCAAATCAAATCGGGGTGTAGCGCAGATGGTAGCGCGCTTGGTTCGGGACCAAGAGGCCGTGGGTTCAAATCCCGCCACTCCGACCAGAAAAAAGCACTTCTTCGGAAGTGCTTTTTTCAACGAAATCCACCCTTCGGGTGGGTGAAATATTGCTTCGCAATGTGAAATGCGCCTGACGGCGCGTGAAATCGCTGCGGCGGAGGGTGGATTTTATTTCGCTTTCTGCGGAGCAGAAAATTTCACAACCGCGGAGCGGTTATTTCACATTTTGCACATGCAAAATATTTCACTTATCTTTAACGTTGAACTGATTCGGTTGTTCTTTTTGTTATTAGAAAGCGTGAGTGAAACTTGAAGGACGAGCGGCACAGAGCAACAGTCCGGTGGACCGTTGTGCCGTAATAATTATACAGTCTGATTATATAATTATCAACCCGCAATGCTTACGAAAAACTATCAATAAATTTAGATATCCTATCATAAGCGGGCGGTTGACAACGCGCAAACACTATGATATAATATCGGCATCTTCCTGTTACTGACGGATAAGCAGTTCACTGCAAGGGAGCAGGAAGCGTTATTAATGCCGACCGTCTGGGCGCAGTTAAGTTGAGTCTTAGCTGCGCCCTTTTTGTTTTATCAGTGACAAAATCGGCGGTGAGAGAAAGAGAGGAACTCCACATGATAAAGACCGCAGTCAACAGCATTTCGGCAGGGATCCTTATAGCAATAGGCGGCAGCGTTTATCTCGCCTGCGACAACAAATATGCGGGCGCGGCGCTGTTCTCCGTTGCGCTGCTGTGCATTTGCTACCTCGGTTACTATCTTTTCACGGGCAAGATCGGCTACCTCGCAACCGACCGCTCCAAAAAGAACGCGCTCTCCCTGGCGCTCGGGCTTGCGGTCAATCTCGCCGTCACATTTTTGCTCGGAATGCTTATCCGCTTCGCCATGCCCGCCCTCGGTGAAAACGCGGCGACTCTCTGCGGCGCAAAGCTCGGGCAGAGCTTCATGGGCACATTTATCCGCGCGGTCTTTTGCGGAGTGCTGATGTATCTCGCGGTGCAGATATTCAAGGAGAAAAAGACCCCGATCGGGATAATCTTTTGCATTCCCGTGTTTATTCTGAGCGGGTTTGAGCATTCGATAGCCGATATGTTTTATTTCGGCGCATCGGGGATATTCAGCATCAAAGTATTGAGCTTTGAGCTTGCCGCCGTGCTCGGCAACTCCGTCGGCAGCCTGATATTGCCGCTGCTCGCAATGCTCGGGCAAAACGGCAAGGCGGAGGAGTGATCTCGGCATCCGGTAAATCAAAAGGAAATCCGCCTGCCGCCCACCTTATCCGTCTCGCTGAGAAGGCGAATTCCCACTGACGGCTTGCTGTTAAATCGGCGCAACAAAAACACTCCTGCGGGGCGAACCTCGCAGGAGCATTTTTATGGTCGGCAGAAAGAGATTGGATGTGATCGGTGGTGACCCGACAATTAATTATTTGACAATATGAGCTATTGCAAGCGTCAGGATAAAACGCCTGAAGCGCTGCAAGTGAGGACGGGGTGCGCCTCTCTGGTGTTAATGTGGATCAGAGCAAGCGTATAGAGATAGAATACAAAATCACCTCTTGCGGTGTTGCCACTCTTGGAGGCGGTCTCCGAATGACATTTCCACTTACTGCTGAGGATCTCGTGATAAACCGTTGAGCTTGTGCAGGTGGCGGATGAACCATTATAGGTGAAAGTTCCGTCTACCGTTGCAGTCCACTGAAGTTTATCGGCAGAATCATAGTACTTTGAAGTCTTTGTGCCTGACTTCGTTTTTGATGCCGCTCTGGCACCATTGATAACCGGAGTTTCGGTGATCGTTACAACGGTATACGAACCGTCATCATAATACTCGGTGTATGTTTCGGTCTTGGTAGCGGCACTGACCGCAAATGCCGGAACCACTGCCGCAAAGACAAAAACTACTGAAAAAACGATTGCAAATACTCTCTTCATTTTCTATTACTTCCTTTATTCTATTATTGTATAACGAATACCGGGATTTCGATTGCTGCTCTTTCATGCACTTCATTGTCGACATAACCATAGTTGCTTCTATGAGAGTCAACATAAGTCGTAGTCAGGAAAGCACCAAGCAGCATTGCAATAATGCAAACAAAAGCAATAAAAGCTCTCTTGAGGCTTGTTCTTCGTCTTATCTCTCCATTCTGGCCGGGATCGATAAAAGACTCTGCAACAGTCTCGGGTGCGCCGAAATAAGTAACGATCTCGTCGATCGACTTAACGCTGTTTTCCTCGGCATAAGCGTAGATATCGTCTTCGATCTCTGCGGCAACGCGCTTCTTCTGAACGCCGCTGCACACAAGGGACTTCTTGACCGAACCGATATACCCTCTTACGGAGCGTTCCAGGTTCCTTTCCATCCAATCCATTCCTTTCTGAGCGGTCGGGCCATGACCGCCTTTTGATCACATCAAATCATCTGTCAACCATTATTTTTAATTAATTGCTTCGATGATGTTTTAATTCTTGCACCACCTTTCGACGCTATGATATCACAAATTATTATGAATGTAAATACATTTTAATAAAAATGTGAAATTTTTTGGTGTTTTGTCCGATTTTGTGTCTTTCCCGTGACGATTAGTCACTATCTCGATTGCGTGTGTATTTACATTTCAAATTCTTTTTGATTTGCGAAGAAAAATCGGAGGGGCTGTAAAGTTTGGATTGCCTCGCCTCAGTCTATAGGGGCTGCAACGGTTTTATGTTGCGGCAATGTGCGCGTTGGCTGCGAGACAGAGGGGTTGTCGTTTGAATTTCGGCAAAAACTCCCTCAAAACGGAGCCTGAGAGGTAAGCAACGGATTAATGTTGCGGCAATGTGCAAATTCAGGCGGGCGAACGCAGTTCGCCCCTAACGTTGTAAAACCTACATTGTAGGGTATCTCTCGGGACGTCGAGGACGCCGTCCCCTACAAGTGCTTGCCGAAGATTTGCACTTGCCCTCGCCTCCCTTGTGTAAAGGGAGGTGGCGCAACGAAGTTGCGACGGAGGGATTGCAAAGAAAATAATTAATATGCTGATATTTTAACTGTCTCTCACTCAGCCCGTCGCCAACGGTTTTATATTTCGGCAATGTGCTTGCTGCCTGCGGCACACCTCATCCGTCCGCAGGCCCTACACCTTCTCCTCAGGGAGAAGACGAAATTGCTTCGGCTCTGACCCACTCGGGTTTATGTCGGGCAGGTCAGATAGTGTTTCATTTATTAATTATTGATCAGAACATTCAAAAGTGTGTGAGATGAAAAAATTGTGTAAATTACATTCAAGCTATTAACATTACACAGTATTTTACACCAAATGCACATCTGTTGTCCTTATTCTATACCTAAATTCTTCATTTGTCAATAGTAAAATGTAAATTTTGTAATATCTTTGATAAAAATGCACCCCCACGCCGTAATTTAGCGCAGGGGCGGGTAAGATTTAATGATTTTGGGCTATTTTAATTCGCATTTGAGAAAAAAAGACGGATGCCGTGATAATGTCTCGAAGCTAAAAAGCATCTCCACATATTCACTGCATCCGCTGTTAATTATTATAGCAAAAAAAGCGTAAGCTGTCAAGAATAATTTTTTAAATCAGTCTTTTACGGCTCTTGTCGCCCAATAGGTCGGGATATTGTGCTCATGCAGGTTGCCGACGCCGTTGGTATCGCCGTAGACATCGGTCAGGCGCAGCCCCGCGGCGAGCTGACCGCCTATCTGCTCCTCTATCGTATGCGAGAACTGGATTCCGTCGTCGCCTGTCTCAAGTATCCGCAGCTGCTCCTCATTTGCAAGCGGGTCAAACGGCAGCGTATTTACGAGCGCCGTTTCCTCATCGTTAAAGGCGTAGCCGAGCCCGTTATCAAGCCCCGCAAGGAGCACGCCGCCGCGTCTGAGAACGCGGAAGCATTCACGCCATATCGGCAGCACCTCACGGACATAGCAATTCGAGACAGGGTGAAAAATCAGGTCAAAGCTCCCGTCCTCAAAAGGCAGCGGCTTCGTCATATCTGCGCGCACGATCTCTATATCGTAGCCCTCGCGCTCCGCCACCATGCGCTCGCTCTCAAGCTGCTTCGGCGAATAATCGAGCACGGTGCATTTCGCCCCGAGCGCCGTGAATATCGGCATCTGCTGCCCGCCGCCGCTCGCTAGGCCGAGCACACGCTTGCCCCGAAGCTCGCCGAACCACTCATGCGGCACAGGCTTCGTCGGGGTCAGGAGCACATCCCACTCCCCTCTCTTAGCCGCCTCAAAGATCTCATGTGTGACAGGCTTGCCCCACTCCCAGCCGTCGGCTACCCAGCGGTCAATGGTTTGGGCATTTATCTGTTGATAATCCATATTATATTCCTCTATCCTTTCTCAGTCTGCCGCAGAGACAGCGACAAGGCAGTCCTCCCCGCCTCGGGAACGGCGTTTGCAGGCATTCAATGCTTTCGATCAATGCGTTTATCTTATCCTCACCTGCTTCAGATACCTGCCCTCACGGCAGCAAACGCTGACGGCGGGGGTGTCTTTCAGCCCAAGCAGCCGATCCATTTCATCGGCGGCATTGGCATACAAGCTCTTTTGATGATGCACGAGTATGTAGTCGGCGGAGCGGATCCTGCCGCTCGCTTTTTTGCAGAATTCACGCATGGGGGCGCAGAGGTTAAAGACCCAAACGGGGCTGCAAACGGTCACATGGTCATATTTCTCAAGCTGCACGCCGATATCCTCTATCGGCATTGCCCAGCGGTGCATTCCGTAGCGGCCGCACCACCAGAAGCCGAGAGTGCCGCTCGTTCGCTCGGCAGCACGCACTTCATATATCTCCGCGCCCGTTCGATCCGCCGCCTCAAGCGCCTCCTTTTTGGTATAGCCCATTCGGGAGAAATATACAACGAGCTTTGTCGGGTCGGAGCCGATATTGGGGTAATCGCTCTCGCTGACGGTGAAATGCTCCTGGTCATAAAATACAACGGTCATATAGCCCGTTATCGCCTGTATAAATCCGAAGATGAAGTAGGCGGTGGACATGAAATTCAGCGGGAACATATAGAACTGGATGCATATCCAGAGCATCAGCGTTATGCCGAATACTCCGCCGAGCACCGCGCCCATGCGATTATTCGCTATCAGCAGCCCCGCCGCCGTCAAATTTGAAATTCCGTTGACTATAAGCAGCGAAATGCCCGAGAATACGAAATCCTGAAACACTATCTCGGCGAACGGCAGCTTTTGGAAATACGGCAGCATGGCGTCCATGCCCATCAGCCCGCCGCTCGGGTCGATAAGCATCGCCGAAGACCCTGCAACTGCGCCTATACCGATAAATATCGTCCAAAAGAGCAGCGCCCGTCTTGCGGGGCAGTAACGTGAATATGTTTTTTCATTTGACTTTTCCATTTTTATCCTCATCGGCGGATCGCTTTTTCATTTTCTCCACAAACAGGTGAACATGGCGGTCGAGAATATCGAGGCACTCCGCCTCCTTCTCGGGTTGGCGGTCGCATATGCCGAGCAACACCGGCACGGGCGAGCAATACATATAAGCCGCCGCCCTCGGGTCGCCGCAGTCGACCACGCCCGCCTCCGCTAATTTTGAGAACATCTCGGTATGATAATCCATCAGCTTGCCGATGTATCTGTCGGTGTAGAGCGCCGAAAGCTGCGGCGAGCGGAACTGCTCAATAGTCATCATGCGGCGAAAGCTGCTGACATATTCATCGTGCAGCAGATAACACATCATCTCACGAAACCGCCCCGCCAGCATATCGGCTTCCATCGAGCCGAACACGGGCATATCGCTGCCCGCGTCGCCGACATGGACGGATATACCGCTCAGAAATTCGTCAAAGTCATGCTCCGTCCGCTCAAAAAGAGCGTCAAAGATGCTCTGCTTGCTCGGAAAATGCTTATAGAGCGAGGGCGCTTTTATCCCGACGGCGTTCGCTATCTGCTCAACGCTGACGGCGTCGTAGCCCTGCTGCGCAAACAGGCGCAAAGCCTCGGTGAGTATCCTTCTCTTGGTATCTTCCTTTTTTATGATCGTCGCCCCCTTGGCTAACATTCATTAGCCATATTATAGGCTAATAATCATTAGCTGTCAAGAGGGGTTGCGTAAATTTTTCTCTTGAAATTCCGATAAAAAAGCTATATAATTTCAGACATAAGTCACTTTTGGGAGGGTAAAAATGAAAAAGATCGAAACCGAAAGACTGACAATGGAGATAATGAGCGTGCATGAGCTGCTTGCGCTTGCGGAGGAATACAGGCTCTCAGACCCCGAATTATGCGAGGCATACCGTGAAATGGCTCAGGTCTATGAGGAGCACCCCGACGAGCGCGAATGGTACACCTCATGGCGCATAAGCACCAAGGACGGAGTTGAGGTCGGCGACGCGGATTTCAAGGGGCTCGGCTCGGACGGCCGCATCGAGATAGGCTACGGCATCCGTGAGGAATTCCGCCGCTGCGGCTATGCGACCGAGGCGGTCGGCGGGCTTTGCGGCTATGCGCTCGCCTGCCCCGAGATAACCGCCGTTGAAGCGGAGACAGCCCCGGATAACGAAATATCCGTAAAGGTGCTCGTCAAAAACGGCTTTGCCCCGACCGGCACCTTCGGCGAGGAAGGCCCGAGATTCATTAAAACCAAATAAGCGGATAAAGCCCGCCGTGCTGACTAACACGACGGGCTTTATCAACGCTGCTGAAAAAGAGGAGACATATGATGTGAGATTTAATTCGGTAATTATTTCTTGTTTTTATCGGCTGAAAGCAACTCCGAGGCTTTATCCGGCTTGCATCGGTATTTTCCGTAATTTAATTATATCATGCTTTATTTTGTTTGTCAATATAACTTTCGCAACTATTCAAAAATGTAAAAATCAGCCCGCCGTGCTTCTTAACACGGCGGGCTTTATCAACGCTGCTAAAAAGAGGAGAAATATAATATAAGATTTGACTCGGTAATTATTTCTTATCTTTATCAGCTGAAAGCAGTTCCAAGACTTTATCCAGCTTGTAAATAGCTATTGAGATCAACACGATGACCGCGCCCAAAAGCCCCGACAAAACACAGTGGGCAAGCTCAACTTCCTGAAGCGGGCCGAAAATAGGGATAAAAGCGAATAGCACAAAACCGGCGAACGAGATTAATGCATATTTCATTATTATTTAACCTCACTTCCTATTTAGTACCACCTGGTGGGTATTATATAGCTGATTAATCTTAATAAGTGGTATTTGACATTTTAGTATTTTTTTCAATTTTATTGTATCATGTTTTATTTTGCTTGTCAATATAACTCTCAATAATATTTTAAAAATGTAAAAAATCAGCCCGCCGTGCTTCTTAACACGGCGGGCTTTATCGCACCGAATGCGGTTATCAGTCGTTTTTATCTTTCTTTTTCTTTTTGCCGGATGTAACGACATTCAACAGGCTGGTGATAGCGATGATGATGCCGATAACGATAAATATACCGAGCATTCCCTTGGCCATATAGGGCAGATTATCAATGAACGCGTGAGGGTTGAACTCGATGCCCGCACACAGAGAGAGGGCAAAAACATTAAGTGCGGAAATGATTGATAAATACATTATTGTTTCCCTTTCCTTTCGTTATTTCGCAAAGAAGTTGAGGATAAGACCGCCCGCGATGACCGAGGCTATCTGACCGGAGACGTTGACGCCCATTGAATACATGAGCAGGAAGTTCTGGTTATCCTCAGCAAGACCCATCTTATGCACAACTCTGCCGGACATCGGGAAAGCCGAGATGCCCGCCGCGCCGATCATGGGGTTGATCTTCTCCTTGAGGAAGAGGTTGAGGAATTTGGCGAAGAGCACGCCGCCAGCGGTGTCGAAGATGAAGGCGACAAGGCCGAGAAGGAGAATGAGGAGCGTGTCGAACTTGAGGAAGCTCTCATACTGCATCTGGGAGGCGACGGTGATACCGAGGAATATGGTGATGAGGTTTGCAAGCACCTTCTGAGCGGTCTCGGAGAGTGAATCAAGCACGCCACACTCACGGATGAGGTTGCCGAACATCAGGAAGCCGACAAGCGCAACGGAGTTCGGGGAAACGATACCTGCGATGATGGTGATGATGATGGGAAATAGGATCCTCGTGGTCTTGGAGACCTGCTTTGCCTTATAGGGCATCCTGATCATTCGCTCCTTCTTGGTGGTGAGGAGCTTGATAACGGGCGGCTGCACAATGGGCACAAGCGCCATATACGAATAAGCGGCGACCATGATAGCGCCGAGATATTTGGAGTTGAGCATCATTGCCACGACTATCGAGGTCGGGCCGTCCGCCGCGCCGATAACGGCTATGGAAGCGGCGTCTTTAAGGTCAAAGAACATTGAAGCGGTGCAAAGAGTGAAGAATATGCCGAACTGCGCCGCTGCGCCGAAGATCATCAGCTTGGGGTTCGAGAGTATCGGGCCGAAATCTATCATCGCGCCGACACCGATAAACAGCAGCAACGGGAAAAGCTCGTTTGCGATACCCGCGTCATAAAGCACGCTGAGGGGGCCGCGCTGGAGCAGGCCGTTGACGGTCTGGTCGATAACGCCTGAGAGCGGCAGGTTGACGAGGATAACGCCGAAGCCCATCGGCAGCAGGAGCGTAGGCTCCATATCCTTTTTGATGGCAAGGTAGATAAGCAAGCCGCCTATCACCCACATGGCGATCATCTTGTAGCTGAAATTATCAACTACATTCTGATACAGAAACGATAAAAAGTCCATTTGCAAAACCTCTCTGTTAAGTGTACTTTTTGGGCGAAAAAGCGGTTAAAAATTATCTGCCGCCAAAAAGCCGAAATCAGAAAGTATTTTATCAGCTTATTAATACTTTGTCAATATTTAATGATGATTTGCGGGCGGTTTTTGCACTTTTTTGTAGAATTCAGGGCACAATACGGCATAATACCGATATTTCATTTGCTCGAGCAACCACACATACATTTTTCCAAAAGTATAACATTTAGACACTGTCACGGCGAAAGCTGCAATATTTAGAGAAATCTTAATAATATGAGACAAATATTAATATTTTGTTCCTTGAATATTTAGTTTCAATGTGATAAAATTTTAACAGTTTATTATTCTGAACAGGAGCGTGTTCTTTTTGACAAAACCGTTTTATAAAGTCAGGCCTATCAAGGATCTGAGAGATCTTATAAACCAAAGCACGGAGCTTTACGGCGACAGGCCTGCATTTGAAATCAAAAACAGTAAAAATGGTCATTTTGAAATTACATACAAGCGCTACAGGAACGAGATAAATTGCCTCGGCACGGTGCTGACGGACATGGGGCTTGCCGGTGAAAAGATCGCCGTTGCGGGCGACAACTGCTATGAATGGTGCCTCTCTTATATGGCTACGGTCTGCGGCGTGGGCGTTGTAGTACCGATAGACCGCGAGCTGCTTTTTGACGATATCAACAGCATCCTGAACGTCGCCGATGTTAAGCTGCTCATCTGCGACGGCAAATTCGCCTCGAAGCTCGACGGGCGCAGGGCGGAGATGAAGGATGACCTCACGATAGTTTATATGCGTAACGAGCCGAGCGAGGATTCGCTGACCGTTGCGAAGCTCCTTGAGCGCGGACAGGCTCTGCTCGACAGCGGCGACAGGAGATATCTTGACGCCGTTATCGACCCCGAGGCAATGTGTTCCCTGCTCTTCACCTCAGGCACAACGGGCGCTTCAAAGGGCGTCATGCTCTGCCACAGGAACTTCTGCTCCGAGGTCATGGCCGCGATGGGCGTTATCAAGATTTCGCCCGAGGACTGCGGCATCTCGATGCTGCCGCTGCACCACACCTATGAGAGCACGATAATTCTGTTCTTTGCCCCCTACTGCGGCGCAAAGGTCACTTTCTGCGACGGCTTCAAATATGTGCTGAAGAACATGAAGGAATTCAACCCCTCCGTTTTCGTCAGCGTGCCTCTGATACTCGAAACGGTCCACAAGAGGATAATGAAAGCCATCCATGCGAAGCCCCACGGCGAGCAGCTCTTTAAGGTAGGCAAGGTGCTCTGCAAGGCCGGCTCATACGTCGGTCTCGATCTCAAGAAGAAATTCTTCGGCGAGATACAGGAAACCTTCGGCGGCTCAATGCGCCTCATCCTCTGCGGCGCCGCACCGATAAACCCGCAGATACTCAAGGATTTCGACGCTTTCGGAATTCAGATAGTATTCGGCTACGGACTCACCGAGTGCGCCCCGCTCGCAATAATCAACCACGACAGGCTCCACGGAGCGGAATCCGTCGGCGTTCCCCTGCCCGGCGTTGAGGCGAAGATAATCGACCCCGACCCCGCAACGGGCATCGGCGAGATATGCGTCAAAGGCCCCATGGTCATGCTCGGCTACTACAATAACCCCGAGGAGACCGCAAAGGTCATCGACAAGGACGGATTCTTCCACACCGGTGACCTCGGTTATGTCGATAAAAAGGGCAGATACTATATCTCCGGCAGGAGCAAGAATGTTATCGTCACCGCAAACGGCAAAAATATCTACCCCGAGGAGCTGGAGTATCACCTCGGCGAAAGCGACCTTGTCGGCGAGTGCCTGGTAGTCGGCGACGAGAACAGCAAGGGAGAGACTATCGTCTCGGCAAGAATTTTCCCCGACTTTGAGGAAATACATGAAAAAACAGGCAAAACTAAGGACGAGATAAGCGACGACGAGCTCAAGAGCATCTTCAAAAACGTCGTCAAAGCCGTCAACGAGAAGCTGCCGTCATACAAGAAGATAGTCGATTTCAAGATCCGCCGCACCGAATTCATCAAGACTACCACCGCCAAAATCCAAAGGCATAAATATTCCGAATAACAGGAGAGAGAAATGAAAGCGAAAACTTTTTTGAAGCTCACCGCTGCCGCCGCTGCAATGACGGGCGCTGCCTGCGCCGCAGCCGGCAACTACTTCGTCGAGAATTTTCTGAGCCAGAAAGGCATTGAACGCCTCACTCACAAGACGATGCTCAGCGAGGAGGAGCATTCGCTGCTGACCGAATCCCCCGCCAAGGAGGAGGGGCTTGAATTCTACCGCAGCGTGGTTTATAAGGATGTTTTCACCTTTAATTCACACAGCGAGTGCCTCTATGCCATTTATTATGAGGCGGAGAAACCCTCGAATATATTTGTCATCACCTGCCACGGCTACACCGGCTCGCCCGAGGCGGACAGCGTATTTACCGGTCACTACTACCGCATGGGCTTCAACGTGCTCGCCCCCTATCTCAGGGCGCACGGCAAAAGCGAGCATAAATACTGCTCGATGGGCTGGCTTGAGCGGCTCGATATAGTCGATTGGATAAATTATATCGTTGAAAGGCACCCCGGCTGCAAGATAATCCTGCACGGCTGCTCGATGGGCTCCGCCACCGTGATGATGACGACGGGCGAGGCACTGCCCTCAAACGTAGTCTGCGCCGTTGCGGACTGCGGCTACACCTCGGTGTGGGATGAATACAGCGTCCAGATAGGCGACACGCTCGGCCTGCCCGAGACCCCGTTCCTCCAGCTTGCAAACCTTGCGGCGAAGATAAAGATAGGCTTCGACTTCAAAGAAGCCTCGGCGCTGAAGCAGGTCAGGAAATCCAAGACCCCGACGCTCTTTATCCACGGCGACAGAGACGATTTCGTTCCGCTTTGGATGAATTACCCGCTCTATAAGAACGCCGCCTGCGAAAAGGAGCGCCTGATAGTGCCGAACGCTCCGCACGCCGCCTCCGCGATAGTTGCCCCCGAGCTTTATTGGTCAACGGTCGAGAGATTCATTAAAAAGTATATATGACAAAGCGAAACGGAGCTGCCTCAAATGAGACAGCTCCGTTATTTTTATGCTTTTTTCTTGCCGAGGTAGGCTTCCTTGATCTCCTCGTTCTCGAGAAGCTCCGCGCCCGTGCCCTCCATGGTGATAGAGCCTGTCTCGAGTACATAGCCCTTATCCGCCACCTTGAGCGCCATATTCGCGTTCTGCTCATTGAGCAGGACGGTTATGCCGTCGGCATTGACCGTCTCAATTATATCGAATATGCCCTTGACGACCAGCGGCGCAAGGCCGAGCGACGGCTCATCCATCATGATCAGCTTGGGGTTGCTCATCAGCGCCCTGCCGACCGCAAGCATCTGCTGCTCGCCGCCGGATAGAGTGCCTGCAAGCTGCCATTCCCTCTCCTTGAGCCTCGGAAAAAGCTCATAGACATGGTGGATATCCGCCTTTATCTTCTCCTTATCCTTGCGAAGATAAGCGCCGATTTTTAAATTCTCAAGCACGGTGAGGTTCGGGAACACTCGCCTGCCCTCGGGCACGAGGGTGATTCCTTTGGAGACGATATAGTCGGGTGATTTGCCGACCAGCTCCTCGCCGTTGAATTTGATCGAGGCGCTCTTGGGCTTGACTATGCCGCTTATCGCCTTGAGGGTGGTGCTCTTACCCGCGCCGTTTGCGCCGATGAGGGTCACTATCTTGCCCTGCTCAACGTCGAGCGAGATGCCCTTGACGGCCTCGATGCCGCCGTATGAGACGACGAGATCTCTTATCTCAAGTATATTACTCATCCTCGCTCACCCCCAAATACGCTTCTATGACCTTGGGATCATTCTGCACATCCTCCGGCTTGCCGCTCGCGATGAGCTTGCCGAAGTCGATGACATAGATCCTGTCCGAGATATCCATGACGAGATTCATATGATGCTCGATAACGAATACGGTCAGGTGGAATTTATCCCTGATATCTTTGATGAATGCGGTCAGTTCGTTGGTCTCCTGCGGATTCATACCCGCCGCAGGCTCGTCGAGCAGCAGGAGCGTAGGCTCAGTTGCGAGCGCTCTGGCTATCTCGAGGTGGCGCTGCTTGCCGTATGGCAGGTTGGCGGCGACCTCGTCCTTGACGTCGGAGAGACCGAGTATCTCGAGCAGCTCGAGGCACTCCTGCCTCATCTTTTTCTCCTCCTTGCGGTTGAGCATGAAGGTAGCGGTGAAGAGATTGCTCCTGCGCCTCATATGCTTAGCCACAAGCACGTTCTCAAAGACGGTCATGGTCTTGAAAAGTCTGATATTCTGGAAAGTCCTTGCGATACCCTTTTTTGCGATGAAATCGGGGGTATGCTCAACCACTTTGGTATATTTGCCGAGGTTTTCGCCGGCGTAGAGCTTACGCATTTTGCCGTGCGGGTGGTTGCAGGCGATAGGCTCGCCGTGGAAAAGCACCTGGCCGTTGGTCGGCGGGTAAACGCCCGTAACAGCGTTGAAAACGGTGGTCTTACCCGCGCCGTTGGGGCCGATGAGCGAGACTATCTCGCCCTCGTTTATCTCCATTGAGAGATTGTTGACGGCCACGACGCCGCCGAACTGCATCGTTACATCCTCGATACGGAGCACGTTATTACTCATTTGGAGCGCACCCCCTTCTTGGATTTAAGACGGCTGCCCGAGCCGGCAATGTTATAAAGCTCGCGGTCGCCCATTATTCCTCGTCTGAAGAAGAGGACGACTATCATCAGCACGACCGAGAAAACGACCATTCTGAAGCCCGTCTTAAGCAGCGGGACGCCGAGGCTCGAATCATCGAGGAAGCGGAGCCACCACTCTCTCGCCGCAATGACGATGAAAGCGGAGATAACGCTGCCGGAGACGCTGCCCATGCCGCCGATAACGACGATGAGCAGGATGAAGTAGGTGACGGCTATCGTGAAGGTGGTCGAGGAGACCGCGCCGAGATACATTGCCATGAGAGCACCGCCGATGCCGGAGAAAAACGCGCTGATAACAAAAGATATCTGCTTATGCCTTGAGAGGTTGATGCCCATTGACTCGGCAGCTATCTCATCATCTCTGATGGCCTTGAGCGCCCTGCCGTAGGTCGAATTGAGCAGAAGCATGATTATCGCAATGCAGACGAACGCAACGATAAATATGCCGTAATACGACTCGAAGCCCGGTATCTTTTTAAGGCCGAGGGAGCCGTTGGTTATTTTATTGAGCGGCGAAGAGGCAACCACGATCCTGACCACTTCGGCGAAGCCGAGGGTGGCGATGGCGAGGTAGTCACTCTTGAGCCTTAGCACGGGTGCGCCGATTATAGCCGCAAGCAGCGCGGCGGCAAGGCCCGCAACGATAAGGGCGATTATGACGGGCAGCTCGATATTCTTGAGCCAATCCGCAACGCCGTAGAGGTAGTAAACGCTCGCGCGGGATTTGACGGGTATGGTGAAGATGGCGTAGGTATATGCGCCGATGGTCATGAAGCCCGCCTGACCGAGCGAAAACAGCCCCGTGAAACCGTTGAGGAGGTTGAGCGATACGGCAAGGAGCATATAAATGGCGCTGAGCTGGAGAACGGACTTAAACATTGAGCCGCTCGAGGCGAACTCGCCGCAATAAATCATCGAGGCGAGCAGCGCAACTGTGAACGCTATCGGGAGAATGATGTTCAGCTTTGATTTCTTGGTCATTATCACACCTTCTCCTTTGTTTTCTCTCCGAAGAGGCCGTTGGGCTTAACAAGCAGCACAAGAATAAGAATGATGAAAGTGAAAACATCGCTGAATTCCGATATGCTGCTGCCCTTGACAAAAGTCTCGATAAGGCCGATGATGAATCCGCCTATGAGCGCGCCGGGGATGCTGCCAATACCGCCGAAAACGGCCGCGACGAAGCATTTAAGACCCGGGAGCGAGCCGGAGAGAGGATACACCGACGGACGCGGAGTGAAATATAAGATAGAACCGATCGCCGCAAGAGCGCAACCGATAACAAAAGTCATGCTTATAACGTAGTTTATCTTAACGCCCATGAGCTGGCTGGTCTCAAAATCCTTGGAGACGGCTCTCATAGCCATGCCTATCTTGGTCTTATTGACAAGCAGCACAAGGCACACGACGAGCACAATGGTCAGAATGGGAGTTATGAATGTAACTATCGAGGTCGAGACATCGCCTATGGTTATCCTCTTATTAAGGAAGTCGATGCTCGGGTAGGATTTCGGCTGAGCCGAGAAAAGATATGTCGCAAAATTCTGAAGGAAATACGACACGCCGATAGCGGAGATCATTATCGACATCCTCGGCGCATTACGCAGAGGCTTGTACGCTATCCTCTCGGTAAAAACGCCGAACAAAACGGTAGCGACTATAACGATGATGATAGATATATACCACGGTATCATGAGATCCGTCATGCAGATTATCATAAAGTAGCCCGCCATCATGAATATATCGCCGTGGGCGAAGTTTATCAGACGCAGGATGCCGTAAACCATCGTGTAGCCGATAGCTATCAGCGCATAAATGCTGCCTATCGAGATACCTGTCAGGCAGTTCTGAAAGAAAGTGGTCATGGGCTTACCCCCTGTTAAGAATCGGGTACGAAAAAGTCAAAACGGCGAGGGCAAGCTGCTCCTCGCCGTTTAATTAATCTGTTAAAATGCCGCTTATGCTGCGGTGAAGGTGCCGTCGGTCTTCTGAGTGCCGATGAACTTGAAGCCGCCGTCGGTCATGGTCTTGATATAAGCCATGTCCTTATTAGCGTCGCCGTTCTCGTCGAAGGTGATGCCGCCGGTAACGCCTGCATAGTTGACAGCCGCAAGGGAATCTCTGAGAGCTTCCTGAGTGAGATTGTCAGCCTTGAGACCCTTGAGAGCCTCGATAACGGTCATGTAAGCGTCGTAGCCGAGAGCGGAAACCGCCGCAACGGTGTCGTTGTCGCCGTTGAGCTTGAGATTCTCGGGGTCGCCGTTAAGGAATGCCTTGTAGCCCTTAACGAATTCCGCAGCGCCCGCGTCGTTCTCATCAAAGAAGGTGGAGAATGCAACGCCCTCGCAGTTCTCTTTGCCGGCGTTCTTGATAATGGTCGCGTTCTCCCAGGTGTCACCCGCCATTATCTTGGAGGTGATGCCCATTTCCTTAGCCTGCTTGATGAAGAGGCCGGCGGTCTGGATCGAGGAGGGAACGAATATTACATCGGGATTCGCTGCCTTGACGGAAGCAAGGATAGCGTTGAAGTCTGTCTCGTTGGTATTGTAGGTGCCCTCGTAAGCAATGGTGCCGTTCTTCTCAAACGCAGCCTTGAAATAGCTTGCAAGGCCGGTGGAGTAATCGTCGCCGTTCTGATTGATGACAGCGGCAGTCTTGGCGCCCTGGGACTGAGCGTAGTTTGCCATAACGGTGCCCTGGAAGGGATCAAGGAAGCAAACGCGGAAATAGAAATCATTGTCCGCGGTGACCTGCGGATTGGTGCAGGAGCAGCCGACGGCAACTATCTTGTTATCCGCAAAGGTGGAGCCGGCAGCGATCGAAACGCCCGAGCCGTAGGAGCCGAGGACTGCTGCGACCTTCTTGCTGACAAGGGACTGCGCAGCGGTAACGGCGGCAGCCTTATCGGACTGGTTGTCGACCTCGACAAGCTCTATCTTATACTCGGTGCCGTCGATGGTGACGGTGGGAGCAATTGAATTGGCGTATCTGATGCCGAGAACCTCCTGCATACCGCCTGCGCCGTTCTCGCCGGTGGCAGGCTCAAAAACGCCGATTTTGATGACATTACCCTCAATAGTGATCGGTGTGGCTGTCTTATCGCCGCCGGTCGGCTTATCTTCACCGCCGCCGCACGCTGCGAAGCAGCAAACGACAAGAGCAAGGGCCATAAGGATGGCAAGTAACTTTTTCATGTGCATAACCTCCGTAAAAAAGATATGAATCAAAGGGCTTGACCGCCCCAGGAATCCGAAAACAGTTTTACTTCCCTAAAGTAAAAAATATTATTGAATATTATACAACATCAAATCGTATAATGCAATAGGAAACTTGAAAAAAGTTAATTTTTTGTTCAAATTTTACGACGTTTTTGCATTTTCGCAGCCGTCATCATGCAAAAAAGAAAGAGCCGCCGCTTAAAAGCGGCAGCTCGGTGCAATTTTATGCAGTTTCTTTTAATTCTCTTTCAAGCCAGATGCAACCAATCTCTATCGCGCTGTAGAGACCGCGGCGCTCCGCCTTCTTGACTATCTTATCCTTCATGCGGACATCGGGGTCGGTGTTGACAAGCTGGACAAGGACTCTGTCCGCCAGCTCAACGCCCTTGACCTCGCGGGTGCTTGTTATCTGAAGGATAGCAACGTAGGGGTCGCTCATGTAGCCGTAATAAATGGTCTTGCCGTTTCTGACGAGCGGCCTGCCCTTATACATAAGAAACTCGCTCTTCTTTGCCATTGACTATCATCTCCTTGGGTTTACTTTATACCGAGATAACACTTCACCATAGCCTGAAGAAGCTCATCTCTGTCGAGTCTCCTGACAAGGCTGCGGGCGTTGTTGTGGGTAGTAATATAGGTCGGGTCCTCAGAGAGGATATAGCCGACAATCTGGCTGATGGAATTATACCCTTTCTCGTTCAGAGCCTCATAGACCGCCAGCAGATTCTTTTTCATCTCCGCCTCGTTCTCATCCTTGATCGAGAATTTTATTGTTTTATCAGTCATTTCGGTCACCTCCGTACCCAAACATTATATAACACCTTTCGGAATAAAACAATGGTTTTTTTAAAATTTTATTTTTCTTTAATAATTAGCTTACTTTAAGCCCTCAGGACAACGCCTATCTTATCGAGGTTGGCAAGAATTGAATCTATCCAGCTCTGCACCTCGTCCATCTCGAGAGTTCTGTCCATGGCGGCAAAGACAAGGCGCACGGTGATGCTCTTGATGCCGAGCTTCTCATAGGTGTCTATAACCTTGGCGCTCTCAAGCTCCTTGATGCCGAGCGACTGCCAGCAGCTCTCGATATCGGAATACTTGGTGTTGCCCGCAAGGACGAGCGAGAGATCGTAATAGGTGGACTGCTGAGTGCTGGGCTCGCGGAACATGATGGGATTCGCCTTGACAGCGTGGAAATCGTTCATGTCTATCTCGAAGCAGACCGCTGCGGCGACCTTGTCGAGCTTCGCGCGGTTGGCGGGGTGAAGAGCGCAGAGCACGCCTACCCTCTTGCCGTCGACGGTTATCTCGGCTGTATTCTTGGGATGCTGCCAATTATGCTCGGGAGCTATCTTATTATATACGACTTTCGCCTGCTTTATTTCACCGACAAGGCAATTGATAATCTCGACCGCCTTGAAGTAGAGAGTCTTTTCGTCGCCGCTCTTATCATAGAGCACCACACCGAGGCGCTTGCGCTCCTTGCAGATGCCGTTCTCATCGAGACCGTCGACAACTCTGCCTATCTCGAATATGCCGTATTTATCGGCGAAATCCTTATTCTCGGAAGCGTCAATGAGAAGCGTAGGCAGCATGGAATTCCTCAGATTGCCGTTCTCGGAATTCTCGATATTGAGCACTTTGACGTTATCCTCAACGTCGATGCCGAGCTTCTTGCACTTCCTGCCGTCGCACCAGAGGTAGGAGTTGACCTCATGCAGACCGAAGGTCTTGACAAGGATATCCTTTGCCTCCTCGTCCTCAAGCCTGCCGTAATCGTTGGGCACGGGCTTGAGCGGGCTGCGGGTGGTGGTTATCTCAAAGTTGTCGTAGCCGTAGATTCTGGTTATTTCCTCGATGATATCCGCCTTCATGGTGACGTCCTTGGTAGCTCTCCATGAGGGAACACTGACGGTGTAATCCTCGCCGCTGCGCTCAACACCGAAGCCGAGAGCGGTGAGGGTCTTCTCTATCTGCTCATTGCTGATATCAATGCCTGTGTATTTGTCTACATACTTCTTATCGAATGAGATCGAAACGGGCGGATACTTCCTGACGTATTCGTCGGTGAGCTTTGAAGCGACCCTTGCGCCCGGGTCTATCGAGCGGACAAGCTCAACAAATCTGCCGACTGCGTCCATGGTAAGCTCGGGGTCGAGCATCTTCTCATACCTTGCGCTGGCGTCGGTCCTGTGGCCGAGCCTTGAGGAGGATTTACGCACGCTCACGCCGTCAAAATTCGCCGACTCGAGCACAACGCTGCCCGTATCCTCGATTATCTCGGAGTCAAGGCCGCCCATGATGCCCGCAATGGCGACAGGCTCGCTGCCGTTGTAGATCATCAGGGTATCCTCGTCGATATCCCTCTCAACGCCGTCAAGAGTAGTGAACTTCATCTTCTCGGCGGGGGTGGTGACGACGATATTGCTTATCTTATTCGCATTGAACGCATGAGTAGGCTGACCTATCTCAAGCATGATGTAATTTGTGACGTCGGCAAGCAGGTTGATGCCTCTCATGCCGCAGTAATACAGACGGATACGCATATCGAGCGGGCTCTTGTTGAGCGTGATATTATCCATCTTGATGCAGGAATATCTGTAGACCAGATCCTCTCTGCCGACGGTGACATCGACCTTCTCATCGCCGTCATAGGAGATATCGCCGAGCTTCAGGGGCTTCAGCTCCCTGCCGGTGATAGCGGCGAACTCCCTCGCTATGCCGTAGTGACCCCAGAGGTCGGGGCGGTTGGTGAGCGATTTATTATCGACCTCAAAAATGATATCGTCTATAGGATAGATGCTCTTGAGGTCGGTGCCGTTGGGGGCGTCGGTGTCAAGATCCATGATGCCGGAGTTGTCGTCGCTCAGACCCAGCTCCTTCTCGGAGCAGCACATACCCTCGGACTCAAAGCCCGCGACCGTTGCGACCTTTATCTCGCCGCCGCAGACTCTGCCGCCCGCAAGCGCAAGGGCGACCTTCATGCCGACCCTGACATTCGGGGCGCCGCAGACGATATTGCAGACCTTGCTGCCGATATCGACCTTGAGCAGGTGGAGCTTCTTTGAATTCGGGTGCTCCTCGACCGAGATGATCTCGCCGACGACGACATTCTGCACATCCTCGCCCTTGACGATTATCTCCTCGACCTCGGCGGTGGAGAGGGTGAAGCCCTCGATAAGCTGCTTGACATCGAGACCGTCAAGGTCAACGTAATCTTTAATCCAATTTATTGAAACAAACATACTTACGCCTCCTCGCTTTCGTCAGACGGTCTGGTGAACGATTTATCGGTGAACTGCGACAGCGCCTTGAGGTTGCCGCTGTTGAATACTCGGATATCCTTGATGCCGTACTTCATCATTGCAAGCCTTGTGAGGCCGAGACCGAAGGCGAAGCCGGTGTATTTCTCGGGGTCAACACCGCCGAGCTTGAGGACATTGGGGTGAATCATGCCGCAGGGGCAAAGCTCGAGCCAGCCGGAATTCTTGCAGGAGGGGCAGCCCTCGCCGCCGCATATAAGGCACTGGATATCAAGCTCAAAGCCCGGCTCGACGAACGGGAAAAAGCCCGGACGCAGCCTGACGGTGACATCCTTCTGGAACACCTCAGAGAGCATGGTCTTCATAAAGTAGATGAGGTTTGAGATCGAAACATCCTTATCGACCATCATGCCCTCCATCTGGAAGAAGGTATTCTCATGGCAGGCGTCGATCTTCTCGTTTCTGAAGCAGCGGCCGGGGAAAACGGCTCTGAGCGGGTTGCCCTGCTCGAGCGAAGCGGCATACTTGCGCAGAATGGTATTCTGAGCGGCGGAGGTGTGGGTCTTGAGAAGCTGACCGTTGCTCAGATAATAGGTATCCTGCATATCTCTGGCGGGGTGATGCTTCGGGATATTGACGCCCTCGAAGCAATTGTAGTCGTCGGTGACCTCGGAATAATCCTCTATCGAGAAGCCCATGTTGAGGAAGATATCCTCAAGCTCCCTCTGCACGAGGGTAATCGGGTGATATGAGCCGAGCTCGGTATAGACTGGCATTGACTCGTCATAGCTCTCGGCGGATTCAATGAGTCTCTGCTCCTCGAGCTTTTTGAGCTCCTCAAACTTCTGAGCAAGCGCATTCTCAATGAACTGCTTGGTCTCGTTTATACGCTGGCCGGCTTCCTTCTTTCTGTCGTTGGGGACATTGCGAAGCTCCTGCATGAGACCGGAGACGTGACCCTTTTTGCCGAGGAACTCTATCCTGAGCTGCTCAAGGTCGGACGAAGCGGCGATCTCGGCGGCTCTCTGCTCAAAGAGTTTCCTAAGCTCTGCCGGTTTTTCAAACATTTTGATCAATCCTTTCAACTGCTGTTAAGCTGTTACATAAAAAATATTAAATCCCCCGTTGTCATAAGACAACGAGGGACGAAAAATATCCGCGGTACCACCCTGCATTCCCGATAGCTCGGGCGCTTGAAACAGATAACGGTTGCTGCCGTCGGAGCCTACTGAATTCAGCCCCGCCGCTCCCGGGTGAACTTCGGCGAACGCCGTGCGACCCGCTTCCAGCCGATGACGGATCCTCTCTGACGCACTTGAGATTCGCTTACTCTCCCGATCACTGCGTTTATATATCGCTAATAATATAACACATTATTTTGCCTTTTGCAAGAGGTAAAACGCTTTTATTTTGTTGCAGCGGCACAATGAAATTTGTGGATATTATACTGTTTGGAGGCTGACGTCAAATCCTTTTCAGCAGCTTATAAAATTCTCCGTACTCATCCGCACCGTCAAACAGCACCTCGGTGAAGCCGAATTTGCGATAAAGATGAAGAGCGTTGGCGTTGTCTTTATCAACACCGATGGCGGCTTCCGCAAAGCCCATTTCTTTTGCCTTCTCAATGAGAAAAGCAAGCATTGCGCTGCCTATGCCGCGATTACGGTACTCCTTTTTAACTATCATCCTTGAGATATAAACTCTCCTGCCGGGGATAGTGTAATCGGGGTCGTCGGCCTCCAAGACAAGGGCGCCCTCACCGATAAATTCGCCGTTTATCTTATAGATGAATACAAGACGGTTGCCGGACGCTATCTCGCTTCGCCACGTCTCCGTAAGCGGCTGGGTTTTCATATTCCAAATGTTTTGACATCTTCCGTATTCCTCGAGCTTCAGCGGCTCAATGGTAATATCGGCATTCTTGCTTCTTATCATGGTTTATCCCTTCCGCTTTAGCACAGCCGCCGACCCTCGGTCGCTTCGTGACGTCTCTCTACCCTTTTGTGCGTAGTTTTCGACATTCAAGTGTACGGTGCGCTTACAAATCAATCCTCCGTCGCAACTCCGTTGCGCCAGATGGGTTCTCGACCGGATTTCAGCAAAAACTCCCTCAGTCCTATGGACAGCTCCCTCAAGAGGGAGCCCAAATTTCCGGCACAAAGTTTTATAATATAGACATCACATCATAAGCGTGAGATCATTAGCGAATTCACCGGCTATTTCGTCGCTGACGGAGACGCCCAGGACAGCCAGGACTATCAATGTTATTATGCCGACAGCAATGCCGCAGACCTGTGTTATCAGCATCGCCTTGCCGAAATTAGCCCTGTTTTTATCAGTCTTGTCAAGGGCAAAGACTATCATAATTATAAACCCCGCCGTGGGTATGGTGCTGAGAATGAGCCAAAGGATATATTTGCCGACGCTCGTCACGGGTGCGGAATTATCAGCCTGACCGGGCTGATTATACGGATTATAATGCTGATACGACTGATCGTACTGCTGATACTGCTGCTGCGGGGGCTGCTGATAATTCGGTCGGCTGTATGTTGCCTGCGGCTCCGGCTGAACAGGTGCGCCGCAGTCAGTGCAGAATTTTGTGCCCTCCTTGACTTCTTTACCGCAGTTTTTGCATACCATAGAAATCTCCTCCTTTTATTTTATCATTTCATTGAACTGCTCTTCGGTTATTATCGTAACCCCGAGCGACTGCGCCTTGGTCAATTTGCTGCCGGCGCTCTCGCCCGCAAGCACATAATCCGTTTTCTTTGACACCGAGGACGCCGTTTTGCCGCCGAATTTCTCGATTATCTCGCCTGCCTCATTGCGGGAATAGGTCGGCAGAGTGCCCGTTAGCACAAAGGTCTTGCCCTCGAAACGGTTGTCTATTTTTTCTCTGAGAGAATTCATATTCACGCCAAGCGCCGCCAGCGCCTCAATCTCGCTCCTCGACTGACTGAGGGCAAAGAAATCCGCAACGCTCTGCGCCATTATGCCGCCGAAGCCGTCGATGCCGCACAGAGCCTCGACATCCGCCTGCATTATCGCCTGCATCGTGCCGAAGTGATCGGCAAGCAGCTTGCCCGCCTTTTGGCCGACGTGACGTATCCCGAGGGCGAAAACGAGCTTCGAGAGGTCGTTTTTCTTGGAATTCTCTATAGCGTTTATCAAATTCTCGGAGGATTTATCCTTGAAGCCCTCAAGGGTCATAAAATCCTCTTTTTTGAGCGTATAAATATCGCTCGCCTTGGTCAGCAGCCCGCAAGAAACGAGCTTCTCAAGCACGGCGTCGCCCATACCCTCGATATCCATTGCGTCACGGGAGCAGAAATGGATGAGGTTACGCAGAAGCTGCGCCGGGCACTCGGGATTGACGCATCTGACAGCCGCCTCGCCCTCCTCACGGATAACGGGAGCGCCGCACGAGGGACAGACCTCGGGCAGGGTGAATTTCTCCGAGCCCTCGTCGTGCGAAACGACCTTGACGACCTCTGGAATTATATCGCCCGCCTTGCGGATAACAACTCTGTCGCCGATCCGGATATCCTTTTCGTTGATGAAATCCTGATTATGGAGCGTTGCTCTCGAGACGGTCGAGCCTGAAACGAGCACCGGCTCAAACACGGCGGTCGGGGTCAGCACGCCCGTTCTGCCGACGGCGACCTCGATATCGACCACCCTTGTCTCCTTCTCCTCCGGCGGATACTTGAACGCAAGCGCCCAGCGGGGGAATTTGGCTGTGCTGCCTATCTCGGCGCGCATGGCGAAGGAATCGGTCTTGATGACCGCCCCGTCGATGTCATAGGGCAGCGAGCTTCTGATCTCGCCTATTCGGTTAAGCTCCGCCTCGATCTGCTCGACGGTGGTGAATTTATTATAGAACGGAATGGTCTTAAAGCCCAATTCCTTGAGAAAATCAATGGACTGCTTATGCCCCGTCAGCTCATCGCCGCCGTAGCGCTGGACGTTGAAAACGAATATATCAAGGCTTCTCGAGGCGGTGACGGCGGGATTCTTTTGCCTGAGCGAGCCTGCCGCGGCATTGCGGGGATTTTTGAAGGGCTTCTCGCCGTTTTGCTCCTGCTCGCCGACAAGGGCGGCAAAGACCTTCTTCGGCATATACACCTCTCCCCTGACCTCGATTGTGACGTCCTTTTTAAGGCGCAGAGGGATGGAATTGACCGTCCTGAGATTTGCCGTGACATTCTCGCCGGTCACGCCGTCGCCCCTGGTGGAGCCGCGCACAAGCACGCCGTTCTCATATTCGAGTGCAACGGAAAGGCCGTCTATCTTCGGCTCGACAACGAACTCCGCCTGCGGGAACTGCTCCCTGACCCTCGTGATGAATGCTTCGACCTCACCGAGGCTGAACGCATCCTGGAGGCTCTCGAGCGGCACGGTGTGAGTGACCGGCTCAAACATCCCCTCGGCGCTGCCGCCGACTCGCTGAGTGGGCGAATCTGGCGTGATAAGTTCCGGGTACTCCTTCTCAATCGAGGCAAGCTCACGCTGGAGCATATCATATTCGCTGTCCTCTATCTCGGGGTCGTCCTCGACATAATATTTGTGGCTGTGATAGTTTAACTGCGCTCTGAGCTCCTCGGCTCTGCGCTTTGCCGACTCAAACTGCATAAGCGTTACTTCCTTTGGTTTTGTTACGGTAATATTATATCAACTCCGCGCCGCAAAATCAACGGTTTTATTTGGTCACGGAGACATTCGGCACGCTGCCGACTATGACGGTCTGGGCAATGCAGAGCGAGGTCTGCACCTGCTCGGTCATCCGCCTGCCCGCAAGCGAAAGCACGACGGTCGTTTCGATATTGAGCATCACGCTGTGCTGGGTCTGATTGACCCCCGCTGAGGCAAAGACATTCTCAAAATCCGACGCAGTAGAAGCCGAGCAGCCGACCTTGACCTTGATTTGAGGGCCTATCCCTGAGAAAAGCGACACGCCCGTGGCCGTGCCGAGCGGCACTCTGACCTCGGTGCGCTCCTTATCCTCAAAGGCGGCGTCTATGGCCTCGGTCACCCTTGCCTTAAAGAGGTTGAGCTTCACCGCATCGGTGCTCACGCCCGTTATCGAGTTATCTGCGCCGTAGCTGACCTTAACAAGCTCCGAATACTCGGGTGCGCCCTGTGACAGCACGCTCACAACGGCGGCATTTATCCTCTCGGTCGCAAGCCTATGGGCTTCTAGCGCCGCAAGCTCCGTCACCGCCGGGCGTAATTGCGCATCAGCAAGCAAAACAGCGATGAGCAGCACCAGCGCCAAGCACACCGCCCTGAAAATAACGGTCTTTCTCCCGTAATATAGCCGCCTGTATCTCAAAACCGCACCCCCGCCGTAATTTATACCATTATATATTATATGCAGCTTCGGCACGGCAGACATAAAAAGGCTGCGGTTGGGCGGACTCAGATAAAGATAAGTCGGTTTTGAGAGGCTATTTTCCGCCCATACTTCATAAAAAATCTCGGTAATACACAAAGTATTGCCGAGATTTTGTTATTTTGTCTGAACGAAAAATATCTCGCTCAAAACTGCTATGCACCCTGTAAAATTGGATTTTGTTCTGTGGCAAGGCAAAAAGCGCAGGAATAATGGAGATATATTGCGAGCATTTTTAACGAAGTCACAGGGCAAAAGACTTTTTACAGGGCGGCTTAGCTTTATCTGAGTCCGCCCTTTGCCCGCAGCCTTAAGATCAGTCTTCAATTGCAGCCTTGCGTGAATTAATCCTTCTGAACAGCTCGGGGTCGAACTTCGGGGAGCGGTCGTAGTAGTAAAGGCCGTTCTGCTCCTGCTCGATATCATAGAGCTGAGTGTAGCAGAAGCCGAACATACGCTCATTGTCAAGCAGTGCGTCGGTGAGGCCCTTGTAGCGGTCGATGAACTCCTGCTCGCTCTTGGGGGCGTTGCCGTAGCCCCATGCGTCTCCCCTGCTGCCGAGCGACCACTGGATACCGCCGTATTCGCTGACGAACGCGGGCTTTTTACCGTCATACTCCTGCCTGTCGGGGAAGCGCTCGAAGAGCACGCCCTCGGTCATCAGGCGGTCATAGTTGCCCTTGAATATCTCGACCTTCTGCTCATAGTCATGGACATCGAATATATCGGTCTCGACGTGGAAGTTGCCGCTCGTGTCGATGCAGGGTCTGGTCTCGTCAAGCTGCTTTGTGACGCGGTAGATTATCCTGAGCAGCTCGTCATTCTGCTTCCTGCCGTCTCTGTCCCAAGTCTCGTTGAACGGGCACCAGCCGACGATGGCGGGGTGATTGAAATCCCTCGCAACGCTCTCGCACCACTGGGGCAGCATCGCCTCGAGAGCACCGTCCCTTGAGTAATCGAGACCCCAGTTGCCGAATTCGCCCCACACGATATAGCCGAGGCGGTCGCAATGATAGAGGAATCTCGGCTCAAAGACCTTCTGATGCAGCCTTGCGCCGTTGAAGCCGACCGCAAGCGAAAGTCTTATATCCTTTTCAAGCGCTTCATCGCTCGGTGCGGTGTAAATACCGTCGGCGTAGAAGCCCTGATCGAGCACAAGGCGCTGGAACACGGACTTGCCGTTGATGAGCACCTTATAGCCGTCGATGCGGATATCTCTCAGGCCGAAATAGCTGCTTATCTCGTCGCCGCCGAAGGTAATTTTAAGATCATAAAGTCTGCCGCAGCCGACCTCCCAAAGATGGGTCTCGCTGAGCTTGATATCGCCGCTGACAAAGCCCGCAGCCGTCTTTTCAAAGCTGCCGACAAGTCTGCCGTCGTAGAACGCCTCCGCTTTGAACGCACCCTCACCCTCGACAACGGCGGAAACGCCGAGCGTCGCATTGACCGTATCGGGGAAGAGCTTGAAGCTCTTGACATACGCTTTCGGTACGAATTCAAGCCAAACGGTCTGCCAAATACCGGTAGTCCTCGTGTAATCGCAGCCGTGGGAATTGTAAAGCTCGCTCTGCTTGCCTCTGGGAACGAGCGGATCTCTGACGTCATCCCTTGCGTTGACGGCAATGACATTCTCGCCCGCAGTCATGAATTCGGTGATATCAAAGGTGAACGAGGTGTAGCCGCCCTTGTGGTAGCCCACCTCCTCGCCGTTGACATAGAGGTAGGTCTCGTAATCGACTGCGCCGAAGTGGATGAGCACCCTGCCCTCAAGCTGAGCCTCGGTCACGGTCACACTTTTTCTGTACCACACGGCGGCGATAAAATCGGTGTATTCAATGCCGGAGAGCTTGCTCTCGGGGCAGAACGGGACGTTTATCTTCCTGCTCCATTCGTCCTTTTCAAGCACACCTGCCCTCAGGCCGCTGTTGCCGAAATCGAATTCAAAATCCCACTCTCCGTTGAGATTGAGCCAATCTTTTCTTTGGAATTGAGGATCGGGATGCTCGCTTCTGGGGATGGTCATAAAATTTTCTCCTTATATTTCAAAATATTTATCTTCGATCATCGCCGCAAGGCAATGATAAACGGGCAATGTAAGCTCCTGCACCTTAAATGTCTCGGTCTCCGGCAGGCGGATGCACACGTCGGCAAGGCGGCTCGACTCGCTCTCACGCTCGCCGGTGACGGCCACGCTCCCAACCCCCGCAGCCTTTGCCGCTTTGAGGGCATAGACCACGTTTGCAGAGTTACCGGAGGTGGTGAACGCTATGAGCAAATCATTTTTTGCCGCATAGGCGCACACCTGCTGGGCAAAGACGAGGGCGGGCACCGCGTCATTCTCAAACGCCGTCATAAGAGCCGAATGGGCGCAGAGTGAAATTGCGGGCAAACCCTTTTGCAGATTTTCCGCCATCTCCGCGTCGCCGAAAAGCTCCTTTTTTTCGGGTGAAAACGGCCTTTTTTTAAGGAAGCCTTTCATCAGCTCGCCCACAAGATGGTCGCAGTCGGCAGCGCTGCCGCCGTTGCCGCAGCAGAGCAGCTTGCCGCCGTTATCATAGCAATCGCTCATAAGCTCAAAGGCTTTATATATATCGCCCCTGCACGCCTCAAGGCGGGGGTATCGCTCAAAAAGCTCTTCAAATATCCTGTCAGTCATTTTTGCCCTCCGCATAGTCCTTTGCAACGCCGAGCGCCGCATAATCGCCTATCTCGTCGCCGAGCATTGCGGGCACCACCGTGCAGCAGGCCGCTGAAGCGGGCAGCGCCTCTTTCTTTATCGTTTCGTTCATGCTGTCAACGAGCAGATGGCTTGAACGGGCAAAAATGCTGCCTATCACTATCCGCTCGGGGTTCAATATATCAATGAGTATCGAGAGCCCCAGCCCCAGCTTCTCGCCGCAGCGGCGATATATCGCCTGAGCAAGCCTGTCGCCGCCCGTAGCCGCCTGAGCGACCGCCTTGGCGGAGACATCGTCGGGGGTGAGGACGGTCTCTCCGTTATAAAGCGGCAGCATCTTGCGGGTGGTCGAGGCTATGCCCGCGCCCGAGCAATAGCCCTCAAAGGAGCCTGCCTTGCCGTATCCAACGGGGCCGTCCGCGTCGATACGCATATGCCCCACCTCGCCCGCCATGCCGAGCGTGCCGCTGTAGAGCCTGCCGTCGAGGATCAGGCCCGCACCCATGCCGGTGCCGAAGGTGAGGAATATCATATTTCTGCATCCTCTGCCCGCCCCGAACTGCCACTCGGCGAGCGCGCAGGCGTCGGCGTCGTTACGCACCTTGCAGGGAAAACCGAATTCATCGGTTATCATCTGCGCCAAAGGCACATTATCCCAATCGGGCAGATTCGGCGGGCACATTATAACTCCCGTCTCGCTGTTCAGAGGGCCTCCGCAGCTGACGCCGCAGGCAATGACATCCTCGCAGGATATCCCGTTTCGCCCGAGCAGCTCATACGCCGAGGAGATAAGCTCGCCGACGACGGTGCGCCAGCCGCGCTCGCTGCGGGTATCAAAGCGTATTTTATCCTTGACGGAGGACGAGCCTTTTTCGCCGAGGACAACGGCGCATTTCGTGCCACCGATATCCATGCCGAGATAATACTTCATTGCAGTCACCTCTTAATACTGTAATTATATACTGAAAAGCCCTGCCCGTCAAGAAAATTAATGTAATATAAGGCGCAGCAATGTCAAAAATATACTTATATAATTCCGAAAGGGGCGACAGGCTTGGCGGTCACATTAGTCAGGGCAACGGTGCTCTACGCCGTTGTAATTTTTCTCATCAGGGTGATGGGCAAGCGTCAGATAGGCGAATTGCAGCCCGCCGAATTCGTCGTGACGATGCTGGTGTCGGAGATAGCCTCCATACCGATGCAGGATAACACGATACCGATATTAAACTCGATAAGCGCTCTCTTTGTGCTCGTGGCGTATGAGGTCATCACCTCGGCAGTGAGCCTCAAGAGCTATAAATTCCGTGCGTTCATGCAGGGGCACCCGATAATCGTCATCCGCGACGGAGTTATTGACATCAAAGCGCTCAAAAAAATGCGAATGAGCGTCAACGACCTGATGGGCGCGCTGCGGCAAAAGGACGTGTTTGAGATTTCGCAGGTATCCTATGCGATATTTGAGACAAACGGGCAGATAAGCGTGCTGCTGAAGCCCGAAAATATGAACGCCACCGCCGGCGACCTTAACCTGAGGCCACAGGACGAGGGGATGCCGTTCGCCGTTATCTGCGACGGCACGGTGATTGAGGACGCCGTGGAGCAATCGGGCATTGAGCGCAGCAAGATAAAGAGCGCCGTCACCTCGGCGGGGATGGAGATAAGCGAGGTGCTGATAATGACCGTCACTCCGCACGGCAAGATCTATATAGTCAGAAAGGGCGATGAAAATTGAAAAAGCTCGCAATAGCCGTTGCAATGCTGATAACGGCGATAGGCATAGCCGTGTGGTCGGGCATTATATTCAAAAATGAAATGGCGGCGCTCTCCTCCTCGCTCGAGGGGCTGCTCGATATCTCTGAGAGCTGCGACGACGAAGTCCTCGCCGAGGAGACGGAGAAAACCATTGCCGTTTGGAACGACGCCTCAAAAATGCTGCACGCTCTGGTCATGCACGACGCAATGAACGAGGTCGAGCAGAGCATAACGGCGCTGCCCGACCTACTGCGTCACGGCAGGCGTGAGGAATTCCGCACAAAGTGCATAGAGGCGCTAAGCCAGATACAAAACCTTGTCAGCGCCGAGCGGCTGAGCTGGGAAAACGTGCTCGCAATTGTGTATGAACTGTAAAATCGGCAAATTCCCTTGTTTTTTATTTTATAACATGATACAATTATAGCGAGCACAGAGAGGAGGAGGTTACAGGATATGGATCTGTTTATGCTCATTTTCTGGATAGTCCTGCTCGTTGTTCTTCTCATCGTGGAGGCCGCCACAGTCCAGCTCGTGACGATTTGGTTTGCACTAGGCGCCGCGGCGGCGCTGATAGCGAGGATATGCGGAGCTGCGCTATGGCTGCAATGGGTGCTGTTTGTGGTTGTATCGGCAGTCACTCTTGCGGCGACGAGACCCCTCGTGAGGAAGATAACGAAGCAAAAAACACAGCCCACCAACGCCGACCGCTGCATTGGCGAGACAGCAATGGTGACCGAGGATATCGACAACATAGCCGGCAAAGGCAGGGTCGAGGTCAACGGTATAAGCTGGACCGCCCGCTCGTCGGACGGAGCGAATTTCCGCAAAGGCGAGCTTGTCACCGTGGAGCGCATTGAGGGCGTGAAGCTCATAGTCAAGGCGCAGAACTGATTAATTTTGAGGAGGCAAAACAATGGATCTGATAGTAGGCATCATTCTGATATTCCTTGCAGTTTTTCTCATTGCAATAGTTGTGATGAACGTCAAGATAGTCCCGCAGTCAAAGGCGTATGTCATCGAGCGCCTCGGCGCATACAGCGCCACTTGGCAGACGGGCATACATGTTAAGATCCCCTTCATTGAGCGCATTGCAAAGCAGGTCTCGCTCAAGGAGCAGATAGTCGATTTCCCGCCCCAGCCCGTTATCACCAAGGATAACGTCACCATGCAGATAGACACGGTCGTTTTCTTCCAGATAACCGACCCGAAGCTCTTTGCATACGGCGTTGAGCGCCCGCTCGCCGCTATCGAGAATCTGACGGCAACCACGCTCAGAAACATCATCGGCGAAATGGAGCTTGACCACACCCTCACCTCCCGCGACGTCATCAACGCCAAGATCAGAGGCGTGCTCGACGAAGCGACCGACCCGTGGGGCATCAAGGTCAACAGAGTTGAGCTTAAAAACATCCTGCCGCCCAGAGAGATACAGGACGCGATGGAGAAGCAGATGAAGGCGGAGCGTCAGCGCCGCGAAGCGATACTCACCGCAGAGGGCGAAAAAGCAAGTAAGATCCTTGTTGCAGAAGGTCAAAAGGAGAGCAAGATCCTTGCCGCAGAGGCGGATAAGCAGAGCGCCATCCTCGCCGCAGAGGCAATCAAGGAAGCCAAGATCAGAGAGGCGGAGGGTGAAGCCGAAGCCATCATCAAGGTCGAGCAGGCAAGGGCGAAGGCTATCGAGCTTATCAACTCCGCAGCGCCCGGCGACGGCTACCTGACCATCAAGAGCCTTGAGGCATTTGAAGCGGCCGCGGACGGCAAAGCAACGAAGCTCATTATCCCCAGCAATCTCCAGGGCCTTGCGGGTCTCGCCGCAGGCGTCAAAGAAATCGTCTCTGAATAAAATAAGCTATACAAAAAGGCTGCACGGCGATGAACCGTGCAGCCTTGATTTTTTAATTGCTTTTAACTGTAAAATTTCCGTTTGCAAGCTCCGCGGCAACAAACGGGAAATAATAAAACGGTACGGTCAACAGCTTTCTGCCTTCATCATATCCATAATTGTTCTTTGACACCTTAACGGCGCATTCAAAACGGTTATGGCTTGCAAACTTTTCAAGTGAATTCAGAACGCCGCGCCCTTTCTTGACATCAATCGGATATAATTTGCCGCCGGACTCGATGATAAATTCGATCTCAGATGAAGTTTTCCCTCGCCAATAAAACAGCTTATGACCTTTGGCGGTAAGCTCATTTGCCGCAAAATTTTCAAAGAATATTCCCGACAGGGTCGTCTCTCTTTCGCTCGATATAAACTGAGAAGCGTTGATGCCGCTTTGATAAGAAAACATTCCTATATCTCCGAGGAACAGGCGAAAATGGCTGTCGCTGTCCGCCATGAGCGGCATTGTGATATGCTCTTTAAGCTGAAATGATTGATTGACTATGTGCGCCATGGTAAGCCATTGTATGGCGGAGAAATAGTCTCTTGTTTTACTTTTCTCTTCAATAAGTCCCGGCGAAAAATTCTTTGATTCCTTATTAAGCTCTCTGTAGATATTTGAAAAAAGGGCACGGGAGCGCAGAATCGCTTCTTTGCTCGCCTGATACAGATCCATATCCGAAAGATAATTGTCATACAAGGTTTTCAATATCTCGCCTGATTCAAACAAACTGCCGCTCTCAATATACGCCTCCACCGCCTCCGGCATACCGCCGACAAGCAGATATCTGTAAACCTGCTCCATAGCTAACTCGTGTATTTTAGCCTCAAGAGGTTTTCTGCTCGCATATGCTCCGCTGACAGCATCATAAAGCATTTTGTTGCTGTTCATCAGGTATTCGTCAAAGGTCATGGGGTATACCGTTATTTGATTTATTTTACCGACAGGGAAAAGGAATTTATCGTTGCTCCCTGCCCCCCGCTTACCGGTTTCTCTCTGGATTTTAATTCGCACCATTGAGCCGGTTGCTATAACCGGGATTTGTCTGAAATCCTGACAAAAATATTTGAGGGATGATATGATATTCGGGCACTCCTGCACCTCATCAAATATCAGCAGCGTATTCTCGTCTATTTTTCTTCCTTTTGCCAATGATATATACTCTATTATTTTATCCGCATTTGCTGTTTTGGAGCAAAGCTCCCGTATCTCGTCCTCGATTTTGCAGTCGATATAGACATAGTTGTCTTTATAGAACTGCTGTGCAAATATATCCTTGACCAAATAAGTTTTGCCGACCTGTCTGGCTCCCCAAACAATCAACGGTTTTCGGCGTTCGCTGTTATTCCATTCTATCAGTTTTTTTGTTATATTTCTTTCCATTACAGCCTCCACAATGATGTTTTCCTTTTTGCAGACGTAGCTTTGAGTATATTATAGCATTAATTGCACCGTTTTACAAGTTAATTTATCAATTAATCGCACCAATAAGCATTAAAAATTGTGGATTAATTGCACCTTTTCGACATTTAGAGGCTTATTCTAACAGCCATATACAAAAAGGCTGCACGGCGATGAACCGTGCAGCCTTGATTTTATATCACATCAGTTTTGTCTTTTTGAACGCCATTACGACGGGCGGGACGAGCAGGATATGGCAGATTATCGCGGGAACCGCTTGGGTAAACGCCCCTGCGACGAACATCGCCATGCTGAATTCCGAGCCGCCGAGCCCCGCCATTATGAAGCGGGCTATTCCCCATACCGCTCTGCCGCCGAGCATGGAGATTATGAGCGCGGGGTAGATATAAACATTCTTCTTCGGGAACGCTTTATAAAGCAGGCCGCAGAGCAGGCCGTAAGCCGCAAGCTCAAACGCCATTGAGACCGCAATAGGATACATCGGTGGCATTGAGAAAAGCAGGCTGCGCATCAGCGGAGCGATAAAGCCGACCGCCGCGCCGTATTGCCAGCCGCAGACAAAGCCGCAGATGAGCACGGGGATATGCATGGGCGATATGGCGTTGCCTATCCTCGGCACACCGCCGGTTATAAAGGGCAATATCATGCAAAGGGCGAGAAACATTGCGGAAAGGGTGAGATTTTTAACGGTCTTTTTCATAACTGCTCCTTTAGGCAAAAATATAAGGCATCTGTCCCCTGCTCGGAGACGGATGCCTTCATGGTCTTTTATGTTCTGTTGGAAATCATCGGCTTCGGCCGTTACCGCCGCTTCATGCGACCCAGATATTATATAACACCTTCAGCCGTTTGTCAACATCCCGTTCCGATGTTTTTGACGGTCTCAACGGCTTGATCTATCAGCTCGCTGACGGTGAAGCCGCCCGTGCCGACTATCAGGTTATCGCATTTATTGACGGGCAGCAGCACCCTGACGGCGCTGCTCTGAGCCACAGCCTTGGCCATGGACGGCGATATCTCGCCGAGCAGTGCGTCCGCAATAACAATGCCGACGGGGCCGACTATCACATCCGCCCGCCTGCAGGCGACTATCAAGGCATTCTCGCCCGTCGCAGCTCTTGAAGCCCCGCCCTTGAGCATCGCTTCGCAAGCGGTGCTGTTGGTGCCCACGGCGGTTATCTCTGCCTCTGGGCACGCAGGTATCAGCCGCTCCACGAGCTGCCTGCCGAGCTTGCCGCCCTGACCGTCAACGACGAGTATTTTCATCTACGACCTCACCTTTCGCTTATTTAATACCGAAAATCAGTTTGAGAATACCGCTGAGCACCTTCGGGCTGTTCAATACAACGACCTTCACCGTATCTCCCCCTTTGTCAATATCTGCAAAGGCCCAAGCCCGCCAGCACTATCACGCCGGCGATTATGAATATCGCAGCCGTGCAGGGAAAGATCGCGGCGACTATCATGCCCGCCGCAAAAGCGATGCAAACGGCGCCCCGCCTGTCACATATTCTCATTTTATCACCGCCGTTACACTGACTTGAGCATTGCTCAATACAGTATAATCAGCTTCTTGCATTTTCGTTACGCTTACGCAGCTCCCAGTCCTTGATATTTTTCGCCTGTTCCATCATGGCGCAGTAGCTCTCGTGGCGGCTCTTCGGGATATCGCCCCGCTCGACCGCCTCGATGATGCCGCAGCCCTTATCCTTGACGTGCAGGCAGGTGGAGAATTTGCATTTGCCGATATACGGCTCAAATTCGGGGAAGACAAAGGGCAGATCGTCCTTTGTGATCAGCTCCGTCTCCTCAAGGTCAAATGATGAGAAGCCGGGGGTATCCGCCACATAGCCGCCCTCGACCTTAAAAAGCTCGCTCTGGCGGGTGGTGTGCCTGCCCCTGCCGAGCTTGTCGCTTATCTCGCCCGTCTTGAGCGAAAGCGACGGGTCAACGGCGTTTAGCAGTGTCGATTTACCTACGCCCGTGTTGCCGCAGAAGGCGCTTATATGACCGCTCAGCTCACGGCGCACCCGCTCGACGCCCTCGCCCGTTTCGGCGCAGACGGCAAAGCTCAGTATGCCCGCCTTGCGGTATATCTCAACGTATTCCTCAGCCGAGCCGAGATCGCATTTTGTGAAGAGCACGATCGGCTCAACGCCCTTATTCACCGCGATAGCCGTGAGCCTGTCTATGACAAGCAGCACGGGCTTCGGCTCGCAGACCGAGGCGACGATAAAGAGCCTGTCGACATTGGCGACCGGCGGACGGACGAATTCACCCGAGCGCTCGTGTATCTGCTCAATGGTATTCTCCGCCCTGTCGTTGACGCTTATCTCGACCCTGTCGCCCGCAAGCGGCTTTATCCCCGTCTTGCGAAAAAGCCCTCTCGCCTTGCATTCATACACTTCACCGGCGGCCTCTACATAATAGAAGCCGCCGATACCTTTAAGAATTATGCCTTCGAGTTTCTCCATTTATCAGACTCCGTCCTTCTGACCGACGGTGAGGATTATCTCGGTGTCGGTGAAATATGTGGACGCAGTGCCGAAAATGCCCGTGGAGGCGGGCGAGGGCGACTGATTCTTGACCATGCCGTTCTCAGCGTCGGTGTAGACCGTAACGCCCTCTATCTTGATATTGTTGAAGCCCTCGGCGTTCAGCCGCTGCTTCGCCTGCTCGAGAGACAGACCTCTGACATCGGGGATCGGCTTTTTGCTCAGCACGGAATTGCTGTTTGAATAAGCTCCGCCGCTGACGACCGCTGGGTTCTTGGTGAAGTCGACTCTGCAGGAGTAATATTCCTTATTATCAATATAGATCTTAACGGGGGCGTCGTTGCCGCTGCCCTCTATTTTGACCTCATAAGAGCTGCCGTCGAGCAGGAGGGTCTTATTGACATAGGATTCGTTGCTGACGAATATCTCGAATGTTCCCCTTGTGCCTGTGGAGGGCAGGACTATGCTGAATGACGCGCTCGAAATCGCGGGCACGCCGTTGCTGACGGTCAGGGTGACCTTGCTGCCGGATATGACCTTTTCGGAATTCGCGGGCGACTGGTCTATGACCTGACCTGCGGGCTTGTCGCTGTTCTCGCTCTTGACATTTTCATCGACCACGAGATTTGCGGATTCGATAAGAGCCTTCGCCATCTCAAGATCCATGCCGACAACGGAGGGAACGGGTATCAGATCCTTGTCGCTGGCGTAATAAATTATTATCTTTGAGCCGCTCTCAGCCTCGGTATTCCTCTCGGGGTCGGTCCTGATAACGGTGCCGAACGCCTCGGACATGCTGACGATGGGCTGACCATCCACGACGAAGCCCTGGCTCTCAAGCATCTTCCTCGCCTGCTCATACATCATGCCGTAAACATCGTTGACGACCTTTTTCTCATAAGTCGTGGCGACAGAGATCGTTATCTCGTTCTTGTCGGGCGTGACCTTGGTGCCCGAGGTGGGGCGCTGATTGCATATAATGCCGTCGCTGTAGGAGCTGTTGGCGACCTTCTCGACGGTTATCTTGAAGTCCTTATACTTTGCGTTGTCAACGACCTCGTTAACATTGAGGCCGGTAAGCTGAGGCACGGTGAGCGTGTCGCCCTTGAATACATCCGTGAAGAAGAAGAGAGAAGCAAACACTATAAGCGCCACAACGGCAAGACCTATCGCCGTGCCGATAACTATCAGCTTCGTGCGGGAATTGCCCGCGGAATTATCCTGATCATAATCGTCGGGGACTGACGGCTCGGGCTGAGTCAACCGCTCGGTGCGCTGCGAAGTCCTGTTGACTGCGGGCGGTATCTTGGCGTTTGCGAGATCCTGCTTCCTGCCGACATACTTTGTGGGGTCGTTATCGACGAAATAATTCTGCTGAAAGCGAATTGCGGGGTTTCTCTTGAATTCCTCGATATCGAGCAGCATCTCCGCGGCGCTCTGATATCTGTCGTTGGCATTCTTCTGCATAGCGTGCATCACTATCTGCTCAAGGCCGATGGGGATGCTGCTGTTAAGCTCTCTGGGGCGCTTGGGGTCGCTCTGGAGCTGCATGAGCGCGACGGAGACGGAATTCTCCGACTGGAACGGGAGCTGACCCGTAAGCATCTCATACATAACGACGCCGACGGAATAGATATCAGCTCTGTCGTCGGTGGCGTCTCCCCTCGCCTGCTCGGGGCTTATATAATGGACGGAGCCTATGGCACTGTCGGTCATGGTCTTGGTATCGCTGTAGCTGAAGCGGGCGATGCCGAAATCCGTCACCTTAATGTTGCCGTTTGAGAGCAGCATTATGTTCTGCGGCTTGATGTCGCGGTGAACTATGCCCTTATCGTGAGCGTGCTGGAGAGCGCGGAGGATCTGCATGGTGAAATGCACCGTCTCCTTGATGCCGAGCCTGCCCTGCTGCTCGATATACTCCTTGAGGGTGATGCCCTCGACATACTCCATGACGATATATTGGAGCTTGTCGCCGTAGTTGACGTTGAGCACCTTGACTATGTTGGGATGCGAAAGCACGGCGATGGCCTTTGACTCATTTTTGAATCTGCGCCTGAACTCCTCATTTGCGAGATATTCATCCTTGAGTATTTTGATGGCGACTATCCTGTCGTCAATGCTGTCATACGCTTTATAAACGACCGCCATGCCGCCGACGCCTATGACCTCCTGTATCTCGTAGCGGCCGTCGATCCTTTTACCCGTGTAATTATCCATAAATCAACATTCCTTTCAATTCAACGATTCGATTCAATTGCTGACGGCGACTACCGTTACGTTATCCGCGCCGTCAATTTTGTTGGCATAGTCAACAAGGCTGTTCGCCGCATCATAAAACCGAACCGAACCGCTCAGGTTGAAAATATCGTCCTCTTTGACGCTGTTTGTCAGGCCGTCGGTGCAAAGTATCAGCAGGCTGCCGTCGTCAAACGGCTCCTGGCAGAAGTCGACCCTGACCTCGCTGTCTACCCCGAGCGCTCGCGTGATTATATGCCTGCTCGGGTGATCCTTTGCCTCCTGAGGAGTAATCTCGCCGTTCTCGATCATTCGCTGGATGACCGAGTGATCCCTCGTCAGCTGGGTTATCTTGCCGCCGCAGGTCATATAAGCCCTGCTGTCGCCGACGTGGGCTATATAAACGAAGCCCCCCGAGACTATGGCCGCCACAGCCGTGGTGCCCATTCCCTCATATTCCTCTTTTGTCAGGGAAAGCTCGTAAATATACTTGTTTGCGTTCTCGAGGGCGGATATGAGCAGACTTTTAACCGCAATGTCGCTCATCCCCTCGCTGAAGCCCGAGGACAGCTTCTCCCGTATCACCTTGACGGCGCTTCGGCTAGCCAGCGCTCCCTCCGCAGCGCCACCCATTCCGTCGCATACGACGGCAAAGGCTGTGCCCTCGCAAAGCTCGCCGGCCGTGTAGGAATCCTGGTTATTCTCCCTCACAAGGCCTATGTCCGTCCTTGCTGCGATCCTCATTTGCTTTTATCCCCCTTTTTGTTCATTTTGCGCCTCAATTGCCCGCATGAGGCCTCGATATCCGAGCCGAGCTTGCGGCGCACGGTAGCGGTTATCCCGCTGCCCGCCAAAATCTCGGTGAATCTCTCTATCCGCTCGGGCGAGCTCGGCTTAAACGGGCTCTCCTCGACCTCATTGACCGGTATCAGATTAACATGGCACAGCATCCCCCGCAGCTTCGACGCCAGCAGGCGGGCGCACTCATCGGAGTCGTTGACCCCCGCAAGCATCGAATATTCAAAGGATATGCGCCTCGACGTTTCGGCGGCGTATCGCCTGCAAACGGCAAGCAGCTCGTCGACGTCGTATTTTTTATTGATAGGCATTATTTTGCTTCTCAGCCCGCTGTCCGCCGCATGGAGCGAAATGGAAAGCGTTAGCTGAAGCTTCTTTTTCATCAGCTCCTCTATCTTCGGCACAACGCCGCAGGTGGAGAGCGATATATTACGCATTGAAAGGTTAAGACCCTTTTCGTCCGTCACAAGCTCGATGAAGCGCATGACGTTGTCAAAATTATCGAGCGGCTCGCCCATGCCCATGAGCACGATATGCGACACTCTCTCCCCCAGCTCACGCTGAGCGGTGTAGACCTGCGAGAGTATCTCGCCCGCGGTAAGGCTCCTCTTGAAGCCGCCGAGGGTCGAGGCGCAGAAGGCGCAGCCCATCTTACAGCCGACCTGCGAAGAGACGCAGACCGTGTAGCCGTATTTATATTTCATCACGACGCTCTCGATATAGTCGCCGTCATGGAGAGCGTAAAGGAATTTCACAGTCCCGTCCGCTGCCGACACCTGCTTTTTTGCCACGGTGCAGATATTCAGCGGATACTCCTCGGCAAGCTGCTCCCGCAGAGCCTTGGGCAGGTCGGTCATCTCATCGTAGCTCGCCGCAAGGCGGCAATGGAGCCACTGATAGACCTGCTTTGCCCTGAAGCCCGGCAAGCCCTTGCCGGAGAATACCTCGGCAAGCTCGCCGCAGGTCATGGACATGATATCCTTGCTCATTTTTTGCCTCCGTCTTTTTGAAATACCGCTATGAAGAAGCCGTCGGTGGAATGAATATGCGGCATGAGGGTAAGATATTTATCGCCCTCGCCGTATCTCGGCATATCCGGGAATACCCTGACCGCCGAGAATTCGGGGTGCTCGGACAGGAATCTGTCGCACACGCCGGAATTTTCTTTGGGGTTGAGCGTGCAGGTCGAGTAGACGAGCCTGCCGCCGTCCTTGAGATATCTGACCGCATTGCAGATTATGCGATATTGCAGCTCAGGCAATGAGTCGATATCGGAATATTTTTTGAAGCGTATCTCGGGCTTGCGGCGGATAATGCCGAGACCCGAGCACGGCACGTCGCACAGGACTCTGTCCGCAAGGCCGTAATTCTCGTTGAATATCGAAGCGTCCGAAAGATATGTATAGACATTGCCGAGACCGAGCCTTTCGGCGCCGTGTTTTATAAGCTCGACCCTCGACTGATAGATATCGAAGGCGCGGACCGCGCCGCTGCCGCCCATTTTCTCCGCAATGGTGAACGCCTTGCCGCCGGGGGCGGAGCAGAGGTCAAAGACCGTCTCGCCCTTTTGCGGGTCGAGCGCCTCGCAGCAGAGCTGGGAAGCGATATCCTGGGCGTGGAAAAGCCCCTCTTTATAAGCTATAAGCTCGTCGACCGAGCCGGTGTTGCTGATTATAAGCGCATCGGGCAGAATTTCGCTGCGCTGAGAGACTACGCCCTCCTCGGCGAGCTTCCAGATAAGCTCGTCGGCGGTTATCTTGGTTGTATTTGCTCTGATGACAACCGGCGGCGCTTCAAGCGCTTTCTCCGCGAGGGCAACGGCGTTCTCACGCCCGTAAGCCTCGGTCCAGAGGGAGATAAGCCACTCGGGGCAGGAATATTTGATCGCAAGGTACTCGGGGTCGTCCTCCGAGCACTCGGGCAGGCGCAGCCCGTTCTCCGCCACCCTGCGGAGCACCGCATTCACAAGCGACGCCGCAAAGGCGGATTTGTTGACCTTGGCGAGATTGACGCTCTCATTCACCGCCGCCCTTGACGGCACTTTATCCATAAACAGGAGCTGATATGTACCGAGCCTGAGCACTGTGTGCAGCTCGGGCTTTAGCTTCCTGACGGGCTGATTGAGATACAGCCCGAGGTTATAGTCAATGAGTATCATTCTGTCGAGAGTGCCGTAGACGAGGTTGCACATAAACGCCTTGTCGCGCTCGTCGAGGTCGGGATTCTCTTTGAGAGCGGCATCAACGACGAGGTTTGAGTATGCGCCGTCCTTATTTATTTTAAGAAGTGCTTCAAAAGCAAGCTGCCGTGCGCTTTTCATTATATATATCCTTTCGGGATCAGTCTCGCCTGTTGCTAAAACGCAGCAGGAGGCGGAGAAGGTTTGCGAGAGACACCATCATCGAGGCGACGTAGGTCATTGCCGCGGCGGCGAGCACTTTCTTTGCCCCGCCTATCTCATCGTCACGCAGGAGCTGCGTTTCGTCAATGACCTTGATGGCTCTGCGGCTGGCGTTGAACTCAACGGGCAGCGTCGCCACCTGAAAGATGAATACTGCGGCATAAAGCCCCAAGCCGACATAGATAAGAATGGAGAAACTGAATATCCAGCCTATCAGCGCAAGCGGTATGCCTATCGTCGAGCCGATATTGCACACGGGGATTATGGCGTTCCTTATCTTGATGGGGGCGTAATTCTCGGCGTGCTGGGCGGCGTGACCCGCCTCGTGGCAGGCTATGCCTATCGCGGCAACGGTGCTGCTGTTATAAACGCCGTCCGACAGGCGAATGACCTTTGACCTCGGGTCATAGTGGTCGGTCAAATTGCCGCTGACCCGCTCGATACGAACATCGGTTATCCCGTAGAAATTCAGCACCGCCTGTGCGGCGTATGCGCCGGTCATCCCTCTGGAATTCGGCACACGCGAATACTTCCTGTAGGTCGTCTTGACCTGCACCTGCGCCCAAATGGCAAGCAGCAGCGCCGGGACGACAAGTATCAAATAGTAATAATCAAAGTAAAAATACGGCATATCTATCCCTTTCCGTTTTATTCAAACAGACTGCCCGTTTCCACATGATTGCCCCGCAGGTAATCGGCAGCGGGCATCGCTTTTTTATTCTCCGCCTGCAATTGAAGTATCTCAATGCAGCGCAGGTCTCCGCAGGCGACGAGCAGGCGCTTGTCGGCCCTGACTATCTCGCCGGGCTTTGTGCCGCGCTCCTCGGTGAGCACGCTGCGAAGGAGCTTCACGGTCTTGCCGCCGAGCTTCGCCGTCGCCGACGGCCACGGGGAAAGACCTCTTATCTTATTATGCACTTCCCGGGCGCTGAGACTCCAATCAACGGGAGACAGCTCCTTGGAAAGCATGGGAGCGTAGGTAAATTCTGCGTCATTCTGCTTGACGGGCTTCAGCTCGCCTTTTTTGAGGGCTTCCAGAGTCTCCTCAAGCACATCCGCTCCGAGGGCGGAGAGCCTGTCGTGCAGCTCGCCGGCGGTCTCATTCTCGCCGATCTCAATCTCATGGCTGATGAGCATATCGCCCGTGTCAAGCCCCTCATCCATCTGCATCGAGGTAACGCCCGTCACCTTGCAGCCGTTTATGACCGACCACTGAATGGGCGCCGCGCCCCTGAGCTTCGGCAGCAGTGAGGCGTGGATATTAATGCAGCCGTACTTGGGATAATCGAGGATCTCTTTCGGCAGTATCTTGCCGTAGGCGACGACGATAACAAGCTCGGGCTGAACGCTTTTAAGCATTTCGAGCGCCGTGCCGTCCCTCATCTTGGTCGGCTGAAAAACGGGAACGCCCATTTTGAGCGCAAGCTCCTTGACGGGCGGGGCGGTGAGCACGCCGTGCCTGCCCTTGGGCTTATCGGGCTGAGTGAATACTCCGCAGACCTCGCAGCCGCAGTCAAAAAGCCGCTGAAGGCAGGGCACCGCAAAATCGGGGGTGCCCATAAATACCGTTCTCATCAGACATTCTCCTTATTGAAAACTCTCTGGGTGAAGAGGATACCGTCAAGGTGGTCTATCTCGTGGCAGAAGCAGCGCGCCTTGAGGGCTTCGCCCTTATAAATGCACCATTTGCCGTTTCTGTCCTGTGCCTTGACTCTGACCGTCATCGGGCGGCAGGTAACGCCGACCTGACCCGGGAGCGAGAGGCAGCCTTCCTCTTCAAACTGCTCACCCTCGCTGCTGATGATCTCGGGATTCACCAGCTCGATATATCCGTCGCCGCAGTCAATGACTATGGCGCGCCTTAAGATGCCCACCTGCACGGCAGCAAGCCCGACTCCGTTCGCCTGATACATGGTCTCCCTCATATCGTCGAGAAGCTGCGCCAAGCGGTCGTCAAATTTTTCAACTTTGCGTGAAGTTTTAGCAAGTATCGGGTCGCCGACCTTGACTATATTTCTGATTGCCATATTACATCCGCCTTTGAGTATATCCGAACGGATATACTAATGTTTTATTATATGTTAACCCTGAAAAATTAAGTTTTTTAAACAAAATATCGTAATTTATATGAAAATTATACCGTTGAATCGGGGTTTATATCCGCATAAGCGGTGACTTTGGAGAATCTTGAATCCTCACCCGTCTCAATGAGTAGCTGCGATATCAGCCGCCTCATGCCGCCGGTATTGCGGCACTTAATTATGAGCCTGTATCTGAATTTGCCGCAGACTTTGGCAACTCTCGCAGGCATCGGGCCGAGGATTATCGCTTTCTCGCCCTTGAATTCGCCCGCAAGATGTCTTTTGAGCAGTTCAAACGCATTTCTCGCCGCCGTTTTGACCACCGTCTCATCCGTGCCGGTGAAGCCGACCACGCAAAGGTCGCAGTACGGCGGATATACGAGCGCCCTTCTCAGGCGTATCTCGGTGTCAAAGAATGCGTCGTAATCCTGCCTTGCGGCAAGTCGTATGACCTCATTCTCGGGTGTAAGCGTTTGGATTATCGCCTTGCCTTTCAGCTCGCCGCGGCCCGAACGGCCGACGACCTGTGTGAGCAGCGAAAAGGTCTTCTCAAGGCTGCGGAAATCGTCGTTATAGAGCTGCTGATCGACCGACACCACGCCAACGAGCGTGACATTGGGGAAATTCAGCCCCTTTGCGACCATCTGAGTGCCTATCATTATGTCGTATTCGCCGTTTGCGAAGCTGTCGAGCAGCTTTTCGTGCGAATTCTTGCCCGCGGTGGAGTCGGTATCCATCCTGACCACCCTCGCCTGCGGGAGCAGAGCGGCAAGCTCGCTCTCGATCTTTTGGGTGCCGAAGCCGGAATACCTGACCGCATCCTCGCCGCACTCGGGGCAAACGCTTGAGAACGGCACGGAGTGACCGCAGTAATGGCACATCAGGCGGTTATTCGCCGAATGATAGGTCATTGAAATGCTGCAATACGGGCAGCTCACGACTGCGCCGCAGTGATTGCAGGCCGCAAAGGTGTGGAAGCCTCTGCGGTTGATGAGCAGTATTGACTGCCTGCCCTCTTTTAAATTCTCCTCCAGCGCTTCATAGAGCACACGGCTTATCGCGCGGCTGCCGGGAGCTTTCTCGGCGGAACGCATATCGACCGTAATGACCTCGGGCAGCACTGCGCTGCCGTAGCGCTTAGTAAGAGTGCATAGCTCGTATTTGCCGCTCTTTGCGGCGGCGTAGCTCTCGACACTCGGGGTTGCGGAGGCAAGCAGCAGCAGGCATTTATTATATGCCGCCCTGTACTTTGCAACGTCAATCGCGTCATATCTGGGTGTCTGCTCAGATTTATAGGTGTGCTCCTGCTCCTCGTCGACGATTATCAGACCGATATTCTCGAGCGGAGCGAAAACCGCGCTGCGGGTACCGATAACTATATCGGCCTTGCCGCTTTTGACCCGCTTCCACTCGTCGAGGCGTTCCCTGACGGAAAGGGCGCTGTGAAACACCGCCACTCTGCCGCCGTAGCGCCTGCAAAAGAGCGAAAGGGTCTGCGGCGTGAGGCCTATCTCGGGCACCATGACTATGACGGTCCTGCCCGAATCGACCACCTCGTCGATAACGCTCATATAGACCGAGGTCTTGCCGCTGCCGGTCACGCCGTAGAGGAGCGAGACCGAAGCTTTGCCCGAATTTGCGAGCGACAGCAGCTTATCGTGCGCCGCCTGCTGCTCGTCGGTCAGGGCAATTGCATCACGGTGCGGCTCGGCGGAAACGAAATCCGGCAAGGTTATGACCTCGCGGTCATAGAATTCGGCCGCTCCGTTGCGGACAAGGGCATTCGCCACGGCGGGGGTCAGCCCCGTGAAGTAGCAAAGCTCCTTGACACTGGCAGTGCCAACATCCTCAAGCACATCCGCCATCTCACGCTGCTTCTTGGTCAGCTTCATCTCGGAGGCCTCGGGCACAAGGCGCATCATACGCACGCTAAGGTCGCCGAGGTTACGCACGGCGTCCCTGCCCGTGATGAGCAATCCCCTTTTGACAAGCGCCTCGGGCACGGAATCGTCGCGCTTCATACCGAGCGCCTTAAAGGCGTTCTCCGCCTTGACGAAGGTGCCGCGCCTGCGGATATATTCGAGGAACTCCAGCTCGCGGGAGTCAAGCCCGTCGAGCCTGCCCGCGTCCGCATTCGCCGACGGGGCGTATGAGCTGACCATGCGGTGATTGATGCCGGTCGGGAGCATGGCCTTCGCAGCCTCATAGAGGGTGCAGAAGGTCCTGTCCTTTATCCACTCGGCAAGCGAAAGCATTTCGCCGTCGAGCAGAGGCTCGGAATCGAGCACGGAAATGATTTTTTTGGGGCGTTTGCTCTCGGTAGAATCGCACAATTCAAAAATTATGCCTATGCGCTGCCTGTTGCCGTTGCCGAAAGGGACGGTCACTCGGCAGCCCGGGAGCGCAGCCGCCTCAAGCTCCGGGGGAACGATATAATCAAATGCTTTATCGAAGGTGAACGCCGCTGATTCCACGGCGACCTTTGCATATTTCATTTGACCTTTCATCCCCTTTGCTTTGATTCGGACACGATCAGATGTATCTGATCTCCTCGGGCTCGACTATGGTGTATTCGCCGTCGAGTATCTGCTCGAGAGCCATGCTCACGGGCTTCTCGGTGATTATCTCCTTGTTCTCCTCCGCTTCGTCGGCTATCTCACGGGCTCTTTTTGCGGTAGCCACGACGAGTGAATAGCGGCTGAGATGATTTTTGAGCACGCCCTGAAGATCGGGATTAAACATTGTCTATTACCTCACTTATAAGATTTTTATTCCTTGCGGTTTTTTTGTTTTCCGCTTCAATAACGGTTTCAATACCTTTGACGGCGCTCTCAACGGTGTCGTTGATGACCACATAGTCGTAGTCATATGCGCGCCGCAGCTCCTCACGGGCAATTACAAGGCGGTGATGAAGCGTTTCCTCATCCTCGCTGCCCCTGCCTCTGAGCCGCTCCTCAAGCACCCGCATTGACGGCGGGAGCAGGAAAATGCTGGTGACGTCGGGGAAGATCTTGCGTATCTTCTCGGCACCCTGCACCTCTATCTTGAGGATAACGGACTTGCCTGCACGCAGCATCTCCTCGACCGGCTCGCGCGGAGTGCCGTAATAATTATGCGCGTATTCGGCGTATTCAAGCATTTTGCCCTCGCCAATCTTCTTCTCGAAGTATTCGCGGTTGACAAAATAGTAATGCTTGCCGTCGATCTCACCGTCGCGCATCGCGCGTGTGGTCATCGAGACGGAGACGCGCACGTCGTCACGCCCGTCAACGAGCTTATTGAGCACGGTATCTTTGCCGGAGCCTGAGGGACCTGAGAGAATTATCAAAACTCCTCTGTCGCTCATTCCTCATCCTCCTCATCCTCAAGATCGTCCGAATCATCGTTGAGCCTGTTGGCGACGGTCTCGCTCTGAAGATAAGTCAGGATCACATGGTCGCTGTCGGTGATTATGACAGCTCTCGTGCGTCTGCCGTGGGTGGCGTCGATCAGGGTACCCTTCTCCTTGCACTCCTGGATGATTCGCTTTATCGGGGCGGATTCGGGGCTGACTATCGCAACCATTCGGGAGGCGTTGACCATATTGCCGAAGCCTATATTTATCAGCTTCATAGTAATTCCTCCGTTATTCTATATTCTGTATCTGCTCGCGGATCTTCTCTATCTCCGCCTTGACGGCGACGACCCTGCGGGCGATCTCGACATCCTGAGCCTTTGAGCCTATGGTGTTTGCCTCGCGGTTAAGCTCCTGAATGAGGAAGTCCATCTTCTTGCCGACCGCCTCATCGGAGTCAAGGAACGAGCGGAACTGCGAGACGTGGCTGCGGAGCCTGACCGTTTCCTCGGCGACGGCTATCTTATCGGCGAATATCGCCGCCTCGGTGAGGATGCGCTGCTCGTCGATATGGGTGTCGGCAAGCAATTCACGCAGACGGGCAAGGAGCTTTTCATTATATTCTCTGACCGTCTCGGGCGAACGCTCCTCGATGAAAGCGACATTGTCGAGGATGATATCGAGCCTTGAGAGCACATCTGCGCGCAGGCGCTCGCCCTCACGCTCCCTCATGGCGACGAAGCCGTCAAGGGCAGCCTGAGCGACAACCGAAACGGCTGCCCAGATCCTATCCTCGTCGGCAGCCTCCTTGCGGAGCGAAAACACGTCGCTGACTCTCGCAATATCGGAGACCTTTATATCGTTCTCAATGCCGTAGGTATCCGCAAGCTCTTTATAGGCGGCAAGGTAGCTCTTGACGAGCGGATGATTGACCGACACGACGGTGTCAGGCTCCTCAAGCGCCTCGATAGCCACATAGCACTCCATCTTGCCCCTTGCGAGCTTGCCCATGAAGAAATTCTTCAGCTTCTCGTCAAGGAAGCCGTAATTTCTCGGCAGCCTTGAGGTGAATTCAAAATATCTGTGGTTAACGCTTTTTATCTCGACGGTGATATTCATCCCGTCAACGGGCATCTGCGCTCTGCCGTAGCCCGTCATACTCTTTATCATTTTTTACATCTCCGTTTTCTTTTGATGGCAGGTGCAGCCGGAGGTCAGCGCCTGCGGTATCTCGACGCTGAGGATATCGCCGCCGGCAAAGCCGAGGCGCTCAAACGCCGGGGAGGACAGACTGCTGCTTATCTTTGCGATATAGCCGCCTCTGTTTGCGGCGCAGCCCATTGCCGAGCGAGCAAGCCCCTCGGTGATGATATCGTCGCCGCAGTCCATACGGGTAAAGGTCATATTATAGCCGCTGAGCGTGAATTCGCAGCTGCCGAGCGCTTCATCGCCGTCAAAGGCGGTGAATACGACGGAGCCGTCCTTCTCCTGAGGCAGGAAGCTGATCATTTTGCGCCGCCTCCGATTTTGATGAGAGTCTGCACCTCGGCGGGCGTCAGATCACGCCACTGCCCCGGCTGGAGCATACCGAGCTTTATCGGGCCGACCGCCGTGCGCTTGAGCCTTGCGACCTCAAGGTCGAGAGCCTCGCACATACGGCGTATCTGACGGTTGCGGCCCTCGTGGAGGATTATCTCGAGCACCGCTCTGCCCTCCTCCTTTGATATGACATGGACCTCGGCGGGCGCAGTAAGCCTGCCGTCCAGCTCCACGCCGCACTCAAGAGTCTCCACCTGCTGCGCCGTGATGCCCGGGCGGACAGTGACGCGGTAGGTCTTGGAGACATGGTGGGACGGATGCATCATAAGATTTGCGAATTCGCCGTCATTCGTCATCAGCAGCGCGCCCTCGGAGACTCTGTCGAGCCTGCCGACGGGGTAGACACGTTCCTTGACGTCGGCGACAAGCTGCGTGACGCATTTTCTGCCCAGCTCGTCGTCGGTGGTGGTGACATATCCTCTCGGCTTATTGAGCAGGATATATCGCAGGCTGCTCTCTTTCCTTACACGCTTACCTTTGACGGTCACGGTATCTTTTTTGGGGTCAACGCTGTCCCCTATCTCGGCGGTTCTGCCGTTCACCTTGACGGCGCCCGCCCTTATCATATCCTCGGCCTTGCGCCTTGAAGCGACGCCCGCCTCGGAGAGAAACTTCTGAAGCCTTATTTTATTATCGGGCAATTAGTTCACCTCTGAACGATGGAAAAAATCTTTGATCTTCTTAATTATTCGGCTGAACACTCCGCCGCTGTCGGGCTTCTCACCGCCCGGCTCGGCCGCGGCAACGCTCTCCGCCGCCGCAAGCGGCAGCTCGGCGACCTTGCGATCACCGCAGCGGAACACCGCCGTACCCAGCACCTCGCCCTCGCTGACCGGGGCGTATTCAAACGGGCGCAGCAGCAGCTCAAGGCTGCATTTCTCGCCCTCAAAGCAGTATGCCTTGCCTACCGCCCTCACCGCCACGTTGCTCCTCACGCCGCCGCAGACGTTAACGCTCAAATTGCTTTGCGGGAATTCGAGCGGAGCGGTCTTGCACCTTGCAAAGCCGTATTCGAGCATAGCAAGGTGGTCGTTCCAATCGTCGGGAGCGTTGAGCGTCACGGCGACAAGCACCACGCCGTCCCTCTCGGCGGCGCTGACAAGGCAGCGGCCGCTTTTTTTGGTGAAGCCGGTCTTGATACCAATAACGCTGTCGTCGCTCCAGAGCAGTCGGTTGTGATTTCGCAGCGTGCGGGCATACGGCGGATTGCCGTAGGTCAGCCTCGCCGTCTTGCTTGAGCACACGGCGGCGAATTCCGGGTTGCTTATGCTTTCGCAGGCGAGCAGCGCCATATCGTAGGCGGTGGAGTAATGCTCGCCGCTGTCAAGCCCTGAGGCGGTCACGAAATTTGTGTCATTCATGCCTATCTCGCGGGCGCGCTCATTCATCATGCGGGCGAAGCCCTCGTTGCTGCCGCCGAGCACCACGGCGACGGTATTCGCCGCGTCGTTGCCCGATTGCAGCAGCATTCCGTAGACAAGCTCGCGCATAGACACGCTGTCGCCCTCCCGAAGCCCCATCGAGGTGCCCTCGACGGCGACCATGTCGTGAGTGACCTTTATCTCCATATCGGGGACGGCCGCCTCAATGGCAAGCAGCGAAGTCATTATCTTGGTGGTGCTCGCCATTGGCATACGCTCGCCGCTGTTTTTGGAATACAGCACTTCGCCGTTATTGGCGCACATGAGCACAGCGCTGCGGGCGGATACCCCGAGCGCCGACGCGTCAACGCCGAAAGCGCACACAAGCATAGCAAAGGACGAAAGCAAAGCAATCACTTTTTTCACACATCTCAACCCCATATATCGCATTTATTGCAATATATGCGGGCGGGAGCGGTTTTTATTATTCGGCTGCCTTGTCCTCGCCGTTAACATAGCTGTCGATAGCAGCGTCAACAGGGTCTTTACCCTTATTCTTGAAGGTTGCGATAACGTCGGAGGCCTTGTCGACAAGGTCGGGCACCATGCCTATAACTCTCTCGACCGAGCCCTCTGCCGCGTCAATATATTTGACGCTGACGCTGCCGTTATTGACAACGAGGAAAGCAACGGGGCTGATGGTGATGCCTGCTCCGCCGCCGCCGCCGAAAAGCTCAGCGTTGGACTTCGAGGGGAAATCGGTGCCGCCCGAAGCAAAGCCGTAGGTGACCTTGGAAACGGGGATTATCTGGAGAGTCTCACTGATCTTGATGGGGTCGCCGATGATGGTGCTGACGTCCACGAGATCCTTTATCTTCTCGATCGAAGTGCCGAGAATGCCTGATGCTGACTGTTCTTTCATTTTGTTTTCCGCCTTTCTTGATTATGTATTATTTGAATTTTTCTGCTTTTCAACGTCGGCAGTCTTTGCCTTGCCGTGCTTAAGCAGTTTGAAAACGACCTTAAACAGAAGCTGGAATGCCACGACTATGACTGCGTTTATGAGCCTGAGCGGTATCACCGCCGCCTTGACGTGCATCCGAGCCGAGTTGCTGCCCCCGACAAAATCCGGGGTGACCTCGATATTGTATTTCTTCACCCTCATGTTGCTGACGATGAAGCCCATTGACGGGAAGGCCGCGGCGCAGACCTTGCCGTATTTCACAGCGGTATCCGCCGCATCGCCCGAGCCGACGGTGAGCGAAACATAAAGCTCCTCAAAGAGGAAGGCTCTGCCGATGCGCCTGAACATCCCGCCGAGCGCCGCCGCAGTGTCCTTTAAGAGCTGCACCACGCCCGAAACGCCTTGATTATGATAGAATCGGACGAACATATTGTCCTTCTTTTTCTTAGGCTCGGGGATCTTTTCATCCGTTTTCTCCGGCTCTTTTTCCTTTTTCTTTTTCTCCTTTTTGGGATGCTTCTCTTTCATCGGCAGGAGATCGAATTTAAGGAAAAGCCAGCTGAGCGAAACGGTCAGCTCCTCATCGTAGTGAACCGTTATCATCACCTTGATGCTCAGCAGCAGGATGATGAACGCTATGATGCCGAGAATTATGTATAATGCCGTCACTCTTTCTCCTCCTTTATCCGTTATTCCGACTGGAAGAAGCTGCGTATCTGCTCGCCCTGCTCATTATTTATCTCGTCGTCGTTCATATCCGTTACCTCGGGCTTATCGGGCAGCTCGGGCAAGTCGGCGAGAGACGAGAGGCAGAAGCACCGCAGGAAATCGGGCGTCGTGCCGTAGAGCAGAGGCCTGCCGGGAAGCTCAAGCCTTCCCTTCTCCTCAAGCAGACCCTTTTGACAGAGCGTGGAGATAACGCCGGAGCAATCGACCCCGCGTATCTGCTCGACATAGGCCTTGGTGACGGGCTGATTATAAGCCACGACCGCCAGCACCTCGAGCGCCGCCGCCGAGAGCGGGGCATTCTTCTTGATATCGAGCACGCTCCTCACCTGCTGAGCGTATTCTATGCGGGAGCAGAGCTGATACTTGCTGCCGAGGCGGAGCAGGCACACGCCGCTCTTGCGCTCGTCAAGTATTCGCTGAAGCTCCCAAAGTGCGCCGGTGACGCTGTCGATATCGACCTCGAGCGCCTGAGCTATCCTCGAAGCCTCTATCGGCTCGCCCGAGGAAAACACGATAGCTTCACACGCCGCACGAAGCTGTTCATTCGTCAATTTCTATTCTCTCCCCTCTGTCCTTGAGAAGCGTAACGTCGCTGTCGCCGCCCTGACCGTCAACGCTTATTCTCTTTGCCTTGACCATTGCAAGCAGGGCGAGGAAGGTTGCGACCATCTCGGAGCGGGACTCCGACCCTTCAAAAAATGAAGAAAACTTCTGCCTGTTGCCGCCCTTGAATCTCTCGATGATATAGCTGACTCTTGAAGCGACGGAGACTATCTTGCGGGCGACTATGCCCCTGAAAGCGTCGATAGGCGGGGGCAGCCTGCGCTTGCCCTTGCCGACGGCGGCTATATACGCCTTGAATATCTCAAACGGCTCGTGAATGCGGGTGTAAGTCATATCCACCTCGAATTCCTCGGGCGGCCTTGAGTAATAATCGAAGCCCGAGCTTTGCTCGCGGAGCTGATTCGCGACTCGCTTGCAATCCTGATACTCGGTCAGCTCGCCTCGAAGCTCCTCAACGAGCTTCTCCGCCTCCTCATGGACGGGCAGGAGCGAAACCGTCTTGATATACAGCAGCCTCGCCGCCATCTCAAGGAATTCGCTGGAGACCTCCAGATCCTCCTGCTGCATTTGACGGACATAGTCGAGATACTGCTCGATTATCTCCATTATCGGCACGTCGTTGATGCTCAGCTTCTTTTTACTGATAAGCTGGAGCAGGAGATCCATAGGCCCCTCAAAGACCTCGAGCTTATACTGTATTTTTTCCAAATCCAGACCTCCGGGTTATTTTATAAGACTGAACGGTAAATTTGCTAGATTGATAAAGAGCTTTGTTAATGCACTCGTTATCGCCGAGAGCGGCGCGTCCAGCACTCCGAAGAAGAGCAGGGCAAAAACGCCGAGGATTATATAGCGCTCATACTTCATTATCTTGAAGTAATATTTTGACGGGATTATGAGGTTGAGTATGCGGGAGCCGTCGAGCGGGGGGATCGGGATGAGGTTAAAGACCGCAAGGCCGATATTGACCGACGCCGCATAGAAGAAGAACGCCGCTATCGCAAAGACAAGCTCGCTGTTGCCGTCGTAGAGCGACCCGACGGCGCAGTAGGGCAGCAGGAAGATAAAAGCCATTATCAGGTTTGATATCGGGCCTGCAAGCGCCGTGGCAGCCATACCGCCCTTGGGGTTTTTGAAGTTCCTCGGATTCACGGGCACGGGCTTTGCGTAGCCGAAGCCGACGAGGAATATCATCAACGCGCCGACAAGATCGACATGGGCAAGGGGATTCAGCGTGAGCCTGCCGCTGAGGCGGGCCGTATCGTCGCCGAGCTTATAGGCGACAAAGGCGTGGGCGAATTCGTGTATCGGCATGACGCAAAAGATAACGAAAACTCTCGCCATGAGTGAAACGAGCACTTCAAGGCTGAAGCCGTTTCGGATAATATCAAAAATCATGTTATTTCCTTTCCTCCCCGATGACCGCCCTCTGAACGCCGCCGAAATCCGTGATAGTGCCGACCTCGGCAAAGCACTCGGAGAAAAGCTCCGTTATCCCGCTCGCCTGACCCTCGCCGCATTCGACTGCGGCGGCCTTGCTGTGCGGCAGCCAGCTCTCGGCAATGGCGCGGTAAAAATCCATGCCGTCGCTGCCGCCGTCAAGAGCCATAGCAGGCTCTCTGAGCACTTCGCGCTGAAGCGCGGGGATATCGGCGCTCTCGATATATGGGGGATTTGAGAGAATCATATCTGCCTGCGGGATATCGAAGGCGTCAAAGCCGCCGAAAATATCTCCGCAGATAAGCTCGGCATTGTTGCAGCCGAGTTTTTGTTTGTTTTTGGTGAGGTAGGCGAACGCCGCCTCGCTCTTCTCGATAAGATATACCCTGCAATCGGGGAAGAGCTTCGCAACGCTCAGTCCTACGCAGCCGCTGCCGGCGCAAAGGTCGATCACTACTTTCTTCTCGCCGCGCTTTATGCGGGATTCGGCGAAATCGACAAGCAGCTCCGTCTCCGGCCTCGGGATAAGCACTCCCTCGCCGACGAGGAATTCATTTCCTCTGAAATCCCACGAGCCGATGATGTATTGCAGCGGTCTGCCGCCTGCCCTTTCGTCGGCTTTCGCAAGGAATTCACGCTCCTTATCGGGGCTGACCGCCTCCGAGCCACTGAGCAGGATATCCTCATGCCTGCAACCGAGAACGGCTTCAAGCAGCCAAAGCGCTTCGGAATCCGAATTCTCGACCCCGCCCGTTTCCATGACGGAAGCTCCTTTTTTCAGAAGCTGTCGGACGGTCATTCGTCGCTCTCCGCTTCGCCGCCCTCAGCCGGCTGCTCCTTCTCGGGCACCTTGCCGGTCAGAGCCGCCTTCATGGCTTCAATGGCGACCTCGATTATCGCGTCGTCGGGCTCGGCAGTCGTTATATGCTGCATGAGCAGGCCGGGTGCGGAAAGGGCGCGGGTGAATTTATTGGGATATTTGCCCGCAAGCTGGATAAACTCAAAGCCGATGCCCATGATGAGCGGCATTATCAGCAGCTTGACGGCTATCCAAACCATTCTCGTCTCGGTGAGCTTCGGGAACAGAGCCGCAACTATCGAGGAAACAAGAATGCTTATGATTATCGTGACAAAGATGAAGCTGGTGCCGCAGCGGGGGTGGAAGCGCTTCTCCTCACGGATATTCGCAACGGTCAGCTCCTTGCCGTGCTCAAAGCAGAAGATTGTTTTATGCTCGGCGCCGTGATACATATAGGTGCGGTGGATCTCTTTCATCCTCGCGGTGAGCGCCATATAGGTGACGAAAATGATGATCCTGAGCACGCCCTCGAATATCGTGCGCCACATCATCATCGAGCCGTGCGCCAGCTTCTCGTTGACAAGGTCAAAAAGGAAGCTCGGCAGCCACATAAAGAGCAGGAACGCAAGGGCAAAGCCCAGCACCGCCGAGATAACTCCGATAACGGTCATCATCTTGGGGCCGAAGTGGTCGCTTATCCACTTGTCGAACTTTGACTCCGCCTCCTCCTCGGTGTCGAGCGAAGTCTTCTCCGCCGACTCCATGAGGAGCTTGTAGCCGAATACCATCGACTCGACAAAGGCGATAACGCCCCTGATTATCGGGATATTCAGTATTTTATGCTTCCTGCGCAGCGAGGCGAAATCCTTCATCTGCGTCTCTATAGAACCGTCCGGCAGGCGCAGCGACATAGCCGTGCCCTTCGGGCCTCTCATCATAATGCCCTCCATGAGCGCCTGACCGCCCACGGCGACATACTCAGTTTTTTGCTTCTTGCTCATTTGGCTTATTATCTCCTTCCCTTTCGGGTGTTTCATATTCGCTCGGGTCGATGGGGAGGGTTATCCTCACCGTCGTGCCCTCGCCGTAAACGCTGTCGATATCGAGCGTGCCGCGGTGAAGCCTGATTATCTCATCGGCGACCGCAAGGCCTATGCCCGAGCCCCTGACAGTGGTGTTTGCCTTATAAAATTTCTCCTTGACATGGGGCAGATCCTCGGCGGGGATGCCGCTGCCGTAGTCGCAGAACGATATGACGAGCGAGGCGGGGTTCGGCATCTCGACAAGCACGACTATCTTGCCGCCCTCCTCGGAATATTTCAGCGCATTATCGAGGATATTGTAGAACACCTGCTTTATCCTCGACGGGTCGCCCGTCATCGGAGCGGGCAGGCTCGGGACATTGTAGACTATCTCGATGCCCTCTTTGATAGCGCGCTCCTTGAATGTAAACACGACCTCGTCAAGCTCGGCAAGGGCGTCCATCTTCTCGGTGACGAGCTTCATCCTGCCGCTGCTCATGCGTGAGAAATCGAGCAGCTCCTCGACCATATCGTTGAGGCGGGTGGCCTCGCTGATGATAACTCCCATGCCTCTCTCGGTCATTGCGGGGTCGGTATCGCCTATCTGTAACAACGTCTCGCCCCAGCCCTTGATGGCTGTGAGCGGGGTACGCAGCTCGTGGGAAATGGTGGAGATGAAGTCGTTCTTCATCCTGTCGGCGGTCGAGAGCTTCGCCGCCATGTCGTTTATGGTGTTGCAAAGCTCGCCGATCTCGTCATTATACGGGTAATGGTCTATCCTTGCCGCAAGGTCGCCGTCGGCAATGCGCTTGGCGGTCTCTCCGACGCTCTTGACGGGGTTGACTATCGAGCGAATGAAAACAATGCTCGACACCATCACGACCGCAAACATCAGCAGCGCGGCAGCGACGATTATCATCGCCATCACGGCAAGCTGCTCGTCGATCACCCTGAGCGAGACCATGAATCTGACCGCTCCGGCAATTTCACCGTTTGAGTAGCGAATGATGTAGGAAGCCGCCATTATCTTCTCACCCGACGGGAGCCTGCCCGTCCACTTCGCCGTGCCCTCGTTACTCTGCATTGCGGCGGTGAAATCCGGCATTTCGACATCGTCGCCGATGCTGAAGCCGCTGCTCGATAAGAGGATCTTGCCCGAGGCGTCCACCGCCCACACGGCCACAGTATTCTTATCGGCAAAGTTGCTGACATATTCCCTTGCCGCGGTCTCAAAGCTCGATGAATTCGAGTCGGCATAGAGATTCAGCACCGTCGTCATTTCATCGCCCGAGTAGGAATCGAGCGTCATATTGGCAAAGCCGTAATAATAGCTTCTGAACGAAAGGAACATCGAAAGCGCAACGGTTATGAGAATAGCGAGGATTATTGAGGCAACGCTCAGAAACCATCGTTTTGTTATTCCCACAAATTTCACGTCGGCGCTCTCCTTTCATTGATTTTGTCGGGTCAGACGACCCATTTATAGCCCACGCCCCATATAGTGACGAGGTGCTTGGGCACCGACGGGGTATCCTCCAGCTTCATACGCAGGCGGCGGATATTGACATCGACTATCTTCTCCTCGCCGTAGTAATCGCCGCCCCAGACGGTGTTGAGGATATCGGTGCGGCTCAATGCCGCCCCGGGGTTTGTAAAGAAATACTCCATAAGCTGAAATTCAACCTGAGTCAGCTCTATGTAGACATTGTTTTTGGTAAGCGTCCTGTTCCTGAGATTCAGGCGGAACTCGCCGAGCTCAATGACGTCGTCGGGCATTGCCGCCGCGCCGGAATTCATCACAACGCGCCTGTAGATGGCGTCGACCCTTGCGACAAGCTCAGAGGGTGAGAAAGGTTTCGTGACGTAATCATCGGCTCCCATCATCAACCCGGTTATCTTATCCATCTCCTGCGTTTTGGCGGTGAGCATGATGATGCCGATATTCTTATTCTTAGCTCTAAGACGTTTGCAGACCTCGAGACCGTCGACATTCGGCATCATAACGTCAAGCACGGCAATGTCTATATCGCCGCCGCAGGCGTCATACTGCTCGAGCGCCTCGGCGCCGTCCTGAGCCTCGATCACCTCGTAGCCGCCGCGCCGCAGGTTGATGACCACGAATTCTCTTATCGCCGCTTCATCCTCAGCTATCAAAACTCTCTTCATACTCATCCTCCGTTCTGTTGAAATTTCGCTATTCTCGTTTTAATGTTTCGCTCGTTGAAGCCGGAGTCATTGCCGTTGTGGGTGATATAGGCGCAGACTACGCTGTCATCATTCCTCAAGGCCTGGATATATGAGGAGAACTGCCCGCTGCTCCAGCGTTTGGCGGAGACCCGCAGCACCGAGAACAGCTCGTTGTCGCCCTCGCTCTTCTCATCATAGACGATGAGGCAGGAGGTGGAGGGATAATATCTTGCACCGAGATACTCGGTCTCGTAATCCTTGAGAGTGACCATATACCCGTCGTCGGCATTGACTATCGCCTGAACCGCGGTCTTGAGCGAGCCGTCGGTGTAGCTGACCCAGCGGGTAAGGAAAACATTCTCATAATCCGGATCCTGCACCTTACGCTTCTCGCCGAGGAGCTGCTGCTGCACGGGGATCTCTATCACGCCGTCGTTATTGATATCGGCGCATCTTAACTGCTCATGTCTGAGAGTTTTGTCATTCGACTCCGTCTTTGGGTTGAAGAACGGCGCTACCAACGCCGACCTTGAGGAATCCCAATAGACAAGCTCGGTTATCATACGGTCGCTGCCCTTGAGAGCGTCGACATAAATACGCAGCGGGGCTTTGTCCGAGGCTTTCTCGGTCTTCACTGGCAGATAGCTGCTCACGTTGGCGTCGAGCCTCGCTTCACCCATGAGCACGACCGAGCCGGACGAGAGCTTGAGCACGCGGGCGAATCTGTGCGTCACCCCGTCGGTGTTGCTGTAGCAGATGAAGAACAGCTCGTTGTATGAATCGCCGTCAACATCCACGAGCTTCGCGAGGGAGCAGAATTCATTGGCAATCTCGCTGTAGCTCAGTTCCGACGGCTCCGAGCGGTAGACCGACACGACATTGCCGGTGGATATGCCCGGGATATTCCAAAGAACCAGCAGCTCCTTGGAGCCGTCGAGATCCATGTCGTCTATGGCAACATTCCCGACCTCGCTGCCGTAGCCGCTGAAGTCGCCGCCCGACACCCATCCGCGATTCGTATCCCTGTAGATATGCATTCTGGCGTTGCTCTCGCTTTTGCCCGTACGGTAAAAGACTATCGCCTCCTCCGAGCCGTCGCCGTCGATATCGTTGAAGATTATCGCAGAGCGGTTGTCGCCCTCGTAGGGGATGCAAAGGCGTATATCCTTGCCGAGGTCGTTTTGAATAGTCTCCACAAGCCCGCCGTATTCGTCATAATAAAGGGGCGGCACTATCAGATCGTCCACGGAGCGGAGCAAGCGCTCGTCGCTGCACGAGGTCATCAGCAGGCACGCCGCCGCAATAAAAGCAGTCAGCGCAGTCATTGCTTTTTTCATGCCGATCCCCCTTTCAAAGAAACTTTCGGTATATTTTCAAGATATTATATCACAAGCCCTTTATTTAAATCAACACTTAACGCGCGATAAATTATAAAAATTAATAATTTATTTATATATTTTATAGTGAAAAACGACCGAAAAGGAGATATTCCCCTCTTCGGTCGTCATTAATTCGGTTTTGCGGTTATGAAATTTTGACTATTGCGGTGTATTCGCCGTATGCCCAGCAGTCGTTATCGGTGAATGTCACGGGCACCGAGACCACATCGGACTTCTCCTTGACCGCGCTGAGATCGGCGCTCATTGCAAGCGGTGCGGAGCCGAGTGCGTCAAGAGACGCCTGCGGGCCGACCACGGTAACGTCGCTGAAATTGAGGCTGACAAGCTCGACCTTCGCCCCCTCGGGAGCGTTTATGAAGCTCACGGTCTTGGGCGCGGCGACAGAAAGAGTTTTCATGCCGCTGACCTCGACGGTGACGGTGAATTTAAGAGCCTTGTCTATCACTATGCCGCCCGTCACTTCGGAAGCGGCAACGGTGAAGGTATTCGTGCCCTCTGTGAGCTTAGTGAAGTCGATCGAAGCTATCTCAAAGGATTTCATGTCCGAGAGCTTTGCCTCCGGCACTGCGAATTCGGCGCTTGAGGGGCTTATGGTGACGTCGAACGGAACATTATCCACATAGTCCGACGGCTTGCCGCTGAAGCTGCATTCCACGGGTAGAGTGGCTATCTTATAGACGGGCACGGTGACCTGCACCACCTCGCTCTGCCTGTTGTAAGTGATATACTTCGGGGTCTCGCCGTCCTTAGTGAGGGCGGCAAGATTTGCGTCCACGGTGATGCTCTGGCGGAGCATACCCGACGCCTGCGCCCTTGCGACGACCTTCTCGATCTTGTTGACCTGGGTCTCGGGGCCTGTCACTTTGACGGTGTTTGACTCCGGGAAGATATAATCGCCCACATAGTAGCCGTCGGGCGCAATGCGGTCGCTGAACTCGATCTGAGGCTCGATGACGAATTCTTTCTCCTTTGGATAATCGAAATAAACGTCTATCTCGCTGAGCGAGTAAGAGTCGATATCGTAAAGCGGCCTCGCCTCATTGCTCGAAACGTCGATATGCAGGGTATATGTGCCGACGGAGTTGACGTAGCCGGTGTTGGCGGTAACGACAAGGTCGTCCGCTATCTTATCGGATTCGACGATATACCTCTTGCCGGTTATTGTTATGTCGACGGTGAACTGCGTCTCGCCGAAGGGCTTCAGTCCGAAGCTCTGCTCTATCTTGGCGTAATCTATCGTGACCGGGACGTTTTTGACCGTCACGGTCTTCTCGGGCGCCAGCACCACCGCCACCACAAGCCATATCACAACGGCGGCGAGCAGCGAAAACACCAGCAAAAATCTGTTGTCATAGAAGAGATCGCTTATCTTCAGTTTTTCTTTCTTTTCCATTTCTTCATGCCCTTTATAATTTTACTGAAAGTGCCGTCACCTGTGGTGAATCTGTTGTCGGGGCTGTCGATGAGATAATCTATCAGCATCTCGCGCAGCTTCGCCTCGGTCAAATTGCGGGTCAGCTCACCCTTGAAAGCGACCGAGATGGTGCCCGTCTCCTCGGAGGTGACGACTATCATGGCGTCGCTCTGCTCGCTCATGCCTATGGCGGCTCTGTGGCGGGTGCCGAGGTCGCTCGATATCTCGTCGCTCTTGGTCAGCGGGAGCACGCAGCCGGCGCAGAGCAATCTGCCGTTCCTGACAACGGCGGCTCCGTCGTGCAGCGGGGATTTCGGGAAGAATATGTTGCCGATAAGCTCATGCGAAACATGGGCGTCAACGGGGGTACCCGTCTTGATAACGTCGCCGAGGAGCATCTCCTTCTCCATGACGATGAGCGAGCCTGTCTTGCTGTCGCTCATGCGCTGAACCGCCTTGGCTATCTCGATTATCGAGTCTCTGACGGTCTCAAAAACATCGTTTTGCCCGCCCTTGAGGATAAGGCCGAGACTCGAGAATTTGCTCTTGCCCAGCCGCTCTATTATCTGCCTTATTTCCTGCTGGAAAAGGATTATGAGCACGATAAAAATATTTTGGAATACTATGCGGAACATATAGGTGCTCGCCTGCATCTCAAGCTGATAGACCACAAGGTAGGCTATGCCGAGCAGCACAAGACCCTTGACAAGCTGGAACGCTCTTGTCTCCCTGATGAGCTTTATGCCGTTATAGAGCACAAAGGTGACGAGCAGGATATCGAGCAGATCGGTGAAGCCGAAATGCAGCGACGGTATCTTTGAGAAGAAATCTGTTATATTTTCAAAAGATGTCATGGCCTGACAAACCCTTTCATACACAATGCTGTGTCCGATAATTCGCCGTGCGGAAGCATGACGGCGGTCGATCGGCGATTAGATGTAAACTACGATTACATAATATCACAAAGGCGGCGATGTTGCAAATCATATTTGCAGTTTTAACAAAAATTTAATTTTCTGTCAGGCAGACCGCGTGGGCGGCTATGCCCTCACCCGCCCCGGTGAAGCCCATGCCCTCCTCGGTGGTGGCTTTCACGCTGACAAATTCGTCGCTGATCCCGCAGGCGGCGGCAATATTGCGGCGCATTCCGTCTATATACGGGCGCATTTTCGGCATCTGAGCGATAACGGTGCAGTCGATATTCACTATCGAGAAGCCTTTATCCGCAAGCACCTTCACGACCTCGGCGAGCAGCTTGAGGCTGTCCGCACCCTCGTATTTTGCGTCATTGTCGGGGAAAAGGCAGCCGATATCGCCGAGCGCGGCGGAGCCGAGCAGAGCGTCACTCACGGCATGGAGCAGCACATCCGCGTCGGAGTGACCGAGCAGACCTTTTTCATACGGAATCTCAACGCCGCCTATTATCAGCTTCCGGCCCTCGACGAGGCGGTGAACGTCGTAGCCGTGACCTATTCTCAGCATATTTCTCCCCCTTTGACTTTCCCCACGAATTCATCATAGCTCGTGATGCAGTTGAGCACCTTGACGAGCGAATTCGCGGTCAATCTTGACGGTAAATCATAATATTTCAGCAGCGCAGCCCGCTTCTCGGAGCTGTTTTCGCCGCCGGTAAAGCCCAATTCATACAGGTCGAGCTTCGTTATCGGTCTCTCCGGCTCCTCGGTGCGCTCGCACAGCACCCCGGCGTTCGCCAAAGCCTGCATTATCACCTGCTCCGACACGCCCTCAACGCCGAGTTTGCCCTCCTTGGACGGCTCGGTCTTGCGCCGCTCCTTGCCGAAAATATCTGGTATATAGGCGTTGATTATCTTGCCGTTATCGACGGTGGAGCCTATGAACGAACGTATCTTAAAGCCCGCCGAGTCGCTGTCGGTGAGCACGATTATCCCCTGCCGCTCGGCAAGGGTCCTTATCATTTTTTGCAGTTCCTTATCTTTGAATATTCCGAAGCCGTCGGTTTGGATAATAGGAGCGTCGATAATGCCCGAGAGCTTTATTTTGTCGTATTTCCCCTCGACGACCACGGCCTGTCTTATCTTTATCATCGGTCATCCTCTGCCGGCTCTTGCCAGCTTCACCAAAGTCTGCTCGAGCACGAGCCGCTTATCCGCAGCGGTGCTCTTCATCGCCGTATCCGCCGCCGCAAGTATCTCAATGCAGTCGCCCACGCTCTCAAACGAGAGCTTTGCGCCGTTCCTCGCAGCGTTGGTGAGGCGGAATTCTCTGCCCGCATAGCTGTAATATTTTGCCACATCCTCGGCTCTGCCGCCCGCCTTGACAGCCGCTTTTGCGCGGTAAATGTCGGAGTATGAGGCTATAAGAGCGCCGAGTATCTGGAATTCATCCTCCCGCTGCTCAAAGAGCACCGAGAGCTTGGTGAACGCGCTGTCGAACCTGCCTGCCGTGAGGTCTCTTATCATGTCGAACACCTTGGCGTCAAGGCTTTTGACGCACACCGCGTCGATATCGCTGCGGGTTATCTCGCTCCCCTCGGCATAGGCGCAGACCTTCTCCGTCTCGTTGAGCAGGGTGTTAAGGTCGCTGCCCACGCAGGTTATCAGATAAGCCGCTGCGCCGCGCTCAAACCGCTTGCCGCGCCTCTTTGCCCCGCTCTCGAGCATTTTGGCAAGGTCGCCCGAGGTCTTTTTATCGAGCTTGACGGTGAAGCCGTATTTGTCAAACAGCTTGACCGTTTTATTCCACTTTGCGCCCTTCGGCTCATAGGTGAGCATGGCAAAAACAAGCGCGCAGTCCTCGGGATTCTCCTCAAGCACCGTCTTTAGCTGCTCAAAGCCGCCGTCATCAAGCGAATCGAGCGGCATATCCTTGACAAGCACACATTTTGTCTCCGCCATCATAGGCACGGCCGCGGCGCTCTCATATATCTCGTTCAGCGTGGTCTCCTTGCCGTCAAAGGCATGGAAATTGAAGTCGGCGAACGTATCGTCAACGGTTTTTTTAACTATTCGGTCGGTATAAATTTTTTTGAGGTAGCTTTCTTCGCCGTAGATAAGGTAAACGCCGACGGGATCGTCCCGCAGCTTCTCCTTGAGCGAAGCTTCGTTCAACGCAGCCATAAAGCCCTCCGTTTATTGCATTTTATCTGCGGCGCAGCGCCGCACAGCCCCTGCGGGCGTATATTTCGAGATCCCCGCAGCCCGCAGTAGCGGCCGCATTGACCCCCAATGCTCTCAGCTCATTGCCGACGGCAACGCCGCGCAGATTATCGGCGGAGACAGCGGCAATATCGAAGCCCCCAACCGCCTGCGGGTAGTCGCTTCGGCTTATCAGCGCGTCGGCGTTCACCGCTTCGTCGGGCAAAGCGGTAATATCGGCGAGCGGGTCAAGACAGACGAGCAGCGACATATCCTCGCTCTTTATGTATACGGCGCAGCCCGTATCGATCCGATAGGTATGCACCGTGAAATTTTCGGATTCATAAACGCCCTCAAATGGGTGTTTTTCGACCCCGCCGAGCAGCAATTCGCAGCCCTCGGGCAGTGAGTCGTAATAGATATTCTTCGGTCGTCGGGCGGAAAGCGCGTCAAGCGCATATTCGGCATATTCGCCGTCGCCGCTCGGTATAAACGCCGCCGAAAGCGTGCCTTTCATACCCGCAAGAGCGTTATTCAGTCTGCTTTTGCCGTAAAACGCGCTGCCGCCCGCACCGATGAGCAGATTCTCACGCCGCTTGCTCACAAGCACGCAAATGCCGTTGCCCGTGTCAAGCATGGCGGCACGGGTCTGCATATCGGCAGACACCGAGAAGCCTATAACGGAGCAGCAGAATATTGCAGCGCACAATGCGGCTGTCAGGCGGGGCATCGCCCGCCCCAAAAGGGCGAAAAGCACCGAGAGCGCACACAGCAGAAACAGCGCGCAGAACACGGCGCACGCCTCGTCCTCGCTGACTGCGAAATCAGCGAGATCACTTGAGGCAAGCAGCTTTGAGCCGCCGAGCATATACGCGGCAAAAAGCCCGCCCGCAAACGAAAACAGGTTAAAAATATGAGTTATCGAGCCGAACGCCGCGCCGATCGCGCTCAGCACCATGCACGGCGAAGCGGCGGGGGTGATCACGAGATTTGCGAGCAGCGAAATGAAGTTGAAATTGCCGTAAAGCCTCATTGAGACGGGCAATGTAAACGCCATTGCCGCAGCGGCGGTGACCAGCGCCTCGGCGATATAAACTGCCGCCGTCCTTATCCTCCACGGCAGACGGCGCTCGGCGGAGTCCCTGAGCCTCGGCAGCACAAGCTCCGAGCAGAGAATTATCCCGAGCGTTGCAAGGGCGGAGAGGCGCAGTGATACCGAGCCGATCGAGAACGGGTCGGCAAAGCCTATCACGGTGAGCGCAAACCCGAGCGAATTCAGCGGGTCGCGCTTCCTCATAAGTATATCGGAAAGCAGAAAAACAAGGGTCATTATGCCCGAACGCATAACGGAATAGGTGAGCCCCGCGAGCAGCATGAAGCCGACCGTGCCGACCATTGCCAAAGCATAGGCAAGGCGGCGTGGCATCCTTGTTTTCCTGAGAATTTTCAAAATCAGCATTGACCACAGCGACAGATGAAAGCCGGAAACGCACACGATATGCGTTATCCCGATCTTTGAGAATGCCGCCGAGGATTCGGCGGAAAGCCCGCTCCTGTCGCCGAGCAAAAGGGCGACGGCGAGCCTGCCGTTTTCATTCGGAAGCGTGCGTATGACCGCGGATCTGACGGCGGAACGCAGCTTCAATATAAGCGCACCGAGCGGCTGCCTGCCGCAGTGCGGAGCGACGGAGTATTTATCCGTCGGATAAGCGCCGAGATATATTCCCGACGAGCGATAGGATTCGAGATATTTCTCGGAGCTCTCGCCTAAGACATAAAAAGTGAAATTGCCGTCGACCGTGTCATACGGCTCGGCCTCGGGCGGGTTTGAGAACACAAGGCGCACCTTGATATCGGTCTTTTCGCCCTCAAATTCCGTGACCCTGCCTGTGTAATAATAATTGCCGTATTTTATCTCCGGCTCGCTCTCAAGGCGCACGGCAGCCTCACCGACCGAGCCGCCGAAAGCGACCCTCGGCTGATAATAAAATACATTCGCCGCGGTCAGCAGCGCGCAGGCGAGCGCACCCGCCGCAAAGGCGCAGGGCAGCACCCGCTCTTTCCTTATATTTTTGAAGCAAAGAGACACCGCAAGGGCGGCGAAAAACAGCAGAAAAGCGATCTTCGCCGCCCCGATATCGGTATCATTGAGCACGGCAAGGGTGAAGAACACCGTCAAGCCGATAACTGCGAACGGGCGGGGCAAAAGCACTCACTCCGATCGTTTATTTTTCTATAAGGGGAATTTCTCCAAGGAATACGATATCGTCTCTCTTGGCAGCGTCGCCCTCGGCGAGCACCGCAGCCTTGGCAACGACGTTCGCGTCGAACTTAGCGCAAAGCTCCTCGACCGCCTTGAGGGATTCGCCTGTGCTGATAACGTCGTCAAGGATGACAACTCTCTTGCCCCTTATCTGCTCGCCCTCAATGCTGTCCATGATGAGGGTCTGGACGGACTCGGTGGTTATCGAGCGGACGTTGACGATAACGGGGTCTTTCATATAGAGCTTGGGCTTCTTGCGGGCGACGAAATACTTCTTGCCGCTCTGCCTTGACATCTCGTATGCGAGAGGAATGCTCTTTGCCTCGGGGGTAACGATATAATCGAACTCGGGCAGGCGTTTGAGCAGCTCGGCGGCGGCGTGGACGGTAAGCTCCACATCGCCGAAGATGATGAAGGCGGCTATATCGAGCTTGTCATTGAGCGGGCAGCGAAGCAGATCTCTCTCCATACCTGCGATATTTACTCTGTAATATTCTGACATTTTTATCTCTCCTTAATTTTATCAGCCTGCGGGCCAACCGAAGTCTCTGCCGCCCATGAGGTGGAAATGAAGATGCTTGACCGATTGACCTGCGCTATCGCCGCAGTTATTGACTATCCTGAAGCCGTCCTTCAGCCCCTTCTCGGCGGCTATCTTGGCGGCGACCTCAAAGATATGCGCCACTACGGCGCTGTTGCTCTCGTTTATCTCCGCCGCGGAGGCGATATGCTCCTTGGGTATGATGAGAACATGAACGGGAGCCTGGGGGTCGAGATCGTTGAAAGCCACGACGGTATCATCCTCATAGACCTTGGTGGAGGGTATCTCACCCGCCGCTATTTTGCAAAAAATGCAGTCCATCTTTATTCTCCTTTGCGAAAATGCTTATTTTAACATTTCTTTTACGATGTCGGCAACGGCATCCATAGCCGCCTTAACGCCGGAAACATCCTTGGTGCCCGCCATTGCGCCGTCGGGTCTGCCGCCGCCTGAGCCGCCCGCAAGGCCTGCGACTTTCTTGGCGATATTACCCGCATGAGCGCCCTTTGCAACGGCGTTCTTGCCGCAGCCGCAGGCGAAATTCGCCGACTGACCGTTGACGCCGCAGATAACGGCGACGGCGTCGGGATCCTCCTTGACCTTGTCGCTCATGGCTCTCAGCTCGGCGGGCTCAACGCCCTCGACCGTGACGGCAACGAGGGTAACGCCGCCGAGGTCGACCGCGCCGCTCATTATATCGCCGGTCTTGAGCTGTGAGACCTCGGAGCGGAGCTTGTCTATCTCCTTATCCTTGGCTTTAAGCTCATTCATGACCGACGCCGCTCTCTTCTCAAGCTCGGTGGTATTCGCGAGCTTCATTGCAGCGGCGGTATTTCTGATAAGCTCCTCATTCTTGGCAATGTGCGCAAGAACGCCGAAGCCCGTGACGCCCTCTATCCTGCGAACGCCCGCAGCGACCGAGGATTCGGAAACTATCTTGAAGAGGCCGAGTTTGCCTGTATTATCGACATGGGTGCCGCCGCAAAGCTCGGTGGAGAAGTCGCCCGCTCTGACAACTCTGACGATGTCGCCGTATTTCTCGCCGAAGAGAGCCATTGCGCCGAGCTTCTTCGCCTCGGCTATCGGCATCTCAACGCTTGTAACGGGCAGAGCGGAGAGAATAATTTCGTTGACTCTCTGCTCAATATCATGCAGCTCCTCGGCGGTGAGGGCCGAGAAGTGAGTGAAATCGAATCTGACCTCATTGGAATTGACGAGCTGACCCGCCTGCTCAACATGAGTGCCGAGCTTCTCTCTGAGGGCGGCCTGGAGCAAATGCGCCGCGGTATGGTTGCGGGCAGCAGCTTCCCTTGCCTTGACATTGATCTCGGCCTTGACCTTATCGCCGATCGAAATGCCGTCGCCGTCAACTATCCTGCCGACGTGCAGTATATTGCCATCAGCGGTCTTGCCCGTTGCGGTGACCTCAAAGAGGGCGCTCTCGGTCTTGACAACACCGGTGTCGCCCGCCTGGCCGCCGCTCTCGCCGTAGAATACGCTCCTGTCGAGCACGAGCGCAGCCTCCGCGCCCTCGGCGATATAATCAACTCTCTCGCCGTCGGCAACTATCGCCTTGACGGTGCCGTCGCAGGCGTAATCGGTGTAGCCGAGGAATTCGGTTGCGGGAATATCCTTGAGAGATGCGCTGCCGCCCTTCCATGCCTCAGCGCCCGCGTCCTTACGAGCTGCTCTGGCGGCTGCTCTGCTCTCGGCATAGAGCCTGTCGTATTCGGCGACGTCGACCGTCATGCCTTTCTCGGCAAGCAGCTCCTTGGTGAGGTCTATCGGGAAGCCGAAGGTATCCTGAAGTTTGAAAGCGTCAGCGCCGCTGAGCTGCTTTGAGTCGCTCGTTGCGATAAGATTCTCGAGCACGGTAAGGCCGGTGTCGATGGTCTTGTTGAAGCTCTCCTCCTCAGCCTTGATGACCTTAACGATAAGGTCATGCTTCTCGACGAGGTTGGGGTAAGCGTCGGCGTTCTCGCGGATAACGGTCTCGCAGACCTTGTAAAGGAAAGTGCCCTTGATGCCGAGCAGTCTGCCGTGGCGGGCGGCTCTCCTGAGCAGGCGGCGCAGGACGTAGCCCCTGCCCTCGTTTGAGGGCATAACGCCGTCGCCTATCATAAACGTGGTGCTCCTGATATGGTCGGTGATAACTCTGAGAGAGACGTCGTTCTTCTCATTGTCGTGATACTTAACGCCCGCAATGTCGATGACGTGCTTCATAATATTCTGAACGGTATCGACCTCAAAGAGGTTATCAACGCCCTGCATTATGCAGGCAAGGCGCTCAAGACCCATGCCGGTGTCGATATTGCAGTTCTTAAGGCGGGTGTAATTGCCGTTGCCGTCATTCTCAAACTGAGTGAAAACAAGATTCCAGAATTCAACATATCTGTCGCAGTCGCAGCCGACCTTGCAGTCGGGCGAGCCGCAGCCGTATTTTTCGCCTCTGTCGAAGTATATCTCCGAGCAGGGGCCGCAGGGGCCTGCACCGTGCTCCCAGAAGTTATCCTCCTTGCCGAGCCTGACCATGTGGTCGGGCGCGACGCCGATATCCTTTGTCCAGATATCATAAGCCTCGTCATCGTCAAGATAAACGCTGACAAAGAGCTTGTCCTTAGGCATTTTCATTACTTCCGTGCAGAATTCCCATGCCCAATGGGTAGCCTCCTGCTTGAAGTAATCGCCGAACGAGAAGTTGCCGAGCATCTCAAAATAGGTGCCGTGGCGTGCGGTGATACCGACCCTCTCGATATCGGGGGTACGGATGCACTTCTGGCAGGTAGTCACCCTCTTGCGGGGCGGGGTAAGCTCGCCTGTGAAGTACTTCTTGAGAGGCGCCATGCCCGCATTGATGAGCAGGAGGCTCTTATCCCCCTGCGGCACGAGTGAGAAGCTCGGAAGCCTCAAATGACCCTTTGACTCAAAGAATGAGAGATATTTCTCTCTGATCTCGTTAAGTCCCATCCATTCCATATTGTATTTCCTCCTTGGGATCATACATCCCTGATTTTACTGAGTTAAAAATGAAAAAAGGGTGCAGTTTCACAACTCAAATGGGACGGCTCTCGCCGCGGTACCACCCAAATTGTGCAAAGCTGCACCACTCGATCCTTATAACGCAGGTAACGCCGCCGCTCATCGCAGCGGAGCTCCGGGGCGGCTTAACACCTCTCAAACGCCCGACCGCCGTTTCAGCATTATCGGCAGCCTCTCTGTGAGCAAAAGGTGAATTTTCCCCTTCGTCGCTTCGGTATTCAATTAATTATAGCATTTTCGCCGTAATTGTCAAGTGACCAATAACTAACTTATCGGTCGATCAAGCGTCAACTTTTTCAAGATTGACCATGGCGACCCAGCCGTATTCGCCCTTATAGTCGATGCAGGCCCATCTCTTGCCGTTGTCGGCGGTCTTAGTGGTGAACACAGTGACCTCGTCGCCGTCGTTCAGCTCGCCGAGTTTATCATAATCCGCGCCCGCGTCGCTCCTGACATTTGCGCCCTCGTCGGAATTGACCCTGTATTTCTCGCCCTCCGAGCCGTTGGGGCCGGTGGGAGCCTCGGGGGTGACCTGCACGACAATATTGACGCCCGTGAAGGTATTAACGGCGTCGCCCGTGAGGATAACGCCCCAAATGCCGTTCTTCTGAGCGATGAACACGCCGCCCTCGCCCTCGAGGATATCGGTGTATTCAAACGGAACAACGGTGTTATTCTTGAGGTCGATTATGCCCATCTTGCCGTCCTTCTTAACGGGGATAAGCCCGCCTGAGACGGAGCGGCAGTAGTCGCATGAAAGCATGGTGATATCGTCAAAGGTATTGACGGCTTCGTATTCGTAGGGGATGACCTTCTTATCCTTATCCTGGCTGACATAGCCCCATTTGCCGTCTTTTCTGGCGGCGGCGTAGCCCTCGAAGTAGCGGTCGCGCTCGTCGTACTTCGCATTATCGGGCAACTCGTCAGTGACTATGGAATGCGCCGCGTGGGGAGTTGAGGATATGGCGGGAACGCCGTCGGTGAAGGTGACCTCAAAATAATCGTTGCCTATCTTGACAAGCGCATGATAGCTGCCTCTGCTCGAATGGTCTCTGCCGCTGCCGCAGACTTTGAATTCATCGTAATTCGGCTGTAAAATAACATTGCCCTGATAGTCGAGCAGGCCGTATTTGCCCGTGGTCTTTGACTTGAACACGCAGCATTTCTCATTGAGGTAGGTTATGCTTTCGCACTCTTCAAAGCCGCCCGCGACCCACTTGTAGGCCGCTGCGTCGGCGTTGACGTTGCCTGAATCGCCGCCCTTGCCCGCGAGCTTCGAAATGCCGAATATCGCAAGTATCACAACAACTACGGCAGCCGCAATTATGGCTATATTCTTGGGCGTGAGTTTCTTTATCTTATTGATGATATCCGCAAAATCAAACTTCTTAGCCGACTTTTTGACCTCCTCGGTCTTAACGGTGACCGGCTCGTCGTTGAAGGCGTCAAGCTCCTCGTCGGTGAGCGGAGTGCTCTCGGTCTCACGGGCAAGGAACGGCGGGACTGCAAGCCCGTCATCCTCATCCTCGTCTGCCGCTTCTTCTTTGACCGACTCGGGAACGTAATTATCGGCTGCGGCGGGTATCTGCTCGCCGCTGAGAATTTCATCTATTTTCTGTTTGAACGAAATGACGTTGCCGCTCTGAGCCTCGGGCTCCGAGGTGGGCACTTCAACGACCGTCTCCTCTTCGACGATCTCGACGGTCTTCTCGGGCTGCTCCGTCTCCTCGACAGTCTCAACCTCTTCAACCGTTTCGGCTTCCTCGGCCTCCTCGGTCTCTTCGGCGGTCTCGGGCTCCTGCTCCTCGCTCTCGGGGGCTTCCTCCTGCGCGGGGGCGGGCTGCTGCGGCTCCTCCTCCTTAGCGGACGAAGCGTTCACGGCGTTATATGCGTCGATGGCAAAAAGGAATATATCCCTGACAAGGGAATTGTCAATCTTCGCTTCGGCTGCCGCACGGCGGAATATCCTTGAAAGCACGGGCAGAGTATCGGAAGCACTGCCCGACCGCTCAACGCCGAGCGACAAAGCGACGCTTGCCCTCGCCTTACAGAGTAGGGCGTTCGCAGTGCTCTCGGAAACGCCGAGGAACTTTGCGATTATCTGAACGGGCATCCCGTTATTATAATGAAGAACAAGGGCAGTGCGAAGCTCGGGCTTGAGGGCGGCTACCGCTTCGAGGGCGGCGGCGCTCCTTGCGGGGTCGTCATAGACCTCCTCGGGCAGGAATTCGGTCGAGCTCTCGCCCGCGCCCGCCTCGGCGTCGTTAAAAACGAACTGCTGAGTTTCCTTATAGACGGAAGCGACCGTCTGCTTCATCCAGATCTCAAAAGCCTCGGGCTTCTTGAGCTTGCCGACGGTGCAGAAAGCCCTTGCATACGCTTTTTTGGTTATTTCGGCCGCCTGAACCGAGTCGGCGGTCAACACTTCTGCGAGGAAATATGACGCTTTGAGAGTTTTTGAGTAGAGCTTCGCCATTGCGTCGGTGTCACCCTGAGCAGCGGCAGAAACAAATTGACCTATATTTTCGCTCACTTGAGAACCCACTCCAATCGTTTATGTAAAGTCGTTATCTGCTACGGTACAATTATAATCAATTTTATGCTATATTCTGTAATTTGTCAAGTGATATCGCAGATAATTTGACGATATGTGGGGTTTCGACGGCGAAAATCGGCGGTTTTACACCTCTTTTTTGATTTTTTCTATAATTCGTTTTTCTAATCGCGAAATATAGCTTTGGGATATCCCGAGGGCATCGGCGACCTCCTTTTGCGTGTATTCCCTGCCGCCGCCGAGCCCGAAGCGCATGGTCATAATGACCCTTTCCCGTTCCTCAAGAGAGTTGACGGCTCTGTAGAGACGGCTGCGCTCATCCTCGCACTCAAGGTCGCGGTAGACATCCTCCGGCTCGCTGCCGAGGATATCGGAGAGCAGCAGCTCGTTGCCGTCCCAATCGACATTCAGCGGCTCGAAATAGGACACCTCAGCCTTGGCTGGATTCGTCTTACGCAGATACATGAGTATCTCGTTCTCAATGCAGCGTGAGGCGTAGGTGGCGAGCTTGATATTCTTTGACAGGCGAAATGTATTGACCGCCTTGATAAGCCCGAGCGTGCCTATGGAGATAAGATCCTCTATCTGCACCCCCGTGCTCTCGAATTTCTTTGCGATATAGACGACAAGGCGCAGATTATGGACTATCAGCAGCTCCCTTGCCTTGACGTCACCGCTCTCAAGCTTCTCAAGGCACTCGTGCTCCTTCTCGCCCGTGAGCGGGGGCGGCAGAGTATCCGGCCCGTTGATGTAGTCGACCTCGACCTGATAGAGCTTCGCCCGCAGGGAAGCTATCGCCGCGGCGAGCTTCCTTTTCAATGCTTTGATACCCGTATTTCTCCCCTTCTTTCATCATTTGTTATTTACTCAAACAGCGGCGCTCCGATAAGAGCGGAGTAACCGCCGTGGACTATCCGCTTTTCGGTGACGGCTATGTAGATATTCTCGACCCTCCTGCCCTCGCCGCAGAATATCTCGACGCTGTCGGCAGGGAAAGCGGGCAGCGCGCCCGCGCCGCCGACGGTGGTATACGGTATCAGGCGAAAGCCGTGCAGAGCCGTGATATCGAGCTTATCTCCCCGCATTTCGGGCGGTAACAGAGCCTCTATGAATCTGCGCTCGGCTATCACGACGGGTCTGCCGCTGAAGCTGTCGCACAGGCTGTTGCCGGTGTCAAAAAGCGCCCTGCCCTCAACGCTTCTGCCGTCCTTGGTCAGGCGTATGGAGCAGACGCTCTGCGGCGGCGTGCGATTCCTCACCGCCCGTGAAATAATGCCGATCACCGCGTAACAGACCACGGCGGCGACCGTCAGGGTCAGGATATTTATGTCGAAATAGACGACGGAGTTTTTATACACTATGCTGTCGGGGAAGAGGAACGTCCTGCCCGCAAGCATCAGCCCCGCAAAGGCGAGATTTGAGGCGAGGAAAGCGGCGCAGCACTTAAAAAACCTCTTGAAGCTGCCGTAGCCGAAGGCGGCAAGCACCATCAGCAGCAGGAACAGGAGCTTGACCGCTGCAAGCAGTGCGGCGGGCAGCCCGTCAACGAATATTATCAGCGAAAAAGTCCCACCGAGGACGGAGGAAACGAGGAACCTCCAAGCCTTGAAATCAAAGGAAATGACGGCGGCGCTCGCCCGCAGCAGGAAATAATTGACGATGATATTGATAACGACGAGCACGTCGGCATAGACCACCGTTTTCATCTTCATCGCCTCCCCGCACCGAAATTATACCCCGAACGGCGGCGGTAATTTGTCGCAACGGGGAAGAAATTCAAAGTTTTCTATTGAATATTTTATCGGATAAGTATATAATACATTAGAAAACATTTCGGAGGTCTTTCCGTTGAAAGGTTATCTTTTTGACACTCACGTCCACACGGCGGAGTCGAGCGCCTGCGGCGAAGTGGCCGCAGAGGGCGTGGTCGCGCGCTACCGCTCGCTCGGCTACGACGGCATTATCGTGACGGATCACGTCAACGCCTACAATTTTTCAAAGCTCGGTTCGACTTATAACGAGCAGGCGGAGAATTGGCTCAAAGGCTACCGCACCGCCGAGGCTGCGGCGGGCGACGGCTTCACCGTCATCCTCGGCATGGAGATACGCTTCCTTGATTACAACAACGACTATCTCGTTTACGGCTTTGACGAGGGGTTGATATTCACCTGCGACATGGCTCATTTCAAAAGCCTCGAGGAATTCAGACCCTTTGCGGACGAGCACGGACTTGTCATCTATCAAGCGCATCCTTTCAGACCCGATATGACCGTTATCGACCAAACTTTGCTTGACGGCATGGAGGTCTACAACGGCCACGGCGGCCACAATTCGAGCAACGATATCGCTTACAGGTGGGCGGAGAAATATTCGCTGCCGATGAGCTCCGGCTCGGATTTCCACAGGGAGACGGGCATGGAGCCGGGCGGAGTATATTTTAGTGAAATGCCGCACGATTCCTTTGACGTTGCCCGTATGCTCAAAAACGGCGAATATTCGCTCAAATGCTTCACGAAATAAACTCTGCAAAGAGGTTATTGATACAATAAAATCATCGAGAGAGGTACAGCTATGAAAATTCTTTTCCAAGGCGACTCAATCACCGACGCAGGGCGCGACCGCTCCGACCCGCACGAGCTGGGCACGGGCTACCCCCTCTACGCTGCGAAGTATATCCGCAGCGAGCATCCCGACACGGATTTTGAATTTATCGACCTCGGCATAAGCGGCGATCAGACGATAAATCTCGTCGCCCGTCTGCAAGCCGATTTCATCGACATTCAGCCCGATCTCGTTTCCATTCATATCGGCATCAACGACACCTGGCACAGAGCCGAGACCCGCGAATGGCTCGATAACGAGACCTTCGAGGCGAATTACCGCAAGGTGCTCACCGAGATAAAGGAAAAAACAAACGCAAAGATACTCATCATCGAGCAATTCCTGCTTCCCGTTCCCGATAAAGAATTCTTCCGCGAGGATCTCAACGGTAAGATCGACACCACCCGCCGCCTTGCAAGGGAATTCGCCGACTGCTACATCCCGCTCGACGGTCTGATGGCGAAGGCGTGCGTGGGCTGTGAGCCGACTCACTGGTCGGCCGACGGAGTTCACCCGAACGAGAACGGCTCGGACTTTATCGGCAGGCTCTATGCCGACGCCTTAAACGAAATGCTTAAGGCGGGCAAGCTGGGATGAAGTCAATTAAAAAAGCTCTCGATTACATATTCATAGACGGTCTGTCGGGCATGGCAATGGGTCTGTTTGCGACCCTCATCATCGGCACGATACTCGACCAGATCGCAGGCTTCATAAACCATCCGATAGGCGCGTATATGGCGGCGGGCGCAGCGGTCGCAAAGTCGCTCACGGGCGCAGGCATCGGCGTGGGAATGGCTTTTAAGTATAACACCTCCCCCCTCGCGGGCACTTCCGCGGCGGTGGCGGGTATGGTCGGCGCATTCTCCTCAAAGATAATCGCCGGCGCTCTCATAACCGACTCCGGCCTTCTTTATGCAGGCCCCGGCGACCCGATGGGCGCGTTCATCGCCGCCATCTTCGCCATCCAGGTCGGCAAGCTCGTCAGCGGCAGGACAAAGCTCGACATAATCATCACCCCCGCCGCTTCTATAATAGTCGGCAGCGCAGCTGGGCTGCTGCTCGGCCCGCCGGTGAGCAAATTCTCGACCTTTATGGGTCAGATAATCAGCTGGGGCGTTGAGCGCCAGCCGATACTCATGGGCATGGTCGTGTCGGTCGTGATGGGCATCTGCCTCACTCTGCCGATAAGCTCGGCGGCTCTCGGCATCATCCTCGGTCTCTCCGGCATTGCGGGCGGGGCTGCGGTGGTCGGATGCAGCGCCCAGATGATAGGCTTCGCCGTGGCAAGCTACCGCGAAAACAGGCTCGGCGGCCTGCTCGCTCAGGGCGTTGGCACCTCGATGCTCCAAATGCCGAATATCGTCAAACACCCGCAGATATGGATACCGCCCATCATCACAAGCGCCATCCTCGGCCCGATATCGACCGCGGCGCTCAAGATGACCTGCTACGCCTCGGGCTCCGGCATGGGCACCTCGGGTCTTGTCGGTCAGTTCATGACCTACAGCTCAATGGTGGAGGACGGTGCGGACCCGAAGCTCGTCATCATCGAGATAGCGGTAATGCATTTCATCGCCCCCGCGCTCATCACCCTCGGCATATCGGAATTCATGAGAAGAAAGAAACTCATCAGCTTCGGTGACATGGAGCTGAAAGATATAAACTAACGGAGGTCATATCCTAATGAAGAAAAAAGTAATAGCCATCGTGTTGGCGGTTTCGGTGCTCCTCTCGGCATTCGTAATACCCGCCAGCGCCAACACCGTAGTCACAAACCCCGCAGAGAGAGGCTTCTACCGCACGGTCGATAAGATAATCGACACGCTCGTCGGCGGCATCGCCGCTCTCATCAAGAGCCCCAAATGGGACGCAAAGAAGGACTATGTATCCGAGAACTTCTACAGCGGCACGGATGAATTCCTTGACGCCCCCGCAGACGGCGCACACTGGAGCGTCGGCTACGCAAACGCTTCCCTGCTCACCGGCAAGGAGCTTGAGGGCGACTATTATGTAGGCGGCAGCCTCTCGGTCACCAAGAAGCTCGCGACCGAGGTCAGAGACGATCAGAAGGTCAGGACCGTTGCCATCTCCGACGGCAGGGGCATCACTATCTTCTCCTCCCTTGACGCTTACGGCATGGCAAGCACCGACGTCAGAGCCATCAGAGGCATCTTTGCAAAGTATGCCGAGGAAAAGGGTCTCGACATCACCGCTATCAACATCTCCGCTCTTCATCAGCACAGCTGCGTTGACACCTTCGGCATGAACGGCGACATCGTCAACGCCCTCTTCACCTCCTGCATCAAAAACATCCTCGGCATTGAGCTGCCCAGCGGTCAGAATAAGGATTACATGGCTAATCTCTATGAGAAGACCGTCAACTCGATGATAGAGGCAGTCGAGAACATGACCGACGGCACTCTCTATTACGGCTCGGTCAACGCCGCAGAGTATATCAGAGACAAGCGCGATCCTCAGGTCTTTGACGAGGAGCTTCACAGGCTTCGCTTCGTCCCCGACGACAGCTCAAAGAAAGAGACCTGGATAATCAACGGCGCGATCCACTGCGTGGGCAACGGCGCTGCGGGCACCGTGCTCACCGGCGACTATCCCTACTACATGGAGAAATATATCAATGAGACCGCAGGCGCAAACTACTTCTATATCCAGGGCGCCGAGCTCGCCATCAGCAATAAGAGCGACGGCATCACTCCCGAACCCGCCGACGTTGAGAAATACGGCAACAGATATGCAACTCTCATGGCCTACGGCAAGAGGCTCGGCGAGCTTGTCTGCTCGATAACCGACGAGACTGCCGTTTCGCCCATTCTCAACGTCAAATACTCCGAGGTATTCGTTCCCATCAGCAATAACATTCTCGTGCTTGCAGCCAAATGCGGCCTGCTGCTCAACAAGGTCGTCAGAAACGGCTTCAAATATGAGGTCGTCACCGAGATAGGCTACGCCGAATTCGGCAGCAACCTCGCAGTCGCTATCATGCCCGGCGAGCTTGCACCCGAGATCGCTTTCGGCGGCACGGACACCGCAGCGGAGTCATGGCTCGGTCAGGATTGGAACTTCTCCCCCTTCGTTGACGCTTCGCCGAGCAGGAAGCTCCTTGTATTCGGCATCACCAACGATCAAATCGGCTACATTCTCAACGGCAACAGCTGGCATTCATACCTCACCGAGAATGAGGAGATAGTCTCCACCGGCCCGCGCGCAGGCGAAACCATCGCGTCCGCTTATCTCACCCTTGTGACCAAAGTCAGATAAATCCAAACAAAAAGAAGCCCCGATCCACGGGGCTTCATTTAACCTGTTATGAGTATCAGAAACAACTATAAACACACTCTTACGGCAAGCTATTTCGGTTATATCACTCAGGCGATAGTCAACAACTTCGCACCGCTGCTGTTTGTGACCTTTCAGCGCAGCTTCGGAATATCTCTCGAGAAGATAGCCGGGCTGGTAACGGTCAATTTCTTTATGCAGCTCGTCGTCGACCTCGCCTGTGCAAAATTCATCGACCGCATCGGCTACAGGGTCAGCATAGTGGCGGCTCACCTCTTTGCGGGCGCGGGGCTTATAATGCTCGGCACGCTCCCCTTTGCGCTGCCCGACCCGTATATCGGCCTGCTGATATCAATCGGATTCTACGCCGTGGGCGGCGGCCTTATCGAAGTGCTAATAAGCCCGATAGTCGAGGCGTGCCCGACGGATAAAAAATCCGCCGCGATGAGCCTGCTCCATTCGTTTTATTGCTGGGGTCATGTCGCCGTGATACTGCTCACGACCCTGTTCTTTGTAACGGCGGGCATAAAAAATTGGCATTTCCTCGCTTACCTCTGGGCAATAATCCCTTTTGCAAATGCCGTTTACTTCTGCCTCGTGCCGATAAACAGTCTCACCGCAGAGGGAGGAGCCGCGCCGATGAAGGAGCTTTTTAAATCGAAGCTCTTTTGGATACTCGCCGTGCTGATGGTCTGCTCCGGCGCGTCGGAGCAGGCAATGAGCCAATGGTCCTCCGCCTTTGCGGAGGCAGGCTTAAAGGTCTCCAAGACCGTCGGCGACCTGCTCGGCCCGTGTATGTTCGCCATACTTATGGGCCTGTCGAGGGTGCTTTACGCCGCATTCAGCGAGCGGATCAGGCTGACCGCTTTTATCCGCGCAAGCTGCGTTATGTGCGTTGCGGGCTACCTTATAGCCTCGTTTGCGCCTCATCCAATGCTTGCCCTCGCGGGCTGCGGCATCTGCGGCTTCTCGGTCGGCATACTCTGGCCGGGAGTATTCAGCCTTGCGGCGAAATATGCAAGAAACGGCGCAACGGCGATGTTTGCCCTGCTTGCGCTGGCGGGCGACCTCGGCTGCGCCTCCGGCCCCGCCCTTGTCGGTGCGGTCTCGGGAGCATTTAACGACAATCTGAAGGCCGGCTTCCTTGCCGCAATAATCTTCCCTGCGCTGCTCGTGACGGGCATATTCCTGCTTGAGCGGCACAAATCCGAAAGCAAAATTAACGAAAGGCGGTGACAGCGTGAGTAAAAGCACAACCTTGAAGCATACGCTCAGAGAGACGGACCTCCTGCTGTATATCACCTGTATACTGACCTCCGCCTTCGGGGCGCTCATGGTATACAGCGCAACGATGAACGCCGCAGCCAAAAGCGGGCTGACGCTCAGCCGCGACTGCCTGATAATGATCTGCGCCTCGGCGCTCGGCATTATCCTGTGCGCCTTCATCTCGCTCGTTGAATACAACGCTATAATCAGCCTGTGGCCGATAGCGGGCGGAGTCTGCCTGCTGCTGCTGCTTTCGCTCTTTATCTGGGGCGACGCCCCGTCAGACAGGCCGGACGCCATCTGCTGGTTGCCGATAATCAAGACGGAGACCTTCACGCTCAAATTCCAGCCCTCCGAGCTTGCAAAGATAGGCTTCATCATCACCTTTACGGCTCACATAGACGCCGTGAAGGACGATATCAACCGAGTGAAGAATGTATTGCTGCTCACGCTGCACGCCTTTGTGCCCATGGGCATAATCGTCATCACCGGCGACCCCGGCTCGGCGATAATCTTCGGCCTGATGTTTGTCGGCATGATGTTTGTGGCGGGCGTCAAGCTGCGCTACTTCGCCATAGCGATATGCGCCGCCGTGGCAGCCGCACCCGTGATCTGGGTCAAATTTCTCTCAAACCTGCACCGCCAGAGGATCCTTGCGATATACTATCCCTCGGCGCTGAGCGAATCGGTCTATAACAAGGTCATCTATCAGCAGCAGCGCTGCGTAAACGCCATAGGCTCGGGCAAGCTGCTCGGCGACGGACTTTTCAAGGGGACTTACACCCAGTCCGCTGCGGGTGTGCCCGTCAACGAGAGCGACATGGTGTTCTCCGTCGTGGGCGAGGAGCTCGGCTTCCTCGGCGCGATAGGGCTGCTTGCGGTATTCGCATTTATTATTATAAGGATAGTTTCCGTCGGCAGGCGCTCAAGGAATATCTCCGGCAGCCTGCTCTGCTACGGCACGGCGTTCATGATAGGCTCGCAGGTGATAATCAACATCGGCATGTGCCTGATGCTGCTGCCCTGTATCGGCATCACGCTCCCCTTTGTCAGCGCGGGCGGCTCGTCAAACCTCTGCATATATTTTGCCATAGGCATGGTGATGAGCGTTTACCGCTTCAACTGCGACCGCGATCCCGTGAATTTCCGTCTGACTAATATCAACACTCCGTTTGCGGAGACTTGAGGAGAATTAATGGACAAGTTCATTGACCTGACCCCCAAGAATATTGAAAACGATCATCTTTGCTGCATTATCCGCAGCAAAAAGGCCCACCCCGGAGTTGAGGCGAAGCGCGCATGGCTCGCCGAGAGGCTCACGGAGGGGCACATTTTCCGCAAGCTCGACGAGAAAGCGACCGTATTTATCGAATACGCCCCGCTTGAGAAAGCGTGGGTGCCGATAGAGGGCGACAATTACATCTATATATACTGTCTTTGGGTGCTCGGCGACTACCGCGAGCACGGCTACGGCAAGAAGCTGATGGAATCCTGCATTGCCGACGCAAAGGCTCAGGGGCGCTCGGGCGTTTGTATGCTCGGCTCGCTCAAGCAAAAGGCGTGGCTCTCGGATCAGGCATTTGCAAAGCGCTTCGGCTTCGTGGCTGTCGACACGGCAGGCGAATACGAGCTGCTCGCCCTCTCGTTTGACGACTCCGTGCCGCACTTCACCGAGAGAGCAAAGGCGCAGACGATAGACGAGCAGGAGCTGACGGTCTATTATTCGCCGCAATGCCCCTACACCTATCACAGCATTACCGCCGTCAAGAAATACTGCGAGGGCAACGGCATCCCCTATCGACTGATAAAGGTCGATACGCTGCAAAAGGCGAAGGAGCTGCCCTGCGTATTCAACAATCATGCGGTGTTTTATAAAGGCAAATTTGTGACGGTAAACCTTCTTGACGAAGGCTCAGTCAAACGAATACTTAAATAAGCACAGCCCGCCGTGGAGAGCTCGGCGGGCTGTGCTTTTAAAACGATATCCGCCCCCGAGCTGACGCGGGGGCGGATCTTTATTATTTATTGATGAGCTTGAAATTGACGATAAAAGCCTCAAAGAGGTTATTCACACGGACAAGGAAATTGCGAAGGCCGGCGGGAAGCTGATCCTTAACCTTGCCCTGTACCTGGACTCTGCCGAGATTTACGTCAAGGAACCTTGTCCTTGCGGTAGCGAAATCCTCGAGATACGCTGCCGCGACTTCATAATTCTCCGCAACCTTTGCCGCATCGCAGGTGCCGTAGATATTCCAGCGGATACCGTCCGCCACTGCGGAAGCCTTTATGGTGCGTGATGTATTGAAAATATACTCCGCGGCAGTCTCGGCGAGCTTGTCGCCGATGCCCGCATCCCAGAGCCTCCTGCACGCCTCGACAAATTCGGGTCTTCTGCAAAGGCGGTTGTAAACAGTGGGCTTATAATCAACGTCAAGCTTGCCGAAAACGGTGTTTCTGTACTGTCTGCCGAAGCAGACGGTGAATTCCTCCGGATTATTGTAATTGCAGCCGTAGCGGGTGCCCTCGTTATTGCCGAACGCAATGTCATAGTCCCATACGGGGCCTGCAAAGAGCTTGGAATCCTCACCCTCGGGCTTATAGAAATAAGTGCTGGTAAGGCCGGAATCCATATTTGAGCACCACTCGCTGATCATGTAATACTTTGCAAGCGACTCAAGGTCGGCAATATCCGTATAGTGCTCGCCGAGCGCGTTCCTGCCGTTCCCGGCAAAAACCGCGTCCTCAAAGCGCTGGTAAAGATCGCTGATATACTCCATCTGAGCCTGAGAAGCGTATTCGGGGGATTTCATAGTAATGGGCTGGCTGCGGGTGGTGACAAAGCCGCTCTTTTCGCCGTAATATCTGTTGGCAAGCTCCATTTCAAGAATGTAGCCGCCCGTATTATCGACCGTGTAACCCTCGGGGGCTTCGGGGATCTCGACCCACTTCTTCGTGCCCTCAATAAGGCCCGCAAATCTGCCGTAAGCGCCGCCCTGCGGGAGAGAATCCATATCGAGATCCTCGTTGCCGCTCGCGGCTATCGCTATCTCTTCGTTGACATCGTCAAGGTTTGCAACGTCAACACGCTTGCTGTCCGCCTCGATGCGGGTGATGAGCAGGTAAACGCCCTGATAGTCGCCGTTGGTGTAGACGTCGCAGAAAACGAACTTCGGCGTGTAGTCAAGGCCTATCTGCTGAGCTGCGTAATAAACCGCAGCGTTCCTGAGGTGAGAATTATCGCTGTAATTTGCAATAAGGCTCCATTTCTTGCTCTTGCCCATGCCGAAAAGATTGGTCTTTTTGGCTATCTTGATATTATAGGGCTTCTTTGCCATCTCCCAGCTGGAGTTGCCCCTGCCCTTGATATAGTCAAGCGCACCGTCATACTCGGTCTTGCCCTTTTCGTTGTAAATCCTGATAGTGCCGGCTTCCTTATAGCTCTTGTCGGCATGAACCGCATCCATCGAGCCGGACTCGGTCGTGATATAGACGGAGGGGAGCTTTGCGGTGCAGACGACATGATATTTGTAATCGACGCCGCCGCTTGTGATAGTGCCCTCGGCACTGCCGAGCACAAAGGTGTTGCCCTCGAGCTTTGCGCCGTCGAGATAAACATCGCCGCTCGCTTTGACCGTGACGGTGTATTTGCCCGCAAAGTCGCTGTCGGAGATAAAGAAATAATATTCGCCGTCCTCGCCGCCGAACCAATTGACGGCGTTGCCGTCCTTGTTGAGCGTGCAAAGGGGAGCCTGCGCCTTATCCTTATCGGCGGCAAAAGCCATGACGCTCATGCCCGAGAGGGCAAAAACAAGCGCCAGAATAACTGCAAGGAATTTTTTCATTGCCATATCCTCCTTTTTCATATCTGAATCAATTTTACTACAGCATTTTCCGAATGTCAAACCTTGATTTTATCAATTACGACAAACAGCGCGTTTCGTATGGTTTTTTGCCGCTGCTCGGCGCTTCGCCTGTCCTCTCCTCTGACGGAAAAATAGAGCTTCAGCTTCGGCTCGGTGCCCGACGGTCTCACCGCCGCCCATGAGCCGTCGTTAAATTCAAAGCGCAGCACATTCTCCCTCGGCAGATCGTCAATGCCGGTCAGATAATCGGAAACGTGCTCGATATCGTCAAAAAGCCCGCCGCCCTCGGCTCTGAGGGCGCTCATCGCGGCGCATATCTTCTCCGCGCCCGCCTTGCCCTTGAGTACAAGCGTTTCAAGGCAGTCATAATAGTAGCCGTACTTTGCGTAAATGCCGTTCAGAGCGTCGATGAGTGTCATTCCCTGCGATTTATAGTATGCCGCCATCTCGGCTATCAGCATGGAGGATGAAACGGCGTCCTTATCGCGGGCGTGAGTGCCCGCAAGGTAGCCGTAGCTCTCCTCGTAACCGAAAATAAAGGTGTGCTCGCCGCTCTGCTCCCAGTCGCATATCTTTTTGCCGATATACTTGAAGCCCGTGAGGGTCTGCACGGTCTGCACCCCGCGCTCGGCGGCGATCGCCGCGCCTATGCCGCTCGTCACTATGGTTTTGACTATGGCGGCATTTGCGGGGATTTCTTTTTTGAATTTCAATATAAAATCAGTCAGCAGAGCGCCCGTCTGGTTGCCCGTGAGCAGGGTGAAGCCCTCGCCCGTCTTAACGCCCACACCCACACGGTCGCAGTCCGGGTCGGTGCCGATGACAATATCCGCCCCCTCGGCCTTGGCCTGCTCTATGGCGAGCAGCAGAGCGTCATGCTCCTCCGGATTCGGCGAGCGAACGGTGGAGAATTCGACGTCCGGCAGTTCCTGAGCCGCCACGACGGAGACGTTCTTATCCGCCAAAATGCGCCTGACAGGGATATTGCCCGTGCCGTGCAGCGGGGTATAAACTATCCTGAGATCGCTTTTTTCGCTGTAAAGGCTCAGCTTTTTGACCTTGCAGAGGAATGCCTCAAGGGTCTCCTCGCCAATATAGGTCAGCCTCCCCGCCTTCTCCGCTTCATCGAGCGGCATAAGCGGGATGCCGCCGAGGTCGGTGACGGCGTTGACATAGCCGATAAGGCGCTCGGCATCATCGGGCACGAGCTGGCAGCCCTTTGAGTCATAGACCTTATAGCCGTTATACTCCTTGGGGTTGTGGCTTGCGGTTATCACTATGCCCGCAGAGCAGCCGTGATAGCGCACGGCAAACGAAAGCACGGGGGTCGGCATAAGGGTATCAAAAAGATACACCTTTATCCCCGCCTTGCAGAGCACCCCGGCCGCGGTCCTCGCAAAGTCGGCCGAATTGCGGCGCGAATCATAGGCTATCGCAACGCTGCCGCCGCCCTCGGTCAAAAGCATATCGGCAAGCCCCTTGGTCGCCCTCGCAACGGTGTATTTATTCATCCTGTTTGCGCCGGCGCCCATAACGCCTCTCATGCCGCCCGTGCCGAATTCCAGCTCCTTATAGAACCTGTCCTCCAGCTCGGCTTTGTCGGTTATCGCCTCAAGCTCCGCCCTCGTTTCGCTGTCGAGGGTCAGCCAATATTCGTAATTATTCATCATATTTCATGCCTCCGTTTCAAACCCGAGGGTGATAATTTCAAACGGCGAATACTCTATCATATCCGCTTCGCCCGTGACATCCTCAAGCATATTGAGCAGCCTTGCACGGCGGGGCAGCCGCAGCTCCCCTCGCGCGCCGTTCTGCTCGCTCAGGCGCACGACAAGCATCCTGCCGTTCTCCGAGAGCTTGACGGCCTGAAGCCAAAGGGGAGAGAAATCTCCGAGCTTCCACTCGATATCCGCCGCCCGCAGCGGGATATTATACTCAAACGCCGCATCATTGACGCCCGCAGCAACAGCGTCGCCGCCGTGAGGCAATATCATATAGCAGAAGTCGTGCCTGCCCGTATCCGAGGTCGGGTCGGGTCGTATAGCGGCTCTGAGCAGCGAGAGCGAGGCGCAGGAATTCTCGGCGGAGACGCCGTATTTGCCCTGATTTATGACGGCTATGCCACCGCCCTGCTCCGCCAGATCAAACCACTTGTGGTGGCAGACCTCAAATCTCGCCTGCTGCCAGCTCGTGTTTCGGTGAGTCTCTCTGCGGATAATGCCCGCCGAAGTGTCGCACAGCAGCTCGCGGGTGAGCACGTTGCAGCCGAATTCGACCTTGGCAAGGCGGTGCTTCTCATTCCAATCAACTATATTCTCGACCTCAATGCCCCGTGAAGAGGCAAACAGGCGTATCACACGCCGCCATACACTTTTTTCGGTGGCAAGGGTGCAGACAAACTCGGCGCATTCGCCGTCACCGTTGACAAAATGCAGCGGCTCCGTCACCCGAAGCTGCTCCTGCTTATCCTTATAGTTCGGCAGGATATCCCACGCGTCGTAGTTACCGGGGGTATCGTGATATATCTTCAATTTATTGAAATCGCCCTTGACCCATTCACGGCGAAGCTCAAGGTCATAAAGCGAAAGAATGCTGCCGTCGGGGGCGAATCTTATCCTGTAAAACGGCGTTGTGACCTCGCCGCCGTCACAGACTATGCCGCTGTCGGAGCACGAAGCCTTGACCCGAGCTGCGGAGAGGGCGGGCGCGTCGACACTTGCAAAGCGGCCTTTAACGCCCTTGCGGGTGAGCTTGCCGCCGTCGTCCGGGATGAATACGGGGTATTTGCGCTCGAAATTCAGCGTATTGAAGTACCCGCCGCTGCCGATGATCTCATTCAGCTCCCGCTCGATAAGCTCCAGATCTTCGATCGCGTCACGGTAAACGGGCGTGATATGGCTGCCTGGCAGGATATCGTGAAACTGATTTATCATCAGGCGTTTATAGAGCGAACGCAGCCTCTCGGCGGGGTATTCGCCGCCGCTGAGCAGGCGTGCGGCCGAGATAAGCTCTGCGTCGCGGAAGAGGAATTCGAGCCTGCGGTTGCGCTCTTTTAGCTCGGATTTGGTGGTGAAGGTGCCTCGGTGCATCTCGAGGTAAAGCTCGCCGTCCCAAACGGCAAGCTCTTTGTTATCCTTGAGATTTCGCTCAAGGAACTCCGCCGCCGTAGTGTGGCGGGTCGCGGGCATTGCGGAGAGCTTCGGGAAGCGGTGCATAAGCTCGACCATCTCCTCGGTGGCTCCGCTGCCGCCGTCGCCGTAGCCGAACATTTGCAGCGTCTCGCCGCCGATATCCTTATCCTGATAAGCCTCCCAATTCGCCTCTATCTGGCTCGGCATATTCCACGCTATGAAATGGGTCGGGGGCACGCAGGCGCGCACCTCGGAGCCGTCAATGCCCCGCCAGATAAAATTATTGTGCGGGAAGCGGTTGGTGTCGTTCCAAGTGGACATTTTATTTGAAACAAAATAATCCGCGCCGCTCTTTTTGAGTATCTGCGGAAGTATCCAGCTGTTGCCGAATACGTCTGGCAGCCAGCAGTTATTGACCGTTATGCCGAATTTCTCGCGGAAATACCGCTGACCGTAAAGACACTGGCGGATAAGGCTCTCCGCGGCGGGGATATTGCAGTCAGGCTCAACATACATTGCGCCGACCGGCTCAAAACGTCCCTCGGCAACGCGCTTTTTAAGCTCCTCAAACACCTCGGGGTAGTATTTCTCGACCGTCTCGTAGGTATACGCCTGAGAATGGGCGTAGCAGAAATCGGGGTATTTATCCATAAGGCGCAGCTGGATGAGCACAGTCCGCAGATTCTTTTGAACGGCGTGGATCCTGCGCCAATAATAGGCGATATCAAGGTGAGAATGGGCGACAAGCGCCACGCTGCCGTCGCCGTTATAATTTTTATTTGAGAATATGTGCGCTTCGATATACTCCGCTGCCCTGTCAACGTCGCAGTCGCGCACACCGTCGTAATCTATCAGGCACAGCGCCTTATCAAGCTCACGAATGACGAAATCGGAGAAGTCCTCGCCGAAAGCTCCGCTCTGAGCGGCGTCGTTCAGCAGCTCGATATCATAGACGAGCGACTGCACCTTTTCGTTGACGACGGCAAGAAAGCCGCCCTCGAATATCTGGCGGCAGCCCCTGACGCTCAAGCTTTCGGGGTTGCGCTCGTCATCGGGCTTCGAGCGGTTATATGCGGTTATCTCAAAATGAAGCCTGTCGCCGCTGATATAGTCCGAGAGGGGCAGGCGCTCGCGGTTAGGGTCGATACCGCCGACATAAGCGCCGTTGACCTTGACTATCATCTCGGCAGCGGTCCTGAGCAGGAAGCAATATTTCTTCCCCTTGAGCTGCTCCGGCAGATCGACATCGGCGGTGATGAACGCCGTGCCGTCGGGGGTGAAATACATATCTCCCCTCCTGAGCGAACGAGGCTCGTCGTCATAGAATTCAAAATTCATCTCGGAAACCTGCCGAGCCTCTCTGACGGTGAAGCTCGTTATCTCGTATTTCTCGCTGTAAATATGCCGCTTGAGCCAGCCGAAGCGCAGATCTATCCACTCCTGCGGCCTCATGCTCCTGCGTTCAACTTTAATATGCGCCATAAGCTCGCCTCACTTATCCTGAAAATACGGCTTCTTTCTGATGCCGACGACCCTGACCTTTTCGCCGAGGTCATGCTCTATGCGCTCCTCTATCCACGCAAGGCAGCGATCGAGTATCAGACACTTGGAGCATTCGCCCTGAAGCAGCACAGTGACCTCGCCGCCGTCACGGCCGACATAGGTTATCTCGCCGCCGTCGCCCTGAAGGCGTGGCCTTATGTATTCGTTGATGTATTTCTCCACGGTATCACCCCTTAACGGTTTCAGTATATCATTAAATTCGCCGTCAATCAACAAAAAATCAGCTATTTTGCATTTTCCTCTTTAATTATTTAAATTAATATGATAAACTACAATTATAGGGAGTGAGGAAATGTTTGTAGTAACAAGCAATCAAATGTATCAGGCGGAGTGCAGCGCCGTCAAGCGCGGCACCACCTTCCCAAAGCTGATGGAGGACGCCGGCTCAGCCTGCGCCGATATAATCAGAAAGAATTACTGCATCGGCAGGCAGACGCCCGCAAAGGTGCTGGTCATATGCGGCAAGGGCAAAAACGGCGGCGACGGCTTCGTTATAGCCCGCAGGCTGTGGGAATACGGCTGCCTCGTGACTGTAATGCTCGTCTGCGGAGAGCCGCAGGCCAAGGACGCAATCGACAATTTCCTGCTGCTTGAGAGCGCAGGGATAGACGTGATAAGATATAACGACGATCTCCCGCTTCACAGGGAGCTGATAAACTCAAGCGATATTATCGTTGACGCCGTATTCGGCACGGGCTTCTCGGGCAGGCTCGACCCCGACCTCTCAAGGCTCGCAAAGGCGGTCAACTCCTCGGGCGCAAAGAAAGCGGCGGTCGATGTGCCGAGCGGCGCAAACTGCGACAGCGCCTCAATAGAGGGCGCGGTATTCAAAGCCGACCTGACCATTGCGATATCGGCATACAAGCCCATTCACATTATGAAGCCCTGCTGCGCCGTATGCGGCAAAACAGTTATTGCGGATATCGGGATAGAGGACGAGGATTTCAAGGCGCTTGACAGTGTCGCCTGCCTGACCTATGACGCCCGCGACATAAAGAGAATGCTCCCGAAGCGCAAGCCCGTCTCAAACAAGGGCACCTACGGCCACGCGCTGTGCGTTTGCGGCAGCATGAGGATGACGGGGGCGGCGTGCCTCGCCGTGGGCGGCGCTCTGCGTTGCGGCGCGGGTCTCGTGACGGCGGCGTTCCCCCAAAGCGCATATGCGGGCATTGCTCCGAAGCTCACCGAGCCGCTGCTGCTGCCGCTCGACTCAAACTTTGAGGGCACCTTCTCATTCAACGCCCTTGCGGATATATTCGAGGCCTCCAAAAGAGCCTCCGCCGTTCTGCTCGGCTGCGGCATTGGCTTCAACAAAGACACGACCCGTCTTACGCTCAATCTTATCAAAGAAATAAAGAAACCCGTCATCATCGACGCCGACGGCATAAATGCGCTGAGCACCAATATAGATATATTGAGAGAAGCTCAGGCGCCCGTAATACTCACCCCGCACCCCGGCGAAATGAGCCGTCTTTGCGGCAAGAGCATAGCCGAGATAGTGGCAAATCCCATTGCGGCGGCATACGAATTCTCGCGGGAATACGGCGTCACCGTCGTGCTCAAGGGCGCAAACACAATAGTCTGCGGCTGCGACCCGACAAGGATATATGTCAACCCCACCGGCAACGCAGGCCTCGCAAGGGGCGGCAGCGGCGACCTGCTCGCGGGCATGACCGTTTCGCTGCTCGCTCAGGGCATGAAGCCCTTTGAAGCCGCCGTATGCGCCGTCTATCTGCACGGCCTTTGCGCCGACGCAGTCGCTCAAAAGACCTCTATGAGGGGTATGCTGCCCTCCGACGTGCTGAATTACCTGCCCGAGTTCTTCTCAAAATTTGAATAAGGGTGATTCTTTGAAAAAGGCTTTTGCTCTCTTGGCAGCGGTCGCTCTGCTGATGACCGCAGGATGTAGAAAAGCCGCCACGACCCCGGGCACGCCGCCGACGGCGCCCGCAAGATTCTCTGCAAACGTCAAAGCGGTATTCGGCGAGGCAGAGATGACCGCCGTGTTAACCCGCAGCGGAGAAACGGATTACAGTCTCAAAATGCTGACCCCCGAGATACTCGCGCCTCTGACCCTGCACTACACAGACGGCAAATGCGAGGTAGAGTATGACGAGCTGAAATTTGAAACGGATCTCACCAGATTCCCTCAAACGGAATTCGGCGCTCTGCTCACGGGCGCAATGACCTCGGTATGCGACGGGATCGACATCACCTCAGCCTGCGCCGACGGTGTATGGACCTACACGGGCACGAGCGAGCGGGGCGTATTCACCCTCACCCAATCCGCCGAGAGCGGAGAATGGCTCGAATTCTCGGTCGAGGGCGCTCTGCTGCACGTTACGTTCAGCGATTTCAAAATTCAATAAAAAAAGCGGCGGAGCTTGACGCTCTGCCGCAAAAAAATCACATTATACTGCTTGCACTCGGGCCGTATTCCTCTTTATCGGTCGAGAGGACGACCAAAGTCTTGGTCTGCGAGACTCCGCCGACGCATTTTATCTCATTTACGAGCTTTTCAAGTCCCTTGCTGCCGTCAGTGCATATTTTCAGCAGGAAATCCGCGTCGCCCGTTATATAGTGGCACTCGATCACCTTCGGATGCTCCTTGACATACTCGATGAGGCAGTCGTTAAATTTCGGGTGCTCCATGCTGACAGATATAAATGCGGTCATGTCAAGCCCCAGCTTCTCTTTATCGAGCACAAGGGTATACTGCTTGATGATACCCGCGGCCTCGAGCTTCTTTATCCGCTCGATTATCGCCGAGACGGACATATTCACCTTGCCGCCTATGACCGAGGCATTTTCCCTTGCGTTAGCCTTGAGACATTCAACTATTTTTGCGTCGATAGCGTCCAAAATGACCACCTCCGTATAACAGAATAATAACCTAAAACTCAATTTAAGTCAATAAAAACGGGAGAAAAATAAAATGAATATAAATTTCAGGAAATTCAGAGAAAGCGACCGTGAGGATTATCTCCGAATGGCGAATTCCTTTTATTCGCCGCCCGCCGTGCTCCATGAGCCCGACGAAGCGGTATTCATCGCAAACTTCAATGAAGCCTTGAAGCCCGACGGCAGGCTGATAGCCTATATCGTCGAGGCGGACGGCAAGACTGCCGGCTTCGGCTTCTCGACGCTCAAATTTGAGACCGAGGTCGGCGGCACGACCCTTTGGCTTGAGGAGCTTTACCTCGAGCCGGAGTACAGAGGCTGCGGCATCGGCGGCAGCTATTTTGAATTTGTCAAAAGCGAATTCGGCGGCAAGGTCAAGCGCATCCGCCTTGAGGTCGGCCCCGAAAACGTCGGCGCTATCAGACTCTATGAGCGCAACGGCTTCGACTTCCTCGACTATCGCCAGATGATCATTGATTACTGAGTCTTGTCTGCTCGACGGCGAGGCGCTCCCGCTCCATCTCTTCAAACATCTTAATTGGAGTCCACGAGGCGTTCGTCTCGGTCAGCACGGCTTTATAAGTGATATCCGCCCCGCTCTTTTTGAGCATAGTAAGCACGGAATTCATATTGCCGCTGCCGAGCCCGCACATGATTATCATGCTCTTGTCGGGCGCTTCGCCCGCGTAGCTGCCCACGGCGCTGCCGGATATATCGCGCAATGCGGTATCATACAGGCTTTTATCCACCGCCGTGACCCTCAGCTTATTCACCGCCGCCGCGCGCTTCACAGCCGCCTCGGCGCTGCGTGACAGATTAAAGGTCAATATCTTTTTCATGTATTTCACCACCTGAGATCATTTTATCACAAGCTTACCGCCGTGTAAATACGGCGAAATAATAATTTCTATGCCGAGCGATTCGACAGAATAGAGGACAAGATGAAAATACCCGACTGCGTTAAAGCAAGAATGGACGAATACTGCAAAACCATTGAGAAGCACAGCGAAAAGCTCGCCGCTCTCTATCGCAACTGCTACCCGAACACGCTTGAGACGGCGACGGAAATTGACGAGGACGGCACGGTGTTCGTGCTCACAGGCGATATCCCCGCCATGTGGCTGCGCGACTCGACCGCCGAGGTGTCGCATTATATCCCGCTCGCAAAGGATAACGCCGACATCCGCAAAATAATCACGGGCGTTATCAGGCGGCAGCGCCGATACATCGCCGCCGAGCCGTACGCCAACGCCTATAAAAAAGAGCCCGACGATTTTGAGCCGTTCCCCGACACGCCGCAGAATGATCCGATAGTGTGGGAGCGCAAATACGAGATAGATTCGCTCTGCTACCCCCTGCGCCTTACATATCTTTATTGGCAGGCAACGGGCGACGCCTCCGTGCTCGACGAGAGCTTCATCGAATGCGCCGAGACGGTTATCGCGCTTTGGCGCACCGAGCAGCATCATTTTGAAAAATCACCCTACAGATTCAGCCGCGAAACACGCAGCTATCACGACACGATACACAATAACGGCATGGGCGAGCCTGTCGCTTACACGGGCATGACCTGGTCGGGCTTCCGCCCGAGCGACGACGCCTGCGGCTACGGCTACCTTGTGGCGTCGAATATGTTCGCCGTGGTGGAGCTTGGTCACCTCGCCGAGATGCTTCTCTTTGCCGGCGGCAGCAAGCTGCTTATCGACGACTGCCTCGCTCTGCGCGACGAGATAGACAAAGGCATTCGGGATTTCGCCGTTGTGCAGCACGAGAAATACGGCAGTATATATGCTTGCGAGGTGAACGGCATGGGTGACTATTATCTCTTTGACGACGCCAACGTGCCGAGCCTTCTCTCCGCCCCCTATCTCGGCTACTGCTCCGCAGAGGACGAGATATACCGCAACACCCGCCGCTTTATCCTCAGCAAGGATAACCCGTATTATTACGAGGGCAGGTTTGCGCGCGGGGTAGGCAGCCCCCACACGCCGAGCGGCTATATCTGGCACATTGCGCTGTCAATGCAGGGGCTCACCTCCGACGACGGCAACGAGGTGCGGGAAATTCTCCGTATGCTCGAAACGACCGACGCCGACACAGGTTATATGCATGAGGGCTTCTGCGCCGACGACCCGACGAAATTCACCCGCAGCTGGTTCAGCTGGTCTTGCGCTCTCTTCGCCGAGCTGGTCGAGAGAGCCGTTGACACGGGTATGATATAAAAACAACGGAGGTAATCAAATGAAAAAATGGCGAGTAGGTATAATCGGTATAGGCGGCATATTCAAAGGCTCCCATATCGGCGAATACCTTGATGATGAAAGGCTTGAGGTGGTCGCTCTCTGCGATATTATCGAGGAGAGAGCTACGGAGATAAGGGACAAGCATTTCCCGAACGCCGCAGTCTACACCGATTTCAGGGAGCTGCTCAAGGATGAAAGCATCGACTCGGTCGATATCTGCACCCCGAACTATCTGCACTCGATAATCGCCGTTGCGGCTTTTGAAGCAGGCAAGCATGTCTTCTGCGAGAAGCCTGACGCCGTCAACGTGGAGGAAGTGCTCAAGATGAACAGAGCCGCCGAGAAAGCGGGCAAAACTCTGATGATAATGAGAAACAACCGCTTCAGCCCGGCCTCGCAATATGCCAAAAAATATATAGAGTCCGGCGCAATGGGCGATATCTACTGCGGCCGCTGCGGCTGGCAGCGCAGACGAGGCATCCCCGGCAAGGGCGGCTGGTTCACCACCAAGGCGCAGTCCGGCGGCGGTCCGCTTATCGACCTCGGCGTCCACATGATAGACCTTGCAATTTGGCTCATGGGCAGCCCGAAGCCCGTCACCGTCACCGGCAGCACCTATTGCAAATTTGCCGACAGTGACACGAGCGACTCCGTTAACTCCGACTTTGGCGACAAGGTCAGCGGCGGCACATTCGATGTGGAGGATCTCGCAATGGGTACCATCAGATTTGACAACGGCGCTCAGCTCCAGATAGAATTCAGCTGGGCTTCCAACATTAAGCAGGAGAATCGCTTTGTGGAGCTCAGAGGCACCAAATCCGGCCTTACATGGCGTGATGGCGATGTGGAGGTATTCACCGAGATGCACGGTCAAGGCTGCGACATTCACCCGTCAAACCTGCAGCCCGAAAAGAAAGAGCACGTCTTGAATCTTATCAACTTCTATGATGTGGTCATTGACGGCAAAGAGCCTGTATTCAAGCCGCAGCAGGGCATCGACATGATAAAGATCCTCTGCGCTATCTACAAATCCGCCGAGACGGGCAGAGAGGTCGTCCTCGACTGATATAACCGAAAGCAAAACGGGCTTCCCGAAAAGGAAGTCCGTTTTTTGTATTATTCACATATTAATAGCCGCTGTTGTCGTAGAAATAGCCCTTCTGAGCGAAATACTCTGTCGATATCCGGCCGTCCCTGACGGTGAATACCTGGGTGCAGTCGCCCGCGTAATAGATATTCTCCTCACCGAAAAGCTCGGTCAGGTATTTGACATTCTCGCACTCGGTGGTTATGCCGATATAGCGGCTCTGCGGCACGAGCAGCTTCTTTGCCATGACGTTGCCGTAGATATTCCTGTCGTCATTTATGAGATGATGGGCGCACTGGAGATATGTGCAGCCAAGCGAACGCTTGCCGTAGAGAGCAAGCAGCACCTCGCCGTTGGTCTCCTCCGCGTCGCCGAGGAATATGGCCGAGCAGTCGTCAAAGGTTATCTTCACAACGCTCGTGGTCTCGTTGACGCTGCGATATGCCGCATCCTTGCCCGCGCGAGTCGAACGGGGCAGGATATCCTCATGGGTGGTGAGCACCTCAAGCTGAGCGTCGGGGAATTTGACGGTCTGACCTGTATGGAGCTTCAGATATTTGCATTCGGGGGCGTATTCGGCAATGCGGCTTCTCATAAGGTCGGTGCAGGGGTTGTCATAATCCTGCAAGGTTATCGACGGGATATTGAAAAGCGCCCTTTCAAGGGTTATGCGTTTGCTCTCGCGCTTAAGAATTTTGAGAAAAACGTCCATGTGATCGTCGTGGTTATGAGTGCACAGCCATGCGGCGATGCGGATATGCCCGCCCTTCTCGGTGTTGGTCATCGCCTCAAGACGAGCCATGAATTCGTCGCACGCATCCTCGGTCGCCTGCTCCATTTCGCCGCCGTCAACAACGATAACGGAGTTGTCGCGCAGGCGCAGCGCATAGAGCATACCGCAGTCGCAGCTGTGATAACGCACCATATCGCCGTAGCGCAGTGAGAACTGCATCAGGGCTGTATCGCCGCGCACATCATCCTCGGTGTCGTTCATTTCGGCGAGCGGGCAGCTTGAATTATCGAGGATTATCCTTGCCTGCTGCTTCTCGGCGGTGAGATATGTATAGATAATGCGTTCGCCGTTCTTAAACTCGGCGAAGATATTGCCGTTAAACTCCCTGCGGAAGGTCTCGGCTCTGCCTGTCGCGGCAAGGGCGGAGAGGAAGTCACGGAAGCCCTTTGCGGTCACGTCCTCGAGCACGAGCATATAGGAATCCTCGCTGCTGCCGTGTTCATCCTCAATGGCAAGACCCGCCCCGCAATTCAGCGGCTCGCAGGCAGCCCTGCCGAATTTGTCAACGCCGAGCAAAGCCCAAAATTCATCTGTTCTCATATAATTCTCCTTGTAAAATCAAATTACAAAACTTTTCCGCAGATAATTATATAACTTTTTACAAGGGCGTGTCAACATTATTGCGGCAAAAAAGCCGAGGCTCGGGATGAGTCTCGGCTTTTGAGATATTCGATTACATGAGCACCTTGGAGAGGAACTCTTTGAGGCGGGGATTCTGGGGGTTAGCGAAGAACTCGGCGGGGGTATTCTCCTCCTTGATGACGCCCTCATCCATGAAGATGACGCGGGAGCCGACTTCCTTGGCGAAACCCATCTCGTGGGTGACGACGACCATCGTCATGCCGGATTCGGCAAGCTCCTTCATAACGTCGAGCACCTCGCCGACCATCTCGGGGTCGAGCGCCGAGGTAGGCTCGTCAAAGAGTATCACGTCGGGATTCATCGCAAGGGAGCGGACTATAGCCACACGCTGCTTCTGACCGCCCGAAAGCGTTGAGGGGTATACGTTTGCCTTATCCTGAAGGCCAATCCTCTCAAGCAAGCTCATGGCGTTCTGCTGCGCCTCTTTTTTGATATCGTCCACTTTCCTGACGGGCAGCTTATCCTTGTGGAAGAGGTTATGGGCTATCGCCTTGCGCCTGTCCTTTTTGCCGCAGATAATTGGTGAAAGCATGATATTCTGAATAACGGTCTTATTATTGAAGAGGTTGAAATGCTGGAACACCATGCCCATCTTGCGGCGGTGGATATTGATATCGACCTTGGGGTCGGCTATATCGACGCCGTTAAATATTATCTTGCCGCCGGTGGGATCCTCCATGCAGTTGAGGCAGCGGAGGAATGTGCTCTTACCGGAGCCGGAGGGGCCGATGACGACAACGATATCACCCTTATTTATCGTGATATTGATGCCCTTGAGCACTTCGTTTTTGCCGAAGCTCTTTTGGAGGTCAATTACGTCTATCACTCTTCTTCAGGCTCCTTTCCATAATTTTGATAAGCAGGGTAATGATGCAGACAATGACGATATAGATGAGCGCCATCGTGATATAGGGCACCATGAATTCATAGCTGTTTGAGCCTATGTAGCTGAACGCCACATAGAGATCGGTCGCGCCAACGAATGAGACGACGGAGGTCTCTTTGATAAGGGCGATGAATTCGTTGCCGAGGGTGGGCAGGATATTCTTGACCGCCTGCGGGATAACTATACGCATCATCGTGGTCGAGAAGCTCAGGCCGACGCTTCTGCCGCCCTCCATCTGACCGTAATCGACGCTCTGAATGCCGCTTCGCATTATCTCGGATATGTAAGCGCCGCTGTTGAGGCCGAAAACGACAATTGCCACGCTGACACTCGGCAGATTTGTGCCTATAATAGGCAGCACGACATAATAGAATACCAGCAGCTGCACCACCATGGGAGTGCCTCTGAAAAGGGCGACATAGAAGGTGCATATTGCGTTGAGCACTCTGGGCAGAACCTTATACTTCGGTATAACTCGTATGGTGGCGATAAGCGTACCGATGAGTATACCGATTATGAGACCCATGACGGCTATCTTGAGGGTATTTTGCAAGCCCTCGACGACCTTGACATAGCCCTCTGCCTCAAACATTATTTCATTGAATTTATCAATCTTTTTGGGGAGCGATGCTAAAAACTCGTTCATACTGTTTATCCTTTACTGTTATCGGCGAGCACACCTGTTTTACACAAAGAAGGCTGTTTCGACCGAAACAGCCTTTTTGTTAGTTTTATTCGGATTTATGCCATTGCGTTGACGGCGTCGGTGATGCAGACTGCGGGAGCGGAGTCGATGATGACATAATCGACGTTGCCGTTGATAAGATCCTGCACTGCAAGGGAGCCGCTCTTATAGCCTACGCAGGAAGCCTTGAGGCCCGCAAAGCCGAAGCTCTCGTCGCCCTTGACATAGAACTGGCCGGTGGTGCCGTTCTGGACGCCGATCTTCTTGCTTGAATCAAGGCCGTTGAGGATAGACTCAACATCGGCTACGCTCGTGCAGGCGTCAAAGGTGGTGTCGTCGCCCTTAGCGATAACCTGCTGAGAAGCCTTATAGTAAGACTCGGAGAAGGTCACATACTCCTCACGGTCGGGCTTAACGGTAAGACCAGCCATTGCGATATCGCACTTGTGCTGACCGACGGAAAGGCAGACAGCGTCAAAATCCATATTCTGGATAACAAGCTCTTTGCCGAGCTTCTCTGCTATGTAAGCCGCAAGCTCCATATCAATACCGTAGTAATCCTTGCCCTTGGTGTACTCAAACGGCTCGAAAGCGGCGTTGGTAGCAACTACAAGCTGATCTTTGCTCTCGTCGAAAGCTGCGGACTGGACTGCAACGGGAGTGCCGTCGCCGAAGTAGTTGTTGCAGATCTTATCAAGAGTGCCGTCGGACTTGACCTGCTTGAGGATCTCGTTGACCTGTGCAAGCAGCTCGGGCTGAGCCTTATCAACGCCGAGTGCATACTCTTCATCGGTAAGATTATATTCGATGACCTTAACTTTCTTTGCTGCGGCAGCGGTGGTAGCCTCGGTGGCTGCGCTGTCACCTGCGGGAGTGGTGGCGGTTTCATTGTCTTCTTTACCGCCGCAAGCTGCGAAAGCGGTAACTGCTACGGCGAGTGCCATAACGATCGCAAGTACTTTGAATAACTTTTTCATTTGGAATTACCTCCGTGTTATTTGAATGACCTAATTATACCACGGTATTCATAAATGTCAAGTGATTTGTGAATTTTTATAACAAAAATTCATTTTTTCTTGAATATTATCGAATATTTATTCAACTTGACCAAACAATTCGAGCGCCGCCTCAAAATCGGGATAAAACGGAGCGGTGAAGCGCATTTCTTCGCCCGTCACGGGATGGATAAAGCGGCAGGCTCGGCAGTGCAGGAGCTGGTGCCCTATCTCGGGCATAAAGCCGCCGTACATCGTATCGCCCGCCAGCGGATGGCCGATATGCGCCATATGCACCCTTATCTGATGAGTCCTGCCCGTCTCTAAATCGAGCCGCACAAGCGTTGCGCCGCTGAAATTGCGCTCGACCGTCCAATGGGTCACGGCGCTCTCAACGCCCAGCTCGTCGGAGCAGGCGCGCAGAGTTTTCATCGGGTCGGGGCGGTATATCGGGGTGCTGACTGTCCCCTCCCCATGAAGCTCGCCCTTCACAAGGGCGCAGTATTGCTTTTTGACCTTGCCAGAGAGTTTGCTTGCCGAGAGCGGATTCAGCGCGCATACGGTCAGCCCCGAGGTGCCTTTATCGAGCCTGCCGACGGCTCTGAACGCCGCTGACCTGCCCTTTGCGGCGAGGTGTGCCGCCACGGCGTTGGCAAGGGTATCGCCCTGATGATTGTGGGTCGGGTGCATCGCCATAAAGGGAGATTTATTAATTACAATAATGTCGTCGTCCTCATAGACAATATCGAGCGGGGCGTGCATCGGCTCGGGCGTCGCTTCGTCGTCCGTTATCAGCACGCTCACGGTGTCGCCGCATTTTACGGGGTCAACAGTGCGGAGGTACGCCCCGTTAAGAAGCATACCTCCGTCGGTGTATTTGACTTTTTTGACAAGCCTTGCGGAGAATCCGCAATGACCCCTCAGAAATGCGACGGCTCGCTTGCCGTCATACTCGGGCGGAACGACGTATTCAAGCCGTCTCGCCATCAGTCGACAGCCTCCATTTCCGTTTTGGCGGCGGCAACAATGCCGTCCCTGCGCTTTTTAAGCTCGGTCTCTATCATGCGCTGCTGCTCCCTGTCATCCTTGACAAAGGCAATGACTATGAGATAAAGTATCGCGCCGACCGCGGGGCCGAGGATAAAGAGCGGCCACTGCCACTTCATAAATACTGCGTTCTGAGCCGTCATGGCTATGCGCTCGTTATACTTGACGTACTTCAGAATCTGACCGTTTATAAGCAAGGCTACCGCGTCACCGATCTTGGTGGCGAAATTCTGCATTGAGAAGGTTATACCCTCGGTGCGCTTGCCCGTGGTGTATTCCACATAGTCTATCGAGTCGCTCATCAGCGAGCGGTGGGCGATATTCATCATGCTGGCGGGGATGCTCTGAAGCCCCATGAGCAGTATGACTATAAGCATTCTCCATATGCTCTTGAAGCCGACGAAGAAGGACACTATCCTGAGCGCAACGGCGGAGATCTGGGCGATGATAAGTATCTTTTTCATGCCGCCGACCGCCTCGACTATCTTGGTAGCAGCAAACATGGCGAAAGCGCCGGGGGCGCCGGTGAGACCGCCGTAGATGAACTGCATTGTGCCGCCGCCGATCTCCATACCGCCGACCTTATAGAATACCTGGCTCTCAAAGAAATACTGCCACGGCACGGTGAGCTTGAAATATTCGAGAATTCTCGCAAGCGAGATGAGCAGCATGGTCTTATTGTGGCGCAGGACGAATATCGCCTCAAAGAAGCTCTCCTTGGGGGCGGCTTCGTTCTTGACCTGCTCCCTCATAAAGCCCGCAAGCATTGAAACAAGCTGACCGCCGAGGCCGAGGATCGCGGCGCCGATAATGAAAGATTTCTTATCGGATATACCGATTTTATTCACCATTATATCCCTTACGACGGGGAAGGTGCCCGCTATGGCGCAGCCGACGGTTACGCCGATGGCTGTCCACTGGGCTACTCTCGCCCGCTCCTCGGAGTGCGGCGAGCTGATGGAGAGCATACCCCAAAGCGAGACATCCTGCATGGAATAGATAACATCCCACGAGAGGTAGCAGATAAGGATGAGCACCACTGCGCCGACGCTGCCGAGCCCGAAATCCATAAACATCAGCAGCGATAAAATGCCTATGAAGGGCGGCAGATAAATCAGGAACGGCCGCAGCTTTTCGCCGGTCTTCTTAAAAATATGTCTGTCGATGAGAGCGCCGACTATCGGGTCGTTGATCGCGTCCCAAATGCGGCTGATGCCGGTTATGTAGCCGACATATTCCGCCTTGATTTTAAGAATATTATTGCAAAAATAGAATAGCCAGCCGTTAATGAACGCATAGTGCATGTTCTGGCCCGCTATTGCAGCGGAGTAGGCAAACAGGCGCTTGTTGGGCACATATCCCTGCTCCATCGCGGCGTCAGTGCGGTAAACGGATTTATCCATCCACTCAGCTCCTTAACATTTTATATAATCATTATATCATTTGAACGCTGCATAAACAACTTGACTTTTTGCATAAGTTTTCATTCGGATATTTGTGACAATGCACAAGAATTCGGGTAAAAATACGAATTGCGGGGCAAAAAATTTTTTGAAATTTTTTTGAAATTCCTCTTGACAAACGCAAAACACGGTGCTATAATCGCAGGCAACAAGACAAACCGATGAGAAAGAGTAGTAGGTTTGAACACCGTCTTTCAAGAGAGCCGCAGGTGGTGCGATTGCGGCAGACAGGCTCATATCGAATGGACTTTCGAGGGCGGAGCGAAAATGCAGAGCATGAGTAGCGACCGACGGGGGCTTCACCCGTTATCAGCGAAGAACGCATGATAGTGCGTTAAATGAGTGGGCGATAATATCGTCAATCCGGGTGGTACCGCAGGAGTAATTTATCTCTTGTCCCTGAATTCAGGGGCAAGAGTTTTTTTATTATCCTCTGCGCTGCCCAGCTGATATAAGACCGAATAAATCATCGGCATGAAAGGAGAAAAACATTATGTCAAAGTCAAAGAATGTACCCTACAGAATCAACCTTCCCGAAGAATATCTCCCGAAGCAGTGGTATAATGTACGTGCCGATATGAAAGAGCTGCCCGACCCCATGCTCAATCCCGGCACGATGCAGCCCATAACCAAGCCCGAGGAGCTTGAAGCCATCTTCTGCCACGACCTCGCGGTGCAAGAGCTTAATAACACCGACGCTTATATCGACATCCCCGACGAAATTCAGAAATTTTACAAAATGTGCCGCCCCTCCCCGCTTATCAGGGCCTACTGCCTTGAGGAGAAGCTCGGCACCCCCGCAAAGATCTATTATAAATTTGAGGGCAACAACACCTCGGGCAGCCACAAGCTGAACTCCGCGATCGCCCAGGCATATTACGCCAAGAAGCAAGGCATCACTCACCTGACCACCGAGACCGGTGCAGGTCAGTGGGGCACGGCGCTCTCGATGGCCTGCGCTTACTTCGGCCTCGACCTTACCGTCTACATGGTCAAGGGCAGCTACTATCAGAAGCCCTTCCGCAAGAACGTCATTGAGACCTTCGGTGCAAAAATAGTCCCCAGCCCCAGCGACACAACCAATGCAGGCAGAGCGATACTCGCCGAGATGCCCGACACCACCGGCTCGCTCGGCTGCGCTATCTCCGAAGCAGTCGAAACCGCCGTCACCACCGACAACTGCCGCTATGTGCTCGGCTCGGTGCTCAACCAGGTGCTGCTGCATCAGAGCATAATCGGCATTGAATCCAAGGCGGCAATGGAGATGTATGACGAATACCCCGACATCATCATCGGCTGCGCCGGCGGCGGCTCCAACCTCGGCGGCCTTATCTCCCCTTTCATGCGCGATAAGATCCGCGGCGAGAAGAACCCGTACTTCATCGCGGTTGAGCCGGCCTCCTGCCCGTCACTCACCAGAGGCAAATACGCCTATGACTTCTGCGACACCGGCAAGGTCACTCCGCTCGCAAAGATGTATACTCTCGGCTGCGACTTCATCCCCGCCTCCATCCATGCGGGCGGCCTGAGATATCACGGCATGTCACCCATCATCAGCAAGCTCTATCACGACGGCTATCTCGACGAGGCTCGCGCATACAAGCAGACCGAGATATTCGCAGCTGCCGTTGAATTCGCAAGAGCGGAGGGCATCCTCCCCGCCCCCGAATCATCGCACGCTATCAAGGCGGCCATCGACGAGGCTCTCAAGTGCAAAGAGACCGGCGAAGAAAAGACCATACTCTTCGGCCTGACCGGCACTGGCTACTTTGACATGACGGCTTACGACTCCTTCAACAGCGGCAAGATGGAGGATTACATCCCCTCCGATGAGGAGCTTGAGAAGAGCTTCGCAAAATTCCCCCACATAGGTTAAAAAAATAACGGTGCAGCCTTTCGACTGCACCGTATTTTTATATCTTATTGAATTATTTGTTATCCTTGCCCTTGATGATATCGTTGATAAGGATATAGAACTGATCGTCGTCAAAGCTACCGTCATTGGACTTTGCGGGCGCTGCGGGGGCAGCGGGTGCTGCCGGAGCGGCGGGCTCTGCCGCGCTTGAGGAAGCGCCGAAATTCGGGATGCTGGGCGCTGCGGGGGCAGCGGGAGCGGCAGGAGCGACGGGCTTCACAACGGGAGCTGCGGGAGCCGTCTCTGCGACGGTGGCTGCTGCGGCTGCGGCGGCAAAGGGATTGACCTTAGCTGCGGGGGCGGCAGTCTCGGCGGGGATGACGGGAGCGGCGGGCTTGTTGTTATCAAAGCCGGTCGCTATGACGGTGATGACCATCTCGTCGTCAAGCTCGGGATCGAATGCGATACCCCAAGTGATATTTGCGTCCTCGTGAGCGTTGGCGGTGATGATCTCGGCTGCATTCTCGACATCCTCAAGGTCAACGTCATCGGAGGCGGTGATGCTGATGATAACGCCCATTGCGCCGGAGATCGAGGTCTCAAGCAGCGGGCTGGAAACTGCTGCGTTCGCAGCGCACTCGGCCTTGTCCTTGCCCTTGGCTCTGCCGACGCCCATGTGAGCGTAGCCTGCGTCCTTCATAACGCTGGTAACATCGGCAAAATCGAGGTTGATGAAGCCGGGGATCTTTATAAGCTCGGAGATGCTCTTAACGCCCTGAAGCAGCACTTCGTCCGCCTCGGCAAAAGCCTCTGCGATAGTCTTTTTCTTCTCATCGAGCGCACGGAGCCTGTCGTTGGGGATAACGATAAGGCTGTCAACGTGCTCGGCGAGCTTTGCAATGCCCTCCTGAGCCTGGATCATTCTTCTCCTGCCCTCAAACTTAAAGGGCTTGGTAACGACGCCGATGGTAAGGCAGCCCATGTCTTTGGCGACCTGAGCGATAACGGGAGCAGCGCCTGTGCCGGTGCCGCCGCCCATGCCTGCGGTGATGAATACCATATCGGTGCCCTTGAGAGCGTCGGAGATGGAATCTCTGCTCTCCTCGGCGGACTTAGCGCCGATCTCCGGCTTGCCGCCTGCGCCCTGACCGTGAGTCGATTTCTCGCCTATCTGGATCTTATGGGTCGCCTTGGAGTGAACAAGCACCTGCTTGTCCGTGTTAACGGCGATAAACTCAGCACCGAGAACACCCGAGGTGATCATCCTGTTGACGGCGTTTCCGCCGCCGCCGCCGACGCCTATAACTTTTATCTGAACCGTACTTTCAAAATCGTTGTCAATTTCAAATGCCATTTGGTTTGACCCCCTATGGTTTTATTTTACCTATATAAACAGAATTATATTAACATGTAAATTTAAAAAATACAAGAACAAATTGAAAATTTATCTTGCTTTTCTTCATTTTTTTCGTTTTTAAGGTCGAAATTAGTGTGAAAAAGCATTATAACGGCAAAAACGGCGGCTTTATCCCTCGCCGCCGCTGCTTTCATCTGTCGTTGCTTCCTCGCCGTCCGTTGTCGGTTCGTCGGCGGGGACTTGCGGATAGCCCGCCTCAAATTCGACGAGCTCGGGTATATCGTCGGCGTCTCTGCTGTCAAAATACGCCTGCTTCACGACCGTCAGATTGACCACACCCGACTGATCGGGCGCTATGGAGTCCTCCTCCTGCAATACTTTCTTTGCAAGAGCCAGCTTTGAGTCAAGGCTGCTCGGGTTGCCGAGTTTCAGCACTATCCTGCGCTGATAGATGAGATAAATATTGCTGCGCGAGGTGACGTCTATGGCGCTTATATCCTCGAAGCTGTTATCCTCAAGCGCCGACGCAATGCGGGCAAGGATATCGCCCGTCGGGTCGGCTATCTCGGCGGTATCCCCCGTCTCCTGCGCAGCGTCGGTGAATTTTATCTTCTCACCGACCACGGGAGTGGTGGGCGAAGCGCCGTTTATCAGAGTAACGCCCTCGGGCAGCTCTGCGGAATACGACAGCACCTTGAAGTCGTTGCCGAGCAGCACATAGCCCGCCATGGAGACGGGCACGGCGTAGGTCTCCTTGTATTCGTCATATTTGATAACGAGCGTGTTGGGGAATTTACGGCTGAGCTTGACGCTGCCTGTATAGGGCAGCTTTTTCTCTATCGACGCCGCCGCTTCGTCAAGGTCGGCGAAGATAAGGCTCTTGCCCGTCTGAATGCCGCTCGCTTCTATTATCTGATCTCTTGTATAAGGGCTGACGCCCTCGACATGGTATTTCTCCACCCGGAAGAATATAAGCGCAGCCGCAGAGAGCACGACCGTCGCAATTATCAGCACAAATGCCGTGATGACAAGCGCCAGCCTGAAAATTTTGCCTGCTTTTTTCCTTTTCTTACTCTGCATCGTTTCACCGCCTGCTTTTTCGTAATAACCATGTCTTTTACATCATTGTTTATTTTATAATGTATTAAATATTTATAACCTTAATATCAGCGCCGAGGCGTGACAGATTGCCGCACACATCCTCGCACCCTCTGAGCACATGGCGCACCCCGTCGATGACGCTTTCGCCTCTTGCGCCGAGAGCCGCCGCTATCAACGCGCTGCCGCCCCGCAGATCGCTTGCCGTGACCTTTGCACCGTGGAGCGATGGCACGCCCTCGACGACCGCCACGCAGCTGTCCTCGACCCGTATATCCGCGCCCATTTTGATAAGCTCGGGCACATGGCGGAAGCGATTCTCAAACACCCGCTCCGAAATAATGCTCGTGCCCCTTGCCGTTGCGGCGACCGCCGTGACAAGGGCCTGGGAATCCGTTGGAAAGCCGGGGTAAGGCATAGTCCGCAGATATTTGATGCGCTCCGCTCGTTTCGGCGCGGTAACGCTCATTTCGCCGTTTGCGAAGTCGATTTTGCAGCCGCAGCACTCAAAAACGGGAATAACGGGGGCAAGATGCTCCCGCTCGACCTCGGTGACGACCGTTCTGCCGCCCGTGACCGCCGCATAGGCCATATATGTGGAGGCGACAATGCGATCGGGTATCACCCGATGCTCTGCGCCCGTCAGGCGCCTGCCGCCGTATATCCTGATAACGCTTTGACCCGCCCCGATTATCTTTGCGCCGCATTCGTTCAGGAAATCCGCCAGATCCTTTATCTCCGGCTCTCTTGCGGCGTTTGTTATCACCGTCTCGCCCTTTGCGGCGAGGGAGGCAAGCATTATATTCTCCGTCGCGCCGACGCTCGGGAAAGAGAGGCTTATGCGGCACGGGGCCAGCCCGTTCGGGGCGGTGCATTCCATGCTGCCGCCGCTCTCCTCGATGACAACGCCCATGCTGCGGAATGCGGCAATATGCATATCTATCGGGCGCAGCCCTATCTCGCACCCGCCGGGGAGAGTTGCGTTCCCTCTGCCGAATCTTGCGAGCAGGGCACCGAGAAAGATGATGGACGAGCGCATCTCGCTCATCAGCTCCTCGGGTATGGCTGAGCAATTGATATCGCCCGAATCGACCGTGACCGTGCCGCCCTCACGGCTGACCCTGCAGCCGAGCCGTTCAAGGATCGCAACGGCGATATCGACATCGGTTATCCTCGGGCAATTATGTATAACGCTTATTCCGTTTACGGCGGCGCACGCTGCGAGGATCGGGAGGGAGCTGTTCTTTGAGCCTTGCAGCCGTGTCTTCCCTTCGAGTCTGATGCCGCCGCTGATAATGAGATTCTCCATATTCACACGCTCCTCGAAAGCTCTGATACATACTATTCCGAGGGGCGCTTATGCGTGAATGGCTATCCCTTACTTAACTATCTCGCAGAGGGTCTCATATATTCTCTCCGTCGCGTCGAGCACCGCCATAGCCTTGGCGTTTGCGCCGATCTTAGCGAGCCTTGACTTATCGCCGAGCAGCTCATCGACCTTCTCGGTCAGCGAATCGGGTGTGAGATCCTTTTCCTCAAGAATGACCGCCGCGTCGTTCTCGACGAGCGCCATTGCGTTGTGATACTGATGATTCTCCGTCACATAAGGCGACGGGATAAGTATTGAAGGCTTGCCGAGCGCCTGGATCTCGCTGAGCGAGCTTGCGCCCGAGCGGCTGATGACAAGGTCGGCCGCGGGCAGGCACTTCGGGATGTCGATATACTCGACGACTCTGATATTCGGGTGCACCGCCGGGTCAACGCCCGCCTTGCGAAGCTCCTCGACGAACCAATCGCCGCCCTTGCCCGTGGCATGGAGGAATACGCAGTCATTCGCCTTGTATTTCTTGAGTATCATGCCGAGCACCGCGTCGTTGACGGGCTTTGCACCGAGGCTGCCGCCCATCGAGAGGATGAGGGGCTTACCGCCGAGCTGAAGCTCCGCCTTGGCGAAATCGGGGTCGACCCTGAGAATATCTCCCCTTATCGGCAGACCCGTGACAACGCAGGGATTCTTCGGCTTCATGTATTTCTCCGCCTGCTTTGCGGTGAGCATTACTCTGTCCACTCTGCCGGCGAGGGCTTTATTTGTCACGCCGGGGAAGGCGTTTTGCTCGTGTATGGCCGTGGGCACGCCCATTTTGGCAGCCATACGGAGCACGGGGCCGCTGACATAGCCGCCGAAACCGACGACGAGGTCGGGCTTAAAATCCTTGATTATCTTCTTTGCCTGCGATGATGCGCGCAGCAGCTTTGAGAGCGTGCCGAGATTATGCTTTATCGCCTCTGGCGAAAAGCTGCGGTAAAATCCGCTGATATCTATAGTTCTCAGTTCGTAGCCTGCCTGCGGCACAAGGCGAGCCTCCATTTTATCCTTGGTACCCACAAAGATTATCTCGGCGTCGGGGTCCTTTTCCTTTATATATCCCGCTGTGCCGAGGGCGGGGTTGATGTGGCCGCCGGTACCTCCGGCAGCGATGAGAATTCTTTTACCTTTGAGCATTCGTCCTCTTCCTTTCATCATTTCTCGACACGGCAAGCACCATGCCCATCTCAATCAGCAGCGTCACGAGCGACGAGCCGCCGTAGCTGAAGAACGGGAGACTTATGCCGGTATTCGGGACGGTCGATGTGACGACCGCTATATTAAGACCCGCCTGCAAGGCGACCTGGACGCTGATTCCGAGCGCCAGCAATTTCGCATAGCGGCTGCGCGCCCTCAGCGCAATGGTGAAGCCCCTTGCAAGGAGCAGAATGAACGGAATAATGACTATGAGCAAAGTCGGGAAAAAGCCCAGCTCCTCGCAGATAACGGAAAAAACGAAGTCGTTCTGCGGCTCGGGGAGATAGAGGTACTTCTGCCTCGATTTGCCGAAGCCGACGCCGAAAAGCCCGCCCGACCCGACGGCGTAAAGGGATTGCAGGGTCTGCCACGCGTTGCCCTTTGTCTCCTCACTCGTCAGTTCCTTGCCCGCAAGCAGCTTTTTCCATATCTCTATTCTGGGCACGGCGTGCTCGGGCAGGAATTTCTCGGGTGTGGCAATAACCACCGACGCCGCTATTGCCGCAATGACGCCGACTATCACGAACCACCGCAGCTTAACGCCGCCGAAGAACATCATCACGCCGCCGATGAGCAGCACTATCAACGCACCCGAGAGGTGATTCTCTTTATATATCAGCAGGCAGAAAACGCCGAGGATGCCCGCATAGATAAGCATCATCCACGCTTTCTCCTCGGTTTTGGTGCGGTACCGCTCCATCATAAACGAAAACAGCATGATTATGCCGAGCTTCGCAAGCTCCGAGGGCTGATAATCCATGACGCCGAGGTCTATCCAGCGCTTAAACTCCTCCTTGCCCGCGATTATCTTGGGGTTGATGAGCACATAAATGAGAAGTATCAGCGACACAAGCCCTATCAGGCCGCTGAAGCTGCGGAAGAGGTCGACTTTAAGGCGCGACACAAGCAGCATCACGACTATGCCTATCGCAGCGAATTTAAGCTGATTTATAAAATAATAATAAGGATTATAATTTGTATCCGCTCCGTTGCGGGCGGCAACGTAGCTTGCGGAGAACATCATGACAACGCCGACCGAGACCAAATATATCACAAGCGCAAAGAACGCAAGGTCAAAGCTGCCGGAGGTGAAGAATTCCCTGATCTTGCCGGTGAACAGGCTCTTGAACCATCTTTTTATATCAAAGAAGCTCTTGAACTCGCTCCAAAAGAATCGCAGCTCGCCCTTGAGTCCGACGCTCTTGAATTTCGGTGCGGTAGGTTCTTTCGTCACGACCCTCTCCCCTTTCTCATGCATATTTTTATTATTTGAATTATTTAATTATATAACCGCCGTAATACATAATTGCGACCGCTGCGGCGCCGCCGAGGGCATTCACAGCCGAAAAAACGGCGACTATCTTTTTTTCGCTCCAGCCGCAAAGCTCAAAATGGTGGTGGATAGGCGCCATTTTGAATATCCGCTTGCCGCCGGTGACGCGGTAATAAACTATCTGAAGCACGTCGGAGGCACCCTCGACAACATAAACCACGCCTGCAAGCAGCAGTATCAGCGGGCAGCCGAGCGCATAAGCGAGGGCAACGACCATACCGCCGAGGAACATGGAGCCTGTATCGCCCATAAAGACCTTGGCGGGGTTTTTATTCCAAAAGAGGAATCCCACGCACGCACCCGCAAGGGCTGCTGCCGCCATTGAGAATCCGAACAAGCCCTTTAATCCGGCGATAACTCCGAGCGAGACCGCCGCCGTCACGGTGACGGAGCTGCAAAGTCCGTCCACGCCGTCGGTGAAATTCACGGCGTTGACGCTCGCATAGATTATCACTATGCCGAATATCCAATGGAAGAAGCCTATCTCGACCATGCCGACGAACGGCACGAACATATACGGCGCGCCGTCCATGCTCATATAAAGCCCCATCAGGTAGGCGACGCAGACAAGCAGCTGCGCCAGTGTCTTTTGCTTTATCGTCAGCCCGAGGTTGCGGCCTCTGACTATCTTGATATAATCGTCGGCAAAGCCGATAAGCCCGAAGGAGAGAGCCATCACAAGCCCGCTCCAGAGCCTTGTATACATTTCGGAGGGAACGAGGCTGCCCGAGGCGACGATATCGCCGCCCGTGAGCTTATCGGTGATGACGGTGACGGCTATTGCCGCGACCGTGCCGATAATGAACATCAGCCCGCCCATAGTGGGCGTCCCCTGCTTGCTTTTATGCCATTTCGGGCCAATATCGAGTATCGTTTGCCCGAATTTCAGCTTCCTGAGCCATGGAACCATGGCAAATCCCAGCCCGGTGGTGACGGCGAGACCCGCTGCGCCCGCCAAGCCTACGGCGGCAAAATTATTCATAGCCGACGCTCCTTGTTATTATTCTTCAATCGCCGAATATACCGAATAAATAACATCCTCAAGCTTCATGCCGCGGCTCGCCTTAAAGAGAACGGCGTCGCCCTCGTGAAGCTCGCTTAAAAGGAAATCCGAAAGCTCTTTTTTATCGCTGAAGCTCCTGACGAGCGGCACCCCGCCCGCTTTTGCGCCCTCGGCGGTGAGAAGCGCTCTCTCGCCGTAGGTGAGCACGGCGTCGATGCCGTTTTGAGCGGCCTTTTCGCCGACCTCGCGGTGAGCCTGCTCGCTGAAGCTGCCGAGCTCCAGCATATCGCCGATAACGGCTATGCGTCGGGTCGCTTTCATCGCCCCGAGCACGGCGAGAGCCGCAGCCTGGGAATCGGGGCTTGCGTTATAGCAATCCTCGATGAAGGTGATACCGCCCTTTTTGACTATCCTCTGCCGCATACCCGAGGGCACATAGCCCTTGAGCGCTTCGAGCGACTCGGCGATATCAATGCCGAGGCATTTGCCCGCGGCGCAGGCGGCGAGAGCGTTATATACATTATGTCTGCCTGTGCAGGGCAGCTTCGCCCTGACAGCCTCCTCACCCGCGGCGACGGTGAATTCAAGGCTGTCGTCGGTCATAACGATGTCGCTTGCCCTGTATTCGCCGACGGGGTCGTCTATGCTGTAGAATACGGTGCGGTGAGCGCCCGGCCTCACAGTGCGTAGCATATCATTATCCGCATTCAATATGACGGGTGCGTTCGGCTTCATGCCCTCGAGCAGCTCGAGCTTCGCCTTGAGGATACCCTCCCTTGAGCCGAGCTTCTCGATATGCGACACGCCTATATTAGTGATTATTGCCACGTCGGGGCGAACTATATTCGTCATTGCCGATATCTCGCCGAAGCCGCTCATGCCCATCTCGATGACCGCCGCCTCATGGCTCGGATCAAGGCGGAAAAGGGTCAGCGGCACGCCTATCTCATTGTTGAGGTTGCCCTCGTTTTTGAGGGTATTGTATTTCGCCGAGAGCGCCGCATGGACCATATCCTTGGTGGTGGTCTTGCCGACGCTGCCCGTTATGCCGACAAACGGGATTTTGAAAAGGCTTCTGTAATAGCCGGCGAGGTCAAGCAGCGCTTTGCGGGTGCTGCCGACAAGCATCTGCCGCTCGCCGAGGCCGCAATCCCGCTCGCACACTACCGCGCCCGCCCCGCTCTCAAGAGCCTTGGCGGCGTAATCGTGGCCGTCGAAATTCTCGCCTTTCAGGGCGATGAAAAGGCAATTCGGAGTTATCTTCCTTGTATCGGTGCAAACGCTGTCAAAGCGCCCGTCAAGCTCCGAAACGGAGTCGACCGCCTTTGCGGCTTCTTTATAGGTTAGAGCTTTCATGCTCAGCCTCCTGTTTTTTCGCTCAGTATCTTTGCGACTATCTCGCGCTCGTCATAGTGTATCTTACCGCTCGCAAGTATCTGATAGGTCTCGTGACCCTTGCCCGCAAGGACTATCACATCCCCCGCCTTTGCTGCGGAGAGCGCCTTGGCTATGGCCTTTGTCCTGTCGGGCTCGACGATTATCTTCGCACCGTGCTTGACGACGCCGACCATGATATCGTCGATTATCGCCTGTGGATCCTCGCTCCTAGGGTTATCGGAGGTGATTACCGCTATATCGGCAAGCCTTGAGCCGATCTCGCCCATTATCGGGCGCTTAGTCTTATCCCTGTCGCCGCCGCAACCGAACACGCAGATAACTCTGCCGTCGGTTATCTCATGCACACTCGTGAGCACATTCTCAAGCCCGTCGGGGGTGTGAGCGTAGTCGATTATGACGGAATATGGCGTATCTGTCTTGACGAGCTCCATCCTGCCGGGCACTCCGCCGCACTGCGAGAGCGCATCGAGCACCTCGCGGAAATCATAGCCCATCTCAACAAGGCAGACCGCAGCTCCCATTGAATTATAGACCGAGAATTCACCCGGCACGGCGAAATCGACCCTGCCGATATTGTCGTTGCTGACAAGCTCATATTTAACGCCCGCTGCGGAGACTCTGATATTCTTTGCGGAGTAGTCGCATTCATCCGACTTTGCGGAGAAGGTAACATTCCTGCACTGAGTGCCGCTGAGCATATACTGCGCCGCCTCGTCGTCCACGTTAATGACGGCTAAATCCGAATTTTCAAACAGCAGATGCTTCGCAGCCGCATAATTCTCAAATGTGCCGTGATAATCGAGATGATCCCTTGTAAGATTAGTGAAAACGGCGGCCTTGAAACGGACGCCCTCCACCCTCTTCTGAGCGAGCGCCTGGGAGGAGACCTCCATCACGCAACAGCGGCAGCCCGACTCGACCATCTCGGCAAAGAGACGGAAAAGCTCGTAGGGGTCGGGGGTGGTGAGCGACGCAGGGTATTCCTTGTCGCCCGTGATGTTTTTGACCGTGCCTATCATACCCGTCTTGCAGCCGAGCCGTTCGAGCACCGAGTGAATAATAAAGCAAGAGGTGGTCTTGCCGTTGGTGCCCGTGATGCCGATGATATCGAGCTTCTGCTCGGGGTGGGAATAGAATGCGGCGCAGAGCTTGGTGTAAGCCGCCCTCGTATCGTCAACAAGAAGCTGACGGTCAAGCCCCATATCCTTTTGAACCACGACCGCAGCGGCGCCGTTCTCCAGCGCCTCCGCCGCCTTGGTGTGGCCGTCAAAATGCTTGCCCTCGATGCAGACAAATATGCTGCCGTCGCAGACCTTAGCCGAATTATCGGTGATAAATGTTATATCCTTATCCTCAGGCAGAGCCTTTAACCCCAGCTCCGCCGCAAGTAAACTCAGTTTCATCTTTTTTCCTCCCTGCGGTTTAGTCCGCATAATCGTTAACGCCCGTGTTTGACTTGAAATACACGGTTACCGTCCTGCCGTACTCCGTCTCAGCGCCCGCCTCAATGCTCTGATCATATGAGACAAGCTCGCCCGCGTTAAGCGCGTTGCCCGAGATACGGATATTCAGGCCGCTCGAATGAGCCAGCTTATTGACCTGCGACATCGTCATGCCCCTGAAATCGGGCACCGTCGCCGTGAGCCTGTCGGCGTCCTGCTCGGTATAGAGGACTATGATACCGTCCTGCGGCATGGTCTGATTATACGACGGCATCTGGCTGATGACCTTGTCGCCTTTGCCGACCGTCTTGACCGAGAAGCCCTCCTGCTCAAGGAGCGCCTTGGCGTCCCCGACCGTGCTGCCGACAAGATTCGGCGCGTTGGTGTCGAGCAGCTTCATCTCGCTGTCGGTGTATTCACGCTCGACGCCCATGTATTCAAGCGATTTCTCGACCACCTGAGCCGCAATGGGGGTGCATATCTGACCGCCGTTTATCTGACCGACGGGGTCGTCGACAATTATAAGAACGGCTATCTCGGGGTCATCCGCCGGCGCAAAGCAGCCGAAGGACGCAACATAGTGTCCGACATTATTGAGCTTCTGCGATGTGCCGGTCTTGCCCGCGACCCTGTAGCCCGCGACGTAGGCGTTTTTGCCTGTGCCGCTCGTGACGACCTGCTCCATCATGCCCGCGACTATATTCGCCGTCTGCTTTGATATGACCTGCCGTCTGACGTTGGGCTGAGTCTCGCTCACGACATTGCCGTTCTCGTCAAGTTGCTTCGCGACCACATAGGGGGTCATCAGCTTGCCGCCGTTGGCAATGGCGCTTATCGCCGTAATCATCTGTATCGGAGTTACCTGGAACGACTGGCCGAACGACGAGCTGGAAAGCTCGACGATGCCCATCGTATCAAGGGTGTGGTAGTTGACACCCGCAACAGGCATAGTCTCCGCAGGGAGGTCGATGCCCGTTTTCTCAGTGAAGCCGAACGCCTCAAAGTATTCGCAGAATTTCTCCGCGCCGAGCTTCTGACCGACCGTTATAAAGAACGGGTTGCAGGAATTCATAAGCCCGTGGGTCAGATCCTGAGTGCCGTGGCCGGTGCGCTTGTGGCATTTTATCGTCCTGTCGGCGACCTGTATCTTTCCTGTGCAGGTGTAGCTCGTTTCGGGAGTTACCACATTCTCCTCAAGACCCGCCGAAGCGGTGATTATCTTAAAGACCGAGCCGGGGTCATATATATCGCTGGTTATGAAGTTACGCCACTTTTTGAAGAGCAGATTATTTCTTATCACCTTGCGCCTTGCCGCCGCTCTCTCCTCAACGGTGGAGTTATTTGTCTCTATCTCCTTCTCCTGTGAGGCGGTCAGCTCGGAGCTGTCGTCCTTCTCGCCCTCGGCGGCTATATAGTCCTTCTCCTCGTCCGTCAAATGCTGCGGGTCGTTAAGGTCATAGTCCTCAATGCACGCCATGGCGAGGATCGCGCCGGTGTTGACGTTCATCACAACGCCGTATGCGCCCTTGCCCTTGCTATCCGCATAGACCTGCTCGAGGCTGTCGGTGAGATAGCGCTGAATGACCTCGTTCACCGTCAGCACAAGGCTCGTGCCCCTCACGGCGTCGTAAACGCTCTCATACTGATCGTCCATTGCGCCGCTCTTGCCGTTGAGCGCCTTAACTATTCTGCCCGGAGTTCCGGTCAAAGTATCATTGTATTTTAGCTCAAGCCCCGAACGCCCCACATCGTCGTCGCCCGTGAAGCCTATCACGCAGGCCGCGAGGCTGCCGTAGGGGTAATATCTCTTAACGTCGGGGTCAAGCCCAATAGCGTCGGAGTAATAGAATCTCTTGTTTTTGCCGTCAACCTCTTTTTGAAAGTAAGGCTTCTGCGTATAGGCTCCGTCGGCATTCTTGACGCCGTCAAGCAGCTTCTGAATGCTCTCCTTCTCTGCAAGCTCTATACGCCTTTTTATGACGAGGTAATTATACTTGTTTTTCGCCGCCTTATCGGCTATATCCTGCTCGTCAACGCCCGTAAGCTCGGCGAGCTTTGAGCACACCTCCGCCTTGAAATTCTCATCCGTTATCTTGCTGGGGTTGATATAGAGCTTCCAGACCGAGGCGCTTTGGGCGAGCACGGTGCCGTTGGCGTCATAGATAATGCCTCTCTCCGCCGATATCTCGGTGTCACGGAGCTGATTCTGCTCCGCCTTGCTCTTATATTTCTCGCTGTCAATGGTCTGTATCTTGAAAAGATTCGCTACGCTGAGCAGGAAGGGGAAGACTAAAATGATAAGGAAAACAGCAAGCACTCGCTTGCCGAACGAACCGTTATTTGAGCTTTTTTTCATTTTCTTCACCCTTTCATACCGATTTTTTGCCCCTGCCGAAAAACAAAAGAACGCTGCCCCCTAAAGCGATACGCAAAAGCCCTGTTCCGCAACAACTTGTGCAGCGAAAATCTTTTTCATCCGCTTTGATTGAGACAGCCTTGACTGCAATTTATTTTATTCGGGATAAATTTTTCATCCGTTCATAGCAGTATATGCCTTATATACCACCGCATATGACGGCAAAATCGCACTCGGCGTAGCCGCGGATTCCCAAACAGTAGTCAATGATATCGGCTCGTGTCAATCCGTTGCGTCTGCCTGTGCGCTGCCCTTTACCTCTTTGCCGTTCGCCACGACCACCTTATCCGAGCCATCCCTGTCGGAGAAATAGTGGATCTGATAGCGCTCGAGCTTGCACATACCGAGCTGCGAAACCGCGTAGGCTTCAACCTTCTCTCTTGAAAAAGCCGAGCTGAGCTGCATTGTGAGCCTGACATTCTCGCTCTCGGCGACCGATATTTTATTCCTGAGCGTCGCCGCCTCGCTCGTGAGGCTCTCGAGGCTTATCCTCATGGCGATTATGCCGCCGAAAAGGCCGATAAGCATTATCGACACGGCGAATATGCCGAGCACCCTCCTGAGGCTTGCGGAGGGGGCGGTGCGGCTGTGCGGAGCCTGCTTCGGCTTCGGCTGCCTGACCGGCTGCTGCCGCCTTTGCGGCTCAGGGGTCGGCTCTATAGCCGGCTCCGCAAACAGCGAAAGATCATATGCTTCGCTGCGGTTATAATCCGTCATTCCTTTTCCCTCTCTTTTATATACTCAAATATCTGATATCAATTATAATTTTTCCGCCGTTCTCAGTCTGGCGCTGCGGCTTCTCGGATTATCCGCCGTCTCCGCTTCGCTCGGGGCAACCGCCTTGAGCACCTTTGCCTGCGGAACTCTGCCGCAAACGCACACGGGGAAGTTCCTCGGGCATATACAGCCCTTTGCCAGCGGCGCGAACGCCTGCTTAACTATCCTGTCCTCAAGCGAATGGAAGGTGATGATGCTCACCCTGCCGCCCTTATCGAGGCAGTCGAACATATCCGTGACCGCCTGCGAAAGCCCATCCAACTCGCCGTTTATGTAGATGCGTATCGCCTGGAAGGTGCGCCTTGCGGGGTGGCCGTCCCTTTTGGCGGCGGCGGGCATGGCCGATTTGATTATCTCGGCAAGCTCGAGGGTGGTCTCTATCCGCTTCTGCTCCCTCGCGCGGACTATAGCCCGTGAGATCGCAGGGGCGAATTTCTCCTCGCCGTATTCATATATTATCCTTTGCAGCTCGTGCTGCGGCAGGTCGTTGACTGCGTCCGCGGCGCTCATGCCCTCAAGGCTCATACGCATATCGAGCGGAGCGTCATGGTGAAACGAAAAGCCCCTTGCGGGCTCGTCAAGCTGGTGGGAGCTGACGCCGAGATCGGCGAGCACTCCGTTCACCTGCTCAATGCCGAGCGACGAAAGAATGGCTTTTATATTAAAGAAATTATCATGCACAAGCGTCACGCGCGGGTCGCCGCCGAATCTGGCGCCGAGAGTCGCTATCGCCTCGGGGTCTCTATCCACGGCGATGAGCCTGCCCTCGCCGAGGCGTTCGAGTATCGCCGAAGAATGACCGCCTCCGCCTGCGGTGCAATCCACATAGACGCCGCCGGGCACGATATTGAGTGAATCTATCGTTTCGTTAAAAAGTACGGGTATATGATGAAACTCGGCAGGCATCATACTCTCCTCGCTCCCTTGGGCGAGAGGGTAATCCTCGACTTATCGCCGCTGAAGGTTTTGTGGCTCTGCCAATTCTCTTCGCTCCAAAGCTCAACTCTGTTGCCCATACCGACGACGAAGACCTCCTCGCCAAGCTCGGCCCATTCCCTTTGCTCCTCGGGCACGGTGATCCTGCCGGAGCGGTCGACGCCCGCAATGCTGAGCCTGTCGGCAAGCAAGCGCTGGATCTGCGCCTGCTCCTCGCCCTCGAAGGTATCGTCGATGCCCTCGGCGAATATCGCGAACTTCTCCTCAGAGAACACCCAGATGCAGGGGTCGTCATACAGAGACGAGATAAGGTAGACCTTGGAGCCGAGCAGCTCTCTGAATTCGGGAGGAATGGACATACGGTTTACCTGGTCGAACTTCCTTTTGAACTTGCCGCCGAGATAATCGAACATATGCCTCCTCCTTTCTGCAAAATTGCGGGCGAGCTACCCTTTAGTCTCCTTTGCTTCCCTTTACGGTCATATTATAAACGCTGCAAGCCGCAATTGCAAGTGTTTTTAAAGAATATTTTTAACTCTTTTCAGATTTTTCGACAAAAATCCGCTGCAATGTCTCTCCAACCCCAATATATAGTCGAACCCCGCGCTCTCACTGCACGGGGTTTTAAATATTAACTTTGGCGTGGCGTTAAAATCCGGCATGGTTTTCCGCTTTGGCAAGTGTGGGTGCACGGTGTTAAAACACGGCACGGTTTTTCGCTTTGGCGGCGGTAATTTTTGTATTCGCTGCGGCAAGGCGGGATAACTGCCGGTTTAGCCGCAGCTTAAAACTCAGGCGGTGAGCATCAGCATATCCTCGGGGCTTATGCCCGGTTGGAGGGCGCAATTGATAGCAAGGGCGGTCAGCTTCGCCGCGCGCTCTATCATCAAGTCGACCTCACGCGGCGTCACCATCATCTCCGCCGCCTCCTCACCCGCTCGCCCGCCCGAATAATCTGAGACAAGGGTCGCGGCGTCCACGACGGTCGGGACCCCGACGGCTATAACGGGCACGCCGAGGGTCTGCTCGCTTATCTCCTGCCTCGCGTTGCCGACCCCCGAGCCGGGAGTTATGCCTGTGTTGCACATTTGAATAGTCCTGCCGAGGCGTGAAACATTCCTCGCAGCGAGGGCGTCCACGGTGATGACCGCCTCGGGGCGCAGAGTATCCACAAGCCCCTTGAGCATTTCGCCCGCCTCGGCTCCCGTCTCGCCGAGCACGCCCGTGGCAAAGGCGCTGACCGTCCTCAGCTTGCCGAGGCCCGTCGCTCGCAGCAATTCGCCGGTTATATGTCGGGTGGCGAATATCATCGAGGCGCATTTCGGTCCGAGAGCGTCGGGGGTTATCCTCGAATTGCCGAGCCCCGCCACAAGCACGCTGCCGCTCGGCGGCAGCAGGCTCGCTATCTCCTCGCTGACCGCGCCGAGGCTGCCGTCGATAAACTGGGCGTGGCGGGCAAAGGGCGTGACCTCCACATTGATATATCTGCCTATCGGCTTTCCGATAGCCTGCGCCCCCTCCTCATTGACGACCTCGATACGGCTCACCTTGGCGCAGCGCTTCTTGACCGTCTCGATATTCACGCCCCGCATATTCCGCTTATCAAGCGATTCGCATCTCTCCAGCGCCAGATCGGTTCTCAAATTCATATTCAAATACCTCTTGATTTTTTTAGAATTTTTTGGTAGTATATATTTCAGGCGAATATTCCCGATATTTCAAACATTTTTTCAAAAACACCTTGCATTTGAAGAAAAATTGTGTTATCATATTCACCTGTATGAAGAAGGAGGTGTCTTTTAATGCCCAATATCAAATCAGCTAAGAAGAGAGTTCTCGTCAATAAGACCAGAGCAGCAAGAAACAAGTCCAGAAATACGGCTCTCAAAACCGCTATAAAGAAGGCTAACGTTGCTGCCGCCGCTAACGCACCTGAGACCGAGGCTCTTGTAAAAGAGGCTGTCAAGAAGGTTGATCAGGCTGCCGCTAAGGGCCTTATCCACAAGAACAATGCAGCTCACAAGAAGTCGGCTCTTGCCAAGCTCGTTAAATAAGCTGCACAATCAAATTAAAAGCAAAACGGCCGTAGTTGTAAATTTTTTATGACTGCGGCTGTTAAATTATTGACATTCTGACCAAAATAGGCTATAATTAAGAAAATAAAAATGTACGGAGGTTCATTTCATGGATTGCCTTAAGAAGATCTTCAAAGTCATCGCTATAATCACCGTTATTGCCGGCGCGGTCGCAGGCGTTTATTTCGCAGTTAAGAAGTTCCTCGATAAGAAGAACGCTACCGCCGATTGCGAAGAGAACTACGTTTCCTGCTCCTGCTGCGAGGCTCAATAAACCGACAGCGCTTCCCCGTTCGTTATGAACGGGGATTTTTTTATTTTCTTAAGATTTTTCTAATTCTGCCGGTTTACTGTTGACATGGGCGGCAAAATCTTTATTATTAATAGCAGAGGTCGCTCACTTCTCTTTAGGCCTTGTGATGAACGAAGCTATCAGACCGCAGAGGATCGCAGCCGTTACACCGCCCGAGGCCGAGGTGAATGCACCTGTCAGGATGCCTCTCACTCCCCCGTCGGATATCGCCTGCTCCGTGCCCTTTGCCATCGCGTAGCCGAAGCCCGTCAGCGGCACGGTCGCGCCCGCGCCCGCCCACTCTGCAAACGGCTCATAGACTCCGACGGCAGTCAGCGCCACGCCGAGCACCACAAACGCCACAAGTATGCGCCCAGGAGTCAGCTTGGTGGTATCCATGAGCACCTGCCCTATGAGGCATATCGCTCCCCCGGCGATGAACGCCTTGAGCAATGAAAGAAATATATCCATATTCATCATCCCATCCCGCTTTTTTCTTATTATCAGCATTTCGGCGGCGAGTATACGACAAAAAACAAAAAATAACTCTTGACAAATCACTCGCCGACAAATAATATATTATCATGTGCGTTCCGGGGGGAACGCAAACAGAAAGAAAAGGAGATTTTTTTATGGTATTTGAAACTCTGAAGAAAATCATCAGCGAGCAGCTCGAAGTTGACCCCGCTATCATCAACGAAGGCTCATCCCTTACCGGCGACCTCGGCGCAGACAGCCTTGACCTCGTCGACCTCGCAATGTCCGTTGAGGACGAATTCGATATCGAGCTTTCCGACGAAGCACTTGAGAAAATCAAGACCGTCGGCGACCTTGTTGCCTTTGTTGAGGACAGAACCTGATTAATTATTATTGCAATTTTGAGCTGCGGCAAACGTCGCAGCTTATTTTTTTGACTTTTTGCCGCAAAGGTGATATTATTGAACCGAACAGGAGGCATTGATATGATAATCAAAAATGCGATCATATACGGCGAGGATTTTGAGCCTCGGCGTGAGGATATAAGAATTGAGGACGGCAAAATAGCCGAGATCGGCAAGCTCGACGGCGACGGCTTGGACTGCACAGGCATGAGAGTGCTTCCCGGCTTCATCGACATACACATTCACGGCTGCAATTTGGCCGACACGACAGACGGCAAAGAGGATTCGGTGCTCGTAATGAGCCGCTGGCTCGCGGGCAAGGGCATAACATCATTTTGCCCGACTACAATGACCCTGCCGATAACCGAGCTGCAAAAGAGCTTCAAATACGCCGCCGACGCAATGGGTCACGAGCCGGGCGCATACATCCACGGCATCAATATGGAGGGTCCCTTCATCTCGCCCGCAAAGAAAGGCGCTCAGGCCGAGGAATACATCATCGCACCCGACTATGATACTTTTGCCCGGCTCAACGCCGTGTGCCCCGTGAAACTCGTAGACGTTGCCCCTGAAATGCCCGGTGCGCTTGAATTCGCCGAGCGGGCAAGCAAGGTATGTACGGTCTCCGCCGCACACACTACCGCAACCTACGAGCAGGCAAAAGCGGGCTACGAGCACGGCTTTTCGCACGCCACTCACCTCTTCAACGCGATGGTCGGTCTCGGCTCACGCGAGGCAGGCACGGTCGGCGCAGTAATGGACAGCAGCACCGTGACAGCCGAATTGATATGCGACGGCATACACATCAGCGCGCCCACACTGCGGATAGCTTTCCGCATCCTCGGCGAGGACAGAATAGCGGTCATCAGCGACGCCACCATGGCCGCGGGGCTTGAGGACGGCGAATATACCCTCGGCGGTCAGCGTGTGATCAAGAAAGGCGCGGTGCGCCTCCCCGACGGCACCCTTGCAGGCAGCGCCGCAAACCTTTTTGACGAATTCAACAATCTGCTTCACTTCGGCATTCCTCTCCGCTCGGCGCTAAAGGCTGTTACGATCAACCCCGCAAGGATAATCGGCGCGGACAAAACGACAGGCAGCATAGCAGTCGCCAAGAGCGCAGACCTGCTCATCGTATCGGATGATTTTTCGCATATTAATAATGTTATTATAAAGGGGAAGCAGTTTTCGGCGCAATAATGACGGCGTTCCTGCATTCGCAAATCCTGATATTCATTCCCGTCCGCAAAACATACATGAATATATACCGACAAGTAAAACGGCTTTACAAATCAACTTTGTAAAGCCGTTTTACTTTCATGTGTGGAAAACCCCGTGGAAAAAGTGAATAACTCCGTTTAATATTTCGATTTTAACATTATTTTCGTAAAGTTTTCCACTTTACAATGTTCCTTTCTTCTATTCGGGCAACAAATCATGCTGTATATGCAGTATAAGTGTGTGAATATTATTTGCAGGAGCGGCCGATCATGCCGTCATAATTTATTCATAATTAAATGAATAGAACTTTTTCGACGGATTTCGTTATATCTCGTCACTTAAATACTTCGGCTTAAATTTGCCCCATTAAAGGCCACTGTAGCACGCAGTTATTCTGACCATCCCATCCATTATCTCGGCGCAATCAAAGGGCATACAGGGCTTTTATACGCCCTGCTTTTCGTGCTCCGGCAAGCGCCGTAAAGGCAAATATAAAACAGCATTTTAGACAAGAAAATGCCTCCGCTGCCCGATGGCAACGGAGGCTGAATTCATTTGGCTATCGAATCCTTTCGGCTTATCATTCAGCGAGCTGAGTGATGCCGTCGGGATTAACGAGGGTGTAGAAATCCTTGATCATGGAAGCGTCGATGCTGTCAACGGAGCCGCTGTGGTCAACGTCGGCTGCCTCAAGCTGGCTCTGGTCGAGGAACGAGGTGTTGCCGTTGAGATACCAGTCAAGCATTGACTTATCTGTACCGTCGATACGGGTATCACCGTTCAGATCACCGTAAAGGACTGCATAGTAGAAGAACATGGGCCTGGTGCTGTCGTTCGCAACGTAGTAGGAACCGGTGCCGTAGCCGTAGTCGCTCTCAGCAACCTTGAAGGTCATGCGCTTGGAGTCGTTAACGGTCATGCCGATGATCTTAACATACTTGGAGTCGCTTATCGAGGTGTTCTCGGCGGTTGCATCCTCTCTGAGGCCGACGCCTTCCGCAAGACCAGTGATGAAGCCCTGGAAGATCTTCCTGCCGCTGCCGTCGATGATGGGATCAATCTTCTTGATAACGATGTTTGCGCCGGAGTCGGGATTGACGATAAGATCGGTCACTGAGTTGTAAACGATCTCGAAGATCTTAGCGTAGAGGTCATCGGCAACCCTGTCGATATCGGTCTGCTGCTCGCAGTCATATGCTTCCTTATCATTATAAAGAGCCATTGCTGCGTTGTAGCTCTCAACAAGAGGATCATAGGATTCCTTGGTGTAGCCGGTAGTTTCGTTGTAAGGATCGGGATTCTCGATGAAGGGTTTCGCAAGAAGGAGATTCTGCTCGAGCTTATACCAGTCGGCTGCGCCGCTGTACTCAACGAGGTGCTTGAAAGCATCCATCAGTGAGTGGAAAGCCTTGCTGACCATTGACTGGGTGAGACCGGCTGCCGCTGCGGTGCCGTATCTTGCGGCAACGAGCGAGGTAGCGAAGTCATAAGCCTTCTTGAAATCTGCATAGGAGCTTGCAGTGTAAACCTTTACATAGTTGCTTTCGCCGTTTGTCGAGGTGCCTGCAAACTTACGGTTACGAAGGTGAGTCTGAGAATCGGTGTAAGCAGACTCGGTGTGCTTCAGGAGCCACTCAAGAACGGTGACGTCGATGGAAGTCTGGCCCTTTCTGTTGCTCTCGGCACTCTCGGCACGGTCGCCGATGTAGCTGATGTGGTTGTAGAGATCGCGTCTGTTCTCGTAGAGAGCGTAGATGTAATCAATATAACCCTCGCGCATTGCCTTGGCGACCTTCAGCGGGAAGGTACTGTCGTCCTTGGAGTATGTAGCCGAAGGAGCGGTTGCAATGCCGTTTGCAAAGTCAAGGTTGGAGATAAGAGCGAAAGCGGGTCTTGCTATCTCATAGGTGCCTGCAGCTGCATCATAGGTGAAGGTCCAGTCAATGCTGTTGCAGAAGGTGGTGATAGCTTCAAGCTCGCTATTGGTAAGACCACTCCACTGATATGCGCCGTTATGATAAGCGCCGTTGGTATCGGGAGTGATATCGAATGCAAGGACTCTGGCATCGGCAGCGCCAGCATACTTCTTGATAGCAAGTCTGACTACAGGCTCAGCCTCGTAACTGGAGAGGACGACATCGTTAGCTGCATCCTGACCGTAAGCAACTGCAAGAGCGATCTGCTCATATGCATTAGCGTTGAAGTCATTCATGTTGACGGTAACGCTCTTACCTGTTCTCTTATAATAGAAGCTAATATCCTGAGAAGCGGTGGTGAAGTAAGGATAATATTTTTTGCTGGGAACGCCGGGATCACCGTCAAAGGTAGCCTGTGAGGAATCGGTGACGATAACGCCGTCATCGTTGGCATCATAGAGGTTGTTTGCTTTAAGGTTGGAGTTGATGTAGAACTTCATCCACTCGGCATAACCGGTCGCTGCATCGCCTGAGCCGAATGCTTTATAACCGGAGACGAATTTTGCTGCATCTTTAAGCTCGGACTCAAGGTTGTTGAAGGTGGCGAGCTTGACATAGTCCTCAGCCTCAGAGAATCTGTAAGCATCGGTCGTGTAGGATACGAAGCCGTTGTTGGCGGTTCTGTTATTAAGGATCGCCTTGCCGAAGGAACCGAAGGTGCTCTTGGTGGTGTCGCTTGCAACATTGCCGTTGCCGTCCGTATAGGTATTGTCGTCTGCAATACCCGAAGTCTCGGTAGCGCATGTGTAGAAGTCAAGCTTCTGATAAACGGTGTAATGATCAACGCCGTCAAGAGTCCTGGTGTAGATGTAGCTGTTGGCGTTCGCCTTAACAGCTGCGTCGGCAGCGGCCTTATCGGTCGTGTTGAGTATTGCGGTGGCATTGACTCCGACATTGAAGCTGTCAAGATAGCTCTGAAGTCTCGAAACCTTATATGCGCTCATGTCGGCGCCGAGATAGTTAGTGCCGTTGTCAAACTCGGGTACATATTTGGTGCTAAGCAGGAGCGGGAATATGGTGGTGCAAAGCTCTGCCTTATACTGATTGAGGTACCTAACAAGGCTCGTCACAAAGAATGCAAGTGAGGAGCTCTCACTGCTGCCGTCAAGGAGTGCGTCGAGTGAGGTGATGGTGGTGGTGTTGTTCGCCGCGAATATGCCGCCGTTTGCATACATATTGGTTCTTGCGGGGAGAAGTACCGAGTTGCCGCCGAGAACGATGGCAAGAACACGGTCAACGGTCCTCAGCAGGACGGTGAGAAGCGACTCGTTGAGCTCGCCGCTCTTGTTGACTGAGAACAGGCTGAAGAGCTGCTGAAGGTCAAAGTCCTTAACTGAATCGAGAAGCCACTTGTTGATGAAGTCGAAGGAGCCGACATAGGTCTCAGGCAGCCATGATGTGGGAACGAGACCGAAGACGGTATCATCAATAAGGGTGTAGATAGCGTCGAAGTTTGCGTTGGCCTTATAAGTGCCTGCCGCGGGGTCGCTGTAGATCTGGTCGATGAAGCTGTTAACGCTGTTCTTCCAGGTTGCCTGACCCTCGTAGTAACCGGTGTTTGCATTGTAAGTACCGCTGAAGATGGGCATATACTTGGTGAAGCCCCAAAGAAGCATTTCAGAGCCGAACTGCTCAAGAGAGGAATTGAGGACGGTGAAAGGCCTGTCATTGACATCAAACACACCGTTGAGATAGAACGCACCGATCGCCGCGCCTATTTCGCCGACTGCGTAGGGGATCTCGATCTGCTTGCCGTCCCTTGCGTTGGTCTTGATGACGGTGTAATCAAGGTCGTGATCCTTGTCGATGGTCTTGCCGGTGGAGGGGGAAACATAGCTGTCGCTATGAGTATTATTATAATAGTATGCGTCAAGTCTGTCGAAGTACTCGCCCTCGGGAACGATATCGGCTGCAAGAGATGCAAGAGCATATGCGCCGACGGACGCGATGCTGTCGGTCCACTCGGGGAAGTAAGTACCCTTGATGAAGCTCGAAAGAAGGAGCTTTACAAGGTTTGCATAGACCTGAGAGTCAGAGATGTAATATTCGGGTCTTACAAGATCGGAGTTAATATAATCCGACTCAGCCTTGTCGATGGTGTTGACAAGGGAATTATCGCTGAAGTAAGCATACTTGGTGGGGATCTTTTCGCCGGTTTCACCGAGCTTGTATTCGGTGGGATAGATCCTCATGCGCTCGCCGTCCGCACCCTTCTCAAAGGTGAGATAGAGGTTGGTAACTGCGTCCTCGGCGCTGGAGAGAACGATCTCTCTGTCAGCGTTGAAAGCGAGGGTAGCGGCAAGGTCGGATGCCGAATATGCAAGGGAGGCGTCAAGCTCAAGACCGAATGCGGGCAGAAGCGAAGGAAGCATTCTGGCGATGTCGTTAAGGAGCGACATGAAGTTATCGGTGAGGTTGATTCCGCCGTAGCCGGTGGAGATGAAGGTGTTAAGCGCAGGATCAACGCCGTCGCTGCCGGTAAGCAGCCAATCAAGCAGATCGTTGATCTTGGGAACGGGATAGGTTGCCGCGTCAGCGGAGTAGTGAACTGCGGGAGCGCCGTTCTGAACGAAGAGCTCCTCGATCGCACCGACGATAAGGTTAAAGGTGGTGTCGCTCATGACGTCGGTGTTGCCCTTGCCGCCGTTTGCGGTGGTGTCGATTTTAAGAGCGTCAAAGAGGATGCCCGCAAGCATATCCTTGAGCATACCGCTCATGAGAGCGTCAACTGCGTTGGAGATAAGCTGATAGAAGCTCATTTTGTAGGACTTGACACCCTCGCCTCTGTCGGCCTGGATATCGACAGCCTTGATGTTTGCGCCGCCGGCTGCCTTAATGGTATCGCTGCCCATTGCGGGGAGGAGAGCCTTAAAATTGGCGCCGAGGATGGAGTTCGCGCCGGTCTCGACCGTCTCGCCCGTGCCGTTGATAAGCGCCCAGTTGACTACCTGCTGAACAGCGTCGTCGACCGGGGTGTCGCCTGCGGGAAGAGCGGTGGCGTCGCCGTTGACAAGAGCTTTATAAATGGTGAGCTTGAGCCAGCCGTCGAAGTCGGTAAGTATAGTCTTGATTTCGCCCGAAAGAGCATTCTTGAGCAGACCGAAGTTAAGGGTGCCCGCAACGAGCTTCCTAAGGAAGTTCTCATTGTTGGCAAGCCAATTGATGATCATATAGAGAACATCAAGGTCGGCTGCGCCACTGGCTCTGGTATTGGTAGGGTCAATGTAAACATAGCTCTGGATGAGGCCGACGTCCTTATCAAGCAGGTTACCGAAGGCTCCGAAGAAATCCGCAAAGGAAGCAAGGGAGCTGTGGTCGATGCCGTAAAGGAGACTGTAAAGAGTGTTGATAGAAGCGTCAATGCTGGAGAAATTCAGCCTGTCGATGCCCGTAGCGCTCTTAACGGCGGACTTCGTGATACCTGAGAGACCCATATCCCCCCATGTCATGTTGAAGTCTGCCTCGGCAAGCATCTCGTCAAGCATATCAAGGATGTAGGAGCATCCCTGCTCGGCAGAGAAATAATACTTCTCGAGGCTGTTGACGCTGGGCTTGGTGTAATCCGACGATACGTTCTTTGCGTAGATCGGCAGGCAAGCCGCGGACATGATCATGATGACTGCCATGACCATCGCCAAAAGTCGTGATGCCTTCTTCATATTTTGCACCTCCATAATTTATTTGCGAGGCTTCGCCCCGCCGACGCCCGTGCATGGGGCGCCCCGTCTTGCGGCACAGGCCGCTACTTACATTTGCATTATATAAAGGGGTTGTTGCGCACAGGGTGTGCATTTTTTAACTTTTTGAAAACAAATTATGAATAAATTATGAATTTTACGGTTTTTTAGACACTTTCCACAATCTAATAGTGGGATTATTGTTCACTCTGCACTAAGTTCGGAAGCTCTGAAAGACTGTCGATGATCCGCGCGTTTGCGGCGGCGAGACGTGCCGGCTGCTCATGGCCGCTCGTCAGGAGCACGCAATCCGCGCCTATTTCGGCTGCCATTTCGGCGTCGTGCTCAAGGTCGCCGATGACCAAAACCGTGCCTTTTTCGGCGCCGTTTTGCCTCAGATAATCGACCGCCCGCTCTATCTTTGAGCCTGCGAGATAGTCGCTTGCGCCGAGTATTTTGTCAAAGAAGCGGGTAATGCCGTATTTCTTTATCCCCGCCTCTACGATATCGCTGTGAGATGAAGAAACGACTACCTGCCTCGCACCGCTGCGGGCAAAGAAATTCAGCGCCGTTTCCGCACCCTCAGAAAGCCCGCAGTCAAGCTCATGACGGGCGTAGCCCTCGTTGAACTGCTTGATTATCAGCTGATAATCGTCATTCGCCATGTCAAATACTTGCTCATAAAATTTGATTATCGGCACCCCGATGCATTCACGGTAGCGCACAAGGTCTATCGGCTCCTTGCCGCGAAGAGCGAGCATATCGTTGACGCTTGCAAGCGCAGCGCCCACATCGTCGAGCAAGGTGCCGTTCCAGTCCCATATAACATATTTATATTTCATTATATATTCCTCCGTATAGAAAAAAAGCTGCCGCCGTGGTTGCGGCAGCTTCTGAAATTACTGTTTATTTAATGAAATTCGCTTCACGCATTTCATATGTTTTATACCAATCGTCGTATGAAGCGCCGTCTGTCTTGGAATTCTTAAAGATAAGTATACGCTTCTCGTCGTCGCTCTTTGAGAGCTTGTCGTTGCCCCTGTCGCCTATCTTTTTGACCGCCTCATAATTGCCGGAATCCTTGAAAAACATATAGATCGTCGTTTGATTGAGATTCTTTTTCTTGTCAAATTCAAGGACGGTGAATTCGGTGCGGTCGTTATAATCTTCTTTAATAACTATCCTTTTGCCGTCAACGGTCTTGCCGATCTCTTTCTCGACGCTGCCCATCTCCTCGGCTATCTCGGACTCGACCTTGAGCGACTCCGCAGCACGCTCGGATTCTCTTGCCTCGAGCGAGGCTTTGCGCTCCTCATAGGTCAGATCCTTTTGCTTAACGCTGCACGAGGCGAGCGACACGGCGGCCGCCAATATCAAAAGAGCTGCTATCAATTTCTTCATTGAAATACTCCCCTTTTTAACTATTCACATTAAAATAGTGACACATTTGAGGTGAAATGTCAACGGTTTCATAGAAAATTAACATTTCCGCAACGGCAATTCAACATTTTCGGGCGATGCTGATAATAACAAGCGTCACGGAGGAACACCATGAATACTTTTGAAAAGATCTATGAAATCGTCAAGTGCATACCTCGCGGCAAGGTGGCCTCATACGGCCTTGTCGCCGCAATGGCGGGCAATCCCCGCTGGGCGAGAGTGGTCGGCTACGCCCTGCATGTCAACCCCGAGCCGGGCAAGATTCCCTGCCACCGTGTCGTGACGAAAGACGGCTGCTTATCAAACGCATTTGCCTTCGGCGGCGAGAATATGCAGCGGCTGCTGCTCAGCGAGGAGGGCGTTGAATTCCTCGAGGACGGCAGGATCGACATGAAAAAATATCTCTGGGACGGCTCACTTTGAGGTGACGATACCGTCGTCGCTGATGCTCACGCCCTGCGGCTCATAGCTCTCGACCCTGTCAAAAAGCGCTCTGCGCTCGTTTTCGGCGGTCAGCAGCCTTGTTTCGCAGCCCTTTTGAAGCAGCGGCAATATCTGAGTCTGCACATTCATATCCTTGTCGACCGTGAAGGTCATCACGCAGGAGTCAAGGGTCTTGCTGTTGAACCAGAAGTTGCCTACGCTGTATATAATAGGTTTCTTATTATAAAATTCCATGCCCTGAAGGCAATGGGTATGCGCCCCGACTATCACATCCGCGCCCGCGTCGATATATTCACGCGCGCCCTTTATCTGCGCCTGCTCGAGGGCGGTGGAATTCTCCGTGCCCCAGTGGACATAGACAAACAGCAGGTCGCACTGCGCCCGCGCATCCTTGATAACATTGAGAAAATCGGCGTTGTCATATGTGCCCATGACGCCGGGAGTATCCGCCGTCGAAACGGGGGTAAAGCGCACCTTTTCCGCTCGGCTGGCGGCCACGATGCCGACCTTGCAGCCGTTAATAACAAAATAACAGCCCTTCTTGGCTTCCTCAATATTCCTGCCGGCTCCTATATACGGGATGCCGGCTTTTTTAAGGTTATCGAGCGTGTCATAGAATGCGTCCTCGCCGTAATCAAAGACATGATTATTTGCAAGAGAAACGATATCCGCACCCATATCTTTGAGTATGGAGAGCGAGGATTCGGGCGCTTGGAAGGTCCATGATTTATTATAAAGAGGCTTTCCCCTGCTGCCGCTCGAAAACTCGTGATTAATAAGGAAAATATCAGAGCCCTTGAGGTGATCGACTATCTTTTGGTCGATGCACTTACCGAGCACGCCGCCCTTAGCCTTGGCGTGAACCATCGGAGCAAAATCGGGGTCGAGCAGGATATCGCCGACAAAGGAAACGGTAAAGCTGTCGCTGCCGTTATTGCCGAAATCGAAGATATTATCGGCATTCAGCGCGCCGTTCAGGGTGTCACAGACCACATGACGTGTAAAGCCCGTGACCTTGCGCCATATAGAATCGTCAAAAGATCCGCTCTTCGCCTCGGCAACGAGCTGCTGCGATTTTTCCTCGCCGAGCTGCTTCAAAAAATCAGCGGGAACGGTGAAACCTGCGGCCTCGGAGACAACGCGAGAGGCATTGTCATAGTTGAATTCGGCAGTCCGCGCAAAGGCGGCCGCCACCTGCTCATTGTCGAGCCGTCTGCACGAGCAGAGAGTGCAGAGCAACGCCGCAATAAGCAGCAAAACGGATAATTTTTTCACTTTATACACAACTCCTTATACAATCAGCCGAGTCTCTCACGCAGCTCGATAATTTCAAGCAACTCAAGGCTTACGGCCTTCATATACTCCTTAATTTCCTCATCCCGCACAAGGTACATTGCCGCCCTTCTGACGGCGCGTGCAAAGGACGGGTCGATAGGTTTAACTCCTCTTGAAAGCGGGCACATTCCCGCCCTCGGATCCATGATAACTTCAATATTCACCCTGCCGTCCTCCTCGGTCACGAGCGGAAACAGCGGAAAGATACGGCAGGCAAGCGGGCGTTCGCGGCGGTCGCATTCACCCGAGCAGATCACCATGGGTTGACCGTGGTTTCCCTCGGCTTCGCACAGCGCAAAGCCCTCCTTATCAGTGAAGAGTTCCTCCTCGCCCGGGTAAAGCCACATGCCTTTACCGTCACCTCGGCAGCAAAGCCCGTCACAGAGCCTGCCGCAGTTAAAAAGCCGAGCGGCGTTTTGTGATAAAGCAGCTCATAGGCCTCTTTCAAAGCGGGTGATATCATAACGAAAGCATCCTTTCGGAGAATTCTTGGAGTGAAAAGTCGCAAAGCGTCCTCGGGTCGACCATGTATCGACTCAGTAGGTCGGCGACTTTATTTTTTTGCTCTTGAGAGCTGTCGGACAGCAGCATCGCCGCCGATTCAAACAGCTCGCAGGCAACGGCATATTTATTGAGCCACGGCTCCGCCTCAAGCCGCAGCGGGTCATTCGGATCAAGCGCCGTGAGAGCGCCTTTCATCTTATCCGCATATGCAAGCAGAATTTGCTGCGCCCTTTGTCTGTTGCCCGAGAACAATTCCTGATTTGCCGCCGCAATCGCAGAATTCAGCCCCGGCGAATTTTCAACCTTTAAGCATGAGGTCAGCAGATTCTCGACAAACGGCATCAACGCCTCTTTTTTATCGCCGAAAACGATCTCACACGTTTTTTGCCACGAAGCGACGCCGTCATATTTCGTAGGCGCCCAAAGATAGTCACAAACGGTTAGTAAAGGTATTCTGCTTGACAGCGGATAGGGCATCACATTCGATATCAGCCCCTCGGCAAAGCGGTAAAGTCCGCTTTCACGCCCGCTGAGGTAGCCAATATGCAGCTCATTATACATCTCCGCATCGTTGACGGGGAAATTATCCCAATAGAGCGGCCGTCTTGAGGTCGAGTTGGTGAATATGACCGCCTCGGGCACGGTCAGCTCCTGAGAGCAGATGTTTTTGCCCGTCCAAAAGAGCGAAACGTCGCCGTCGATCCCCCTGCCGAGCTTTGAAATATAATATTCCTCGCCGCTGCCGTGATAGACGAGCGGGCAGACGGTCAATCGGCTTTTAGGGTCAAGCTCCTTCAAAAATGCGTTGAATCGGTTGATGATATATATGTGTGCGTTCGCCGTATCGCCGCCGAAGCGCTGCTTATCCTCCTCGTAAAAGAGGTTGTCGGGGATATCGTCGAGCAAAAGCCCGAAATTGCGTATTCCGATACTGTAAAGCTGTTCAACTTTACATTTCAAAAGCTCAAAGTCCTCGTCGGAGGAGTAACAAATGCTCAGGCCGGGGGCTATACAGTAATAAATATCGACAAAATTCTCGCGCCCGATATCGGCAAGCTCTTTCAGCTCGGCAAGCTCGGTCTCGGGGTAAAGCTCGCTCCATTTTTCGCGGTGATACGGGTCATCCTTCGGGGCGTAATAATATGTATTCATGCCGTACTCCGCCATCATTTTGAGCGTGCTTTTTCTTGTCTCAAAGCTCCACGGAGAGCCGTAAAACCCTTCTATATAGCCCCTCTCGGCGAACAGCGGGTAATCCTCAATACTGCCGAGCGGTACTTCTCCGCACCGCAGCATTTGCCTCACCCTGCAAAGGGCGCGGAACAGGCTCTTTTTGCCCGAAACGGTGAGACGCATATGCACATTTCCGTCGGTCTCTGAGGTGTCAATAAAGTATTTTTCGTCCGTCAGGCGGCAGGCTTTCTCTATATATTCGGTGCTGCGGTCATTTTTGCGTATTATCATTATGTAAAGTTTATCAGCTTTACAGATATTCAAAGAAAACTCTGATAAAAGCCCAGCCGCATATGCGGCCTCAAAGCCGTCAACGGCTATATTGAAGCTGCCTTTTGCCGCTCCGAGGGTATTTATCGACTGCATTGAGGGATAAATCATAACGACCTTATCTCCTTGGCATATTTCTTGACGTATGCGGCATTGATCTCGTCGCCGCCGTCAACATTACTGCTGGCGAATACTTCAGGCTCTACACCCCGCTCAAGCATCAGTTCGACAGCCCTTGCCTCAATTGCGTTGAGTATTGCCGCGCCCGCCGAAGTCGAGGTGGGGGCGACTTTTTTATCAAAGCCGTCAAACGCCATACTCGCGTCGCCCACGCAGCCGCAGTTATCTATCACGATATCGGCGAGCTGATACAGCTTCTTGCCGCTCGAGTGGCGTGAAGAGCCGCTGAGGGTGTGGCTCATATTTGTTATCGCCACGGTCGGGATTCCACACCCCCTCGCCTTGATCGCAAGGTCTATCGCAACGCCGTTCCTGCCCGAATTTGAGAAAAGGAACAGCATATCGCCCTTTTTGACCCCGAAATGCTCAAAGAGTATCTCGCCGTAGCCCTCAAGGCGCTCAAGCTCGGTGCTCTTGGAGGCGGATTCATGCAGCATGAGCGAGGTCTCAAGCATCGGGTCGACGTTGACAAGCCCGCCCGCGCGGTAAAACAGCTCCTCGGCGAGCATATGCGAATGCCCCGTGCCGAAAGCGTGGACGCGCCCGCCGCCGCAGAGGGTGTCGCTCATTAGGCGAGCCGCTGTCTCGATATTATCGCCCTGATCGCCGCTTATACGCTCGATGATGTCTATCAAATTCTTTAAGTATTCCTGCGCCTTGGTCACGGTACAGACCTCCATCATAAAGATATAGGATATATTTTCCATTTTAGCGGTTTTTGACCGAAATATCAAGTTTTCTTTTAAAATTGCTTTATTTTTCATTTAAATTATGATATAGTTTTATCCGTAATATTACCAAAGGAGCTTTTTGATGAGAAGAAGAAGCGGAATACTCATGCACATATCGTCTCTCTACGGTGATCACTCCGTCGGCAGCTTCGGCAGGAACGCCCTCGATTTTATCGACTTCCTTGCCGACAACGGCTTCTCCGCCTGGCAGGTTCTGCCCTTTACCGTGACGGACGAATACAATTCCCCTTATAAATCCTTCTCCGCATTCGGCGGAAATCCTTATTTTATCGACCTTGAGACGCTGTTTGACGACGGGCTTCTGACCCGTGAGGAGCTTGACGGCGCAAGGCAGGCGACCCCCTACTACTGCGAATTCGACAGGCTTGCTAAGGAGCGGCTCCCCCTGCTGCGTAAGGCATACAGGCGCATGAAGGACTTTGACAAGGTCGGGGAATTCATTGCCGCCCACCCGAGGCTCGAGGCATTCTGCCGCTTTATGACGCTGCGGGAGCAGAACGGCGGCAAGCGTTGGCAGGAGTGGACTCAAAACGAAGTAACCGACGGCGAAACGCTAGGAATGTGGCAATTCATACAGTATGAATTCTTCACCCAGTGGGCCAAGGTCAAGGAATACGCCAACTCAAAGGGCGTTATCATCATCGGCGATATCCCCATCTATGTCTCGGACGACAGCTGCGACGTGTGGGAGAACCGAAAACTCTTCCAAATAGACGAAAGGGGCTACCCGAGCCGAGTGGCGGGAGTGCCGCCGGATTATTTCGCCGAGGACGGCCAACTCTGGGGCAACCCGCTCTATGACTGGGACGAGATGAAAAAAGACGGCTTCGGCTGGTGGAGAGAGCGCATGGATCACACGCTCGAGATGTTTGACGGCGTGAGGATAGACCATTTCAGAGCCATTGAATCCTATTGGTCTGTCGCGTCGGACGAAACGACAGCCAAAAACGGCAAATGGGTCAAGGGCCCGGGCATGGACTTTGTGAACGCCGTCAAGGCGGGGCACGAGGATAAGCTCATCATCGCCGAGGATCTGGGCGACATAACGGACGAGGTACGCGCCTTGGTCGAGGAGAGCGGCTTCCCCGGTATGAGGATATTCCAATTCGGCTTCCTCGACGGCAGCGACAGCATCCATATGCCGCATAATTACATAAGAAACTCGATAGCATATTCCGGCACGCACGACAATAACACACTCTTCGGCTTCCTTTGGGAGAGCACCGAGGATGTGCGGCGCAGGATGCTCGACTACTGCGGCTTCCCCGGCGGCGACTGGGGCGGCGCGACTCCCCTGCTGCTGCGGAGCATATTTGCAAGCGTCAGCGAGCTTGCGATCATACCCGTGCAGGATTTCCTGATGTACGGCTCGGATACAAGGCTCAACACCCCCGGCGTTGCCGAGGGCAACTGGAGCTACCGGGTGACAAAGGAGCAATTGCTCGGTGCGGACTGCGGCTTCTTCAGATCTCTCAATAATATTTACAAACGGTGAAAAAATGAAAAAGAACTTTTTTGAATTCAGCGATAAAATTCTGAGCGCCTCCGACGCAGCGATGAAAAAAGCGGCGCTCAAATTCGCCGAGATAGATGAAATCACGGAATACAATCAGCAAAAGGTGCTTGCCGCCTTTATACACAATAGAGTGTCCGAGGCGGATTTCGCCGGCTCGACCGGCTACGGCTACGGCGACAGGGGTAGGGAAAAGCTCGACAGCATCTATGCCGAGGCGTTCGGTGCGGAGGACGCCATAGTCCGCCACAGCTTCACCTGCGGCACTCACACGCTCTGCGTCGCCCTCTTCGGCCTGCTTCGTCCCGGCGACACGATGCTCTGCGTTACGGGCAAGCCCTATGACACGATACACAGCGTTATAGGCCTTAGCGGCAATGGAATGGGCTCGCTCAAGGATTTCGGAGTTAAATATGAGCAGGTCGAGCTGAACTCGGACGGCCTGCCCGACCTGCCCGCGATAGAAAAAGCGCTTGAAAAGAAGCCGAGAATGGTCTATATCCAGCGCTCAAGGGGCTACAGCCTGCGCCCGAGCCTCTCAGTCGCTCAGATAAGCGAGATAGCGGCGCTCGTTAAGTCAAAATGCGACGCCATCGTCATGGTCGACAACTGCTACGGCGAATTCGTCGAGCGCACCGAGCCGACCGAGGCGGGCGCGGATATCATCGCAGGCTCGCTCATCAAGAATGCGGGCGGCGCTATCGCAAGGACGGGCGGCTACATTGCGGGCAAAAAGGAACTTGTTGAGCTTTGCGCCTACCGCGCCACCACCCCCGGTCTCGGCAAGGAGGTCGGCTGCACTCTGGGCGAGAACAGGAATATGTTCATGGGCGTTTTCAATGCCCCCGGCGTTGTCGGCAGCGCGCTTAAATGCGCTGTATTCGCCGCCGCAATGTTTGAGGATTTCGGCTTCAAGGTCACTCCGTCATCGAGCGAGAGCCGCCACGACATAATCCAGGCGCTCTGCCTTGAGACCCCCGAGAGGCTCGTTGAATTCTGCAAGGGTATTCAGTCGGGCGCGCCGGTGGATTCCTACGTTGTGCCCGAGCCGTGGGATATGCCCGGCTATGACAGCAAGGTTATCATGGCGGCGGGCGCATTCATCCTCGGCTCGTCGATAGAGCTGTCGGCGGACGCCCCGCTCAGGGAGCCTTACGCCGTGTGGATGCAGGGCGGCATCAACTTTGCCTCCGCCAAGACCGCCGTTATGCTCGCGGCGGAGATGCTCTCAAAAGAAGGTTTGATCTAACATGGAATACAAAGGAATAACTCCCGAGGCGCTTTTTCTGCTTGCAGACAACCGCTTCAGGAATTCAAAGGAATATTACGAAAGCCGCAAGCAAGAGATAAAATCGGGCGTTACCGAGCCGATGCGTCAGCTTGCGGGGCTTATCGGCGGCGAGCTGCTCTCGGTCGACCCGCTGATGAATACCATCCCGACGAGGATGGTTTCAAGGGTGCGGCGCGACACCCGCTACACCAACGACAAGTCGCTCTACCGCGACAATATGTGGATAATGTTCATGCGCCCCAAAAACGAATGGAGGGGCTACCCCTGCATGTGGTTTGAGGTCACTCAGAGCGCATACTCGCTCGGGGTCGGTCTGTACGGCAGCGAGGCGGGGCTGATGCAGGTCTTTCGCAAAGCTCTGCGCGAGCGCGGGGACGAATTTCTCGCAGCCGCCGCAAAGTGCAAAAAGGCGGGCGCTGTGCTCAGCGCGTCGACCTACAAGCGTATGCCGCCCGACTGCCCGAAGGGGCTTGAGGAATTCTATGGCTGCAAAGAGATGTATTTTATCAAATTCTCGGGTGCGCTTGACGACCTCGGCGACGACAGGATAATAAAAATAATGCGAGACACCTATAAGGCTTATACGCCGATGTATAAATTCCTGCTCAGCGTTTCGGACGAATATTTTGAAAAGGAGTAAAAGTATGGATCTCTCTCGGTTCAAAAGCGGAAGCGATATAAGGGGCTACGCCCTCGGCGACGAAAGCAACCCGCTCTATATGAGCGACGACATGGTCATGCGCTGCTGCGCGGCCTTTGTCAATTGGCTCAAGACCCGCACGGGCAAGGATAAGCTCTATATCTCGGTCGGCCACGACAGCCGCCTGTCCGCCGAGCGCATCAAGGCCGCCGCCGTCAAGGCACTGACCTCTCACGGAGTGAGCGTTGCGGACTGCTCCCTTTGCTCGACCCCCGCAATGTTTATGACGACGGTTGAGATGGGCTGCGACGGCGCTGTGCAGATAACCGCAAGCCACCACCCGAAGGACAGAAACGGCCTCAAATTCTTCACCCGTGACGGCGGGCTTGACGGCAGCGACATAGCCGATATACTCAGAGCTGCCGCCGAGCTGCCTGACACGATAGGCAGCGAAGAGGGCGAATGCGTTGAATGCGGCTTCATGAAGCGCTACGCCGAGCTGCTGAGAAATATGATAATCGAGGGCGTTGACTCTGAATCCGACCGCCTGCATCCGCTGCACTCGATGAAAATAGCGGTCGACGCGGGCAACGGAGTCGGCGGATTCTATGCCTACGACGTGCTTGCCCCCCTCGGCGCGGATATCTCCGGCAGCGTTTATCTTGAGCCGGACGGCAACTTCCCGAATCATGCCCCGAACCCCGAGAATGCCGAGGCTATGGACTGCCTCTCAAAGGCGGTCGTCAGCTCGCATTCCGACCTCGGCGTAATATTTGACACCGACGTTGACAGAGCCGCTTGCGTCGGCAAGGACGGCTTTGAGATAAACCGCAACCGCCTTGTGGCGCTTGCCTCCGAGATAGCGCTTGAGGGCTGCCCCGGCGGCACGATAGTCACCGACAGCGTCACCTCCGACGGGCTTGCGGCGTTCATAGCCTCAAAGGGCGGCAAGCATCTGCGCTTTAAGAGAGGCTACAGAAATGTTATCAACAAGCAGCTCGAGCTTTGCGCCGAGGGCGTTAAATGCCCGCTCGCAATGGAGACCTCGGGTCACGCCGCGTTTGCCGAGAACTACTTCCTCGACGACGGCGCATATCTGATAACGAAGCTGATAATCAAGGCCGCCGCCCTTGCCGAGCGCGGGCTGGCCCTTGAATCGCTCATTGACGGGCTTGCCGAGCCTGCCGAGGAGCGGGAGCTGAGATTCAAGATCCTCTGCGACGATTTCAGACCCGTCGGTGAGAAGGTCATCGCCCACTTCGAGCGGGCTTCCGTCGAGCGCGCGGGCTGGAGCGCCTGCCCCGACAACTACGAGGGCATACGCATCAACGCCGACAAGAGCTGCGGCGACGGCTGGTTCCTGCTGCGGCTGAGCGTTCACGACCCGATAATCGTGCTTAACTGCGAAAGCAACACGGCGGGCGGCACTAAGGCTATGCTCGGCGACATTTACAATGTTATAAAGACCGCGCCCGGCATTGAGATCCTGGATATCACGGCGCTCGAAAACGCCGTTAAATAAATCAGAAAAAGGAGAAAGTGAAAATGTTTGACAAGCTCGTAGCATTCATGACTGCGATCATCACCCTGTTTTACACCTTCGCTCCGGTCACCTGCGTAAACCCCGAAACTATGCCGAAGGCAAAGGCCACCCAAAGCGTCAAGATAATGACATACAACATCTATGTCATGGGCTTCGGCAAGCACGCCCCCGAGAAGCGCCGTCCCCTTGTCGTTGAGAATATCCGCAGGAATATGCCCGATTCCTTCGGCGTGCAGGAATGCGATGAGGGCTGGTACGAGGCTCTTATCGAGGCTCTGCCCGAATACGCCCATGTAGGCGTGGGCAGGAACGGCGACGGCGGCGAGGCAAGCCCCGTATTCTATAAGAAAGATAAATTCGACCTTGTGGATTCGGGCACATTTTGGCTCTCCGACACCCCCGACGAGGTGTCAAAGGGCTGGGATTCCTATTGCAACAGGGTCTGCTCCTACGCTATACTTAAAGATAAGAAAACAGGCTTCACCTACGCCCATTTCAACGCTCACTTTGACCACCTCGGCATCGTTGCGAGGAACGAATCCGTCGCCCTCGTTTCATCGAGGATAGCGAAGCTCTGCCCCGACATCCCCGCGCTGCTCACGGGCGACCTCAACGACAGCGAAGGCTCGGGAATGTATCAGAAGATACTTGAGTCGGGCATGAACGACTCAAAATACCTTGCAAAATACATGGTAAGCAGCGGCACATATCACGGCTACTCGTCTCTCGTTGAGCTGACGAGACCCAAGGCGATAGATTTCGTCTTTGTCAATGATTTTGTGTCCTCGGTCGAGAGCTACACCATCGACAAGACTCAGTATGACGGTATGTACGCCTCCGACCATCACCCCGTTGTAGTCGAAATGACTCTCTTTAATAAATAAGAAAGTAGGTATATTTATGTTCAGAATAATGTCATTCAATGTCCTTTGCTATGGCAGGGAGCCGCACTTTTGGACCCTCAGAGCGCCGCTCGTTTGCCGCCTTATAAGAGAGACCCTGCCCGATTCCTTCGGCGTGCAGGAGGCTCATATCGACTGGATAAACGCCCTCACCGAGGGGCTGCCCGAATACGACTATGTCGGCGTCGGCAGAAACGACGGCAAAGAGGACGGCGAATTTGCCGCGGTATTCTATCTCAAGGATAAATTCACCGCCTCCGACAGCGGCAGCTTCTGGCTCTCCGAGACCCCCGACAAGCCGTCGCTCGGCTGGGACGGCGCCTGCATCAGGATAGCCACCTATGTGCGCCTGACGGAGAAGGCGACGGGCAGGGAATATGTCCACTTCAACACTCACCTTGACCATGTGGGCAGGGAGGCTCAGGTCAACGGCGCAAAAATGATAAGCGAGAAAGCCGCCGACTTCGGCGGGCTGCCCGTGGTCTGCACCGGCGACTTCAACGTGGAGCAAGGCTCGGACTGCTACATGACGATGATAAGCGGCAACATGGGCGACGCCCGCACCATGGCGCCGGACAGCGACCGCTGCTACACCTTCCACTACTTCGAGCCGGATAAATATCACACGACGATAGACTTTATCTTCGTTGATAAGGCCACGGTGAAGCCCGTCAAATTCCGAGTGCTCAATAAGACCTTCGGCAGCGAGTATTACTCCGACCACTACGCGATTTATGCGGATGTTGAATTGAAATAAAGACCATCGGGCTTCGATACTCTCGAAGCCCGATTTTTTAAGCCTTGTTTTTATCCTTTATCTTCTTGATTGCGCCTTTCTCGAGGCGTGAGACCTGCGCCTGCGAGATACCTATCTCCCCCGCGACCTCCATTTGGGTCTTGCCCTGCATGAAGCGCAGGAAAAGTATCTTCTTCTCTCTTGGATTCAGCTCCTCTATCGCCTGGCGCAGCAATATCTCGTCAAGCCAGCTCTCCTCACTCTCCCTGTCGCCTATCTGATCCATCACATAGATGGTGTCGCCGCCGTCGGAATAAACCGGCTCGTTGAGCGAGAGCGGCTCCACAATGGCGTCGAGCGCTATCACGACCTCCTCACGGTCAATGCCCAGCTCCTTGGCTATCTCCTCGGGGGTCGGGTCACGCTCAAGCTCGTTCATCAATCTCTCCCTGACCTGCATGGCATGGTAAGCGGTATCCCTGAGCGAGCGGCTGACCCTGACAGGGTTATTGTCGCGCAGATGCCGCCTGACCTCGCCGATTATCATCGGGCAGGCATAGGTGCTGAATCGCACGTCAAGCCCGATATCAAAATTGTCTATCGCCTTTATCAGCCCTATGCAACCGACCTGAAAGAGGTCGTCGGGGTTCTCTCCCCTGTTTGCGAACCGCTGGATAACGCTCAGCACGAGCCTCAGATTGCCGATGACAAGCTCCTCACGCGCCTTTTTATCCCCCGCCCTGGCCTTTTTGAGCAGCTCCATCTTCTCGCTCTCCTTGAGCACCTTGAGCTTCGCCGTGTTAACTCCGCAGATCTCGACCTTATTGAATTGCAAATCATCACCCCGCTGTAATTGATTCAATATCAGTATTGCCTCTTTTACACGGGGTTATAACGCGGATTTCGGCCTTGAAATATAAATAACTTGACTTGACGGTGCAAAACTGTTATAACTTATTTGGAAATATTTTATCTTTTTGAAGGAGAAAGACGAATGAAAAAATATCTTGTCCTCAACGCCGACGATTTCGGCATGTGCAAATCCGCAAACGAAGCCGTATTTGAGCTGTTTAAGTCCGGCGACCTGCTCTCGGCAACAATTATGATGCCCTGCCCCGCCGCCGAGGAGGCCGTGCAGTTCTCCATTGACAACCCGCAGTATGCGATAGGCATCCACACCACCCTCACCAGCGAATGGAAGAAATACCGCTGGAAGCCGCTGACCGACGGCAAGAGCCTGCTCGACCCCGAGGGCTATATGTGGCCCGAGAGCGACGAGGTGGAGAAGCACACAAAATATAAAGAAGTTGAGGCCGAGGTCAGGGCGCAGATAGACAAGGCGCTCGCAATGGGCATGAAGCCCTCCCACGTCGACAATCACATGGGCTCGCTTTACGGCAATCAGACGGGGCGCTTCTCATTTCTCAAGATGGCGCTGCGTATCTGCGGCGATTACGGCTACGGCTACAGAATGTATACCTCAGCGGATAAGCGCGTCTGCCCCAAGGGCACACCCTACTTCCTGCTGAAGGCCTCCACCCTCCTCTCAAGGCTCTGGGGCAAGAGATACGGCGTGCCGATGCCCGACTACCTGCTCTTCCCCGACTGGAGCGTACCCGGCATGAGAGACAGCTACGAGGCGTATAAAAAGCACATCCTCACCATTTGGGGCAACCTGCCCGAGGGCATAACCGAGACCTTCGTCCACCCCGCTGTCGAGAGCGACGAGCTCAAAGGCATCACGAACGCATGGCAGTGCAGGGTCTGGGAATATCAGCTGCTCAAGGATCCCGAGATGCACCAATACCTCAAGGATCACGGCGTAGAGCTTATAAGCTACCGTGAGCTTGTCAAAATGAAGGCTAAAAAATGAAAAGAATAATTGCATCCGTGCTCGCGGCCGCTCTGCTGCTCCTGCCGCTCTGCTCCTGCTCAAGTGTGCAGCATATCGAAGACACCAACGGCGCCGAGGATACCTCGCTCTGCACTCTGACCGAGGAGGAGCTGGTCTCACCGCACCCGAAATGTCTTACCCAAGGCTCATCGATCAGCCACTATAAAAACATGGTCTATTTTCTCCCGCTTAAAATGTCCGGCGTAAAGACGCTGGATAAATTCACGGTGAAAGCCGGCGAAACCTATGAATTCACAGGCGCTGTCACCGTCAACAGCGGCAATGTGCGCATCTATGTTATCTGCGACGGCAAAATAGTCCTTGATATCCCGACGGGCTTATTCAACAGTCTCCCCCTCAGCGGGGTCGAAGGCAAATGCGAGCTTCGCGCGGCGGCGGAGAGCGCAAAGTTCTCATTAGACATTTCAATCTATCCGGGTTAAAAGCAAAAGCGGTCGCTTCTCGGCGGCCGCTGATTTTTATCGTAATTTATCCCTTTGAGTTTTGTTTCACAAGGGACTATAATTCTAAAGGCTGCGGGCATTAAGCTCTCAGTCTTAATTATTTTGCGCTTTTCGGAATTTGAAGAGGTTAAGACCCGTTTCGGGGTCACGGAAGCGGTCGACTTCGCCGTCTATAACGGTGATTATCATCTCGCAGGTGGCGCTTATCACCGCCCTGTTGAGGTGGCCGCCGAATACCTCGCCCCGCTCGTTGCCCGCACTCATATGCAGGTGGCTGTAGTATTCGCCGTTCATCGTATTCACCGTGCCCGTGAGCGAAACTATCTCAAAGCTGCCGCTGAATTCATTCGCCTTGTATTGCTGCGTTTCAACATTATAAACGCCGACGGTGAAGCTGTCCGTCGCGCCGAGCGCCTGCACGCCCGCGAGCTTTATATCCTCCGCAAGGGCGATCGCTTTAAGGCGATCAAGTATCTCCTCGCCCCTGTCGAGCCTCGCAACTATCGTATTGCCGAATCTGTTGTATTCCATAAATATCTCCTCCAACGTGCTTTTTTGCTCAAAGGGACGAGCGTCGGTCTCATTTTCCTCTCTCAAACCGGCGCAGGGCAAAATCCGCCACCGCCGGCGCTAACTCCTTTATACTCCAATCTGTAGTGTTGACGGTCAGGTCGTAGCCCTTGGGGTCGCCCCACACCGAGCCGGATATGACCGCCCTTGTCTGCGAACGCTGCCTGTCTATCTGCTTTATCTTGCGGCGCATCTCCTTGGCGGTGATGTGCTCGTCCGCAGGCGCTCTCTCCATGCAGCGGTCGATCTTCGCCTGCATATCGGCGCAGACAAAGATGTTGAATGGGTCGTAATCCTCAAGGATAACGTCGGCGTTGCGCCCGACTATCACGAAATCCTTGCCGAGCTGTGCTATCTGCTCAATGACCTTCCTCTGCTCGAGCAGCAGCTCTATCCGCCCCGACTGGATATAGGCTACGGAGGCGATCGTGCTGTGATAGGTCACGGGGAACTGCTGCCAGCCGTGGTCGCCCAGCTCATGCTCGACGTATCTCGGGTCGAGGCCGCTTTGCTTTGCGACCGCCGTGATTATCTCGCTGTCATAGTAATCAAAGCCTAAAATATCCGCAATGCGCTTGCCGAGCTCACGCCCGCCGCTGCCGAATTCACGGCTGATGGTTATTATTCTCATAATCGTCCTCCTTTTTGATTTATCAAAGACTTATTGTGTACCTTTTGCCCGTGCACCGTCAGCGTGCTACGGGCTGCATTAAAACTGCCGGCTTTTTGATATTTTATATCGTTTTGCCTCATTTAATAACTGCCGCGCCGCGTTCGAGCGGATAAGTTACATATGTCTGCGGGCATATCGGGCGAAGCCTCTCGGCGCATCTCGCTGCCGCGGCTTCATCCTCAAACAGGGCGAATACGCTCGGGCCGCTGCCGCTCATCTGAGCAAGAGCTGCGCCCTCCTCGCGCATTATCCGCTTTATCTCGACCCTCTCGACCACCTCGACCACCTGCTCAAAGACATTGCCGGCGTATCTGCAAATGCCGCCGAAATCACCCCTTTCACAGGCGTCAAGCATCCTCATGCTGTCGGGGTGATAGAGATAGACGCTGTCCGCCGCAGAGTAGGCCTCGGCGGTGGAAACGCCCTTGACGGGCTTCGATATGACTATGCTGCATTGCTTGAGCGGCTTGAGATAAGAGAGCACGCCGCCCGTATTCTGTGACAGGCAGGTGCCGCCGACAATGCAAAACGGCACGTCGCTGCCGACCCTGAGGCCGATCTCACACAGTTCACGCTCGCCGAGCGGCAAGCCGTAAAGCTCATTTAAGCCGACGAGCGTTGCCGCAGCGTCGGCGCTGCCGCCCGCAAGCCCCGCTTCAAACGGGATTCGCTTATCAATATGCAGCCTGACGCCGCCTTTAATACCAGTCGCCTCAAAGAAAGCCTTGGCGGCCTTATATGCGATATTTTTCTCCCCGTAGGGCAGCCTCGGCTCGGAGCAGCTCAGCTCAATTCCGCTCTCGGCGGCTTCGACCGCGACGGTGTCCGCAAGGCCGACTGCCTGCATTATCATAAAAAGGCTGTGATAGCCGTTGTCGAGCCTGCCGACGATATCGAGAAAGAGATTTATTTTTGCCGGCGCATTTACGGTCAGCTTCATTTCTTCTCTCCTTTCATTCTATGGGCACAAGCGTGGGGGTGCGGTTCTGATAGAGCGCTATTTTATCGAAGCCGCATCTCAGAGCCAACTCATAGCCCTGCTCAATGCCCGCGCCGAGGTGCTCGGCGAAGTGAGCATCCGAGCCGACGGTTATCATCTCGCCGCCGAGCTGCTTATAGCGCCTGACTATGCTCTCGTCGGGCGAGGTGACGCCTATGGGCTGGCGCAGACCCGCCGTGTTTATCTCGAGCGATTTGCCGCTCCTAATGAGCGTGACAAGTATTTCGTCGATTATCTCGGAATACCTCGTCATATCCACGGGCTTGCCGTAGTTGCCGACGATGTAGCGCAGAGGATAAGTCAGATGAGCGAGGGTGTCAAAGCCGCCCCACTGAGCGAGCTTCAGCTCCCAGTTGAAATAATCATCAAGAAGCGCATAATAATCAATGCTCTCGTCGCTGAAATCCATATAATAGAAATCCTGCACATTCGGCAGATTGTGGATAGAGCCGATAACGATGTCGTAATTCATCGTGTTGAGCAGCTTCTCGGTCACGGGCAGGTCATAAACAGCCTGACCCAGCTCGGCGCCGTTGCAGATTATCAGCTTGCCGCTGAACGCCGACTTTGCCTTGGCGACCTCAAAATAAGCCTGAATAGCGGTGCGGTCAAAATTGTCACGGTAAAAAGCGTCCATCTCAAGATGATCGGTGAACGCCAGCGCCCTTATGCCCTTCATGCAAGCCGTCTCGCAAAGGAACATGGTCGAATGATGACCGTCAAACGAATTATCCGTATGGGTATGTAAATCTATAATATTCTTAAACGACATATATGAACCTCCGATGTCTCGGCGCATTATTGTACCGCATTAATGATAACACATTTCTATTTAAAAGGATAGATTAATTTGAAAAAATATTGAGTATTCGGCTCAAATATGATAAAATATTAAAAAAATCAAAGGTGTTTTGATATGAAGATATTAGTTACGGGCGCGGGCGGTCAGCTCGGCTCGGATGTGATGCTGCGCCTCGGCAGGCTCGGCATTGAAGCCGTCGGAACGGACGCTTCGGCGCTCGATATAACCGACAGAGCCGCCGTCAACGCTTTTTTTGACCGTGAGAGACCGGACGGCGTTATCCACTGCGCCGCATACACGAACGTCGATCTTGCGGAGACGGAGCGCGAGAAATGCCGCAGCGTGAATGTCGGCGGCACGGCGAATATCGCCGCCGCCTGCGCCGAATACGGCTCAAAGCTGCTCTATACGAGCACGGACTACGTCTTTGACGGCAAGGGAGAAGCCCCGTTTGAGGTCGACAGCCCCAAAGCCCCGTGCAATTATTACGGCGAGACCAAGCTCGGCGGCGAGGAAGCGGTGCTCGCCCTCTGCCCGAGGCATTTCATAGTACGCATCTCATGGGTGTTCGGCAAAAAAGGCAAAAACTTTGTCAAGACAATGCTGCGCCTTGCAAAGAGCAGGGATGAGATACGGGTCGTCGACGACCAGATAGGCTCGCCGACCTACACGCCCGACCTTGCCGCGCTGCTGTGCGACATGATATCAGGCGACAAATTCGGCGTTTATCACGCCACGAATGAGGATTACTGCTCCTGGGCGGAATTCGCCGCAGCCGTCATGGAATTATCCGGCTCGGGCGCAAAAATAACGCCCATACCCTCCTCGGAATACCCCTCCCCCGCCGCAAGACCCGCAAATTCGCGTCTGTCAAAAAAGTCGCTTGACGACGCTGGCTTCGACCGCCTGCCGCCGTGGCGCGACGCATTGGCAAGATTTTTGTCAGACATTGATGTTGCCGCTTTGTAAATTCGACGGCTTTTTGCTTGTATTTGCGCGGCAAAAGTGATATAATGTTTTTTATATTAACCTTTACCTAAGTTTGGAGAGCCTTTAATGGATAACAATAACAAGCCAAATCCCGATAAGAAAGTCGGTGCAGGCGACTCCCGCAGCGCATTCGACGAAATAATGGACGGCTTTTACGACCTGAGCGCTCTTTATTCACCTCAGCAGCCGAAGCAGGAGGCACCGAAGCCCAAAGCGGAGCCGCCGAAGCCCACCGCACAGTCGCCTAAGGATAAGGAGGCGCAGCGGCGCGAAAAGGCCGAGCTGCGCCGAAAGCTCGAAATGCAGGCGATAAAAGAGGATATCGAGCGGCGGTATTCGCAGCAGCTTGAGGCGGCTCAGAGCAACACCGAGCCGACGGACGGCGGCGAAAAGCGCACGCACGAGCCGGTCACCATGTCGTTTGAGAACGAGCGTGAGACCGTGCGCGAGGAGCTGAGCAGGATCGACGAGATGATCAACAGCGAGACCGTCGCCGAGCCTGTAGTACCGCCCGAGGACGAGCCCGTGCACGCCGCTCATTCGGATGATGAAGAGCAGGAGGAGCAGCCCGATCGCAAGGGCAGATCGCACGGCAGCCTCTATGAGATGATAAGCGAGCTTGGCGATTTCGTGCTCACAAGGGTCGGCTTCGTCCTCACCCTGATATTCAAGGTCATCAAATACCCGTTTGCAAAGTTCGCTAAATTCTTTAACCGCGTGACCGAGAGCACAAAGCTGAGGATACGCAAATACATGGCGGCGACCCTCGACGAGACGGCATTTTTCCGCAGGGAAATACGCTCGGCGGGCAAATCCATCCGCAAGGCGTTCCGCCACCCGCTTTCGCTCCCCTCGGTGCTCGTCCACTACATCCGCAAGGCGATACTCAGGCACAGGGAGCTGCTCCGCACGGCGGCGAATATCGCCCTCCCCGCTGCGGCGCTTGTGATATTCGTGCTCACAATAAACTATTGGAACAGCGTAACTTTTGCGCTCGAGGTCATATATAACGGCCAGGGGATCGGCTATATCAGCGACGAATCCGTCTATATCGAGGCAACCGACCTCGTTAAGGAGCGCCTGAGCAGCGATAAAGGGCTGCTGACAGACAAGGTCAATGTTGAAGCCACGGTCGCCGCGGCCTCAAACCTCGACGCCCGCTATTCACTAGCCCTCGTCTCGCTTGAGGAGCTGAACGACGCACAGGCGATATCCGATAAGATGATAGAGAATTCCGTCGACAATCTCACCCACGCCTGCGGCGTTTATGTGGACGGCAGTTTCATCTGCGCCGTCAAAAACGAGGCGGACGCAAAGACGGTGTTCTACGACATCCTCTCCCCCTATGAGGCGGACGCAAAGGCAAACGATTACGTCGTCGGCTTCGCCGAGAGCATAGACTATGTGCAGGGTCTCTACCGTGACGACAAGAGCATAATGTGGGACGCCGCAAAGCTCGAGCAGACGATGAAGAGCGACAAGATAACCAGCACCGCCTACACGGCCTCAGAGGGCGATACGATAGACAGCATCGCCGAGAAATTCGGCACCACCGAGGAGCTGCTCAAGAATGCAAACCCCGACTATGATTTCGGCAATATTGCGGACGGCGACAGCATCACCGTCACGACAGTCTCAAAATATGTCAGGGTCAAGAAGACCGTCACCTCATCAAGCGTGAGAGATATTGAATTCGACACCGTCAAGCAGCGTGACGCCACCAAATACAGCGGCTACCGCAAGGTGCTGCAGGCGGGCGTTAACGGCAGCGAGAGAGTCACAAAGACCGATATATATATCGACGGCGTGCTCTACGACACCGATTATTCCTATGAAACCATTAACGAGCCTGTCGACGAAATAATAGCCGTCGGCACCAAGACCTCCTACGGCGGAGTTTATATCGGCTCGGCCTCCGCAAAGGGCTTCCTTTGGCCCGCCCCGAGCTGTCACTATGTCAGCTCGCCCTATGGCTGGAGAAGCAGCGGCTGGCACAACGGCATGGATCTCACAAGGGGCGGCGGCGGAGCGCTCGGCACCCCGGTCATCGCCTCAAGAAGCGGCCGCGTTGAAGTCGTGCAGCGCAGCAACTCCGGCTACGGCAACATGGTATTGATAAACCACGGCGACGGCTACAAGACCCGCTACGGCCACATGGTCAGCGGCTCGATAACGGTATCGGTCGGCGAATATGTCGAGGCAGGTCAGACCATAGGCAAGGTCGGCTCGACGGGCAACTCGACAGGCCCGCATCTCCACTTCGAGGTTATCTATAACGGCGAGACCCAGAACCCCAGGAATTATATATCCTAAGCAAAAAACTCAGCCGAGCTGCTGCAATTAAGCAACAGCCCGGCTGTTTGATTATCTTATTTTATTTCTCAAACCATGACGATATCGTGTCATAGAGGCATTCGACGCTGCGGTGCAGGGAAGTCCGCCTCAATGCGCTGTAGAAGAAATCGGGCAAGACCTTTTCGAGCCTGCCCATGAAGTCCTTCTTCACAAGCGCACTGCCTTTACTATGCGCTTCGCCGTTCATCACGGTGATATCGAGCTGTGCGGAGCAGAGCGGATTGATGCTGCCTATCTTCACATAGTTCACGGTGATTTGGGCGTATTTCGCCGACTCCTGCGGGATATCGCCCTCAAAGGGGATCTCCACGCTCTCGCCCGGGGCTATCGGCGCCGAGGTGATCGCGCTGAATTTAAGCTCCACGCCGTCGGCGACGGCCGAAAGCACCTTGATATAATTATTTGTGCTCAGATTCTCGACCACGAGCGCTTTATCGCCGCCCGTGAGATATGCGCCGCCGCTCGAGTCAAACGAGAGCCGCACGGTGCGGTAGCTGTTGTTGGAAGAGGTAAACTGCGGATAATCGGGGTCGGAATAGACATCCTTGATGTCATCCGTCAGCAGCAGCTTCGTCACGAGCGAACGGGTGTATTCCTCATAGAAATATTGCCCGTGATAGTGCCCCTCGACAAACCATGTATTCTCCGGCAGATAAGCTGTCGAGGCGTCCATCTCCATGGAGGGAGAGACGTGATAGTGCTCGGGATCATTGCAGGCGGTGCCCGCGCCGGTGTAGCCGTCGGGGAAGCGCTCGCCGAGCGGGGCGGTCAACGCGCCGCTCACGCCGCTTGCGGGCAGCACCACGTCGCCGTTGAGGTCGCCGCCGAGGGCAAGCTGGCTGCCCGTGCCGCAGATTATCGAGACCTGCGTGCCCCTCGCCCTGCACTCGGCAAAGGTTTCGGAGAGCTTCGGCATTATTTCGTTATGGACTATATCGGTTTTTGCGATAAGCTCTTTATTCTCAACGGGGTCAAGGTATTCGTTTTTGAGGCGCTCATATGTCGCCTGCGAGCAGAGCGACCAAATGCTGCCCCAATTGCCGACCACATCCGTGAGCTTTGAGCACATCCCGTTTGTGAAGCCGTCAAGCCACTCAACGCGGTTTGCGTCAAAGATGCGGGAGAGATTCGCCGAGCCTGCAAGCGCCGTCTCCATAAAGGATATCAGCGATTTATTCGCAAGCTTCGCGCTGCCGGTGAATATCCTCTCGGGGATATTTGTGCCGCCGAGGGCTGGCACGCTGAGCACCGCTCTGTCAACGTCGCATTCGTCGCCGTAGAGGGTCAGATAGGTCGAGACTATAAGGCCGCCGTAGCTAAGGGCAAAGAGCTTGACCTGCTCCGCACCCGTGTATTCCTTGACAGATTTGATGAATTCGCGCAGCTCGCCCGCAAGGGTAACGGCGTCAAGCCTTGAATCATACTGATAGCAAAACAGCCTTGAGGGATCCATCTGCCCCGCCATGTATTCGCAAAAGTTGCGCTCATAGAGATATTCCTCGGCGTTTTGCAGCATATAGCCGACATTGTTGAGCTCCGGGTCGTCGGGGTAATGCCCGACGGGGTAAACGGAGGAGCCGTCGGGGGCGCACTTGAGCTTGCCGAGTATCTGCGCCGCTCCGTCGCCGACCGTTTCGCCGAATTCCTCCACCCTGCCGGCAAGAGCGCCCGCAAGCGAGGATATGAAGTTTGAGAAATCGTCGCCGATGCGGTCAAATATCGTACCCGCGTCAGGCCCCCATATCTTTTGCTGCTCCTCGGTGCCGAAATCGGTGAAGAGCTGGGAGCACATGAAGCCCGATATCAATATAATGGGCGTATCCGGCTCGGCGGCATGGGCGGTAACGCAGCCGCCTATGAGCAGAGCCATGCATAATATGATACTTAATACTTTTTTCATTATTTTTCTCCGTGTCCGAATGTTTCCTTATACATTTTATCATAGCGTAATGCACAATTCAATGAAAAATTTATTAAAAGTAAGTTAAATTGCCGTTTCGGCTTGCAATCGGCGGCAAAAATGGTATTATTAATCATAAGCTAAAACAATTCTTTGGAGAATGACCGCGATGAACAAAATTTTTAATTCCATCCCCCTGCCCACTCGCGCGCCCGACGGCGAATATGACTGCGGCAGAGGCTCATATATGCTGCTGTGGAGCGATTCGTCGCCCGATGAATTCGAGCGGCTGTGCGGCGATATCACGGCGAGCGGCTTCAAGCTCTTTGACCGCACGGATATCGAGGGCAGCATTCACTGCACCTTTGCGGGCAAGCCCGTGCTGCACGCATGGTATTGCCCCTGTGAGCGGGCGCTGCGCCTGACCGCCGACCCCTACACCGCCCTCTATAACACCGCACCCGAGCGCTGCGAGAGGAAATACGGCAATACCCTATGGCAGTTCGAGGTCGATCATTCTCTGATAGACTGCGGTATGTGCTACATAGTCCGCTGCTGCGACGGCAGCTTCTTTGTCATTGACAGCGCCCATATGTACTCGGTCAACGACGATATCAGGATCATCGAATTTCTGCGTAAGTTGAACGGCGGAGCGAAGCCCACGGTGGCGGGCTGGTTCTTCTCCCACGGGCATGAGGATCACGTCGCCAAGTTCAGCGATATCCTTGAATTCCGCTCGGACGAGGTCGATATCGAGACGGTGTATTATAACTTCCCGTCCTACGGCCACCCCGACAACGAGGAGTGGGGCGAATGCGGCAAGCAGGTGATGCACCGCTTTGAGCGCAAGCTTGACGAGCACCCTGAGATAAAAAAGGTGCGCCTGCACACGGGTCAGCGCTTCTTTGTGCGCGACCTTGAATTCAGCGTGCTGTGCACCCATGAGGATATTTACCCGAACCCGCTCAGCAACTTCAACGACTCCTCGACAGCTATCATGATGACCGCCGGCGGCTGCAAGGTGCTCTTCCCCGGCGACTGCGCCGCCGAAAGCGACAAGGTGTTCCTGCGCCGCTATCACGACGCGCTCAAATGCAGCGTGGTGCAGGTGTCGCATCACGGTCACTCGGGCACCTCGAGCGAATTCTACCGCCGTGCGGGCGCGGAATGCGTTCTCTTCCCGATAACGGAGATAAAATTTGCCGAGGAATGGGATAAGCAGGAGCCGAACCGAGTTGCGGTCGATATTGCCAAGGAATACCACATCGCCTCAAACGGCACGGTCGAGATACCCCTGCCCTACTTCTTCGGCGGCACAAAGCGGCTGCCTGACGAGACCTTTGAGGATTTTGACGGCATATTTGCCCTTTGGTGCTACGAATACACCGACGAATACAAAGAAAAGCTCCGCCGAGAGTTCCTCGAACGGAGCAAAGGATAAGCAAAACGGCTGTGAACGCTCACGGCCGTTATTTTTATTTTGCCGTGACAGCTGCGGAGACATTGCCAGCAGCGTCGTAAGCGGTTATCGTGTATTCGTCGCCGACCGAGCCGCCGATATCGGCGTAAACAAGCTCGGGCGATGAATAGCAGGTCTCGATTCGGGTCAGGAATTTGCCGTTTTTCTCGATTCGGTAGTACGCGATGCCGAAGTTATCGCTTGCGGCGTCCCAATCGAGGCTCACCCCGCCGTCAACAGCCGACTTGCGGAATCCGCCCATAACGGGAGCCTCACCCTCAAGCACATAGCCGTTCTTAACATAGTCGAGGTATGTCTCGATATATGCGGGGCTGACAAGCTCGGGGCTGTAGTAGTGATTATATGAGAACGTGATGATATTCTCGGCGTATTTCGCCGCCGTTTTCATCTGGTGGGTGAAGCGGTCGAGGGTCGCGGGCACGGCCTCGGTATTCTCGGTCGCAGGTCTTGTCAAAATGCCGTCGATTGCCGTATCGGCAAAGGCAAGCGTGAAATTCTCGCAATTCGCCCAAAGCCTGATATCTGCGTCGGCTGTTTTGACCGCCTCTGAATACAGCTTCCAGGTCATTTCAAGGTCTTTTTCCCTTATCCAGAGCGCACCAACGGCGTCCTGCGGGGCGAAGATATCGCCGTCGCGGAGGTTTATCGTGTTGAGCATCCTGACGAGATTCGAGAGGGTCACGACAGGCCCCGCGGCAAGGTAACGGGCGTAAAACGGGCTGAGCAGCAGCGGCAGCGAGGGATTGAGCGCGTCAATGCGGGCGATTATTTCATTCAGCCCGCGGCACATGCCGCCGATATTGACCTGGCAGGTCAGGATATTATTGAATTCCGGCGTGAAATACCAGCCGTAGAAATTCTCAGAATAGCGTGAGTAATACTTGCCGTATATCTCCTCTGCCATATCCGCAGCGACGGCGCACATCTCGGCATACTGCCCCGTCATTGCGCCCTCGGTCCAAAAATCGTCAAACATCGCAAGCCCGACGAATACTTTGATATCCGTGCCCTTGCAGTTACGCAGCGCGGCCTCGATAACGTCGGGGGCTTTTGCAGCGTCCTCAAACACGGCAAGGTCGGTGTCGTAATATACCGTCCAGCCGCCGCCCGAGGATTTATACGCCTTATTTGCAACGTCCTGCAAAATCAGATATTTGACGCCGGCCTGCCGCATATTGTCTATCTCGGTCTGCCAGCGGGCATCGTCCCACGAGCTGCTCATCCACGACTGCAAAAACGTGCCGCTGAATTCGGGGCTGCATTTCTGCTGCGGCTTACCCGAGCCTATAGGCATAAGCGAGATTATGAACGCCATAACGGCGGAGATTATTTTGGGGATCAGCTTAAACATAAAAAGTCCTCATTTCAGATCTTTTTCTCGACTTCGCGGATGACCTCGGCGCTGCTTGCGGCTATCTCCTTGAGAGCGCCCGCCTCAAACGGCGGCTTCAGCCCCGCACCCTCGACCAGCTCGCCGAACGAAACGCTGCCCGTCGCTCTGAGGAAGGTGAGGTATTTATCGAGCGCGTCGGCGAAATCAGCCCTTGAGAGGCCGAGGAAGCCGAGCGCAACGCACTGGGCAAGGCAGTAGTCAATATAATAGAACGGGCTCTCGTAGATATGCATCTGATACTGCCAGCGGGTGCCATTTTCAAGATAGGGTATGCCCTCAAAGGAGAGATAGGGTCTGTATTTTTTCTCGAGCTTCAGGTATTCGGCATCCCTCTCGGCGGGGGTGAGGTCGGGATTCTCATAGACGATATGCTGTAATTCGTCGACTATCGTGCCGTAGGGAATGAACGAAAAGGCGTCCACAATATGCTTGTATCTGTATTTATCCGCCTTGTCGCCGAAGAATTTATCCATCCATTTGTGGCAGAGGAACTCCATGCTCATCGAGTGGCATTCGTGGGTCTCCATGCCGACGGGGTAATCCGGCTCGCTGCATTTGAACATGATATCCGCCGCCAGAGCATGACCGAATTCGTGGGTTATAACGTCGATATCGCCGCTCGTGCCGTTGAAATTTGCAAGGATGAACGGCTGTTTATAGGCGGGGAAGGTGGTGCAGTAGCCGCCGCCCCACTTGCCGTCGCGCGCCTCAACGTCAAACGCCTCGGCCGCCTGCATACGGCGCATGAATTCGCCTATGGACGGATCCATCTCGTCATACATCTTCTGCGCCCTGCGGAATATCTCCTTTTCGTCGATAACGGGCCTCGGCATCTCGCCGCTAACGCTCACCGCATCGTCATAATACATAATGCGGTCAAAGCCCATGCGCCGCCTGATATCCTCTTTCATCGCGGCGACGGCGGGCACGATATCCTGCTCCACGCTGCGGCGGAACTCGGCGACCATGGCGCTGTCGTAATCCACCCTGCCCATGCGGCAGTAACCAAGCTCCACGAAATTATCAAAGCCGAGCTTGCGGGCGACGGTCGTTCTTATCTTGACGAGCCTGTCGAATATGGAATCGAGCGTGTCGGAATTCTCGCCGAGAGTTTTGCCGATAGCCTCGGCGGCGCGCCTCCTCACCTCTCTGTCGTCATCCTCGAGCTTGCCTCTGAGCACGGAGAGGGGCATCTTTTCGCCGTCGAATTCAAATGCAAGCTCACCCATGAATTTGGAATACTCGGTGACAAGGGCGTTCTCAGCCTGCAGATCCTCGATAACGTCGTCGGAGAAGGTCTTTTGCGATATCTCAAACGCCTTGAAAACTCTGGGATTTATCAGCCTCTCCGCCTCGGCGCGCAGAGGCGACGAAAGCATCGCCCGCTCGTATTCATTCTGGATTTTGGCGAAGAGCGGCGCCGCGGAATCGTAATAATCCATCTCGGCGTTATAGAATTCATCCCTCGTGTTGAGCGTGAAGCGGCAGTTCGCGAGCGAGGACGCCGTCTCTATCTGCTCGCTCAGGGCGTTGAAATCATCCCTCGCCGCCTTTATCTCCTCGGCGGTGCGGGCGTTCTTTATCCTCTCGATTATCCCCTGCGCCGCCTGTTTCGCCTGCTCGACGGTGTAGCGCTCATAGGGTATTTCGCTGACTTTCATATTTATTCCTCCTGTGTGAAAAAGGCTGCGCCTGTTGACGCAGCCTTTTATAAGTTATGCAGTGGCGGCGACTTTATCCTCTTTGAAGTATTTATCGAGGAACGCCGTTACCTTGTTCCAATAAAGCTCGGTATCCTCAAATGCGCTGTTTGCATGGAACGCCTTGGGGACGGTGAGCATCTCTTTATCGGGGGCGGAGCAAGCCTCATAGAGCGGCTTCATCATGCTGTAGGGCACAAAGGTGTCGTTATCGCCGTGGACGAAGAAGGTCGGGGTCTTGGAGTGAGCCACGGCGTCTATCGGCGAGCAATCCCTGAAATCAAAGTTCTTGCGAAGCTTTGAGACGGTATTCGCCGAATTCAGGAACGGGAAGATCGGCAGGTGGAACATCGCCTTCATCTGAGAGGCGTATTCATCCCAGCAGTTGGTGTAGCCGCAGTCGGCAACGGCGGCGACAACGTTCGACGGCAAATCCTCGCCCGTGACGAGCATGGTGGTGGCGCTGCCCATTGAAACGCCGTGCATAAGTATCTTTGCCTTGGGGTCAAGGCCGACAATATAATCTATCCAGTCAAGGATGATGAAGCGGTCATAATAGCCCATGGAGCAATGGCTTCTATTATCGGGGCCGTGACCGACCATATGAGGCATAACGACATTGAAGCCCATTGTGTGATATTTCCAAGCATAGTGAGCCATGCCTCTGGGGCTTGAGGTGTAGCCGTGGATGACTATCGCCCATTTGCCGGTTTCCTCATCGGCAAGGATGACCTTTGCCTTGGTGTCCTTGCCTATCCTCGAGGGTATAACGGTATCGGCAATGCCGAGGCTGTCAAACCACTTTAGGGAATCCTGGTAGACCTTGCAGTTATCATAGAATTCCTTTTCCTCCGGCTTGTCAAAAAGCCCGGTCTTGTTGATGACGTCATTGACCTTGATATTGAGAACAGCTTCGTAGATAAGCTCGCCCATCACAAGGTAGCCAAGGCCTGCGCCCGCGGCGACGCCGACTGCTTTTTTGACTGCTTTTTTCATCACCATATCTCCTTTTCAATTTTATTCTCTTTATATTATATTACAAATAATATTTTATGCTTCGATCTTGTGGAATATCTTCTTGCCCTTCTTGATAACGACGGGCTTCTCCGCAAGAGCGGCCTTGGTGAAGCTCGTTGCGATATCCGTCACCTTAACGTCGTCCGCGGAGACGCCGCCCTGCTCCACAAGGCGCCTGCCCTCGCCTCTCGACTTGGTGATGCCCGCCTTGATGAGCACGGCAAGGATATCTATCGCGCCGTCGGTGAAGTCGTCGTCGGTGAGCTTGGTGGAGGGCATATTATCGAGGTCGCCCGCGCCGCTGAAGAGCGCCCTTGCAGCCGCCTGAGCCTTCTCGGCCTCCTCCTCGCCGTGGACGAGCTTTGTAAGCTCATATGCAAGGATCTCCTTGGCGGTGTTGAGTTGGCTGCCCTCCCATGAATCCATCTTATCTATCTCCTCAACCGGGATAAAGGTAAGCATACGGATGCACTTGAGCACGTCGCTGTCGGCGACATTGCGCCAATACTGATAGAACTCGTAGGGCGAGGTCTTGTTGGGGTCGAGCCATACGGCGTTGCCGGCGGTCTTGCCCATCTTCTTGCCCTGAGAATCGGTGAGCAGAGTGATGGTCATTGCGTGGGCGTCCTTGCCGAGCTTCTTTCTGATAAGCTCCGTGCCGCCGAGCATATTTGACCACTGATCGTCGCCGCCGAACTGCATATTGCAGTCGTAATTCTTAAACAGATAGTAGAAGTCGTAGCTCTGCATTATCATGTAGTTGAACTCAAAGAAGGAGAGACCCTTCTCCATCCTCTGCTTATAGCACTCGGCTCTGAGCATATTATTGACCGAGAAGCAGGTGCCGACCTCGCGCAGCAGATCGACATAGTTGAGGTCGAGCAGCCAATCGGCGTTGTTGACCATTTGAGCCTTGCCCTCGCCGAACTCGATGAAACGCTCCATCTGCTTCCTGAAGCAATCGGCGTTATGCTGGATATCCTCCCTTGTGAGCATCTTTCTCATATCGGTGCGGCCGCTGGGGTCACCGATCATCGTAGTGCCGCCGCCGATAAGGGCGATGGGGGTGTTGCCCGCCATCTGGAGGCGCTTCATAAGGGTAAGAGCCATGAAATGACCCGCTGTAAGGCTGTCCGCCGTGCAGTCAAAGCCGATATAGAATTTCGCCTTGCCGCTGTTGATAAGCTCTCTGATCTCCGTTTCGTTTGTGACCTGTGCAATGAGTCCTCTTGCAACAAGCTCTTCATAAATCTGCATTTTCTTTTCTCCCTTTCGGTAATTTTCATGTCTGCGTGATAACGCAGCCGCCGTTTGACAGAGCGATCACAAAATAAAAAACCTCTGTCAACAATTTGACAGAGGGCGAATTATCGCGGTACCACCTCTATTTGAAGCCGCCTCACGGCAAGCCCCCTCAGCGGGTGAAGATCACCCTCACGCTTTAACGGGCGCTCCCGGCTGCGCTTACTCCGGGTTCGGCGCAGCGGCTCGGGGATGTATTTCACTCGCCGCCCGCTGCCCCCTCTCACCGACCGGAGGCTCTCTGAAGCGTGCTGCACGGTTACTTCTTCCCGTCAGTGCCATTATTTTGATTATACATTATAAATATAGCATTTGTCAAGTGGTTTGAGCGGTTTACCTCAGCTCTTTAAGCACTTCATATGCGTTTTTGGCGTCTGTCTTAAAGTCTATAACATCCGCTTCTATGGAGCATTGCTCAACGCCCGCCCTTTTAAGCGGCTCGATAAAGCTGCGCTGGTCGAATTCATCGGCAGCGGTGGGGTATATCCTCTTCTTGCCGAGCGCGGGGTCGGGCGCGGGGTTTGAGGTGTGGGCGTGGACGAGCCATTCGCCGAGCGCGGGGTCGGGCGCGGGGTTTGAGGTGTGGGCGTGGACGAGCCATTCGCCGAGCGAGGCGAGCGACTCAAGGCTCTCGCCCTGGGTATACATATGCGCCACATCCGCCAGCACCCTCACATAGGGCGAATCAACCGCACGGGCTATCTCAACGCCGTCGGCAACGGTGTTTATGACATTGCACTCCTGCGGGCGCAGCGGCTCTATAGCTATAACTATACCGTATTTCTCGGAAAAGGGCACGACAAGATTTTTGAGAAAATCAACTATCTGCGCCCTTGCCTCGGGGACGCTCATCGGCTCATCGTCAACTATTCTTCTTGCCTGTGACGAGCCGAAAACGAGATATTTTATACCGAGATACGCTGCCCTGTCAAAGAGCCTGCCGAAATACTCTGTAATGGCGGCATCGTCACGCTCACGACCGATGACACGCATACCGATGAAGCAGTTCGCCGCCAAGATCGGCATGCAGACCGCCTTCATCGCCTCTATATGCTCAATGAGCTTGTTGGCAATCTCTTGGCAGTGCACCTCGACATAATCGTAGCCGAGCGACTTGGCATACCGCATATTTTCAACATTTGTTCCGATGCAAACTCCGAATTTCATCGCATTTCCTCCGCCGCTTTTTGAGCATTGACGAGCATTTCCTTTGCCGTCTCTATCTGTAGGGCTGTCACGCTGCCGCCCGCCGTTATCCTCGCTATCTCCGCCGCCCTCTCGTCAAACGAAAGCGGGCTGACGCGGGTGAATGTGCCGCCGTCGTGGACGGTCTTCTCAATCTTCATGTGCCTGTCCGCCTGCGCCGCTATGCGGGCAAGGTGGGTGACGCAGATGACCTGCCGCCCCCTTGAGACCTGTGAGAGCTTCAGGGCAATCTTCTCCGCCGCCGAGCCGCTCACGCCCGTGTCAATCTCGTCGAATATCAGCGTGCCGACGTCGTCTTTATCCGAGAGCACATTTTTTATCGCAAGCATTATCCTCGACAGCTCGCCGCCCGAAGCGGTCTTGGCTATCGGCCGAGGCTCCTGCCCCGGGTTCGCGCTGATGAGGAATTCAACGGAATCAGCACCCTTTGAGGTCAGCGCCGTCGGCTTGCGGTCAACGACGAATCGCACCTTGGGCATATCGAGGAATTCCAGCTCCTCGGCAACTCTTTTTTCAAACTCCGCCGCCGCTTTCATGCGGCTCTCGGTCAATCGGGCGGAGAGAATTTTGATCTTATCCGACAGCGCATACAGCTCCTGCTCAAGCTCGGCTATCAGCTCGCCGGATATCTCTATCTCCGCTCGCTCCTTTTTAATGCTCTCGAGCTTCGCAAGGATATCCTCCTCCCGCGCGCCGTATTTCATCGAGATACGGTAGAGGGCGTCAAGGCGCTCGTCTATCTGCGAGAGCCTCTCGGGGTTGTATTCAAAACCCTCGGCAAGGTCGCGCACCCCCGCGGCGCAGTCGGCAAGCTCATAGGCAAGCCCGCGCATAGTCTTGGCGGCTTCCTCCGCCTCCGGGTAGAATTTGGCCGCGCTCTCAAGCAAGGCGGCGCATTCCTCCGCGCCTACGGCGACCCCGGACTCACCGCCGAGGGCTGCATACGCCCCGCCGAGAGCCTTAATCACCTTGCTGCCGTTGAGCAGCAGCTCTTTTTCTTTATTAAGAGCCTCACGCTCGCCTATATGCACGTCGGCGGCGGTAAGCTCGTTTATCTGAAAATCGAGGAAGCTGCGGTTTGCCTCCTTCTCGTCACGGCTGTCATAGAGAGAGTCGAGCTTGCGCTTGACGGCGACAAGCTGAGTAAAAACTGCCTTATACTCCGCCCTGAGCGCCGAATTCTCGGCAAGGGAGTCAATAAACCCGCAGTGCCGCTCGGGCATGAGCAGCGCCTGGCCGTCGTGCTGACCGTGGATATTGATAAGATTCGAGCCTATCTCACGCAGCACCGAAACGGTGACGGGGCAGCCGTTGACGCGGCAGGAATTGCGCCCCGACGCGCTCAGCGAACGGCTGAGCACGAGAGTCCCGTCCGGCTGCGGCTCGATATCATTGCGCTCGAGCACAGCCTCGACCGCCTTGCCTGCATCGGCAAAGCTCGCAAATACCCGTGCGCTCTCAGCCCCCGTGCGGATAAGCTCCCTCGAGGTGCGCTCGCCGAGGACGGCGTTTATCGAATCTATTATGATTGATTTACCTGCGCCCGTCTCGCCCGTCAGGACGTTCAGCCCGCTGTCAAACTCCAGCTCGGCGCTCTCTATAACGGCAATATTCTCGATCTTCAGACCGGTGAGCATAGCTGAATACCTCTATTCTCAAGCAATGATTTCGTCGATGGCGTTCTTCATCTTCGCAGCGAATTCGGGAGTCCTGCAAAGAGCAAAGATGGTGTCGTCGCCCGCAAGAGTGCCGACAAGCCCCTCCCAATGCATGGCGTCAAGGGCGGCGCAGGCTGCGTTAGCCATGCCGGTGTAGCACTTGACGACAAGGGTGTTGCCCGCATAGTCGGCGGAGATGACGGAGTGGCCGAAAATGCTCCTGTATTTGCCGAGCAGCTCGCCCGATTCGCCGCTGTCAACGGTGTAGCGGCTGCGGCCAAGCTCGTCGACCTTCTTTACAAGGCGCAGATCCTTGATATCCCTTGATATCGTGGCCTGAGTGGTGTTGAAACCCTCCTCATGCAGTTTATCGAGAAGCTCGGTCTGGGTGGAGAGGCAATTCTGCTCGATTATGCGGATTATCGCCTCATGTCTCTGTTTTTTCACTGATTTCATCCTCTCTCAGCGCCTCTGCGCCAGTTTTTTATACACTATATCAATAAAGCTGTCGGCTTTTATCCTGATGAAATTCGCAGTCGGCTCGGCTCGCTCTATCCTTGCGACGCAGCCCCTGTCAATGATCTGAGGCTTCACGCCGTCGGCGGAGAAGCAAAGCCGCTCATTCTCTGCGGAGGAGACGGTTATGACCGTATCCGCCCCGAATATCAGCGAACGGTCAACAAGGGAATGCGGGCAGACAGGGGTGAGCAGCATACTCTCAAGCTCCGGGTCGACTATCGGGCCGCCCGCCGAGAGCGAATATGCCGTCGAGCCGGTCGGGGTGGCGACCACAATGCCGTCGCAAAGATAGCTGTTGAACACCCTGCCGTTGGACGCAACGTCAATGAGCGACATGCGCTGCTTCTCTTCGTTTGTAATGAAGCAGTCGTTGACGCAGAAATCGCTGCTCAGGCATTTATCGCCGTCCATGACGCTCGCCTTGAGCATTATGCGCCTGTCAAGCGTATAATCCCCGTCGATGAGCCTCGGCAGCAGGTCAAGCTCGTCATCCTCAAGCCCCGCCATATAGGCGAGCCTGCCCGCATTTATGCCAAGTATCGGCTTGCCGTGCATCACGGCGTATTTTGCGGCGTGGATTATCGAGCCGTCGCCGCCGACGGCAATGACCGCGTCGCACCCCGCCAGCGCCTCATCGGGCGGCAGGAAACTCGCCTTGGTCGAGTCAAACGGCGCTTTATTCTCTTCAAAAAAGCTGTAATCTGCCCCGAGCGAGTCAAGGCTCGCGCAGACGCGGTGAGTTACTCTCAGAGCCGCTTCTCTGGTGAGATTCGGTATCAGAGTTATTCTCATTTATCTCTCTCCCTCGGTCTTATTTATCAAGCTGCTCGTGAGAGGCCGCCACAAGCTCGGCGGCGCTGCCCTGCCAGAGCATTGCGGCGCTGTCGCTCTTCTCAACGAGCATAAGATATTCTATATTCCCCTCGGGTCCTTTGATGGGTGAAAAATCGACATTGCAGACGTTGAAGCCGCTCTCGACGGCGAATTCCGTTATCGAGGCTACCACGCTCTCATGCACCGCGCGGTCGCGCACGACGCCCTTTTTGCCGACATTCTCTCTGCCCGCCTCAAACTGCGGCTTGATAAGGCACACAGCCCTGCCGCCGTCCCTGAGAAGCTCTCTCATAACGGGCAATATCTTGCGAAGCGAGATGAACGAAACATCCACCGAGGCGAAATCCACCTGCTCGGGGATCTGCTCGTGGGTCACATAGCGGAAGTTGGTACGCTCCATATTGACCACGCGCTCGTCGCACCTGAGCTTCCATGCGAGCTGGCCGTAGCCGACGTCGATGGCGTAGACCTTGGCAGCTCCGTTTGAGAGCATACAATCCGTAAATCCGCCCGTGGAGGCGCCTATATCCATGCAGACGCAGCCCTCGAGCGAGAGGCCGAAATTCTGCACGGCCTTGTGCAGCTTCAGCCCGCCTCGGCTGACATAGGGATTGACCGCTCCCCTGACTTCGATTATATCCGTATCCTTGACCGCGGCGCCTCCCTTGAGTGCCTTTTGACCGTTGAGATAGACGCTGCCCGCCATGATGAGGGCCTTTGCCTTCTCCCTCGTCTCTGCAAGCCCGCGCTCAAACACTGCCACGTCAAGCCGCATTTTATCACTCATCGCTTCACCTGCTTATCAATGACTGCCGTCATGCCCTCGGCGGAGAGAGAATACTTCTCAAGCTGCCTGCCGACGCTCGCATGAGCGACAAATTCGTTATCCACGGCCGTCACCGTGTAGCTGCCCTTAAATCTCTTTTCGAGCAGCTCGCTGCCGAGCCTCTCGCCGACTCCGCCGCCTTTCATGCCCTCTTCAAAGAAAAAGACATTTTTGCAGCCATCGAGGAATTCAAAAGTCCTCTTGGGCAGCGGCTTTATCCTTGCGAGCTTCACTATCTTAACATTAACGCCCCTCTCGGCAAGGATCTCCTGCGCCCTGAGGGCGTTGAAAAACAGCCTGCCGTAGGTGACTATCGCCGTGTCCGCCGCCGAATCGCCGAAGAGATCGACCTCGTCGGGCACGGGCAGCCCCTTTGCCTCTTCCGGCTCGCTGCCCCTCGGGTAGCGTATGACTATCAGCCCGGAATCTTTATAGAACGCGCTGTAGAGCGCCGAATTTATCTCTTCATAGGTCGCGGGCGAATACACCGTGGTATTCGGCAGGCTTTGCAGCAGCGGCACGTCAAAAAGCCCCTGATGCGTTTCGCCGTCCTCGCCGACGAAGCCCGCGCGGTCAACGGCGATTATCAGCTTGCGGCGCTGAAGCGCCCCGTCATGGATGAGCTGATCCGCCGAACGCTGCAAAAATGTTGAATACACGGCAAAGACAGGCAGCATTCCGCCCGCCGAAAGCCCGCTCGCAAAGGTGACCGCATGCTCCTCGGCAATACCGACGTCAAAGAAGCGCTCGGGGTATCTTGTCGAGAATTCCTCAAGCCCCGTGCCGAGGGTCATCGCCGCCGTGATGGCGCAGATACGCTTATCCTTGGCGGCAAAGGAGCACATCGCCTTGCCGAAGAAGGAGGAATAATTCTCCCCGACCGACAGCGGCTCGCCCGTGTGGGGGTCAAAGCGTGAAATGCCGTGGAATTTCTCGGGCGAATGCTCCGCGTAGTCATAGCCCCTGCCCTTTAACGTGTTGATGTGTATCAGCACGGGGGCGGCTATCATCTTGGCGCTGTCCATAGCCTCGCAGAGCTGGTTTATGTTGTGGCCGTCGATGGGGCCGATATATTTGAAGCCCAGATCCTCAAAGAAGGAGCTGGAATACAGGATATTTTTAAGCGCGGTTTTCAGCTTAAAAAGATGATTTGACAGCGATCTGCCGACTATCGGTATCCTGTTGAGCGCCTTTTCGGTGCCCGCCTTGAAGCGATAGTATTCGGGCTTCGCTCTGACAATGGCAAGGTAGCGTGCGAGCGCACCGACATTCTCTGATATCGACATCTCGTTATCGTTGAGTATGACTATAAGCCTGTTTTTGGTCGAGCCCGCGTGATTGAGCGCCTCATAGACCATGCCGCTGCAAAACGAGCCGTCGCCTATGACCGCCACGGCAAAATTCTTGGAGCCTTTGATGGCGTTCGCCGCGGCTACGCCCGCCGCCTGAGAAACGGAGGTGCCCGCATGACCCTCATAGAAGCTGTCGTGCTCGCTTTCGTCGGGCCTGACGAAGCCGGAAAGACCGCCCTCGGTGCGCAAAGTGGAGAATCTCTCCGCCCTGCCCGTGAGCAGCTTATGGGTATACGCCTGATGGCTGACATCCCAAATTATCTTGTCGGCGGGCGAATCGAAGCTCTTGTGAAGAGCGACGGTAAGCTCCACCGTGCCGAGATTTGAGGCGAGATGCCCGCCCGTAGACGCAACGGTATCTATCAGCTTGCTCCTTATCTCGGTGCAAAGCTGCTCAAGCTCGCCGTCGCTCAATCCCTTGAGGTCGGCGGGCGAATTAATCCGTTTGAGTATTGATCCCTGGTATTCGTATTTCATGGTTCAGCTTTTCCTGCTTGAGAGCTTGTCAGCAAGCTCGGCAAGGAATTCTCCTTCATCACCGAAAATATCGAGCGCCGACTTTGCCTTATCGGTCAACTCTGCCGCAAGCTCGCCCGAGCGCTCAAGCCCGAGGAGCGAAACATAGGTCGACTTGCCGTTCTCGCTGTCGCTGCCGATAGGCTTGCCGAGCACGCTTTCGCTACTCGTGACATCGAGGATATCGTCGACTATCTGGAAAGCAAGACCCACTGCGGCGCAATACCCCTCTGCGGCAGCTGTCTGCTCACCGCTCGCGCCCGCCGCTATGCAGCCCATGACCGCGGCGGCTCTTATAAGCTCGCCTGTCTTGAGCCTGTCCGTCGCCGCCAGATCGTCGGCGGTGGCGGATCTCTCCTCATTTGCAAGATCCATGACCTGACCCGCTATCATGCCCGAGCAGCCCGCAGCCTCGGCGAGCAGGCAGCCCGCAGCGGCACGCTTCTCGGCGGATAATTCCTTTGCGCCGAGTACCGTCTCAAACGCAAGAGTCAGCAGCCCGTCGCCCGCAAGCAGGGCGTTCGCATAGCCGTAGACCTTGTGATTTGACGGCTTGCCCCGACGCATATCGTCGTTATCCATACAGGGCAGATCGTCATGAATGAGCGAATATGTGTGTATCATCTCAATGCCGAGCGCAAGCGGCAGAGCGGCACGGGGGTCGCCGCCGCAGACACGGCAGAATTCAAGAGTCAGCAGCGGCCTTATGCGCTTGCCGCCGTTCTCAAGCGAATACGACATGGCGTCCAGCATAACAGACAGCCCCTCGGACTCCCTGCCCTTGAACGCCTCGGCGGAGACATATTGAGCCGCCGCTTCGTTTATCATGGTTATATATTCCTGCATCCTCTGCTCAAATGCGCTCATGCTTCCTCCGTTCCGGCGGACAGCTCGCTTATCTTGAGCTGCGCCTTTGCAAGTGTATCGGAGCAGGCGGCGACCAGCGCCGTCCCCTCCTCATAGAGCTTCATCATCTCTTCGAGCGAGAGATTGCCGTTCTCGAGCTTGTCCGCTATCTCTTCAAGCCTTGCGACGGACTTCTCATAATTCATTTTTGCCATATAAAACTGCCTTTCATCAATCAATGACCTCGCATTTCAGCTCGCCGCCGGCAAGCCTAAGGTCTATCGTATCGCCGACCTCGACCTGAGACGGGCTTGTGAGCACTTTGCCGCCGCTGCTTGCGACCGCATAGCCCCTCGCAATGACCCGAAGCGGGCTGAGGGCGTCAAGCCTCGCGCACAAAGCGGCTATCTCGCCCCGCCGCACCTCCATGGAGTGGCGCACGGCGCTGTCTATCCTGACCCCCGCACCGCCGCACCTTGCGGCAAGGTCGTCTATATAATTCCGAGGGCTGAGGCGTTTAAGGAGCTGCGCCCTTGCCTCGAGCCTCGCTTTCTCATGACTTAAAGTGCCGCCGACCGCAGAATTCATCCGCCTTGAGAAGCTGCCGAGCAATTCGCCGAGAGCGGTTATATCCGGCACGGCTATCTCCGCCGCCGCGGAGGGGGTCGGCGCCCTTAGATCGGCCGCAAAATCGCAGATGGTGAAATCCGTCTCGTGACCGACGGCGGAGATAACAGGTATCTCGCTCGCCGCAACGGCACGCACCACGGGCTCCTCGTTAAAAGCCCAAAGCTCCTCGGCGGAGCCGCCGCCCCTGCCGACTATCAGCACATCCGCCGCTTTTTTTGCGTTAAAAAGCTCTATCGCCGCCTTTATCTGACCCGCCGCGCTCGCGCCCTGCACCTGCACGGGGCAGAGGATAAGCTCGGCGGCGGGGAAACGCCTTGAAATGACATTGATTATATCTCTTATCGCCGCGCCCGTGGGCGACGTGACCACGCCGACTCTCTCGGGGAAGCGGGGTATGGGTCTCTTGCGGCTCTCGTCAAAGAGCCCCTCGGCGGCGAGTTTATTTTTAAGCTGCTCAAAGGCGAGGCTCAGCGCCCCCGCCCCGTCGGGCTGCATATCGTCGATATAAAGCTGATACTGCCCGTCACGCTCAAAGACCGAAACTCTGCCCTTAATGATGACGTTCATCGAATTCTCGGGCATGAAGCGCAGGCGGGAATTCGCCGACTTGAACATGACCGCCCTGATACTCGAATACTCGTCCTTTATCGTCATATAGTAATGACCCGTGCGGTAATGATTGGTGAAATTCGATATCTCACCCTGCACAAAGACGGTTTGCAGGTTATAATCCTGCTCAATTATTGATTTAACATATCTGTTGAGCTGGCTGACGCTCAAAACCACTCCCGCGCTCATAAGCAGCCCTCCTTGAGAGCGGCAAGCAGCGCGATCCCCGCCGCATTGTCGCATGAGAATTCCGGCTCGGCAAAACGGGCGCCGAATTTAGCTGTCAGCCTTGCTCTGATTATCGAATTTGAAGCGACGCCGCCCGCAAAGACTATCGGCAGGCTGCCGTGCTCCGCAAGGGCGTATTCTGCCAGCTTCTCAAGGGCCTTGCCGATGAAATCGAGGCAGTAGCGAGCCACCTCTTCGTGAGGCTCGCCCTTTGAGAGCCTGTCCCTGCACTGATTCTCAAGCCCCGAGAGGCTGCAAGTGCCGCCGCTCACACTGACCTTGGGGTTAAAGGTCTTTTCACTCCCGAGAGCGAGAGCCTCAAGCCCCTTGCCGCAGGGGAACGGCAGACCCATCATCACCCCGGCTCTGTCAACGGCCTGACCCGCATTGAGGTCGCCCGTGCCGCCTATCAGCCTGACGGCAAAGCCCCTCTGCTCATCGGGCGAGACGAGCAGCATCTCGGTAGTGCCGCCTGAGACGTGGAAGGCAATGAATTCGCGGTCGATAAGCTCGAGCGCGCCCGCCGACCAGAGAGCCGCCATGATGTGACCCGCCTGATGCGAAAAAGCGTGGACGGGCTTGCCCGCCGCAGCGCCGACGCACCTTGCGGAATTCACGCCGACAAGGAAGCAGGGCATATAAGAGCCCTCGGCGTCCCTCGGCTTCTCAGAGACTCCGACGGCGGCTATATCGCCCGCGCCGTCAAAGAGCTCCTCCATGAGCTGCGGGAGCTGCACCGTGTGGTGAAACACGGCGTCGCTTTGGCGCAGCCCCTTCTCGCCCGCCTTGACGGGCAGCAGGCGCTTGCGCTGAGCCACCGTGCGCTTTTCGCTGTCAAACAGGGCGCACGAGGTGGTGTAATTGCTGGTATCTATCCCGAGAATAAGCATTATTTCTTTTCTTCCTTTGCGACCGAGCCGAGCACTCCGTTGACAAAGGCGCAATCCTCCTTGGAGGCGTATTTCTTGCTCAGCTCGACAGCTTCGTTTATCGCAACGCCGACGGGAGTCTCGGTATAGAGGATCTCATAAACGGCAAGGCGCAGCACCGCAACGGCGACCTTGGACATCCTCGCTATCTTCCAGCCGACCGAGTATTTCTCGATAACGGAGTCTATCTCCGCCTGCTTCTCGCACACGCCGTAGGCAAGCGCCTCGGTGAAGGCGTCCGGCTTCGCTATCTCGGTCTCGACCGCCATCTCATAAAGCTCGCCGAGCGATACGTCGCCGTTAAAGGATTTCTCGAATATGAGAATGAATGCCTGCTCTCTTGCTTCGCTTCTTGTCATTTTATAACATCCTCCGAAAAGTCAACGAACAACCGCCGACAGAGACATTCGCCCCGGTCGGAGGTTGTTTTTTGCTTATTTGGCGAAACACATTCGCATTTCGTGAGGACATTATACCATAACTTATTAAAATATACAAGAATTATTTATAAATATTTATCAATACTCCATTTCCGTTATCGCTATCTTATCAACGTCAAAGCCCGTCTGCTTAACGGCTATCTCCTTTATCTTGATGAGCGAAACGTCGTCGAGCGAGCCGTTCTCGACTATTATCTCGACAGTGCCGCCGTTGATGATGACGAGATTCTCGCACCCGACCTTAGCGGCTATCAGGTTCTCAATGTCGCTCTCCTTGGTCAATGCGTCGGTCAGCTCCTTCAGCGCCGATTCGGCAGCCTTGACCGATTCGGACGAAGAGGACGAATTCTTGATGATATCGCCGTATGCCTTGGCGGCTTCATCGTGGGCGGTCTGCCTGCGGAGCTTTGCGCCCGCAAAATACTCCGAGGCCTGCGCCTGAGCCGAGGCATCGTCGAGGGCCACGTCGGACGAGAGCACATATCGCGCGTCGCCGAGATTCGCCCCCTGCTCCGCCTGCTGAGTGGTCTGCTCGGGCTTCGTGCCCGCCGATTTAGCGGTCGGCTTGGTATAATACCAGTTGATAAAGACGGCCGCACCGAGAGCGATAATGAGCGTGGCGAGCAGAAGCTGTCTCTTTTTGATTATCATATGTTTTCCTCCGTATATACATTAATTTTTGTATATTTATTCAATTCATTTTTGCAACGCTCACCTGTGCGCTGCTGATGCCGAGCAGGGCGGTGACGGTACGCACTATCTGCTGCTGCACCGTCTGGGAGCCTGCCCCCTCGCACACCACGGCGACCCCTCTTATCTCCGGCTCACGCACACGCACGACTATCCCCTTCTCCTCGCCCGTACCGTCCACAATGACATATTTATCCTTGCTCTCGCGGCTGCTTTTGCCGCTCGGGTCGATATTCTCGCCGTAGTCGTTATCCCGCAAATACACATCCTCGCTGCCGCTCTCGAGGGTCACCATCACCTTGACTCTGCCCGCGCCGTCGATTGCCGAGATTATTGACACAAGGCGTTCTTCAAGCGTTGCGGCGTAGTCCTCCGAACTGCTCTGAGTTGAGGCGGCGGTCACCGACTTCGCGGCGGGCTTCGCCGTTGGCAGGCTGCTCACGGCGAGCAGGATAAGCCCGAGGGCGAGCAGGGCGGCGCACAGCAGCGCGCGCTTGCCCATGCGGGTCTTTTGAGCCAGCGTATCCGTCAGCTTTTTGAATTTATCCAATGCAGACTTCAATGTTAAATACCGTCCCTATTCCGCGGTTATGCTCACGGGGAAGCCGAGCCGCCGCTCCGCCGAGAGCGAGAATTCCTCGATTTTATCCGCCGACGCCGCGCTGACTGCAACGGAGACATTATGTATAATTATTCCGTCGCTTGCAGCGCTCAGCTCGGCGTTTATTTCTGTCACCTCGACCCCCGTCTCCTCTGCGGCGGCGGTCAGAGCTTCGCTCACCGCCTGTTCGCAAAACCGCAGAGTGCCGTCGTCTATAGCCTGCACGCAAGCGGGCGTTTCAGCCTGCTCGGCAAGATCGGCGAATGTCGGCAGCCCGTGCGAACGCAGCTCGGCGAGGGGCGAGCACACGGCGACCACGACAAATATTCCCGCAACGGCCTTGACGGTCTTTTCCATTGATCCGCCGGGTATCACGGCGGCGGCAAAGGTGCCCGCGGCGGCCGCGGCTATCAGGCAGATCGCCCACTGACGAACAGCGTCCATATTCATCCCCCGTTTTTGATCACGAGCACCGTCCCCGCCGATATCATCAGCACGGCGGCGCAAAGAATAAGCAAAGTATTCGTCATGGCGAATACATAACCGATATTTTTAAGCATCTCTGCCTGCTGCGCACAGCCGAGCATCTCCGCAACGGCGGAGGCGGCGCGCATTGCGAGCGCCCAAAGGGCAAGCTGCACGGCAGGCGGGGCGGCGATAAAGAAAAGAGCTATAGTTCCGTAAGCTCCGACTGCGTTTTTCATCAGCGCAAGGCTGCCCGCAACGCTTGAATACGCCTCGCTCAGAGCGCCGCCGACCACGGGCACAAAGGTATTCGCCGCGAGCTTCACGCCCCTTGCCGTCAGCGAATCCGCCGAGCCGGCAATAACGCATTTGATGCTCAAAAGCCCCGAAAACATGGCGGCGCAGATGCCGAGCACACTCGACACGGTCTTTCTGATAAGATCGCTGACGGCGGAGAGCCGCAGCGTGGGCAGCATCGCCCCGACCGCTCCGAGGGCGGCGGTCACGCCTATCAACGGCAGGAAAAAGTTCTCCGCAAGCGTCGTCAAGGTCTCGGCGGCGGCAAACGCCGCACCTTGAACGGATACGGCGGCAGCGGGGTTGCCCGAGGCAGTCATAACTCCCGCAAGCACGGGAATAAGAGCCTTTTCAAAGACGGCGCAGGCAGATATCGCCGACACGCCCGCCTTGACGGTGGAAACTCCGCCCGAAAATACGCTCAGCATCAGGAAGCAGCCGCAGACGCAGCCCATGACCGCCCTGCTGCGCTCGTCATTAGGAAAAAATCCGCCGCAAACGCTTATCAGCATCACCGCCGCGACCGCTTTCATAGCCCCCGCGAGCGGAGCTTTAAGGCAGCCCTCGGTTATCTCCGCCATGAGCGAAAATATCGCTTTCGGCGAGGAATCAAGCATTGTCGCAAAGTCCATATCTCCGCAGCCGACGCGCTCAAGATAGTCCTTTGTCTCATCATCGAGCAGCTCCGACAGCTCCTTTGCCCCGCTCGCCTCGAGCTGATCTTTATAGTATTCATCCGTATTCGCCGCAAACGACGGCAAGGTAAAAATCGCAAGAAATATCAGCGCCGAGAGGGCGCGGAAAACGGCCTTTTTCATGCATTTATCAATCCTATCGCTATCTCGGCGGCAGCCTTTATCATCGGCATGGCGAGGGCTATCGCCCCGACCCTGCCCGCAAGCTCCACGGCCGCCGCTGCCGAGGAGAACGAATTATCATAGCACACGTCGGCGGCGAACTGCGTTATCACGCACACGGCGAGAGCCTTTATAAGTATCTCGACATTCTCTTTCTCAAGCCCCGCAAGGCTTATCAGATTCTCGACCGTTGAGGAGACGTTCAGCAGCACCCCGATGAGCTGCACGAGTATCACGCCGACCCCCGCGAGGGCGACGAGCGGCGCAAACTCGGGGCGTAGCTGCCGCATAAGCGCATAAAGCAGCACGGCGAGCAGGCATAGAAAGACGATCTTGACTATATTCATAAGCTGTCAGAATTCTATCAGCTTTTTGACGGAATCGAGCAGGTTTGAGAACTGCGGTATCAGCATCATCAACACCGCCACTATACCCGCAAGAATGGTTATCATGGCATAGTCGTCCCTGCCCGAGCGCACGAGAATGGCGTTGAGGATCGCGACGATTATGCCGACCGCCGCTATCTTGATAACGACCGTTATATCCATTTGCCTCACCTCAGATCATCATTATTGCCGCCGAAACGCCCAGCATCACGCCGAGGGCGGGGAAGAGCTTTGAGCTGCGGCGGTTCTTCTCCTCCCGCTGCTCAAGCTCGGCGGTCAGCAGACGTTTATAATAGCCGCAGCTGTTGAGCTGGCCGTCAACGTCCGTCGCCCCGATGTCGGAGCCGAGGGCGGCAAGATATTCCGTTGCCTCCCCCAAAAGGCGGCACAGCTCACCGCGCTGCTCTATGCTCTTTCTCCACGCCGACGGGAAGGGCTCGCCCGACTCCATCCTCCTGCGGCAATCCGCAATGAAGTCGAGGTAGACAAAGCCGCCGTTTTTGTCAAGTTCACGCAGAAGCTGCTCAACGGTCAGATGTGCAAACCGAACCCCCGTCTCAACGGCGGAGATTAACAGCAGAGATTCGCGGATGACCCTCACCCGCCCCGCATAGAATGAAGCGACGCATTTGCCGCCGAGGGCGAACCCCAAAGCGACCGCGAGCGCCGCCGCCGTCTTAATCAAACAGATCACTCACCTTGATATTTTTTGATTCCCGCCCCGACAGGAGCACCGCGGTGTCGAACGCGCCCGTTTGCGCGAGCCTGCGGGCTATGGGCTTGCGCCTTAATTCCTCAACGCTGCCCGCATGGAGGCTCAAGGCGAAGCAGACCCCGCTGTTGAGCCCTATCTCTATCGCGGCGGCCTCCTTCTCTGAGGCAACCTCGTCGCAAATTATGATGTCGGGCGAAAACGAGCGCAGCGCTATCATTATCCCCTCCGCCTTTGGGTAGGCGGTCAGCAGGTCGCAGTTGCTGCCGAGGTCATTCTGCGGCACCGAGCCATAGCAGGCGCCCAATTCGCCTCTCTCGTCGCACACGAGCACCTTGACGCTCTCACCGAGCCTGCCGCCCGAGAGCTGGCGGGCAAGGTCGCGCAATACGGTGGTCTTGCCGCTTGCAGGCGGCCCCGCAACGATGATCGAGCGCAGCCCGAAAGCGAAATTCTCGCTGAGTATTTTATCCGCAGCGCCCTTTATCTCCCTCGCAATGCGGATATTGATGCAGCTTATATCCCTGACGGCGGTGACCTTGCCGCCGTCCGTGACCGCCGTGCCCGCAATGCCCGCACGACTGCCGCCCGAGACGGTTATATAGCCGCTGTTTATGGCGTCCGCATAGCTGTGGACGGAGTAGCCGCACAGCCGCCTGAAGGTCTCCTCTATTTCATTCTCATCCGCTCCGAGCACGATATCCGAGCAGAAGCGGGTCAGCCTGCCCGCCCCGGCTATGAAGAAGCTGCCCTCGCTCGTCACCGCCACCACGGGTCTGCGGCTTCGCAGGCGTATTTCTCTGATATCATTCTTTATATCATCGCCGAGAGACATGAAAATATCCCTCAGCCCCGGCGGCAGGAAGCCCGCCGCAGCCTCAAATCGCTTTATATTATCCATTGCGTTTCCCTTCCTTCGCTGATGTTTAATGTATATTGCGCCTTGTCCGCAGTTAGAACACAAGATGTAACAATTCTGTAGCACTAAGTTACAATCCTGTTACAATTATTGACGGCGGGGCGATTTTATGTATATAATTAAATCAGCAAGACGGAAAGAGGCGATATAATGTATCGTATAAAGCGAATTGCGGCGCTTGCGGCTGCGGCGGCAATGGTGCTCACCCTCGGCTCCTGCGGCAAGAGAGCCGAAACAGCCTTAACGGCCACGGCGGACGACGCTCCCGTTTTTATGCTGTCCTCGCTGCCCGATATAGGCAAATATGAGCCTGCTCAAAATTATAAAAGATATTCAGACAGCTATTGCGGGAAGCTGACCCCCGGCAACTACGGCACACTTATCCCCTTTGTCGGCAGAGACAGCGAATTCTCGCCGCCCGAGGACCCAGAGACCGTTATCAACGAGTCCCTCTACGGTCTGATGACGGTGGACGGCAAAGTGGTGGTCGACCCCGTTTACACCGCCTTTGATATATATGATATTGGCGGGGGCAAGAGCATCCTTGCGCTCACCAGCGTGCCCGGCGACAGCAGCGACCCGAATAATTTCCACAACCTGCTCACCGTCGCCGCCTCCGACGGCTCATGGGTCGTCAACCGCATCGACGCCTATGTCGCTTCATCGTCGGGCGGCAAAATAGTGCTCAACACCTATGACGACAAGAAGGGCTGCAACTGCGTTGAGGTGCTTGACCTAAATGGCAAGCAGCTCGCCACATATGACAATGCGATATGCGATTACGGCTACCTCGACGGGATCCTTTATATACTGAAAGAAAGTCCGGGTTTTGACGAATACTACGAATACGTCACCGAGCTTATCGATGACAACGGCAACACCGTACTTGAGGGCTACAACCTCTGCTCCGCGTTAAAGAACGACCTCGCCGTTGCCCGTGAGGGCGATTATTTCGGCATCGTGCGCCGCGACGGCACATGGCTGCTCGACCCCGTTTATGAGAATGTCGAGACTATCGGCGTTGATACTCAGTACTATCACGCGGGCGTCAACGGCGGCGGAGTGCTGCTCGACAGCAAGGGCAATATAATCAGCCGATATGACGGCGAAAGCTACGGTCGCAATTATATCATCGCAGGCGACAACCTCGTATTCAACCGTATGCTTGACGACGACGTCACCTACTATAATATCGACGGCAAGCCTATCACCTGCAAGGAGAGCGGCGCGGTCGCAGTGAACTGCAACGAATATCTCGGCCTGTTTTTCGGCTCGAAGGACGGCGTGGGCTATGTATTCGACATAAACGGCAAGATGCTGGCGAGCCTTGAGGGCGCAACGGGCATGGACTCCGTCTCCGGCGCGGACTACGGCAACTATTATGTGCTCTATTTGGCAAACGGCTCCGACTCCGTCGGCGTTGTATTCTCCTCAGACACTCACAAGGAGGTTTACCGTTTCACCGTGAACGAGGGCAACAGCTCGTCATTCATCGCCTCGATAACGCCCGAAGGCGTAGCGGTCCTCTGGCAGTCCGACGATCAGACCACAAGCTACCGCGTGGTGGATTTCGCCACCGACAAGGTGCTCGTTGACAGCTGCCCGTTTGCGATAATCGTCAGGGCGGGCGGCAACGCCTATGTCAACGTCTGCAACGACGACTTTATTAAAATTTATGACAGCGGCTTCGGCCTGCTGCTTAAAGTGACCAATAATTACACCGACTGACAGACACACAAAAGAATGGAGGACAATTATGAGAAAATTCATTTGCGCTCTTCTTGCAGTTATTCTTGTATTCTCTCTTGCCGCCTGCTCCGGCCCCGCTGCGATCAAAAATACCGGCAACTTTGAATTCACCGAGAGCAACTACCCCAAGATGGGCGGCTCTCTTGCCGCTCTGCCCCTCGGCGAAGCGATAACCGCCTATGCGCTCGGCATCAGCCGTGAGGAAGCCTCCAAGCTGATAGTCTTTGAGGGCTCCACGACCGACAACTATAAGGCGATAGTGGACGGCAAATTCGACATCCTGCTCGCCTATGAGCCGTCGGAGGAGGCAAAGGCTTATATCGCCGAGAAAGGTGCGGAGCTTGAGATGACCCCCATCGGTGCAGACGCCCTTGTATTCATTTGCAGCAATCTTAACAAGGTCGATTCGCTGACGGTGGATCAGATAAAGGATATCTACAGAGGTAAGTTAACCGACTGGAGCGAGGTCGGCGGCAAAAAGGGCGCAATAATCCCCTATCAGCGCAATAAGGACAGCGGCAGCCAGACCCTCTTTGACAAGCTCATCAACCTCGGCGACGAGCTGACCGACGCCCCCAAAGAGAGGATAATCGGCTCTATGATCGGCCTGCTTGAGGCGGTCGCCGAATACGACGGCTCCGAGAACGCCCTGGGCTACACGGTCTACTATTATCTGACAAATATGGAGAACGACAAGCTCTCGACCTCCAAGATCCTCGCCGTGAACGGCGTTAAGCCGACCAACGACACCATTGCGTCGGGCAAATACCCCTTTGTCAACGACTTCTATGTCGTTATCCCCAAGAATCTGCCCGAGGACGCCCCCGCCCGCGTGCTCTATAATTGGATAATCTCCGAGCAGGGCAAGGAGCTTGTGAAGAAGGAAAATTATGTAGCAAAATAAAATAACGGTTGAAAGCGGAGAAGAATTGTGGTATTCTTTTCAAGTAACCGTTCATCAATAACGTCACAAAGCCGGCGGTTACTCGTTAACCGTCGGCTTTTATGTGAGGATTCGGAGGTAAATTTATGATATATCGCCTTTTCACCGAGCGTCTCCCCGACGCCGACACCAAATGGCTATGGCTCGCCGCCCTCGTCTTTACGGCGGCTCTCTCGGCGCTGGCGCTGAGGGTATTCAAGAATAAACTCCCCCGTGACAAGGGCAGGGAATTCGCCGTGGACGGCGCCCTCTCCGCGGGCAAGGTCAGGGGCGCAGGCATCGTCTTTGTCTGCTGCTTCATCATCAGCGCACTGCTGTTTGTGCCCGTCACGCTCGAATATGTTTTCTATTACATTCTCGTTTTCTTCGGAATGCTCTCGGGCTACCTCGACGACCGCTCGGATAAACCGTGGGGCGAATACAAAAAGGGCGTTATAGATCTTATCATCTCCACTCTCACGGCTCTTTGCTTCGTCCACTATAACCCCGAGCTGCTGAATCTCAGCTTCTTCGGCTTTGGCTTCCACGTCCACCCCGTAATATATGTCATTCTCGGCGCTCTCGCCGTATGGATGCTCGTCAATGCGGTTAACTGCTCCGACGGTATCGACGGCTACAGCAGCAGCCTGACGATAGTTTCGCTGCTCTCCGCCTCGGGCGCAATCCTCATAAACGGCACTGGCAAGGCTCCTCTTATCGCGGCGCTGCTGATGATAGTCTCGCTCCTCCCCTACCTTTGGAAGAACGCTCAGCCGAGCACGATGCTCATGGGCGACGCCGGCTCAAGGGCGCTCGGTCTTTTCCTTTGCATAACGATGTTCAAGACGGGCAACGCCCTTTTGATAATCCCGATGTGCTGTATGCTTTGCCTTGACGGTCTGGTGGGCATAGTCAAGATAGTCACCATCCGCTTCCTGCACATCAATCCTCTCAAGAATATCCGCACCCCGCTGCACGACCACTTCCGCAAGAACAAGGGCTGGTCGAATTCGCAGGTCATATTCAGGCTCTGCATCCTCCAATCCCTCATCTCGGCGGCGGCTCTCATCATAATGAAATAAAGCACGACCCGGGCAAGTGCTCTGACGCACCCGCCCGGGTCGTTTTATCACATGAAATTATTCGTAGCGCTTAACTTTCAGAAGTCTCGCCGCATTTGCGACGGAAATTATCATCGTGCCGACATCGGCGAATATCGCAGCCCACATAGGAGCGAGACCCGCAACGCCGAGAGCGACGACTACCACCTTGACTACCACGGCAAAGGCAATGTTGGAGCGGAGAACGCTCATTGCGCGCTTGCTCTGATAGACCGTATCGGCAAGCCTTGACAGCTCTGAATCGGTGAGGATAACATCCGCCGCTTCGCACGCCGCCTGAGTGCCGAGGCCCATTGCAACGCCTACATCGGCGCAGGCGAGCACGGGGGCGTCGTTGATGCCGTCGCCGACATATATAACGCCCTTTGAGCCGTCCTTGATATCCTCAAGGCTGCTCAGCTTATCCTGCGGCAGAAGCCCGCTTCTGAAATCGTCGATATCGCAAACGGAGCAGACCTTCCTCGCCTGCTCAGCGGTGTCGCCCGTGAGCATCACGCTGTGCTCAACGCCGAGCTTACGCAGCTTCTTTATCGTTTCGGCTGCCTCGGGTCTGACCTCACCGTCTATCCCGACAGCGCCGACAGCCTTGCCGCCGAGCGCCACATACACGGGGGATTTCGGCATATCGGAGACATCCACGCCGTTATTCTTCATCAGCCTCACGCCGCCGCAGAGCAGCCTGCCCTCGGGCACGGTGACGGAGGTGCCGCCGCCCGCGACCTCGGAGAAATCGGAGCAATCGGAAATATCCGTCTCGCCCGCCGCCGCAACTATCGCTTTGGCGATGGGGTGAGTTGAGTAGTATTCGCATTTTGCCGCATAGGCAAGCACTTCATCCGCCGTGTGACCCTCGGCCGCGTATATCTCGCCGACCTTCAGCTCGCCCGTGGTGAGCGTGCCGGTCTTATCGAATACAGCAGTATCGACCTTGGCAAGCGCTTCGATATAGCGGCTGCCCTTGATTATCATGCCGTTCTTTGCCGCAGCGCCCATGGTCGTGAAGAACGCAAGGGGCGCCGAGATAACTATGGCGCAGGGGCAGGAGGCAACAAGGAGGATAAGGCTTCTGTGTATCCAATCATGCCAATTGCCGGTGATGAGCGAGGGAATAACGGCTATCAGCACCGCCGCGCCGACGATGGCGGGTGTATAATACTTTGCGAATTTGGCAACGGCTCTTTGCGCCTTGCCTTTTTTCTTTGAAGCCTCGTCGACCATCTCGACTATCCTCGCCGCAGAGGACTGTGACTTGCCCGCGGTGGCTTCAAAATATATGATGCTGTCGCCGTTCATCATGCCGCTGAGGATCGTGGCGCCGGGTTTGACTGCTATGGGCATACTCTCGCCCGTGAGCGCGGAGGCGTCCATGCTGCCCTCGCACTCGGTGACAGTGCCGTCAACGGGCACTACCTCGTGGGGCATAACTGCGAGCTTTGCACCCGCCGTGACCTCGTCCGCGTCTATCTTCTTGACCGTGCCGTCAGGCTGAACGAGATTGGCCGTGTCGCTGACAATGCTGAAGAGCGCCTCAATTGATTTGCGGCTTCTGTCGCCCGCGAATTCCTCCATCAGCTCGCCCGCTCTGAAGAGCACCGAGACCGTAGCGGCCTCAAAGAATTCGCCGAGGGCGCAGGCGGCCATTACCGCCACAACAAGCAGGAATTCCTCGCTTATCTCTCTCTCCTTGAGATCCTTAATCGCGTCAATGAATATCGGCAGGGCGCATATAACCGTCGCCGCCATGAGCAGGATATCCTTGACCGTATCACCGAACATCGGCAGGAACGAAACGGCAATAAGGAGCGCGCCGATCACCGTTATGACTATCTCCAACGCACCGCCCGAATGCTTGTGCTCATGCTCGCCACAGCCGCAGCAATCGCAGCCGCATGAATGCTCGTGTGAATGTTCGTGCTCATGCTCGTGGCTATGAACGCTGTGCTCTTTCTCTTTTTTCATAAGCTCACTTCCCCTGTTTAACATTATATTGCTGCTTGTGCAAAATGTGCTCAAGTCCCGACTCGAGGATCTCTCTGACATGGTCGTCATCAAGGGCGTAATAGACCGTCTTGCCGGAGCGCCTCGGCCTCACAAGCCCCGCAGCCCTCAGAATTCTAAGCTGGTGCGATACGGCGCTCTGACCCATATCAAGATGCTCTGCAAGATGAAGCACGCACATTTCCCCCGCCGTCAGGGCGGTCAGAATGCGTATCCTCGTGCTGTCGCCGAAGACCTTAAACAGCTCCGAGAGGTCATACAGCACCTCGATATTCGGCTCATCCGATTCGTTTATTGCGTCGCAGATGTGACCTTTTTTGACCTTGTCTCTCTCCATGGGGTTCATCCTCCGTTCGATATATGAACACATATTCATATGTTGGTTTTATTATAGTCCCCTTTTCCGCGTTTGTCAACCCCTTTTCGCCTCATTTTTATAAGCAAAATGACGATAAGCAATTGACTAAACCATATAAATTGTATATAATAGCTAAAAGAAGATATATAATGACCGTATTATTTCCTTTAATTTGTTTCGGCGGCTTTTTGTGGGCGAAAATGGCTGACAATTGTTAAATTAACGGTTGCTCAAGAAGAAGGCGAATGCATCTGTCAACTTGATGTATTTCAGGTAACAACTTATATTCCAAACCTATTTGTGAGCCGAAGTCGTGCATTTTAAAGGCTCCCTTGTGTAAAGGGAGCTGTCAGCCGTTAGGCTGACTGAGGGATTGACTTAGTTGCCGACACATAAGATGAGTATTCAACTTATAAACTGTTGCTATCCTCTTAGGCTCCCGCTTGAGGGAGCTGTCCGTAGGACTGAGGGAATTTTGCTAAAGCTGCATTCCGCCCGCGGCACACCTCATCCGTCTCGCGTTGCTCGACACCTTCTCCTCAAGGAGAAGGCGGATTTAACTGATGACTCGCAGTCAAATCGGCTCCCTCCTGAGGGAGAGACAGCCCTGAAAATTTGCAGCAAGATTAATTTGTCTTTCTCTTCTCTCCCTCATCAGATGGAGGCTCGAGCACCTGCAAGCTCGGCGGTTTTTGACTGTAAACGCAATTTGCTTGCTTGATTCGGCACAACGGAAATCAAATTTTATCCGCGGAGGAACAGTTTGGTGATAGGTGATATTGTAAAAGTTACGGTTGACAGGCCGCTCGGCAGCCGTCATCCGAAGCATAAGAACATTATTTATCCGATAAACTACGGCTACATTGAGGGGATCATCGCCCCTGACGGTGAAGAACAGGACGCTTATATTCTCGGTGTCGATGAACCGGTAAAGGAATTTATCGGTAAGGTGATAGCTGTCATTCACCGTAACGACGACGTGGAAGAAAAGCTCGTGGTTGCGCCTGAGCAAGCATTCTTCACCGCAGAAGAGATTGCAAAAAAGACAGCGTTTACGGAGCAATATTTTGATTCGGAGATACTCATGTGAGCCGACGGCGCTGCTTAACATTTCATAAAACACAAGGAGTTTTTATGGCAATTACTTTACGACCCATTACCGAGGACAACTTTATTGACGCATTCAACCTGAAGCTGAAAGACGGGCAGGAGTGCTTCGTTTCCCACCCAGTTCGCAGCCTTGCGCAGGCCTATGTTTACCGCGACCAGTGTCAGCCGTTCGGCATCTACAGCGGCGAAATGATGGTCGGCTATTTGATGGTCATCTACGATCGCGACGCCCCGGAATACGACATATGGCACATGATGATAGACATCTCACAGCAGGGCAACGGCTTCGGCAAGGCGGCGCTTGAGCTTGTGCTTGAGTATATCAAGGGTAAGCCCTTCGGCGATTCGGGCAGAGTTGCCCTCACCTGCAACAAAGATAACCCCGCCGCACTCAATCTTTATAAATCTTTCGGATTTGAATTGACCGGCGGCGAAGACGACGATGAAGTCGAGCTTGCGCTGACGGTGTAAATCCCACTAAATCAAAGTAAGGGAGATATTGATATGAAAAAAATCATTGCACTGCTGCTCTGTGCCTGCGTGCTGCTGCTTGCCGGCTGCGGCGGAGCGGACGACAGCGCCGAGACCACCGTTGCCGCGCCCGAGGGCTATGTCGGCGAGGGGCTGCTCACCTCATTGAAGGTGCTCGTCTATTCAAACGAATATTTCGTCAACGACGTTTTCATCAACGGCAGCCTGCCCGTCTCATACGACAAGAGCATTGAGAAGGAGTCTCACATCTATTACCGCGTTACCGCCGAGAATTTCACCGATTACGCTTCACTTGAGAGCGCCGTGCTCTCCACCTATACCGAGCAGGCGGCCGAGAAGCTGCTGAAAAGCAGCAAATACGCCCAGATAGACGGCGTATTCTGCGTCGACGCTTTCCTGCTCAATCAATCCGCCCCCGCGCCCGAGTGGGATATTGAGTCGGCGAGCGCCCGCATGATATCCGATGATGAATGCGAGCTTAAAGTCCCCGTTACCCGCACGGATTCAACCAAGTCAGAGGTGACGCTCACCGCGGTCAAAGTTGACGGCAGCTGGCGTCTTAACGATATTTACGAAGGATAAGGAGCAAGGAAATGAGCAATATAAGAACTCCATGGTTTGATAAAGTTGACAGGCGTCTCCCGCTTGCGGAGTACCCGAGACCGCAGTTTGAGCGCAAAGACTGGATTTGCCTCAACGGCGAATATGACTACGCCGTCACGGGCGACACCGCCGATGCGCCGAAGAAATACGACGGCAAGATCCTTGTGCCGTTCTCGGTCGAATCCGAGCTCTCGGGCGTCGGCAAGGCTCTGCTGCCCGAGCAGCGCCTTTGGTACCGCAGAAAGTTCACCGTCGGCAAGGAATTCAGCGGCAAAGAAGCCCTGCTTCACTTCGGCGCGGTGGATTGGCAGTGCAGCGTATGGGTCAACGGCAAGCTCGTCGGCGAGCACACCGGCGGCTACAATCCCTTCACCTTTAACATAACCGACGTCATCACCGAGGGCGAAAATGAGCTTGTGGTCAAGGTCTTTGACCCGACGGACGCAGGCCACCAGCAGCGCGGCAAGCAGATACTCGTCACCAAGGGCTTCTGGTACACCGCCACCTCCGGCATATGGCAGACCGTGTGGCTTGAGCCGGTCAACCGCTGCCGCATTGATTCGCTGCGCCTTGTGCCCGACATCGACGAGGGCGTTATCCGCATAAATATCAAACGCACCTGCAAGTGCGGCGGCAAGCTCTATGCCAAAGTGCTTGAGGGCGACAAGGTCGTATTTGACAGCGAGATCGCCGACAAGGCTGCGATCCCCGTGCCCGACGCAAGGCTCTGGAGCCCCGAGGATCCGTTCCTTTACACGCTGCTGCTCACTCTCGACTGCAACGGCGAAAAGGACGAGGTCTCAAGCTACTTCGGTATGCGTAAATTCTCGATAGTCAAGGACTCCGCAGGTATCCCGAGGCTCGGACTCAATAACAAGCCCTATTTCCAGAGAGGTCTGCTCGACCAGGGCTACTGGCCCGAGAGCCAGCTCACGCCTCCGACCGACGAGGCAATGATATTCGACATTGAGAAGATGAAGGAGCTCGGTTACAATATGCTCCGCAAGCATATCAAGGAGGAGCCGCTCAGGTGGTATTACCACTGCGACAGGCTCGGTATGCTCGTGTGGCAGGATATGATAAGCGGCGGCCAGTATATCGGCAACGTCCTTGCAGGCGTGCTTCCGAATATCAACATCCATGTCAAGGATAATATGTATAAGAGCTTCAAGCGTGACAAGCCCGAATGGAGACAGGAATTCAAAGACGAGCTTTTCGGCATGATAGACAATCTCTATAACTGCGTCTCCATCTGCTGCTGGGTGCCCTTCAACGAGGGCTGGGGTCAGTTTGACGCCAAGGAGATAGGCACCGCGATAAAGAATTACGACCCCTCCCGCTTCGTCGACCACGCCAGCGGCTGGCACGACCAGGGCGGCCCGGAATTCAAGAGCATACACAAATATATCCTGCCCATCCACGCCCCGACCGCCCGCCGCACGGCAGGCAGGCCGATAGTGCTCAGCGAATACGGCGGCTACAGCTGGAATATAGTCGAGCACGCATGGAACCCCAAGCGCTCCTTCGGCTACATTATGTTCAAGAACAGCGAGAAGCTATCCGCAGCGTACAAGCGCCTGCACGAGAGCCAGGTCATCCCGCTGATAAACAAGGGCCTTTGCGCCACGGTCTACACGCAGGTAAGCGACGTTGAGTTTGAAGTCAACGGCATTTACAGCTATGACCGCAAGATACTGAAGCTTGACGCCGACACCGTCAGGGCGGTCAACGCCAAGCTGACCTATTGAGCCTATGGGTGATAATTTGGGAGTTCGTCTGCGGCTTGTGGCTCTTATCGAGATACTCACGCTGTATACGGATGAATGTAATCTGCTGACGATAGACGAGATAATAGACAGGCTCGGCGAATACGGCTACGACGTCACACGCCGAACGGTGCTATCCGACCTCAAGGAGCTGAACCGCACCTCGTTCAAGGTCATCTGCGTCAATTCGCCCGCCAAGGGCTATTACCTTGCAAAAAGCTATTCTCAGGCCTCGCTCCATCTGCTGCTCGAGGCGGTGTATTCCTCAACGGTGCTCACCGATGACGATGTTGCGGATCTCCAGAGCCATCTGCGCTCCACCGCCTGCATCCCGACACTCGAGCTGCTTGCCGAGACAACCGAGAATCTTAACTTCAGGACCAGCAAGGTAGGCGTCCCCGTTGATATCCTGCGCACCATACGTCTGGCAATTCACACAGGCAAGCGCATAAGGCTCAGCATGCTGCATTCCGTGCCCGGCGATTCATTCGCCTACGCCTGCGACACCGAGACGATTACGGTGAATCCGTGGCGGATAGTCATCACCTCGGAGTCGGTCGCGCTCGTATTCACGCTCCCGCAGCAGCCCGACGAGCCTAAATTCGTCACTCTGCGGCGGATAAGCGGGGCTGAGCTGCTCGACGAGCCGTCAAACAACAAATTCGACGGCGATCCGCTTGTTTCGCTCAACTATTACGACGGCGGCAATGCCGTTGCAAGTATGCGCAAGCACGAATGGGTGATCCTCAGCTTCAAATCCGAATATGCGGAGCTTGTGGAGAATCACTTCGATTTCCCCGTACAATACAGGCGCTCGGAGCACGAAGGGCTGACCGAGGCCAAGGTCTTCACCCTCGTTGATGAGAAGCTGATAGGCTGGCTCTATCTGCACGCCGACAAGATAACGGCTCTCGCCCCAAGACGGCTCACCGAAATCATGTCGCGCCGAGTATAATATAAAAGAGGTATTATTATGTTTAAGAAAATAATCGCTGTGCTCCTTACCGCCGCCCTCGTTCTTTCGTTTGCCGCCTGCGGCAAAAAGGAGAAGGAACCCACCGAGCCTATTGAAGCGCCGACAAAGAAGGTCGCCGTGCTCGTTGCCCCCGAGGCGCAGTACCCCGAGGATTACAAAGCCGCCGCCGAGCTTGCCGCCGCCTATCCCGAAGCCGTGACGGTCAGGGAATACGCCGACAGCCGCATCCTCAAGGCGGGCAATCCCGAGATAATGCAGCTCTCCGAGGAGCTGGCAAAGGATTCCTCGATAGGCGCAATAATTTATGCAAGGGCAACTCAATACACCTCCCTCGCCATTACGGCGGCGAAGAAGATAAACCCCGACCTTGTCACCGCCTGCATCGAGCCGGAAGATTCCGTTGATACCCTTTCCCAGCTCTCTGATGTCGTATTCTGCGCCGACTGGAACAAAGCCGCTCAGGATATCATATCCACCGCCAAGGAAGCGGGCGCCGAGTATTTCGTCATGTTCTCATTTAACCGCCACATCACCGACAACCCGTTCCACGCAGCCGAAAGATCATATATCGAAAAGGCGTGCAAGGACAGCGGCATCAACTTTGTCTATGACAACGCCGTTGACCCCACCTTCTCGGGCGGTATTGAGAAGTCGCAGCTCTATATCAAAGAATCCGTTGCCCGTCTCATCAACAACGGCAATATAAGCGGCAGCAACGTGGTGCTCTTCTCGACCGACAGCGCCGTGCAGTCCACCCTTGTGAGCGTTGCGGACGAAAAAGGCTTCATCTATGTGTGCCCGTCGTTCCCGACCGCCTACAACGGCGTGAGCGAGGTCTGCAAGGCCGATTACCCAGAGAAGATAGCCGATGTTGCGACGTTTATCAAATCGCTCAAGGCGGCAGTCCCCACGGACGGCACAGGCAGGCTCTATGCTTATTCCTATCCCCTCGCCTCAACGCTGCTAAGCAGCGCGGTCTACACCGTATTTGACATTCTGAACGGCAAGACCACCGCGGATAACCTCGCCGAGCGAGCCGCAATGCGCGCTGCCGACGCCGCCGGCGACGAAGGCTTCACCATAGCGGCGTATCAGGATTACGGCAATGTTTTCGCCGCCTATCGCCCCGGATTTGAAAAGCTGAGATAACCGAATAAATAAGCGTCACCCCTCCGAGTGTTTTTCAACGCCCGAAGGGGTGATTTTTGTTGTACTATTTGAATTCCGTCAGATCCTCGAGCAGGAGACGGAGCCTGGATATTTCATTGCACTCGGGTTTGGCGGCGAACTCGGCAAAGAGCGCATTCATCAGCAGCTCGGCGTTCAGGTTGACGCTGCTGCCCGCCGCAAGCACGGCGCTCGTATGCACGGTGCAGCCCTCGACTCGGCAGTCAAAGCTCCTTGTCATATCGCAGAGGTTGACCGTTTTAATGCCCTTTTTGCTGCGCTTCTCGGCGTTCAGCACTCCCGAAGCCATGACGGCGGCAGCGCCCGCGGCGAAGCCCTCCGCCTCGCCCTCGGAGGCGAATTCGGTGGTTATCTCATACTCGGCGGCGGCTATCTGATTTGACTTGCACACGGGTTCGCACGCCTCAAGCATCCTGATACCCTCGGGCATAACGGCGTTCAGCCTGTCTACTATCTCGGCGAACGGCATTTCGTCATCCTCGATGCGGATGTCGAGCGGCTCGCGCCTACCCTCCTGCCCGAGAGGCAGCGGCAGCAGGAATGTTATATACGGGTGCGGATTGAAGCCCTCGGTATACCAAAGAGGGATGTTTGCCCGCCTGACCGCACGGGTCAGACAGCGGTTCATGTCAAGGTGCGAGGTGTATATCGCAAGCCCCCGCTTCTCAAACCATATTCTGACGGATTTCATTGCATACACCTCCGTTCAGCCTTGCCGCTCCGCAGCCGGCGCATTTCTCGCGGCACGAGGCGGTAGTCTCGCCCCTGTGCGCTTTTTCATTTTCTTTGATAAGGAATTTCTTGGTCACGCCGTAATCCATGTGATCCCACGGCAGCACCTCGTCGAAGCTGCGCTTCCTCGCCGTATAGAAGAACGGATCGATACCGTTCTCGGCGAAGCTGTCCATCCACTTCTCACGGTCAAGGTGCTCCTCCCAGCTGTCGAATTTGCAGCCCTTGCGCCACGCTGTCTCTATAACGTCGCAGAGGCGGCGGTCGCCCCTCGCAAACACGCCCTCAAGGAAGCTCGTCCACGGCACATGTCGCGAAACGCTGACCTTCCTCGTCTTAACGCAGGAGATAAGGAAATTCTGCTTCTCGATAAGGGTATCGGGTCTGTCCTGCGGCTCCCACTGGAACGGAGTGAAGGGCTTCGGCACAAGGGAAGCGACGCTGACGCTGACGTTAACGCCCTTGCCCTTGGGTTTATTCTCATTGTGATAGAATTCATCGACGACCGCCTGAGCGAGGTCGGCAATGCCTCTGATATCATCCTCGGTCTCGGTCGGCAAGCCTATCATAAAGTAGAGCTTGACCGCAGTCCAGCCGCCTGCAAAAGCCTGCCTTGCGGTGGAGAGCACCTCTTCCTCGGTGATATTCTTATTTATGACGTCGCGCAGCCGCTGAGTGCCCGCCTCGGGGGCGAAAGTAAGTCCGCTGCGGCGCACGGCGTTGAGCTGCTCCATAAGCTCCTTGGGGAAGTTATCCGCCCTGAGCGAGGGCAGAGAAATATTTATCTTATTCTCGACCGTCCATGGGAGCATATCGGTTATCAGCTTCTCAAGCCCTCTGTAGTCGCTCGTGCTGAGTGAGCAGAGGGATATCTCGTCGTAGCCCGTTTTTTCGCATATCGAGCGGCACTGTGCCTCAACGACCTCGGGGGATTTCTCCCTGAGCGGTCTGTTGAGAAAGCCCGCCTGGCAGAAGCGGCAGCCTCTGATGCAGCCCCTGAATATCTCGACGGTGGTTCTGTCATGCACCACTTCAAGGAACGGCACGACAAATTCAGTCGGCGCAAACATTTTATCGAGATCGGCGACATTGCGCTTCTCGACCTTCTCGGGCGCGCCGTGAGTGGGGGTTATCGACTTAACGGTGCAGTCGTCGTTATACTCGACCTCATAGAGCGAGGGCACATAGACGCCCTTGATCTGAGCGGCGGCCTCAAGGAACTCCTGCTTCGTCGCACCCTTTGCCTTATACTCCTTGAGCAGGTCGATAAGCTCGTTTGTGACCTCCTCGCCGTCGCCCGGGAGGGTTATATCAAAGAATTCAGCCATGGGTTCGGCGTTGCAGACGCACGCGCCGCCCGCAATGACTATCGGGGTCAGGTCTTTTCTGTCCCTCGACCTGACGGGCAGCCCCGCAAGGTCGAGCATATTGAGCACATTGGTGTAGCTCAGCTCATACTGCATGGTGAAGCCGATGAGGTCGAAATCCTTTATCGCTTCGCCGCTCTCAAGGGCATAGAGCGGGATGCCGTTGTCGCGCATGACCTGCTCCATATCCACATCCGGCGCGAACACACGCTCGCACCATGCGTCGTCCCTTGCGTTGACGAGGGAATAGAGTATCTTCATCCCGAGGTGGGACATGCCTATCTCATAAGTGTCGGGGAAGCAGAACGCATAGCGGATATCAATTTTTGACTTATCCTTGACTATGCTGTTCAGCTCGCCGCCCGTGTATCTGCCGGGCTTTTGCACGCCGAGCAGGAATTTTTCGATTTCTTTCGGATACATAACACTTCTCCTAATTCAAAGCTGTCCCTTGTATTGTAACATATTATTCTTTAAAAATCTACAGCTTAATGCTGTCCTTTTCTTTTTTGTTTAGGAATACGGCGGCGGCAAGATATATCGAAACGCCGAGGAGGGTAACATTGCCGTCTCTTATCAGCTTTGCCGCCCCGATACAGCAAAGGGGCACGGCGACGCAGGCGGAGACAACGAAGGATATGCGCTCGGCTCTGTCGTATTCGAGCAAGCCGCTGAGGAGTGTGAAGAGCAGATTGCCGCCGTCCATCGGCACGCAGGGCAAGAGGTTGAACGCCCCGATGCCAAGGCTTATCATGGCACAGTCATGCATCGAACCGCCTCCCCTGCCGACGGCAAGCAGCACGGCGGAGAAAACGAGGTTTGCGGCGGGTCCGCAGGCATAGAGCAAGGCTTCGTCGCCCCTGCGGGCAAGCGCGCCGCAGCGCTCGAGCTTCACACCGTAGAACGACAGCTCTATCAGGCTCGGCCGCTCGCCCATAGCGACAAGGCAGATCAGATGCCCCGCCTCGTGGACAAGGCAGCAGAGCAGGGCAGCGGAGCTGACGCCGCTCTCATCGAGTATAAGGGTCAGCGTGACTGCGGCAGCAAAGGAGACGTTTATTTTCAGCCGCGTCTTGCCTATATCAGCTTTCATCGGCACCGTCGGGGTAGAGCAGCCGCTCCGGGTCGACCCTGACCCCGCCTATCCTGACCTCAAAGTGCAGGTGCGGCCCCGTAGACCAGCCCGTCGAGCCAACAAGCCCCACCGTCTCGCCCTGCCTTATGACGCTGCCCTCGGTGACATATATCTCCGAGAGGTGGCAATAATAGGTCTCAAGCTGCTCCGAATGCCGCATGAGCACATATTTGCCCCACACATCGTTCTCCCCCGTCTCCTCTATCTCGCCGTAGAACGCCGCAGCCACCGGAGTGCCCTCCGCCACGGCAAGGTCAAGCCCCGTATGGAAGCCGTATCTGCCCGAGATTGGATTTGTCCTGTAGCCAAAACGGGAGGTTATCCGCGCGCCCTTGACCGGCATCACGGGCGAAACGCTGACATAATAAGGCGCAAAAGAGGTGCCCTTTGCCGCCTCGCCCGAGCCGATATCCCCGCCGCCCGAGCCGCTCTCCATCTCGCCGACGGCGACGGTCTCACCCGTCTCATCGCTGACAGCCTCAAACACCGTCAGCCCCGTGTCGACATTAGTGCTTGCGGCAACGGCATCGGCCGCCGCCTCCTGCCCCTCAGTCGGCGTTTCGGCTGCCTCTCCCCGCTCCTCAACGGGCTTTATGGCGAACGACGCCGCATTCTTTATCTGCTCCCACACCTGCCCGACGGTCATATTCTTGGCCATGATCCCCGAGTAATCGCCCCTCATCCTCTCATAGACGGCAGGGCTGAGCTTCGAGGTCAGCAGCACCGCCGCCGCTACCGCGGCGCACAGCGCCGTTTGCAGCAGCAGCAGGCGCACGAGGCGGTCGGTTTTGTTCTTTGGCTTTTTGCTCCTTTGCGTCTCTCTCGGCGTATCCTCATCTGCAAAACGGAATTTGCTCCTGTATTCATCACGTTCCGTCCGCTGCGGAAACGAATTTTCAAAGCCGTTATCCATTTTTTATCCTCCGAAAATCATTTTTCAGTCAATAATATGAAAAAAATATCCGCCGCATTCCGAAGAATACAGCGGATGAACGGCTTATATATTCTGTTTTACTGGACTCCGAACAGCAGATCGCCGTAGGAGGGATAGGGCCAATATTCCTCGGCGGTAATGCTCTCGGCGGCGTCGACATACTCACGGAGCAGATTCATCTGCGGAAGAACTCTGTCGCGGATAAGCTCCGATTCCCTTGCGGCGTCGCCCGCCTCGCTCAGCCCGTCAACGGCCTGTGAAAGCCCGTGGACAGCCGAGAATATCTTCCTTGAGAGGGCGGCGAGCTTCTCCGCCGTCACCTGCTCATAGCTGCCGCTCGGGTCTATGCCCGCTCTGCCCATGGTCTTGACCGTGTCGCAAAGGGTCTTGAAATACGCGCTGACGGCGGGCAGAATATCTTTATTCGTCATATCCGTCATCGTCAGAGCCTCTATGCGTACATTCTTGCAGTAGCTCTCGAGATATATCTCGTAGCGGGCCTCAATCTCCTGACGGCTGAACACCTTATGCTCGGCAAAGAGCTTGATATTCTTATCCTTGAGCAGATATGGCAGGCAGTCGGGCGTGGTGGGCAGGTTGAGCAGCCCGCGGCGCTCCGCCTCGGCTATCCACTCATTGTCGTAGCCGTTGCCGTTGAAGATTATGTGTTTATGATCCTTTATCGTTTTTCTGATAAGCGAATGGAGGGCTTCCTCAAAGTCGTCGGCGCTCTCGAGCCTGTCTGCATACGATTTGAGCGACTGAGCAACTACGGTGTTGAGCACGATATTCGCGCTCGCTATCGAATTCGCCGAGCCGAGCATACGGAACTCGAATTTGTTGCCCGTGAAGGCGAACGGAGAGGTCCTGTTGCGGTCGGTGGTATCCTTTGCGAATCTCGGCAGGATATGTACGCCGACCTTCATTACCGCCTTCTCTCTTGCGTCATAGGCGGTCTCGTTCTCGATAGCCTCAAGGATGTCGCTCAGCTCGTCGCCGAGGAACATTGAGACAATTGCGGGCGGCGCTTCGTTCGCGCCGAGGCGGTGGTCGTTGCCCGCGCTGGCAACGGATATACGCAGCAGATCCTGATAATCGTCGACCGCTTTGATTACAGCGCAGAGGAAAAGCAGAAACTGAGCGTTCTCATACGGAGTTTCGCCCGGCTCGAGCAGATTGACGCCGTCGGTGGTCGATATCGACCAGTTGTTGTGTTTGCCGCTGCCGTTGACGCCCTCAAAAGGCTTCTCGTGCAGCAGGCAGACCATGCCGTGCTTGCGGGCGACCTTTTGCATTATCTCCATGGTGAGCTGGTTATGGTCGGTGGCGATATTCGTCACGGCAAAGACGGGAGCAAGCTCATGCTGAGCGGGTGCGACCTCGTTATGCTCGGTCTTGGCGAATACGCCGAGCTTCCACAGCTCCTCGTCAAGCTCATTCATAAAGGCGGATACTCTGGGCTTTATCGAGCCGAAGTAGTGGTCGTCCAGCTCCTGACCCTTGGGAGGCTTTGCGCCGAAAAGAGTCCTGCCCGTGTAGCGCAGATCCTTGCGCCTGTCATACATAGCCTTATCTATAAGGAAATACTCCTGCTCCGCGCCGACGGTGGTCTTTACGCTCTCGTATTCCTGACCGAAGAGCTTCAGAATACGCACCGCCTGCCTGCTGATCGCCTCCATTGAGCGCAGAAGCGGGGTCTTGAGGTCGAGCGCCTCGCCGCCGTAGGAGCAGAACGCCGTGGGAATGCAGAGCACGCCCTCCTTGATGAATGCGTAGGAGGTCGGATCCCACGCGGTGTAGCCCCTCGCCTCAAAAGTGGCTCTGAGGCCGCCCGAGGGGAAGGAGGAGGCGTCCGACTCGCCCTTGACCAGCTCCTTGCCGGAGAATTCCATGATGGCGGTGCCGCCCTTGCCGGGTGAAACAAAGCTGTCGTGCTTCTCTGCGGTGATGCCCGTCATGGGCTGGAACCAATGGGTGTAATGGGTGGCTCCGTTCTCGACCGCCCACTCCTTCATCGCATCGGCGACGGCATTTGCGACGGCTATATCAAGGCGTTTGCCGTCACGAATCGTCTTTTTCATTGCCTCATATATCTCGGTCGGCAGGCGCAGGCGCATAGCCTTATCGTCAAAAACCATACAGCCGAAATAATCGGTGACGCTTCTCATAAGCAGTTCCCCTCCGGTTTGTGTTCAGAATAATAAAGCGGAGGGTGCTTCAAAGTAACCTCCGCCGTTTTTTATTAATTTAAGTATAACCCGTAAAAGGCTCAAAGTCAAGGCTTTAATAGCCTATATCTTCGCCGAGGTCGCAGGTATACAACCATTCTATCCTGTCCCCGTTTTGCACGGTATATGCGCTGCTGCCGTAATTCGGGAAAACGCCGTTGACCTTATACATCCAGCCCGAATAAGCTCCGCAGTCCTTCTCATAGAGCTGATGGATGCCTTTCACATACCAGCTTTGATATGCGGGCGTGTAGCTTGCCTCATACTGTATTCCCTCAGCCTGGCAGTATTTGCAGTTGTCGGTGCAGGTGTTGGCGGCGCAGACGCGCTTTAGAATATCAAACGCCGTCTCTCCCTCGGTGAATTTCACCCTGACCTCGTGCAGAATATAGCCGTCCGACGGCACGAATTGCGCCTTGCCGCCCTTGAGCTTATCCCTCTTATCGGTCAGCGTTGAGCAACTTATGGATATCGTGCAGTAGTTGTCGCGCCTTGCCGTTGTCGGCTCCTCCGTGCGCCTCTCAGTGCGGGCGGCGGTGGTCGGCTCGGTCTTCGGCACGGTAGTTTTGACCTTTTTGGTGGTGGTCTGTCTGCGGGTGGTCGTGTTCTTCACCGCAGTTGCCTTGACAGTAGCCGCGGCGGTTTTTATCACCGCCGTGGTCTTGGTGACGGCGGATGTGACCGCGGATTTAAGCGTGGTTTTTTCGTTTGCCGTCGAAGCGGCTACGGATGCCGCAGGCTCCTCAGTCGTTTCTTCCGCAGTTTCGGTTTCCGTGACAGCGGCGAGGGCCTCGGTCAGCGCCGTTACGGCGGTCGTTTCATCGCCCGCCGAATTCTTACATGAAACGCAGGCGAAGAGGAATAAAAATGTGAGCAGCAGAGCGATTATTCTTTTCATGCCGTACCTCCGAACATACCGTATTTTATCTTTAATCTTTCCAGCTTCTCGATGAACGGCTTGCCGACAAGCGCCAGAACTATCGCCGTGGTGGCGGCGAACGACGCGTTGAACGGCACGCCTGAAGCGTAAATCGCGAGTATCTGCTTTATCGAAAACGAGGTCGCCATCATCAGCACGGAGGAGATATCCACTATCAGCCCGTAGATGACGAAGCACAGCACCCCACCGATGAGTGAGAGGGCAGGTCTGCTCTCACGCAGGCGTTTGTTTGAGAATATGACCCCCGCAGCGAAGCCGACGGCTCCCAGCGCAAGCATCTGAAACGGTGTGAAAACGCCCTGGCCGAATATGAAATTCGACGCAAACATCGACACAGCCCCCGCAACGAAGCCCGTTTGGGCGCCGAAGCAGGCGGCGGTGATGATAATGACGGCGCAGATAGGCTTCACCGTCGGTATGGCAAAGAAGGCTGCCCTCGAGGCAACGGCTATGGCGCACATTGACGCTAAAGCCACAAGCTCCCGCGCCGAGGGCTTGCGCCGCTCAAACGAGATAAAGAACGGCACGCACGCCGCAATTATTATCACGAACGCGGAAATGTAGCAATACCGTGTGCCCTCAAAAAACTTCATCGCCGTGACCGCCGAAACGATCAACGCCAAAGTCAACAAGGCGGAGATGATATTCAGTTTGACATATTTTCTCTGCATAATTCAATCACATCCGCATCGGTAACGCAGTTTTTGAAGAACTGCCTTGAGAGCCTGTTTGCAGCCGTGGTGTAGAAATAATTGCCGCTGAAGAAGCTGCGGGTATCCGCAACTCCCGCGATACCGCCGTCAAAGAGCATGGCGCAGATATCCGAGCTTCGGGCACAGAATTCAACGTCGTGCGAGACGGTTATGACCGTCTTGCCCCTCGCCTTGAGCGAATCGAATATCTCGGCAAGGCACTGCTTGAATTCGCAGTCCATGCCCTTGGTCGGCTCGTCGAGCAAATAGATGTCAGGGTCTGCAAGCAGCAATTTTGCCATTGCTGCCCTCTGCTGCTCTCCGCCGCTCAGGTCATAGGGGTGTCTGTCCAACAATTCTGTGAGCTTAGTGAGCCTCGCCGCCTCCTCGAGCCGCTCGCCCGCAAGCTCCTTTCTCAGCGAATTCGCCGTAAAGAGCGTCTGCGGATTTTGCGGCATATAGCCGACGGTCATGCCTGACTTTTTTCTGTCCTTGCCGCCGAATTTGATTTTGCCGCCCTGAACGGGCAGGATGCCCGCAACAAGGCGCAGCAAGGTGGATTTGCCCGCCGCATTGCCGCCCAATATCGAGAGCACGCAGCCCTCGGGCACCTTGAGCGACAGCTCGTTTATGATATTCGGCTGCTCCTTTTCGTAGCGGAAGCTCACGTCTTTAAGCTCCAGCGCCGTTTTATCGGGGAGAGCCGCATTATTTTCTATTTGATTTATTTTCGGGTCTCTTATAAGTTTGCCGAGCCTTTGAGCCGCCTCGCGCACGGTCAGCGGCAGCTCCTCGGCGGGAGCAACGCTTGAGAATATCCTGACGGGTGCCGGCGCAGCGAGGCTCAGGAAGCCGTCGGTGCCGCCATTGCAAAGCTGCCTCGGCGGGGTATCGGACACCACTCTGCCGCCATCCATGACCACCACTCTGTCCGCAAGGGCAAAGACCTCCTCAAGGCGGTGCTCGGTCATCACAACGGTAACGCCGAGCTCTCTGTTTATCCTTGCAACGGTGGAGATGAAATTCTCCGCCGCCACGGGGTCGAGCTGTGAGGTCGGCTCGTCGAGCAGCAGTATTTTCGGGCATGAGGTCATAACGCCCGCAAGATTCAGCAGCTGCTTCTGACCGCCCGAAAGCTCGGTGATCTTTTTGTCGAATATGCCCTGCATACCGAAATACGCCGCCATCTCTGCGGTACGCATTCTTATCTTATCTTTTTTTGCGCCGAGGCTCTCAAGCCCGAACGCCAGCTCATGCCACACCTTGTCGGTGACTATCTGCATCTCGGGGTCCTGCATGACGAAGCCCACGGTCTGCGCGCTCTCGGCGGCGCTCATGTCGGCAACGCTCCTGCCGTCTATCAGCGCTTCGCCGCTGCGCTTGCCCTCAGGCATGAGGGCGGTCTTGAGATGCCGCAGCAAGGTGGTCTTGCCGCAGCCGCTCCTGCCGCAGAGCACTATGAATTCGCCGCCGTCTATGCCGAGGCTCACATTGTCAAGGGCTTTTTCGCCCGTGAGCGGGTATGTAAAACTCAGATTTTTGAAAAGGATCTGTTCCATCTTATCTCCTCCGCAAGGTCATAAATCATCGGCATAAAGCACAGCAGCGCATACGCCGCAGCGGCAGCCGCGCCCAAAGGATTCGGACGCTCAACATAAATAATGGGGTTGTAGCCCGCCTCAAGCCCGCCTCGGGCGAAGCCGAGCACGGCAAGCAAGCCGGCAGCCGCGATGAACGCGGTCAGCAGCCCGTCGCGGGGGGAAAAGCGGAAGCGGGAGTAGCTCGTGCGCCGACGCGCCCCGTAGCCCCTCGCCCGCATGGAATCAGCCGTATCAATGCTCCTCTCAAGCGCCCATGTGACAACGCCCGAGAGAGCCTTGGCGGCGATACGCAGCCGCGCAAAGCGTTTGTTTTTTGTTTCGCCCGCCCCGAGGGTTTTGACCGTCTCGGCAAATCTCTCGGAATACAGCGGCACAAAGCGCAGGATCATCAGCACAAGCAGTGCCGTGTGCGGGGCGACCCTGCCGAAAAGGCACATGAATTTATCCTCGGTCACCACCTCGTTCCAGCAGACGAACCACAGCAGCATCGCCGCTATCGCCGTGCCCGCCGCCGCTCCGTAGGCGAAGGCCTCGAGGGTCATCCTGTTGCCGCTCGGCAGAGTATAGAGAGTTGTGACGCCGTAGTGATTGAAAGCTCCGTTGACAAGGCTCGTGAGCACCACGGGTAAAATGAGCAGTGTGAGGCTCTTGCAGAGCGCCCCCCTGCCCCTGAGCCTGAGCGAATACGCAAAGGCAGCAAGTGCGGAGATGAGCAGGATGAGCGGATGCGAATTCAGCGCCGACGGCAGCGCCGCCGACACAAAGAACAGCACATTCACCGCAGGATGCCTGCGCGCAAATGCTCCTTTCATCCTGTCTCACCTCGCTTCTTTATTAACCGAAAATAGCTTCAAAAATTCCTTTGAAGAAGTTCGCAATGTTGGTAAATACGCTCTTGAAGAACGCTCCTATCTTCGCAAATATCGAGGGCTGCGGCTCGGGGTCGGGCTCCGGGTCCGGCTCCTTATAGCTCAAGGCAAACACCGTACCTGAGTCGTTCTTATAGAAGAGCTTGCCGTCCTCGCTGACCGCAATGCTGCTCAGCGCATATTCGGCAGCCTCGCCCGACGGGGCAAAAAGCTCCGCCCTGCTTGCCGTGCCGTCCGCCGAGACGGTGATAACGCTCACGCCGCCCGGGGGCGAATTGTAAGTCGCATAGACATAAACATTGCCCGTCTGAGCCTCATAAGCCGTCGTAAGAGCCATCTCGCTCTGCGGATAGCCGTTCATCGTCAGGGTGCTCGCCACGCTCATGGAGGCGACGTCGATTATCTGCAAATTGCCCGAGAAGCCTGTCGACTGCACGCCGATATAAGCCTTGCCGTTATAAACAGTCGGCGTGCTAGTCGAGGCTCCCGAGAGCTTGAGGAGCCTGCCTGTCGAGAATTTGCCGTCGGTGACGCTCGTCTTGCAGAAGTAGCCCGCCTTGGTGGTGAACACCAGTTCGTTTGTGCCGTCAATAACGGTGATGCCGCTGCGGCAGTCGCCGGGCACGGTCAGAGTGTCGAGCACTTCGCCGCTCTTTGCGTCAAAGCAATAAACGGACGAGGTCATATTGATTTCATCGCTGCCGTTATCCGAGCCGACGACGATGCAGCCGCCGATCGCTGCCGCCTCGGCCCAATAGAAGCCGCCCTTGCTGGTATAGCGCCACTTCAGCTCGCCGCTCACGGCGTCAAGGCAGATAAAATTGGCGTCTGTCTCTTCATCATCCCAGAAGCCGGTATAAACGCAGCCGTCGCTGTAAACTATCGGCGACAGCGGCTGACCGCCGAGCTCATCCGAGAAGCTCCAGAGGCGCTGCATTGTGGCGAAGTCATAGGCTTCGACCGTGCCGTCCTCAAGGGGGCAGAATATCTTGCCGTCGGCGCAGAGGGCGGGCACGCAGCCGTAGCCCGGGCGCTTCGTCATCTCGGTGCTCGCCATGGTCTCGCCGGTAGCCGTGTCGAGCTTCAGGAGCCTGCGCTTGCTCATTATTATAAGTGAATCGCCGCTGACCGTCGGCACGCTCGGCGCGTTTTTATAATTCGTGCCTATTCGCTGCGACCAGAGAAGCTGTGTCTCGTCGGCACTTCTCGGAGTCTCGGCAGTCACCGTTTGAGCCGAGGCAGTTACGAACGCCGACAGCGCAATTATCAGGCACAGGAGAACGCTTAATGATTTGATCGCTCTGCTTTTTAACATTTTAGCCTCCTATCACCGACTGGAGGAAGCGAAGCACGCAGCTCAGCCATGTGACTGTAAGAGTAAGGTTGATATTCTCAGCCTTATCGGGTGCGTTGCCGCAGATATCGTGGCGGACAAAATCAATATCGAGCACCATTTTGCCCTCATCGGCATTCACCTTGAGGCTGATCTTGAAATTCTTAACGATATAGAAGCTCTTGCCCTCAGGAGCCTTGGTCTCGAGCGCCGCAACAGCCGCGTTAATAGCTTCGGCATATGCGTCGACGGTATCCTGATCAAGGACGGTGAGATTTCTGTCAACATTTGCAAGCGCTTCGTTAAGGGCGGCAACGCTCTCGTCAGTGTAAACACTGAGATCGGCGGGGACTGCCGCAATTGCTGCGTCGACCTTGGAGTAATCGGCTTTCTTAACCTCAAGGGCCGCAACTGCCGCGTTGACAGCGTCGGCATATGCGTCGACCTTCGCCTGATCCTGCCTGCCGAGATCCCTGTCAACTTCTTTGAGCACTGCGTTCAGAGCGGAAACGCTCTCGTCGGTGTAGATGCTGAGATCGGCGGGGACAGCCGCAACGGCTGCGTCGACCTTGGAGTAATCGGCGGGCAGATCCTTAACGGTAACGGTGCAGATGTTACCGATAACGGGAGTCTCCTCCTCTTCCTCCTCGTCAATGTAGCTGCCGCTCGCATAGAAATAGTAAACGCCCGGCTCATTGACGGTGTAGGAAGCCATACCTCTCCAATTGAGAGTGCCTACCTTCTTGTCAACGGGCTTGCCGTCGACATACTGGATCATGTTGAGATCGAGGCAGCTCATCGGGAGGGTGTTCTGCTCGATGGTCGCCTTATCCGCAAAGCCGTACCACATGATGCTGTAGCCGGTGACGGTGAAATTGATCTTTTCACCGACGGTCACGGTCTTTTCGGAGGAGTCAAACTGTGTATAATAATCGCCCCAATAGCTGTCCTTATAAGTGAAAAGAGCAACCTTGTCACCGTTCACAATGCGCGCCGTATCGGCCACATAACCGGTGTAGGAGTGATGTTTTTCGTTGTAAATACCGTCGTTCGGCATAACGTCATTGACAGTGAAGCCGCTGCTCGTGGCCGACTTGCCGAACATCTTGGTTATCATCGAGCCTGAGTTGTTAAGATAATTCTTACAAGTCTCGGCGGTGAATTTGTCACCGTAATATGCCTTGTGAAGGGCAACGACGGCGTCGAATACGGTTATGTAGTCAACATCCTTGCCGTTATGGTCCTTTTCGGCGACGGTGTAGCCGTATTCCTCGGCAATTCCGTCTTTGACCTCAACTGTCTCTTTGGGGATAACGAATCCCCCGTCGTAAAAGCTGACCCCTACGCTGATGCTGCCATCGCCCGCAGCAAAAGCCGTAGAAATGCAGCCCAGAAGCACTGCCGCAGCGAGGATCACGGAAATGATCGCCGCCGAGCTTTTTCTTACTGACATTTCTTTTCTTCCTTTCAAAATTAAGATGCGCCCTCCGCAGATAACGGAAGGCGCACGGCACGGCGAAGCAGCCCCTCGGCGGAGCTGCACCGTGACACCCTCCGACTGCCCAAAGGTGCTCACAATTATATTAAGGCGCAAGGCAGGCATTCCGACTGTGACGGCAATGGCTGTTGCGACGGATTTTCACCGCTCTTTCCCTGCTACAGGCGCCCAATATACAAATGTCGTGAAAATTCTATCACAAGAGGCGAATTTTGTCAACGATTACAGGAACGGGCGCATATCTTTGCCGAGTCTCTCCTCCAGCTCGCCGATGCTGCGCGCCATGCCCTTGGCTTCCTCGCTCGCCGTGGGGTATTTATTGATATATTTGTGAATTGATTTGATGCCCATGTCGCAGCCGTCGGTCATCAGGCTCGCCGCCTGCGCCGCCGTGGGATTAAAGGACATCTCAGCGTTTATCTTGAGCCACGACATGCTCTTTGTCATCGGGTTCGGCTCCTTGGACTCCGAATCGGTCGCCGCGAGCATACCGTCCACCGTGTCGGCGAGCTTTCGGTGCTCCGTGCGGCTGTTTTTGAGTATCTCACCGAGCTTTGCGTCCTTCACATAAGGCGACAGCTCCTCGATGGAGGCTATCGCCGTTTTAAGCCCTGCGCTGCATTCACGCAGCAGCTTATATGAATCATCGTTTTGCATTTTGCTTACCTCCGTTTGCTTTTATTTTATTTATTCCCCGACGGAGACGTTTTTATTGACAAAACCGAGGTTTTGATTTATTATCATATTATATTATCGTGAGGGATAGCCATGATATTTGCAAATCACGCCCATGTTTTTCCAAAAGAGCTTCGTCCTGAAGGCTCGGTCGACTCGCTCATGCGCCTGATGGACGACTGCGGCATCGACAAGGCCGTGGCGTTCGCGCCGTTTGCCGACCGTTTTCACGAGGGCGGCTTCAGCGGCAGCCCCAATGACTGGCTCGCTTCGCAAATCAAAGGCAACGACCGCCTTGTGGGCTTCGGCACGGTGGATTTCACCGCCGACCTCGGCGACGAGGTAGAGCGCATAGCTTCGCTCGGCTTCAAGGGCATCAAGCTGCATCCGCCGTATCAGGATTTTGTCATCGACGGTGAGGAAGCCTTCAAGGTCTATGAAAAGGCGCAGGAGCTTGGGCTGTTTGTCTCATTCCACTCCGGTATGCATTGGAACAGGCTCAAAAAGAGCAATGTGCTGCTCTTTGACGAGGTCGCGTGGAGCTTCCCCAACCTTAAATTCAGCCTTGAGCATATAGGCGGCTATCACTTCTTTAAGGACGCTCTCGCCGTGATGTGCAACAATTCCCGCAGGGGCAATAACATCTATGCGGGCTGGACTTCAATACGCAACCGCGACGGCATGGGCGGCTGGTCGCTGACGGATGAGCAGCTCGAAACGGTCATTTTCCAGACCGGCGAGGAGCACAGCATATTCGGCCTCGACTTCCCCTACGCCAAGGCGGCGGATATCAAGTGGGATATCGAGCGAATCAAGCGCCTGAGCCTCAGCAGCGAATGCAAAGAAAACATCCTCGGCGCCACGCTGCAAAGAGTCTTGTTCGGATAAAAATTCGGAGGTATCGCGCGATACCTCCGTTTTTGTTTTGCGTCCACAGGCAAAAAATATCCACAGCAGCGCAGGCTGCCGCGGATATGATCTGTTTACTCTTTATTTATCCTGCCGACATAGCTGAAGGCCTCAAGGACGGCTATCACAGAGATGAAGGCGCAGGAGATTATCAGCGACCAACCGAGCTTGACATGGCCGTTTGCGAGGTTATCGAGCGTTGCTTCGAGGGCAACGAGCCACACGCACGCTTCGCCCGAGAGGAGCGAAAAGATATGCAGTCCCTTGACCTTGCTGCCGATAACGGCCGCGTCCATCGCCACAAAGGCGGCGCTCACAATAAACATGGGCAGCAGCAGCTTATAGAGCCAGATCATATGCCCCGTTTTGTTGAATATAAAGAATATGTAGCCGATTATCACGGTGAAGCATATGAGCGAGGTCACGAGCGGCGGGGTTACCCGCATAACGGGCAGCACGGCGCACACCCACACAACAAGCAGCGCACCGACAACATAGCCGCACCAATAATCGTATTTGTCAAATGAAAGGTCAATGGCGACGCAGAGAGTTGACGGGAACACGAGCAGAGCCGTGAATATCGCCGCATAGCTCTTGGCGCCCTTGCTCGGTGCCTTTACAAGGCTCTTCTTTTTTTCGCTCGGCTGAGCGGAGCCTGCGCCGCAGGACGGGCAAACAGAAGCGCCCTCGGGCAATTTCTTGCCGCAATTCGGACAAAACATTGATAAGCCTCCTTAGAGTAGCATACACGCATCAAAGAATGTAATAATTATACAGTACAAAAAATAAAAAAGCAATATAAAAATAGATGATTGACAAACTTTTAATATTAATGTAACATATCCTTATAAAAATCACGGAAGGATGATAACAATGGCAATTTTTAAGCCTTTCAAAGCGATACGCCCTGTGCCGGAGTACGCCTCGGAGGTCGCAGCCCTGCCCTATGACGTTATGAGCAGCGCCGAAGCTGCCGAAATGGTCAAGGGCAAGCCGCATTCGTTCCTGCACGTCGACAAGGCGGAGATCGACCTGCCAGCGGGCACCGACCTCTACTCCGAGCAGGTCTACCTCAAGGCGAGAGAGAATCTCGACAAGCTCGTGAGCGACGGCGTATGCAAGCAGGATGAGCACCCCTGCTTTTACATCTACCGCCAGATAATGAACGGCAGGAGCCAGACCGGCCTTGTCGGCTGCGTATCCATCGACGACTACATCAACAACATCATCAAGAAGCACGAGCTGACCCGCGCCGATAAGGAAGCGGACAGGATAAATCACGTCGACTACTGCGACGCCAACACCGGCCCGATATTCCTGACCTATCGCCCGCAGAGCGATATTGCCACCATAGTTGCGGATTGGAAAGATAATCACGCCCCCGTCTATGATTTCGTGACCGAGGACGGCATCACCAACACCGTTTGGGTCATCGACTGCCCCGAGACAAACTCCCGCATCGCTTCTCTCTTCGGCGGAGTCGACTATCTCTACATCGCCGACGGCCATCACCGAGCGGCTTCGGCGGTCAAGGTCGGCCTCAAGCGCCGCGAGCAGTTCCCCGACTACGACGGCAGCGAGGAATTCAATTTCTTCCTTGCGGTCCTCTTCTCCTGCGACGAGCTTGAGATAATGGACTACAACCGCGTGATGAAGGATCTGAACGGCAACACTCCCGACGAATTCATCGCAAAGCTCGGCGAGGCATTCACCGTTGAGAAGGTCGGCAAGCAGGCATACAAGCCCGAGGCGGCGCACACTTTCGGAATGCTGCTCAGCGGCGAATGGTATAAGCTGACCGCAAAGGCGGGCACTTTTGACGAAAAAGACCCCGTTGCGGCGCTGGATGTCTCCATCCTCCAGAATAATCTCATCTCCCCCATTCTCGGCATTGACGACCCGAGGACGGATAAGCGTATCGACTTTGTCGGCGGCATCCGCGGCCTCGGCGAGCTGGAGCGCAGGGCGAGCACCGATATGTGCCTTGCTTTCTCAATGTACCCCACGACGCTGCGTGAGCTGATGGATATTGCGGATGCGGGCAAGCTGATGCCCCCGAAATCCACCTGGTTTGAGCCGAAGCTCCTGAGCGGACTTTTCATCCACAAGCTGAAATAAAATTAAGCCTTTCGGGAATAATGTTTCCGAAAGGCTATTTTTTTCGGGGGATGAAGATTTGAACAAGGTTGCTTTTTTTGACACCAAGCCGTATGACAAGATCTATTTTGACGCTCTCAAGGAGCAATACGGGATAGAGATAGAGTATTTTGAATCCCGACTGAGCCGCCGCACCGCCGTCATGGCAAAAGGCTCCCGCGCCGTCGTGGCGTTCGTCAACGATATTATCGACCGCGCGGCGATAGAAACGCTCAGGGACAGCGGCATCGAGCTGATAGCTCTGCGCTGCGCCGGCTACAACAACGTCGACCTCAAGGCGGCGGACGGAGTTATGCCCGTGGTGCGTGTGCCCGCATACTCGCCGCACGCCATAGCCGAGCACGCCATGGCGCTGCTGCTGACTCTTGTCCGCAAAACTCACAAGGCTTATATCAGGACGAGGGACTTCAATTTCAGCCTGAACGGCTTCGTCGGCTTCGACCTCCACGGCAAGACGGTCGGGGTCATCGGCACGGGCAAAATAGGAATGACATTTGTTGACATTTGCCGCGGCATGGGCATGAACGTCATAGCCTACGACCCCTACCCCACTCAAGGCTTCCTCGAATATGTGCCGCTCGACGAGCTGTTTCGCCGCAGCGACGTTATCTCGCTGCACTGCCCTTTGACGGCGGACACCTATCATGTGATAAACTCCCGCTCGCTCGCCGTGATGAAAGACAGGGTGTTTATCCTCAACACCTCGAGGGGCGCGCTCATCGACAGCGAGGCGCTTATCGAGGCGATAAAGAGCGGCAAGGTCGGCGGCGCGGGGCTGGACGTCTATGAAGAAGAAAGCGAATTTTTCTATGAGGATCTCTCGGAATTCGTGCTTCAGGACGACGTGCTCGCCCGCCTGATAGCCATGCCGAATGTGCTCGTCACCTCGCATCAGGCGTTTCTGACAAAGGAGGCGTTGCGGCGTATAGCGGAGATAACCCTCGGCAACCTAAAGAGCTATTTTGACGGCGAAGAGCTTGAGAACGCGATAATCACAAAGCGAAAAGTATTCACAACGGACTGAAAAAGCGGTGTGCCCGCATTGAGCACACCGCCGATTTTTTTATTTTTCTCCGCCGACTGCCTTGAGCACCTCGGCCTTGAATTCGCCGTGAATTCTATATTTCTTGAGGAACACAATGAGTGAGACGATTATCATAACGGGCGGCACGATGAACATAAGGAACGAAATCGCGTTATTCGCCTCTGCGGTCTGCACCGCCGCCGAGCCGTCGTAGCCCGTCATGCTGAACGCCGCATACATGATTATTGACTGCATGGTGTAAGCCATCTTCTGCAGGAAGCCCTTCATCGAGAAGGTCAGCGCCTGGTTGCGCTTGCCGAGCTTGTATTCGCCGTAATCGACCACGTCGGCAAGCATGACGGTCTGATTAACAAACATACTGCCCGTGCCTACACTCGTCAGGAAGTAGAAAGCGCCAAGCGCATAGACGTTGCCGCCGAAGACATAGCCGACTATCGCCATGCCCGTGTAGCCCGCCGCCGCCATAAGGAGCGAGAGACGGTAGGTCGAGCGGTTTGACATGAATTTGGAGCAGACGGGAATGACAAGCAGCGAGAGCACCGAGCCGACCGTGCCGAACATATTAAATGTGGATTGCAGCTTGAGATTGCCCGCAACGCAGGTGAAATAATAGCTGCTGATGCCCGAGGTCATATAGAAGCCGGCATTCGATATCATCGCAAAGAGCATGAATACAAGGAGCTGGTCATTCTGCTTGATAACGCCTATCGCCTGCTTGAACGAGAATTTATCGTTATTGACGACCACCTTGCGTTCCTTGGTCGAGATAACGCAAACAAGCGCAAAAAACACAAGCGCCGCAGCGGTCACCATCGACCATTTGCCGAAGCCTGCGGTAAGGCAGGCGGAATCCATCGAGTCGAGCTTGCTGCCCATCGCCCCGCCGAAGAACGCAACGGCATAGGCGGTGAATATCACGATTATGCCTTGGCCGAGGCCGGAGAAAGTCCTTGCAATGGTGGAGACAAGGTTTCTGTCCTTCTCCTCAGTCGCAAACGACGGTATCATCGACCAGAACGGGATATCCGCAAGCGTATTCGTCATGCCCCAAAACACATAAAGCACGGCGACATAGATATAAAGTCCGATTGAGCCCGCAGCGAAGCCGGGGTTATTAAAGAGCAGGCAGAGCACCACGGCGTTGAGCAGGGCGCCCGTCAGTATCCACGGGCGGTATTTGCCCATTTTGGTGTGGGTCTTGTCGACTATCATGCCCATCATCGGGTCGTTGATGCCGTCCCAAAGGCGGGCGAGCGGCGCCAATATGAGCAGAAACAGCGGCTTGATGCCGAGGCCGTTAGTCAGATAGAGCGAGAGATAGGAGTAAAACATTCCGTAGCTCAGGTCAAGGCCGACGGCGCCGACGCCGTAGCCGAGCTTCTCACGCAGCGGTACTTTGTTCATGATATCACCCTTAAAAATTTACTTATGCAGATTTATTTTATCATACGGGCGTGAATATATCAACACAAACGCTGAAAAATATATCCGAGAGGTGACAAAAATGGCGGATTTCTTTTGCGCCGACCCCGCGATCAGAGCGGAGTTTGATAAACTGCCCCCGGCAGTCAAGGAGAGCATCATAGAATCCGGCGTGCAGATTTGCACTGCCGAGGAGCTAAAGCAGCTCGCAAAGCGGATAGAGGAGAATATGTGAGCGGCGGCGCACCGTGAAGGCAATGACTTTACGGTGTGTTTTTCATATTTAAAACAAATTTTTATTCCGCGCCTGCCATAAAAAATCAAAAAAATCACTTGACATAATCCGTTCATTATGATAACATATTGTAGCAGTTTACGGAGAGATACCGAAGTGGTCATAACGGAACGGTCTTGAAAACCGTCGTACCTTACGGGTACCGTGGGTTCGAATCCCACTCTCTCCGCCATATAGACTTCAACAAAATATTCTTTATATATGTTACCATGGAGAAGTACTCAAGTTGGTGACGAGGCGCCCCTGCTAAGGGCGTAGGTCGGGTAACCGGCGCGGGAGTTCGAGTCTCCCCTTCTCCGCCATGAAAAACCACTTGCATCTTGCAAGTGGTTTTTCAAATTAAGCGCACCTTACGGTGCATGAAAGATGAAGCAGGGCTTCGCCCTATGAAGCGCGGCTTCGCCGCACAGATATGTACGGGTGCTTCGCTTCACGCGAGCGCAGGGAGAGATAACAATGAGTTATATAAGTGAAATGAGAAAATATATCGGCCATGCGCCGATGGCGGCAGTCGGCGCGACCGTTGTTGTGTTGAAGGACAATAAAATATTGCTGAATCTGCGCTCCGATACAAAAACATGGGGCATCCCCGGCGGAGCGGCAGAGTTGGGTGAAACACTCGAAGAAACGGCGGCAAGAGAGTTGAAAGAAGAAACCGACCTGACTGCGGAGAGATTTACATTGCTGCATTTGTTTTCGGGGAATGATTTTTATTTCAAATATCCAAACGGAGACGAGCTTTATTCCGTCATAGCCCTTTACCTTGCGGATGATGTGAGCGGCGAAATGAGGATCACCGACGGGGAAAGCAACGCTCTGAAATTCTTCGGCAAGGATGAAATACCGACGCTCGAAAGCAGAGCGGCAAAAATAATCGAGTGGCTGATCCGTGAAAAAAACATATTGGAGCAGTAAAATAGAAGCAGAGTCGACAAACACCCATAGCCTTGAGCTTGTGGAGAAATGCTGCGGCCGTTTCCTGTTCTTTGAAAACGGTGAAATCACCTGCTCCGGCGGCCTGACTGCGGAGACGATCGCTCGGCTCAGAGCATATTCTGAAGGCTTCAATTGAGATATGTAAATCTAAATACAAAAAATGCCGGAAGGTCTCACAATGCTTCGTGTGAGCTTCCGGTATCTTTTTATATCGAACACCGCAACTCGTATTCACATAATTTTATATCAATCTATTGACAAATCAACTCTAATATGGTAGAGTATATATGAGCTCTAACGAATTAGAGAGGAGAGTTAATTATGGATACACCAAAGGTATTTGAAAGCGAGTATCGTTTTTGCTTGATTTTGTGGGAGAACGAGCCTGTCAAGAGCAGTAAACTTGTTGAACTCTGCAAGGAACATCTTGGTTGGAAACCTACCACTACCTATACAGTAATCAAGCGTTTATCCGAGCGTGGTGTTCTGAAAAACGAAAATACCGTTGTTACTTCGCTTATCAGTAAAGATGAGGTGCAAGCCGCCGAATTGAATGAGATGGTAGAAAAAACTTTTGAAGGCTCTCTCCCTGCCTTTATTGCGGCATTTACAAAGCACCAAAAGATTTCCGACAAAGAAATAGATGCTGTTCAGCAGATGATAGACCGCTTCAGGAAAGGAGAAAATATAGATGGCTGATATATTCCTAAAAATTGTCAATATGAGTATATCTGCAAGTTGGATTGCACTTGCCGTATTGATTTTAAGATTATTACTCAAAAAAGCACCAAAGTGGATAACCGTTTTGCTCTGGGGGATCGTTGCAGTTCGCCTTGTTTGCCCATTTAATTTTGAAAGCGTAATGAGTTTAATTCCAAGCACCGAAACGATTAGCACTGATATTATGATTGACAAAACACCGACCATTGACAGCGGCATTCCTGTTATTAACAATACCATAAATCCGATTATCAGCAGCTCTTTTGCACCCGATCCGGTAGCAAGTGCAAATCCGCTACAAATATTGATACCAATATTATCCATCGTTTGGATAGTGGGAATTGTGATTTTGCTTGTATATACTGCTATCAGCTACCTACGTGTCAAGAGAAAAATCGATACAGCAGTTTTATTGCGAAATAATATTTACCAAAGCGAAAGCGTTGTTTCTCCTTTTGTACTTGGAATTATTAAGCCGAAGATTTATCTGCCATTCAATATGAATGAGCAGGATATGGAACACGTTATTGCTCACGAAGAAGCACATATTCGCCGCAAAGACCACCTATGGAAACCGCTTGGTTTTCTTATTCTAACAATACATTGGTTTAATCCCTTAATGTGGCTTGGGTATGTCCTGCTTTGCCGAGATATTGAACTTGCCTGTGATGAAAAAGTCATTAAAGAATTGAATACCGAACAGAAAGCTGATTATTCTCAGGCACTTTTAACTTGTAGCGTAAATCGCCGTATGATAGCGGCTTGTCCCCTTGCTTTTGGAGAGGTAGGTGTGAAAAATAGAGTGAAATCAGTATTGAATTACAAAAAACCTGCGTTTTGGATTATTGTTATTGCCGTTGTTACAAGCGTTATAGTTGCAGTATGTTTTTTGACTAATCCAAGAACAACGCTTAATGAAGAATTATCGCTATTTCTTGATGGGCAAATTGCCGAACATCATTACAGCGAAGGAAATACTGACGATAACTTTATTGCAATACACTATAAAGTGCTTGATGTCGATAAATCTATAAATAAAACAACCGTGTATATGTGGGTGCTGTATCACGAATATAGCGAGGAAAACGGAGAGATAAAATTAGAAAGCGGTGCTCATATACCAACCGTCATTACTGCCAAACGCACCGGTTCACACGGGCATTATGAACTCGTGGAATATTGGGAACCTCGTGACGACTCTTACTATGCGGAGGATATTAAAGAGAAATTTCCTTGGCATTTACACGGCAAGGCACTTGACTCTCAAAGATATATAGATGAGCAAGTTGCGTTTTGTGAAAACGCCGCAAAAGAATATTTTTCATCAGTTTCAAATGTAGGCGAAGCAAATGCACCACAAAATATAACAACTACGAAAACCATTGACAAAATTGTTGACCATTCTGTAGATGACGGTGTTTCCTACGACACGGCGTTAGAACTCTTTTATACTGATGCTGAATATGAGTATTATTTTCCTAATGTTATAAGTCAGTATATAATAGTTGAATTTACCGATGGCACTAAAAACAATGTCAAAGATGCTTTAAGTAATGGCGATATAACCATTTCTGATTTAGATGCATTTGAAATAAAGTATTCAAGACAAACAAAATCAGATGATGTCAATGTTAATCCCTATTTCAATGGCGAAGTAATTGAAGTTAAAGAAAAAAGTATTACTGTAAAGCCTGATGCTGATTCAAACGAAAGCAAATCAGCGGATAGAATAACAGTTTCATTAGATGTTATTTCCGAAATACCTGTTCCGAATTTCAATGTTGGTGATAGGGTTCGAGTAATATATAATGGAGAAATTGCAGAAACATATCCAGCAAGTATCAACAAGGTGTTTGTTATATACTTGTTGGGAGAAAATAATATGGTGTTATCACCAACCCCCGGAAATTGAAAAATTATATTTTTACCCAACAAATGATTGCACCCTGCAAGACCAAAAAATCTTGCAGGGTGTTTTACCGTCAAATTGTATGTAATTCCGCAGAGCAGGGTTTCTGCACTGCGGTGTTGTTTTCGTAGTCAAAGTTACCTTTCTCTGTCAAAGGATTTTCTGTTTCGCAAGCGTCCAGCTCCGGCTTTCGGTCCGGAGCTGCACCATATGGGCAAAGATGCCGCCCGCTTGCAGCAGCTCTGCGGGCGAGCCCTGCTCGGCTACCGCGCCGTCCCTGAGCACCACGATCTTGTCTGCGCCGGAGACGGTGCGCATCCGGTGGGCGATGATGAGGACGGTTTTGTTTTTGATTAGGCGGGACAGCGCCTCCTGAATGGCTGTCTCGTTCTCAACTCTCCGCCTTCGAGGCCGCTATTTTATCGTCTCGCTGTTATTTATGACCGAGGCGGAATAAAGGAACAGCACGTCGGAGACCCCGGAAAAATCAACGAGCCTCGAAAGGGCCGAGGGCGAGATATAGCGGATATCGACGAGCGTTATCTCGGAATACCCTGCTGCAAGAAGCGGGGCTATACTGCTGCCGAACGAATCACGAAAAATGACGAGTCTGCGTTCACGCACGACGTTTGGGTTTGTGATTGTGATGATCGAACGCGCACCGCCGAGAAACATCTCGTATGGATCGCGTCCGCCTGCCGCCTTGAGGTCGTAAACCGGTATCTCGGACGCTGTCTCGGCATTATATACCTTCAGGCTGCGTATCACGGAGTTGTCAAGATACCTAAACGGCTCCGATGCGTGCGGAAGCGCCGATTGACCGTAGTAGACGCCGTAAAAAGGGACGCCGGTGTCGTGCACCTCGCATTCCCCTATCGGCTCCGCACCCATTTTTTTTGCAATTTCGGCGGCAGCCGTTAAAATTTTCTCCTGCCGCCAATGCGAATCGGTGTAATAGAAATCATCCGGTGAAAGAAGCTTTGAAATGTCAATATATTCCGCCTGCGGAAATCCGCTTTGCAGACGCTTGACGAGCGCGTTGTAATCCTTGTCGGGATAGCCGTTCTGCGATGCGATAAAAGTGTTTTTGTCCGGGATCACACACAGATATGTTTTTGCTCCGGAATTCTTGAGATAGGTGTCAAACACATGCCGAAAGCGACTTGCGGCACGGTCAACGGACGGGTAGTTTGTCGGGAAATCAAGCTTTGAGAGATGCTCCCCGACGGAATACAGCCCGTTGTTGTCTTTTTGCATAAAAACCTTCGCAGCGGCGACTGCCTTCAAGGTACGGAAGCTGTCGCGCAGCGGAAACTGATCGAGCATATATTTTTCAAAGCCGCTCATGAAGCTGCCGTCCGCAACGGACGAAAGCGACAGCGCCGGACGCTTTGCCAGCAGGCGTCTTTCGGACTGCGATTCGGGAGCGTCGGGCAAGAGTATTGTCAGGACGGCAAATGCGGCAAGAAAGCCGAGAGACAAGACCAATGTCAGTATTTGTTGGAATTTTTTCATGGAATACCTCCGTCGAGCTTACGCACGGCCGCAAATCAGAATCTGAAATAAACAAACGGATTAAAAGAGCCGTCTATAAGATACGCGGTGCAAACGGCAATTAACGCCGCCGCCGAAGCAGGCACGGCAACGGAAAAGATTCTTTTGCCGAGCGCCGTTTCTCCGATTTTTTCACAGATACGTTTGGGCAGCGGTGTCGCGCCTACTGCGGAAACGACGAGCAGCACGGCGTTGCTTCTGAGATAATACAGCGAAGCCGCATCTGCGGCAGGGAGCCCGGAGAAGCCGAGCATTGCCTTGAAGGACACAAGCGCATCGCCGACAGTTGCCGAGTCAAACAGTACAAAGCCGAGGGCGACAAACAGCAGCGTATAGATATGCATCGGCACTTTAAGGCGCATATTCGGGCGCAAAACGTATTTTTCAAACAGCAGCAGCACGGCGTAGAGCAGCCCCCACAGTATGAAATTCCACGCCGCCCCGTGCCAAAAGCCGGTGGCTGCCCACACGACAAGAATATTGAAAACATGGCGCAGCGGCTTTACTCGGTTTCCGCCAAGCGGGATATACAGGTAATCGCGGAACCACCCGCCGAGAGAAATATGCCAGCGGCGCCAGAATTCCGTGATGCTTGAGGAAATATAAGGGTAGTTGAAGTTCTCGGAGAAGCGGAACCCGAAGATGCGCCCCAAGCCGATCGCCATGTCGGAGTATCCCGAAAAGTCGAAATAGATGTGCAGCATATATGAAACGGTATACAGCCAATAAAACAGCACTGTTTTTTCGCCTGACGCTTTGAATTCGGACACAATGAGCGCCGCCTGATTAGCAAGGAGGATCTTCTTTGCAAGTCCGACGGAAAAGCGCGTTATCCCCTCCGAGGCGTCGGCAAGAGAGGTTCTTCGGTTTTTCAGGCTTCCCGCGATGTCGGAATAGCGAACAATAGGTCCGGCTATAAGCTGCGGAAACATCGCCACATACATCGCAAGGTCGATAAAATTGCGCTGTGCGGGCACGTCGCCGCGGTAAACGTCGATAACGTAGCTCAGGATCTGAAAGGTATAGAAGCTGATGCCGATGGGCAGCGCGACCCTCAGGAGCGGAACGGAAAGTCCCGTCAAAGCGTTGAAGTTTTCGATAAAAAAGTCAGCATACTTACAGTACGCGAGCAGGCCGAGACTTGCAGCGGCAGAAAGAGCCGTCACAAGCCTTGCGCCTGCTGTCCCGCGCAGGCGCTCGACGAGGCGCGCGGCAACATACGACTGCGCGATCGACGCGAGCATAAATGCAAGATATTTCGGCTCGCCCCAACCGTAGAAAAGCAGGCTCGACGACAGAAGAACAAAGTTCTTCATGCGGTCGGGGACAATGAAATATACAAGCAGAACGCACGGCAGAAAGCAGTACAGAAAAGTTATACTTGAAAACAGCATGGCTCGTCTTTATGCGATGGGCACATCGACAAGCTGCTTGGCGGAGCCGTATGCGGCGGTGAGCTTTGAGGTGAAGGTGTCTATCAGCTCGCCGGCGCCGAACACGGAGATAACATAATCGCCGACGGTCAGGATGACGAGCTTTTCGGGGAAGCCGCACAGCCACTGCCTCACAAGGATATTGTCTTTGATCTTTCCTGCAAGAGCTTCGGCACCGCCGGAGTTTTTAACGTGATACACTCCGCAGGTAAACGTGTTCTGATTCATCATATGCGAGAGTGAAGCGGCGTCGTCGATCTCGGAGGCGCTCGCCTTCGGGAAGCCGAGGTCGTAGTCAAGGGCGTCTGCGTCCTTAACATCGAATTTTCCGGGCGCGTCGTCCTTCACATGCTTAGGGGAACCGCCCACCGCGGGGAATTTGTCATCGGGTGAATATTTGTCCCAGACATTTTCGAGAATTTCCAATGCGCTTTTAGGCTGATTTGTTTGAGCGCCGGAGGGCGACGTTGCACCGCCTTCGGAGCCCTTATCGGTGCAGGCGGCAAGTGAGAGAACCATAACGGCGGCGAGGACAAATGCAAGTATCTTTTTCATAAGTGGATTTTCCTTTCTCTGTCAATTATTTGCTGTTTATATATTATTGCCGCAAAAGCGGGCGACAATTAAAATAAAACTACCTGTTTTTGACCGGCAGGCTGATCTCAAACACCGCTCCACCGTCGTTTTCGGCTTTTATCGTTCCCCTGTGCAGGGCAACTATCTCCCTTGCGAGGGCAAGACCGATCCCTGTTCCGTCCTTTCGGGTGCTGAAGAAGCGGTCGAAGATATGCGGCAGCAGCTCGGGCGAAATGCCCTTGCCGTCGTCACGGATACGGATGACGGCCTTTCCTCTTTCCTGCGTACATTCGATTTCTATTTCCTCTTCAGCATAGCGCAGAGCGTTGGTGATGATGTTTGTAAAAACCCTGCGAAGCTGAATTTCGTCACAGCTTACAAGAACGGGTCTGTTGTCAAAATGAGGTATGATGCGAAGGCTTTTTTGCTTTGCAAGAGTTTCCGTGCTGCGCATACAGTCATACAGAAGCTCTCGCACGTCGGACGAATGAAAGTCCGCCTTGATCTGTCCCGCCTCCAGCTTAGAGAGCGCAAGCAGCTCCTCTATCAGAGAGGACATACGCTCGTTCTCTTCAAGGATCACACCGGACGCTTCAACAGGCTCGAGAACACCGGTATGTATTCCCTCCGCACAGCCCTGAACTGCCATCATCGGTGTTTTCAACTCATGCGACACATTTTGAAAAAACCAATTTTGCGATTCATGCGCCCTCTCCACATAGCCGCCGAGCCTCCAACCGAAGAGGCAGACCAATACGGTCAAAACGGTCAGCACCGCAAAAAACACTGCGTTCAGATAAGACGCATACTGCATAACCGCACCGACATCCACATAAAGAATGTAAGAATAAGCCTCCTCATATTCGTCGGCTTCAACCTGAGTCAGGCGAAAAACAAAGCGGCTTCCGCCGATTTTCAGGGTGTGAAACTCATCGGCGGAGGGCTTCTCGCTCCGGCAGTATTCCCGAAGCCGCTGCTCGGCTCTCGAGAGATATTCCGTCTCGAAGAGCTCGCCCTCGATTTCAAGGTATCTGACGCTCGGCGTCAGAAAATGCTCCTGAGCATCAGCCTCGCCGCCGTAGATATAGGAGAACGGGACGGGAGGTTTTTGCTCATCCTCCAAAAGGATCGCCTTTTGCGCCTCCGCCGTCAGATATTTAGGAATAAAGATGTTGACGGCAGCGAGAAGTGAAGCGAAAACAAGCAGCATGGTGCCGAGAACGGAAAGCGTTATTTTTCTTTTTATGTGCTTCATTCTCCGCCCTCCCCCGAGTGCAGCCGGTAGCCGTAGCCCCAAACCGTTTCAATCAGCACGCTGCTGTCCGCCGAGGAAAGCTTGCTGCGTATCCGTCGAAGAGTCTCGTCGGTCACTCTGGTTTCCACATCATCGTTATATCCCCAGATGTGGTCAAGCAGCTCGTCGCGTGAAAAAGCCTTGCCCTTGCCATGCATCAAAAACAACAGCATTTTCATCTCGTTCGGCGAGAGGGCGAGAGGCTTTCCCTTACAAAAGAGCTTCTTCTCCTTGCCCGAAAAGTGCAGATCGCCGACTGTAATATCCCTGTCCAGGGGATCCGTGCCGCGCTCCATTTCCACACGGCGAAGAAGCGCCTTTACCCGCATCAAAAGCACCGTCGGACGAAACGGCTTGGTCAGATAGTCGTCCCCGCCCTGCAGAATTCCGCTGACGTAGTCGTATTCGGTGTCTTTTGCCGTGAGCAGAATGATCGGAACCTTGTCCTTCTCACGAATGAGGCGGCAGCAGGTCAGTCCGTCCGTGCCGGGCATCATTATGTCAAGAATAACAAGATCGGCGCGTCTTTTAAAAAGCGCACCTAAAAGCGCGTCTCCGGTTTCAAACGCGCACACCTCGTATCCGTCATTTTCGAGAAATCGCTGAAGTGTCTCCCTTATGTTTTTCTCATCCTCTGCGATGTATATAAGCTGTTTCATAGCGCCTCCGTTGGAATCCAGAGCCGTGCCGCCGGGACACGGCTCTGTGGTTATGACTTGTCCGTACCTTTTTCGCAGAGCAAAGGGCCGTAGCCGCCGAGCTTAAAAGGTCATATCCGGGTCGTTTACAGCGACTTTAGCATCGTACTCATCACTGACGCGCTCCCAAAGCTCTGCGTTCCTTTCAAGGACTGCCGTGATTTTGTCGTTTACGGCGTCGATCTCGTCATAGAGCTTGTCGGCGTTCCCATCGGTCATGCGGGCGTAGATCTCATCGATCTGCTTCTCAAGCCTTGCAAGCTCGTCAAGGTCGGCAATAAGAGCCGCTCTTTCCTTTTCGGTCAGAGTGTCGAGATTTCTGACAAAGCTCTCATAGGAATAATCCTCCTCGCAAAGATCGTTGAGATCGGCTTCATTCAGCTCAAGGGTCATGTCCGTTTCGTTTGCGGCGATCCTTTCGTCGTACTCATTGTTGACGCGCTCCCAAAGCCCTGCGTTCCTTTCAAGGACTGCCGTGATTTTGTCGTTTACGGCGTCGATCTCGTCATAGAGCTTGTCGGCGTTCCCATCGGTCATGCGGGCGTAGATCTCATCGATCTGCTTCTCAAGCCTTGCAAGCTCGTCAAGGTCGGCAATAAGAGCCGCTCTTTCCTTTTCGGTCAGAGTGTCGAGATTTCTGACAAAGCTCTCAACGGACGGCACACCGCAGTCGTCGGGCGACTCGACGGAGATGATTTCCGGCAGCGTCTCGATCTTGTCGCTTCTCCTGCCGTTTGCCGCAGCGGCTGTCGCCGAGGCGGTAACAACGCTCAAAGCAAGGATAAGTGCGAATACTGTTGCAAGAATGGTTTTTTTGTTTTTCATAACAAGTGCTCCTTTGAATTTATTTGCGGATTTCCTTTCCGCAACACAAGCATAGCAAAAAAGAGAGCCTTATTCACCGAAAAAGCGCTTGAAAGTTGTCACAAAATTGTAAGAGTTAAAAGAGCACTGCATAAATCTATATAAACGGTTTCCGACAAAGACAGTGCGTGCTATGCGGGCATCACCGTAAATTCTACGGTCTTTTTGCCTTCTTTTACGGTTCGGTATCCCTTTGTTTTATAGCTGACAGTCAAACGGTAGTTTCCTGCTTCAAGCGGCAGCATCAAGGTTTTTTAATTTGAAATAATCGGAACGCATATTTGATATCCATTCGTGCATTTGAAAACCGTAAAAATTGCCGAGTGAATCTATAAGCTCAGTATTATACTGATACTCGTCTATATATCCGCCGCCCTGAAGCCGATCGATATACCACGGATAATTATTGTCGGATATGAGCTTAAACAGCTTCCCGTCTTTTTTGCAAGCTCATTAAATTTTTCCTTTCGGGCAGCAGCAGGGACTGGCAAAAACGAACCCCCACGAATTCATCTATCAAGCCGTTCTTTTCATATCCGTGCCAGAGGAGCTCGTCATATCCGTGAAAAAATATGAATCTGTTTTCGCTCATTTTTTATTGCCCCCGTCTGATTTTTTCGGCTTTTATACAGGAAAAGTCGCAACGATTGTTGTTCCGACCTCCGAGCTTTCCTCCACCCGAACCTCGCCGCTGTGCAGTGCGGCAATTTCCCAAACAAGCGACAGCCCCAATCCTACGCCGCCATATTCCCGACTGCGGGATTTATCCACACGGAAGAAGGGCTGAAAAATGCTTTCCCTGTACTGCTCGGGTATGCCGTATCCGGTGTCGGATATGCGGATAACAAGAGCCTTTCCCTCCTCCGCCGTCTTGACCCACACCGTTCCGTTTTGACGGTTGTAGCGTATTGCATTCTCGGTCAGGTTAAAAAGCAGCCGATATATCAGCGTATCGCTGCCAGTCATAACACCGTTGCCGTCGCACTCAAGAGCAATACCGTTTCTGTCTGCAAGCGGGGAAAGGTCGGCAAAGATCTCTTCAACCATCGGAGCTATCTCGATCCGGTCGTTACACGGAACCATGCGAAGCTCACTCATTTCAAGGAGGGTTTTCGTCATTTGAGACATCCGCTCCGTCTGCTCACGCAGCAGGCGAAGGAAGTCCGCCGTTTCCGGAAGCACGTCGGGGTGCTCGGCGGAAAACAGCTCAAGCTGAGCCTGCATAAGCGCAAGCGGAGTGCGAAGCTCGTGGGCGGCATTTCCGGTGAATTGCCGCTGGGCGGTAAAGCCCTCGTCAAGACGGTCGAGCATACTGTTGAACGATATGCTGAACTGTCGAAACTCCGGCAGAACTTCCTCGGTAATCTTCATATCCGTCAGGTTATTAGGCTGCACTTTTTCTACTTGAGCTGCAAAGGTTCGCAGAGGCTTCAGCGCACGGCCGCTGACGAAATATGCCAGCACGCCGCCGATAAGCGTCACCGCCGCCGTAATATACCAGTTAGTGGCGATAAAGGAATCCTGCACGCCGTGTATGATAATAGTCAGCTCCTTATCGGCCTTTTTTTGCTCCGGATCGAAAAAGCCGGGCTCTCCCTCCTCTGTGTCGCTGAATGCGGAAACATATGAACCTATGGAATCCATATAATATCTGCCGGAGTAGCTCAAAAGACAGTTCATTGCAACGCAGGTCAAACCGATCAAAACGGCGGTCATTAAGGTGATGCGCCATTGCAAAGAAAGCTTTTTCATAAGATGTTTTCCTCCAAAACATATCCTTCGCCGATGCGGTTGCGGATAGGATCGTATCCGAGAGCGGTGCGCAGTTTTTTGCGCAAAGCGGAAATGTGTACCCGAATCGAATTGCTGAAATTGTCCACGCTGTTATCCCAAACATGGTCAATAAGCTCTTCCTGACTTACGGGACGCCCCTGATGCAGCAGCAGATATTCAAGAATCGCCGCCTCTTTTCGGGTAAGCGTCAGCTTCAGTCCGTTGGCGGAGGCTATGCGTGCTTTGGTGTCGAAGGAAACGCCGCCGCAGTTCAGAACCACGTCGTTTTGCGTGAACTGTCGTCTGGTCAGGCTGCGTATTCTTGCCTCCAGCTCTTCCAAATGAAAGGGCTTGGATAAATAGTCATTTGCTCCGGCATCAAGTCCGTCCACCTTATCGGCGACCTCGCTGCGCGCGGAAAGGATCAGAACCTTGGTGTCTCTGTCCGTTTGGCGGAGCTTCCGCAATACTGTCATGCCGTCCGCGCCCGGCAGATTCAAGTCAAGCAGTACAAGGTCATAGCTCTCAATGCCGAGCAGCTCGATCGCTTTGTTTCCGTCATAGCAATAATCCACACTGTAATCAAGACGGCGCAGACTGCGGACGATCGTCTCGCAAAGCGCCTTCTCGTCTTCAACAACTAAAATATGCATGAAAAGCCTCCTCGCTTCACTTCTCGGTTTATTTGACGGTTCTATTATATCATACAAACATAAGATTTCTGTTAAGTTTTTATTCTTAACACAAATTTTATGTTCTCCGTGCTACAATGAGGGCACAAAGGAAAGGGGTGACCTCATTGGTTCGATCGAAAAAAGCTTTGCTTCAGTTCGCATTGATCGTCGGCGCTGCAGCAATGATCTGTTTCGGAGCCTTGCGCGGAGAGGCGGACACCGTGCTCAGCAAGGCGATCAGGCTGTGTCTGGAGTGTATCGGAATTGGATAGAAAAAAAACTGATAATAAGAAAAAGAGCATATCAAGGATTTTGTCACGCTTTCGGAGTTTGATACAAGCGGCAGCGACGCTTCTCACCAACATCCATCTGCCGAATTTTTTTAAGGGCGGAATTTATCAGGGCAAAGGGAAAGCCGTTTGCGTCCCCGGACTGAACTGCTATTCCTGCCCGGCGGCATCGGGAGCCTGCCCTATAGGAGCGTTTCAGGCGGTGGTGGGGTCGTCAAAATTTGCCTTCTCCTATTATATTACGGGCTTTCTTATTCTGTTGGGCGTGCTGCTGGGGCGCTTCATCTGCGGCTTTTTGTGTCCGTTCGGTTGGTTTCAGGAGCTGCTGCACAAAATTCCGACCAAAAAGATTTCCACAAAAAAGCTGAAGGGTCTGACCTACATAAAATACGCCGTTCTGCTCATAATGGTAGTTTTACTGCCCGCCCTTGCAGTCAATGATGTCGGTATGGGGGATCCGTTCTTCTGCAAATATCTTTGTCCGCAGGGAGTGCTTGAGGGAGCTATTCCTCTCGCAGCCGTAGATTCCGGTCTCCGCGATGCGCTCGGAGCCTTGTTCTCATGGAAGTTCGGCATTCTGATAGTTACGATTGTGTTGAGTGTGCTGTTCTACCGCCCGTTCTGCAAATGGCTTTGTCCGCTCGGTGCTTTTTATGCATTGCTTAATAAGGTATCCCTCCTCGGTATGAGGGTTGATAAGCATAAGTGCATCTCCTGCGGAAAATGTGCAAAGGCGTGCAAAATGGATGTAGACGTTACCAAAAGCCCTGACCATACCGAATGCATCCGCTGCGGAATGTGCGTACGCGCCTGCCCCACGGAGGCAGTAAAATTTCGTTATGGATTTTGTAAAGGAAAAGATGACATCTGTTCTGCAAAAAATGCGGAGCAGCAAAAAATATCCAATAAAGATAAGGAGTAATCATTTATGAAAAGAACAAAAATACTGGCCGTGCTTGCTGCGCTGCTGCTGATCCTCGGCCTTGCCGCCTGCGGTATGTCGAAAGACGGCAAAGAAAATGAAGGCAGCAAGGAAACCGGGATTGCCTCGCTGCTGGCAGCAGATCCGAAAACAACGGACGAGGCGTCCGAACTGCATCAAAAGCTGATGCAGCAGGAAACAGCGATCCTGTCCGAAAACAACTCCCTCTGGGAAAAGGTGTTCATGTCCGCCGACAAAGGTATGGCAATGATCGAGGACGGCGGCAATTACGGCGATTTTTTACTTACAACAATTGAAAACTCAAAGGATCAGTTTACCGACGATGAGCTTAAGCTGCTCAAAGACGGAGCGGAACAGATACGCGAAATCGAGGGCAAGCTGACCGTTCTTGAGCTGAAGTTCCCTGATTGCGAAAAAAAGCCGTCCGAGGGCGATATGAGCGTTCCGGCAGAAAACGGAAAGCCCAAAGAAAACAGCGACCTGATGAAGTTCCCCTCATTTGAGGGCAAGGACCTTGACGGAAACGAAGTAAAGAGCAGCACACTGTTTGCCGGCAATACCGTCACCGTGGTTAACTTCTGGTTTACGACCTGCAGCCCATGCGTGGGCGAGCTCAGCGATCTTGATGCGCTTAACAAAAGCCTCTCCGAAAAAGGCGGAGAGGTAGTCGGTATCAACTCCTTCACGCTGGACGGCGATAAAACGGCTATTTCGGAAGCAAAGGATGTTCTGACAAAGAAAGGTGCATCATACAAAAATATCTGGTTTGAATCCAACAGCGAGGCCGGAAAATTCACTTCGGGACTGTATTCGTATCCCACCACATATGTGGTTGATAAGAACGGTAACATCGTAGGCGATCCGATCACGGGCGCCATCACGGGGAAAAAGCAGTCGGAGAAGCTGAACGAGCTTATCGACCAAGCTATTGCAAACAGCAAGGGTTAAGTCGGCTGAATATCCGCTTATATATGCCCTCTGCGGATTTTTCCGCGGAGGGCTGTATTTTTTCCTCTTTCGGATCCGGTTCAGACACCAAAGCAAGGCCTGACCGGAAACGGGTGACAGATTCAACCGAAGTCAATCCGGTCGTTCAGCGGCAGTCCTGTCCGATTTCGGATTTGCACGGCGGAGATACTGCGTCATATGATTTACGGCGAACCGCCTCTCAGCATGGTAACGGAAGCTGCCAAAGGACAAAGGCAGCCGGCGGAACATGAGCCGTAAAGTGCTCGTCCGGACAATGCCGTTATGTACGCCTTCTCCGTTATCCCAAGGTCGGAGCTTACATATCCTCAAGACCCGGATGCGCTCGTCCGATTCGGAATCGGATATTATCCGGATTATTATAATAACCGCAGGATCAGGCATAAATTGAATGGCCTGATACCTGCCCAACACAGATCTCAAGCCATTCTTGCTGCTCAATATTCAATTTGCACAAGGTTTTCAAAAAGCTCTGTCAGGCTTTTTTGGTGCCGCTTCGGTTCCCGTGGGCGAGTAAAAGCACTTGCTCTGCTGCAAAAACAGAGTCCTTAAAGCCGCGGAGCCAATTTTATATTTTATGCCCAAGGATCTGCCGCTTTTGGGGTACGCACGCCGGTCAGCAGGTACTGCTCCCATAAGAACCACCTTCCGTCGCTTCCGCGTTGACGAAGCTTTACGGGACGGGGGGCATCTGCACCGCCGCACGGTATAAAGAGCTTCATATATCCCTGCTCATCCGCCGAAACATGGTTGCTTTCGACAACTATGGTGTAGGGCTCGGTTGGAGTATAATTATTATCGGGTGTCGAACCGACAAAATAGGTAAACGGAAGATAGGTCTTTCCGTCACGAAAACGATCGTTCAAAAATGAAATCTCCATTCCGTTCAGCGGACGGGGGCCTCTGAGCCAATTAAGCATCTCTGTTCCGATGTTTTTGTCGGCGGCGTATGCGCACAGTGCAAGCACGGTGAGTGCAGCGGTTTTGAACGGTGTGTCAAGGCTTGCCTCGGGAAGCGCTTGCATTTCGGCAAGGCTTTCGGGCAATGCTCGGAATGTAAATGTTTCTCTTTTGTTGCCCGCAGACTGTACTGCAGAAACAACTGCCTTTTGTGCTGTGCTTTTTAACTTATCAAAAATTCCCATTTTATTCTCCAATCTGTTTTACTTCATTACCTTAATCGGCATTGAAGGGTTTTAACAAGATTCAGCTTTTTATTTTCCACTTTATGCTATCTTCGTGAAGGGTATAACCGCAATAAGAGCAGCATCCGTTTTCATCGGGCATGAAGTTTGCTCCGCAGCTCGGACATTCTTTTTCAGTAAAGAAATCACCGTCAGTCTTTCTTTTTTCCGGATTTCTTGCTCTTTGCAGGGTCAATTTCTTTTTAATTTTTTTTGTAAACGGCTTTTGATTTTCGGGAAGGAATGTTTTGGTTCCGTAAATTTCAGCCGTAACCTTTGTTATCTCGTCTGTATTTGCAACCTTTAAAAGCTTGATTGTATCAACGCTGAAATCAAGCATATCCTTGTCGCTTTCATTTTTCAAGAAGTATTCGTTTAAGCAGGCTCTGAGGTAATTCTCTGAGTATCCTACGATTTTCTTTGCAAGGTTGTCTTGCTTAACTTTTCCGTAGATAATAGGCGAGACAATCACTCCCAAAGCAAGAATCGCTGCACCGACGCCGGCCGCAAGGGAAATCTCGGTGTCCTCGATTAAATATAAGCACAGAAAGACACATACGAAAAGTATGGAGCCGGACACGATAAGCTGTAAAAATCTTTTCAGGTTTGTACTGATAGATTCATAAATCTCGAACGACTCGGTCTGCCAATCGTAAAACTCGTTTTTAATAACGGCGCCGCAGTATTCGCAGGTAACCTGCTGACTGTCAAGCTTAACACTTGCACCGCAGGACGGGCAGGTTATTCTTAACATATCGTTATAATAGCTTTTCTTTTTTTCTTTTTGATCGGCGAGGCGAACGTGTCTTGACTGGAGTATTCTGAGATATGAATTCTTACGGTATATCTCATGCTGAACCGTGTTGTCTTTGGTTGACTCGAAACGCTCCAGTGTGCTGCACTTTAAAACCGATTCACGCCATTCTCTGCCGTCATCGCTCCATGTTTCAAAGTCATTTTTAGGGATGGGAACAACATCCGTAACGTAAATTTTTCGGCAAAGCTTATTCCTGTTAAGTCTGTTGATTTGACTGACGATTTTTTTTCGGAATGCCATATCCATTCTTGCCGGAAGAAGGTCTTTATCCGCTTTTCCGAGCGGTATCAGAATTCTTTCAAAGGCATTTCTTATATCTTTTCGGATTTTTGAATTCTGAAGGGGAGTGTCCTTTTTTGCAAGCAATCTTTCAAGTTTGGCTTTTTTGGAGTTTTCGGAAGAGTATTCCGAAAAATCTACTGTAAGTATTCTTTTACCGATATAGAATGTACATAATATGGCAAAGGAAGCCGCAATAAACAGCGATAATGATAAATCCATAAAAATACCTCTGATTTATTGCTTGTCAATCATTTCGTTTTCACTTTTCTTTTTGCGGTCATCGTTCACAAGTTCTTTTACCATTATCACAACAAGGAATATACCGACGGGGATTGCCGCGCAATAGAGAAGAAAATCAACAGAATTTCCCTCCGGGGAAAGCTTGTAATCGCCTTTTGAGGTTTTATAAACCTCGACGTTTATTGTATCGCCTTTTCTCAATTTATCATAGGTATATTTTTTTTCGTAGCTGCTCGACCAGACACGTTCTTCATATTTTCCCTTATAGGTTTTTCCGTCAATAACATATGAAACTTTAAATTTATATGTTGTATAACGAACATCACCGGAATCATCCTTATCGTCTTTGGTTGAAAAGTCAACAATGACGGCGGAAATTTTCTGTATATCGGTTGAATTTTTATAATCTCTGCTTTCAATTCTGCTTGTAACAATTCCGATTACACCCGCAACTATCAAGCCGATGCCGGCGACCATGATAAATATGGTCATTTTAATGTCTTTTTTTTCTGCTATTTTACTCATGACATACTCTCCTTTTACAAGCAGGACTGTACCCGAAAATGCTCAGGTACAGTCCCCGAATTTTTAAGCCATAACTATCTTAAGACTGTCAAGAAGCTCTTTGATAAACGGGTCGTCAGCTTTGATATTCTTATTATTGATTTCAAGCTTGACAAGAAGTCCGGTCTTATCCGACTCACCTCTGTTTGCATATGTAACAAAGAAGTCTTTCTCGTAGTTTTCTGTTGTAACATGAATAATCGAATAGGTGTTTTCACCGTATTGAGCATCTTTGCCGATTTCAGATTTTCCGTTTTTATAGGTCTGAAGGTTGCAAAGCTTTATCGTGTTTTCAACAGCCTCTTCCTGACTGCGAACCATGTTTCGAGCGGTCGCGGTAAGCTTTGCAACAGGAGAATACTCTCCGTCTTTGTAAATAAACAGGGTCACATCGCCCTTGAGCGGATCTTTTGAATCCTTGCTGAAGGAATCGACTTTATACTTGTAGCCAGCCGGAAGCTTGAGAGTGATAAACTCTGCGTTGATATCTGCAGGTCCGTTGCCTTCGTCACCCTCCTTCATTCCTTCCGCCGTTGTTACTTCGGCTGTTGTGTCTTCTGTCTCATCAACTGCGATAGTATTTCCTGTTGTGCTTTCCTTACCGTCGCCGTCAGCCTTTCCGCAAGCAAAAAGGCTCAAAGAAACAGTAAGAATCATGAGTAATGCCAGGATTTTTTTCATGTTAATCGACCCTTTCTCTTTTTTAAATTTTTATTTTTTTTGAATGGGATTGCCGTCTTTGTCGGTGAATTTGCCGGTAATGATCTTTATCAGGTCAACAAGAATGCCGATGCCGAAAACGCCGGCGGTGAGAATATAAAGAATGCCCGATCCTACTTTACCCGCATAGAAACGGTGTGCACCGATTCCGCCGAGGAAAAGGCAGAGAAGAAGGGCTACAAGCCAATCTTTTTCGCCCTGTCCGCTGCCGTTGGCACCAACGGGCGCTACATAATCTTCAACCTGCTCGCCGTTGAGTATCTTTTTAACCTTTTCGGTCACTTCGTCAAGATACTCGCCTCTTTCAATAGGAAGATTAGCTACACCTTTTATGCCTTTTTGCAATACGCTGTTTTTGTCAACGCGCATACCGTTGACGGTCGTTTTGTTCTCCTGAATGTTTGCCATGACCTTGATTTTATTGCCGTCCTTGACAAAGACCCAAATCGTTACATCGAGGTTCGGTTCTTTCTCAAAAGAAATGCGCTTTCCGGGGATTCCCTCTTTGATTTTGAAGGGCATTTTAAAAGCCGAAGCACGCGCGCTGAGCTTTTCGTATACCTCTTCAACGGTGGTTGAATAAGAGAGTTCAAACTCTCTCGGGGCTGTTGCCGTTGCAATTGATTTAATGTCTGCCATAGTTTTTCCTCCAATATATTATTCCGTGCTTTAGTTAACACGGTAGGTTATGATTTTCGGCACTTTTCTGCCAAAGTGCGTAATTCATTTACCAAATCCTCGTTATATATTTCCGCATTGATTTCTGTGCCGTCGTTCATCTTAAAATAAAGAAAGTATCCGCCGCCGTCGAGAACAAAGGCTTTAATTCGCGGAGATTTATACTTCTGAGCCTGTAAAATAAGGCCCTGCTCTTTCACAACGTCAAGTATTGCCGCGGCATCCTGTGCGCTTACTTTTTTATTCTCAAATTCTACCCTTGGATTTTCATAGTCGTAGGAATAGTTTGCATCAAAAAGCCATTCCTCATTTTCTTTTTTGAGAGAATAAACATAAGAATCCGTGTAGCTCATTGACGAACAGGAAAAACTGATTACGCTCACATCTGCCGCAGTGTATTTTTTCTTTGCTCCGCAGCCGAAAAGACCTATAGGTAATAACAGCATAAGCAAAAATAAGCTCGCTTTTTTAATGCAGTCTGCTCGCTTCAAATTACAAGCGTGCTCCGCATTCGGGGCAGAATTTCGGCATAGGCTGACCGTTTGCCGGAGTCCATCCGCAGTTCGGGCAGCGTGAAGGCATTGCTGCAGGCTTTGCACAGCCGCAGCCTTGGCAGAATTTGCCTTCATTACGTGTGCCGCAGGATGAGCAAAACCAGGAAGCGTCAACTGTTTGCGGTGTAACGGGTGCAGCATTATTATAGGCGTTGTTTTGAACCTGAGCGGATGCTGCTGCGGTGTAGGCGACATTTTGGACCGTGTTGCCTGCAAATCCGCCCATATTCTGCTGCGGCTGACCGTAGCCCTGATTCATTTGGCTGTAGCCTTGGTTTACGGAAGCTCCGCCCTGCTTTAACTGCTGGCAAAGCTGCATAACCTGAACGGCTGTTTCATAAGCGTTCATAAGCTCCATCTGATTGCCCGATGAAATGTCCGACGTTACATCAAAACCTATCGGGTTCGTTATATATTGGTCGGTAACACGGAAGCAAACTCTTACGTTGGATACCTCACGGATTTCGTTAGGCGAGGAATATGAGCTTGAATTACGCACAAACGGCTGAGCGGCAAGCGGAATATTGAGCATGGATGTATTCATCATATTGTTCATTCGGTTCATGTTTCCGCCGAAGCCGCCCTGATTGTTAAGCTGTCTGTTGTCGAAATCATCCCTGTTGTCGGGGATACCGTCGTTATCCGAATCGTCAAGTGTTCTGTATTCCGGCTCGATCCAGAAATCCTGAAGCTGAGAAAACTCAAACACCTGAGGGTTACCGCTCCTGAAATCTCTGTTATCAATAGCAAAGATAAACCAGCGGTGATTAAAATCCGCTTGAAGCGTACTGTTTCTTCCGCCCGCCGCTGCGGTGCAGTTAAACTGCTGATACTTCTGCTTGTTCTGCTCTCTCTGTTCAAGGTGAGCTTTAACATCCTGAACAGTTCTCTGCTTCCAGCCGCTTGTGAATGAGCCTAGCTTCTGCTTGCAGTCTGAGCAAAGCTGCCCGTCAGAAAGCTTTTTCTGAGTGAGCAGATTGACTTTATCACCGCATATGTCACAGAACTTTTTGTCAAATAATCCCATAAAAGATTCCTCCTTTTTAATGCACTTTAATTATACTTTTCCGCCTTAATGCCCTTTAAGAAAGCCTATTCAATGCCTTTCATATCGGAAATATCATTGTCATATAATTTCTCCGGTCTGAAGTCAACAATATAAGCTTCATCTCCGCAAGGAACAACAAGGTAATATAAATGCTGTGTTTTTGAATTGCCGTAGTATGTGTTGACCTTAAAAACGCCCTTGAAGCCGGCAATCTCGCACGCTTTGGTAAGTCACATTATAAAAATTCCTTCAAGCAATTAATTTTTGCCCTTTATCCGTTCCCGAGAGCTTCCCATGTGTCATTCAACGCATCGTAAAAATAAACAAGGTTGTCACACACTCCGTAATAGCGCTCTCTGACGAATTGGTCGTCTCTGTTTGTGCCAAGCGCAAAAATCCAGCACGGGCGACCGTCAATTTCCCGGCTTTGCCCTGTATATTGCACACTCATACCTATATTTATGTAGTACTGCACCTCTTGAGACTCCAAAAGAATTTCTCTGGCTATTGCAACATTTTTATCCTCGGCTTCACTGTCGTCGCCGTAATCACTGTATATGGAAAAATCATAAAAATTCTCAGCGACAAGATGTCCGTCCATCCCGGAGAGCATCGGAAACACCGAAAAAGAGCTGTTTCCCTTTTCAAAAAACAGCGATACGTTTGAGTGTATTTCGCTTTCATTGCAGCGCAGTAAAAAATAATCAATTCCGTAGCCGCTGTATTTATAAATTGCATCGTCGGTCTTTACGGAGTATTCGCCGTTATCGGTTATTTCCGCCCGATAAACAGAAGCAATGTACTCAGTATCGGCAATAACTACCGCATACAGCTCCGCACCGCCGACGTTTACAAGGGGAGAGCCGCAGAGGAAATCATATTTATCCGCATACTGACTGTTATCTAAAAATCTGTAAACCTCCTGCTCATTCGCCTCATAGCCGACATAACCGATATAGGCAACACCAACCGATTCGTTGTTATCGAGAATGGTTTTTTGAAGCCTCGAAAGATCGGTGTCATTTTGCACGGTCGTCAAGTGGGAGACATCGGTTGTTTTGTTTTCGGTCAAATCAGGATCATCGGAGGGTTTCGCCTCACAGCCCGAAAACGCGGCAAGCACAGCCAGAGCTATAAGTAAGGTTAAAATATATTTACTTAACTTCATCATATCATCCGCCTTTCTTTAAGCCTGCAAATAAATAATCGGCAAACCGGTCTGCTCTGCTCGGCAGTCAAACAGCTTTGCATTATTATTTAATCGGTCATTTATACACTGTCGATAACCGAAGCAAAGTAGTTTTCGGAAACTGAGCCGAACAGGAAAGCGTCGATAAAGCCGTCACGCTTTGCTTGCCGGACACTTTCCGAAAGAGCCGCGTCGTTCTCGTCGCTTATAAATAAAATAACACGACATTCCGGGGTGCTTTTTCTGACCTTTTTTGTTATTTCCATTCGTTCCGGGAACATCCAAGGAGAGTAATCCTTTACTTCCATCAAAAGCACGTCGGATTTATGCAATTTGCACCATTCGGCGGTTGAATCGGGCGATTCGGAAACAACAACCTGGCAATCCTCCAACTCCTGCATGAGCATTCTTTCCATATTGTGCGCATGAATGGCACTTTGAATGTCCAAAACGATCTTTCTCATTCCCATCACCGCCTTGTTACTCATTTTCTTTTTCACTTATAATTGTACTTATTTTTTCCCGTTTGTCACTGGCATTTGTGCCAGTAAACGCAGAAGAAGTATTTGTTTTCCGAGACTGTTTGTCAAATAGCACAAAAAAACCTCGGCCTTTGAAGCCGAGGATATTTTTTGAGTTATTCATCTTTTAATGTTGTAACCATCAGCCTGTTTTCAATCGCGGTGGCTACCAGCGCTTCACGGTTTTCAAAGTTGCCTGTTTCTGAACTATGCGATGACGGACGGAAAGCCCCCATGCGGTAAAAAGACCGATATAAATAAAGCTGCGCAGATAGGAAAACAGTAAGGAATAAAAATCGCCTTTTCCGATGAAGCGGAAAGTATATGCAACGGCGACCGCAAGCATCACATTTCCGACTATCATCAAAGTTCTCTTTTTCCTTTCAATCATACAGCTTCCCTCATTTTATCGAAGATAGGCTTACAAAATGATTATAGCATGACATCAGGCTTCTTTCAACAACCGACATTTTCGATTTAATTCAGCTTCAAGGTTATGAATAAAAAGCCGTGTGCGGAGCTTGCCGCACACGGCTTGAATTATTCGGATACAATACCTGCCTCGATCAAGCCGCGCAGAAATTCATCGGCGTCGCTTCTTATCGTCGCTTCGTCGGCGTCGAACTCGATCTTCATTGCTTCAACTATCTCGTCGCGGGTCTTGCCCTCGCACAGGCGGTCATAGATAAAAGCGCCGCTCTCTGAGAGGGTGAAGATGCCGTTATGCTCTATAACGCTCTTGCCCACGGGGATGAGCATCGTCTCGCCCGCGACCCTCCTGACCACATAATCTTTATTGATCCTCATGTTTTTCGCTCCTGATCTCGTCGGCTCGCTCGGCAATGAACCGAGCCGTGTATTCGCTCATCTCGCACAGATATTTCGGCGCAAGGTCAAACCTGCCCGTCTCGCACTTGCACGCCGCCGCGCAGACGGGGCAAAGCGGGCGCAGCTTGCAGTTAACGCACTCGGCGGGGGTCCGTATCTCGGCGGTCGCCTCTCTCACCTCGCGCCAGCACTCCGCAAGCCCCAGCTCCAAGGCATTTCGGCTCTCGCCGTTTATCATGCCGCAGGGATTCACATTGCCGAGGCGGTCGACCCACAACGCCGACCTGCCCGCACGGCAGCGCACTCCCCGCTCGGCCTCGATATCGTCGACGCATTCGCTTTCACTGTCAAAAAACGCATTCAGATTATCCGCACGGCGCAGGAATTCCTCCTCGCCGAGGGTCAACAGCGAATACTTCACTCTGTAGTAAGCCGCCTGCTCGGGAGTGAATCTCGCGGGATTTGAGCCGACGCTGCCCGCATCACGCCGCACAGGCGGATACATATAGGTCGTCAGCTTCATATTCAGCCCCATGTCGGCGGTCAGGCGGCAAAGCCGCTCGATATCGCCGCAGTTATCGGGCGTCACGCTGCAGTTTATCTTAACATCGACACCGATATCCTGCATTCTCCTGATGTTGGCGATGACCTTTTCAAACGCGGGCACTCCGCAAAGGCTGCCGTATGCTCCGTTATCCGCACCGTAGAGCGAAATATTAAGCCTCGTCGGCGGCAGCTCCTCAAAAAGGCGGGTGATCCTGTCGCCGAGAAGCGAGCCGTTGGTATTTATCGAGATAACGAAGCCCATGCGCTTCAGGGCGGTGTATATCTCGGGGAAATCCGGCCTTGAGAGCGGCTCTCCGCCCGTTATCAGCAGGAATATCACGCCAAGCTCCTGCGCCTGCCTGCCGAGGGATATCCATTGCTCGGTGCTGAGCTCGCCGCAGCGGGAGGCACCTGCGGAGTGAATGTAGCACATCTTGCAGTTGAAATTGCAGGCCGAGGTAAGCTCAAAGGTCGCCGAAGCTGGTATGCCGAAGCTCGCACAGCGGGCGTTTAAATATCTCGATATCATCGGCTCGGTCGATGGGCGTTCAGCCCTTATTTTCTCCATAAAGCAGCCTCCAGCGCTTCAACGCTTCTCTCATCGGGTGTGCAGACCAGCCGCACCACGGGCACCCGCGCGACAGCCTCGGCAGCTATCGCCGCCGCAGCCTCAACGCTGCTCTGCACGCTCGTATCATAGGTCATTTTGCCGAGCAACTCTCTGAAAGCCTCGGGTGCGGGCACGGGCGTGACGGTATTCTCACTCGCCTGCCCGAGCAGTACTATCGCCTTGACGGGGGCGCTCTCATCAAGAGCAATGCCCGACGAGCCGCAGAATGCCGAGCCGTAGGCACGCACCCCGCCGCCCTCAAGTCTTATCACGGCTCTGTCGCCGTTGACGGTGAGCGCGCCGCGGTATTTGCTCCAAAGCGCCGCCTGAGTGGATTTGCCCGCCTGCTTGTTGCCCGCAAAGAGTATCCCCTCCCCGCCGACGGTTATAAACGACGAATGGAGAAAAGCGGCTTTCACCTCGAGCAGCCTGTCGGGAATATCGAGGGCGTCTATTATCATTGAATCCCAAAGCCCGCCGCAGTGATCAATATAAAGCTCCTCCGTCTCGCCGCGAGCAAGGCAGGCATAATCCCTGTAGCCGCCCTCGGCGGGGTCAAAGAACGCCGTGTAGTAATACTCCCTGCCGCCGCGCTTCATGCGACGGTATCTGCCGTTTCGCTTTCCTTCGCCGACCTGCGGCAGCGGCGAGCGGCGCACCGTGATATGACCGTGTGCCTCGGCTTCATCGGTCAGGAAGCGTTCAAAATTCGCATTGCCCGATATTCGCTCCTCGCTCTCGACGCAAAGAGCAAGCCCGGGGAATTTATAAGTTCTCTTATACATAGGTGATATACAGTATCTTAGATCCGCCGTCAAAATGCGGCGGGGCGGTTTTGGCAAGCTTGCCTGACGGCATATCGCCGAGCTTTATGCGGTAGGTTATGCCGCCGAAAAGTCCGTTTGAATCGGTCGATTTATAATAGACATAGACGTTGCCGACCTGCTTGCCCGAGATATTCTTAACGCCGAGCACTCCACCCGAAGCGGACAGCTCAAAGATATCCGAATGAAGAGAAGGGGTATCGGTGAATTCGAGGCTTTTGATCGCGGTGACATTTGAAATGAGCAGATCGGCGTTATACGGAATGGCCTCCTTTGAGAGCACGGTCATCTCCGCGCCGGGCAGGAGCGCAGTCACGTCAAAGACAATGTCGCCGCCGTCTGTCGCAAAGCCGAGGCTGAGCAGCTGATATGCCCTTGAGGAATTATTTCTGACTCTCACGGCAGCAATGCCGCTGACCTGCCTGCCGCTGCCGTCCTCAACGAAACTGCCCGAATATGAGAACATATCGCTGACCTCAACGCCGCCGACAATATGGGGGAAATCGCTTCTTGCCGTGTATTCGCCGCTCATCTCCGCCTTGGTCGGAGCAGTGCCTGCCTCGGAGGGGTCGACCTCGGTCAGCTCGGCGCTCAGACCCTCACGCAGATTCAGCGTGGTGCCCTCGGGGATATACACTGTCTTTTTCGGCTTGAAAACGCCCGTTTTGAAGAGAATCACCGTCAAAACAGCCGCTGCTGCGACCGCCGCCGCGGCGATCGCTATGATTTTTTTCTTCATAAGCATCCTGAACTTTCATTAAAGCTCGTGCCGAAAGCCGCCGATATGTGGCAGCCTTCGGCACAATATCATTATGAGCTGAAAACGTTATTGTCCTCAATAGGAACATGGTAGCAGAGCTGCTCCGCCGGCTCCATATCACAGGCGTCGGTCAGCAGAGTTGTCTCGCCCCACTCCTTGACCACGACGGGGCAAATATTCTCGGCGCTCTTGGCGAGCATCTCACAGCTTGAAGCGATTCCCGTGGAGATGGCTAAGCTCTGAAAGCTGATAACGGGTTTTGAATACAACTTACTCATAATACAATCCTCCATCCCATCAGTTTCTTAATGACAGAGACTGCCTTACGGATTATCATTCTGAAGAATGAAATAACTGCGCTCTGAGGGGCTGCCGCCACGGTTATCTCCGCAGTAGCTACAGGCTCGCTCGCCCTGCCCTTGGAATCGGTAACGACTATCTCGTGGCTGCCCGAATCCGTCTCGTCAACTACATAGGCATAGACCCATGTCTTGCTGCCGTCCTCATTGACGGTGCAGTTTGTGACCGCTTTGCCGTCAACGGTGAGCGAAACGATATCCGCAGGGGTATTTATAGTGAGCCTTGCGGTGTCGCCCGCCTTTAGAGCGGTGCGCTCCCATTCGGAGGTGACTCCCGCGGAATCCGCGGTAGTCATGACCCTGCTTATCGCCTTGACTGCCGCCGCATACGCTCTGTTATCGACCGTCACATAGTCCGCCGACTTGGTCGAGGACGCAGTCTTTGAGGTGAATTTATAATTTGTAAGCGAAAGCACGGTATCGGAATCGTTTACGATAACTATCGCGCCGTTTGCCGAGTATTCGCCGTTGGTGGTATCAAGCACAAGGAGCGAAGAAATATCATAGTATTTCTCTGCCGCGCCTGAGACGGTGAACGTCTTGATGCTGCCGCTTGCATTGAGCACCTTGACCGTCGCCGTGCTGCTCGAGGCGCCCGGCTTTGCGACCTTCATGCCTATCTGGAACGAAGCCGCAGAAACGGTCGGGATAAAGGCAACCGCCTGATTCTCATAGAGATAAAGCTCGTTATTGGGGCCTGCCTTGCTGAATTTTGCAACGGAGTCGGCGTAGCTTGCGCCGCTGAGAGCAGAGATGCCGTCGATGAACATCGTGCCCGCAACGGCATTGCCGTCCACGGTGGCGGTGCCGAAGTCATTCGCCGAGATAACGGTATCCCTGACTTCGATGAAGCGGGCGTTATTCTCGCGGTCGGCGTTGTAAGCCCTCTCGATAACGCCGCTGACGGTCTTGCCCGCCGGGTCGTAAATACGAACGCCGTCGATATAGATCTTGTAGCTGTCATCGCCTGTCTTATCGAATACCTTGGCGTATTTCGGGGTCACGGTGACCTTATAAGTGCCGTAATCGAGGGTGGAATTGCCGACGGGGACGCTGACAACGGGGATCTGATAGAGCCCGCTCTCCTCGCCGTCGGAAACAAGCCAGCCGTAGGCAAGCGCCGCACCGTTCTTCTGCTTATCGGAGTAAACTATGCCGTTGACAACGACTATGGTCTCATCCTCGTCAATATCTACCGTGGAGCCCGCCTTATATTCGCTCTCATAGAGCGGGGCGTTGTTGACGGCAGCGCCGTTAACGGTGCTCGTCGGGCTGATGGTGGCGGTCGGGGTCACGGCCGCGGCGTCAAGATAGAGCTGACCGTAGGAATAGCCGTAATAGGTATTGACTATGTAGGTCTTGTTGAAGGAATTATCAAGCCCCTCGACCTTGACAAGGACTGCGCCGGTTTTGTTGCTCGTGACGCTGAAGAGATCGAAGCCGCTGCCGCAGAAGGTGAAGCTCGCGGTCGGCTCCTTGCCTATCGAGCCTGCGTCAAGAGTTGTGACCCTTGCTCTGTCGAGCGAATAGGTCTCGCTGCTGTCGTTATAAGCGGGATCGTAGCCGTAGACATTGTCTGCGTCGAAGCCCGCAACAGATGAAATTCCGGGACGATCCTCCGACTGATAAGCCTCCCTGCCGCTGCCGACGGTCTGCCAAGCATAGCCGTCGCCGTCGACGAAGTCGATGAAGCTCTCCTCATAGAAGATGTTCGCCGCGGGGATAACGGTTATCCTGCTGTAGTAGCGGAAGCCGTCGAGAATGACCTCGTAGTAGAATACCTCCTCCGCCGACATCTGCATATCGGTCGGGGTGTAGATGACCGCCCTGCCGTCCTGCGGGTCAATGGCAGCCGTGCCGTGGGCAAGGGTTATCGTCTGTTCCTCGGAGGCGAACTGAGACTTCTCATAGGCGGTGCTGTTGAGAGCGCCGCCGAAGGTCGCCGAGATCGCATTGACAGGGGTACCGTTAAGGATAATCTTGTCATTTGCGATCGGGTGGATCTTGACGGGCAGACCGTAGTCGACAACGACCGTGTCGGGCGAAAGCCCCTCGGTGGTGTAAACACCGAACGCGAAGTGAGTGTTGTAATAGTCGCTTACATTGGGGGCGGTGCCGTTCTGATTGAAGCGGTAGTCGCTCTCGTAATAATAGGTGGTAACTGCGCTTGCGGTATCGGAGATAACGACCGCATTCGTGCCCGTCGTGCCGCTCGAGACCGTAACGGTTGCCGAGGCGGCGGGGTTAAAGAGCGTGTAGTTGTCGGGCACGTCGCTCAGCGGGGCGAGGGTGTAGCTCTCGTTATACTCCGAGGTGTTCAGGTGAATAAGGTAGCTGAGCCTCTCGCCTATCATCACTCTGTTCTCAAACGGAACGACCGTGCCGGCTCTGTTGACCGGCTGACCTGCGGCGTTGACGAGGTAGAATTCATAGTTGACCACGGCACCCTGCCACGGGAGCACGGGCGAAACGGTCTCTTTGTATGCGTCGTTGCCGAGGTAGTTCTTATAATAAAGTATTGCACTGGTGTTGGTCGGGTATGCGCCCGGATTCCTCTTGCCCTCCATAGTGCCGGTAAGGTAGACATAATAGCTCAAGGCAAATTCCTTCTCGGCAATGATGCCTATCTTCCAATAGAAGGTCTCGGGGGCGAGCGAACGCTCCGCCGCACCGTCGCCGTCGGCGTCTATCATGACCGCCGCGGAGTTGGTGTTATAGAAGAAAGTCCTGGCGTTTATAACGCCGTCAACAAGGATATTCGTTGCGCCCGAATCTATGAGATCGGAGAAAGCCTGAGTGCCATCGGCGCTGAAGGTGACGGTCTCGAGGGTCTCGGCTACGCCCGTGCGGGTGCCGACATCGTTGATATCGGTGATAACGCCGTTCGTGAGGTCGGCATTGGTGTAGAGCGTGTAGCTCTTGACCTCAATCTTCGGAGCCTCCGCAAGGGTGAAGGTCTGGCCGTTCTTGACATAGGTCGAGGCTCTTTGCAGATTGTATTCGCTGCCCATACGGTCAACGAAATACGCCTCGGTCGCCGCCTGCTTGATATCGTCTCTTATCGCTGCAAATGCAGAATCGAGCTGGGCTGCGTCATCGGCGAAATAGCAGTATTTCTCATCGCTTGCGATATTCCTGATAACATACTGCATGGATTCGACGGTTACGGCGCTGTCGACCGCAAGGCAGAAGCCTATCGAATACATCTTTGCGCCGAGGCCGGGCACCTGAGCCATATACTGCTGGCCGTTGTAGGAGGCGCTTGAGTCATTCTTGATAACGGTGAAGGTCTGTGTCGGGTCGCCCTTGATGGCGTCCGCCATTCTGTGGCTGTTGCCCGGGCCGTTATAGAAGTATGCGTGCGAGCTGGTCGTGGGCACGTCGTTTACGGTGGCGTAGGTGCCCTGCAGCCAGTTATTCCAATTCGCGCTCGTTGACTGCGAGCTGAAGTAGTTGTAGGAGAACGGCGCACCGTCGGACATGAAGATGACATATATGTCTCTGTCCTCCTGATTCGCCTTGTTTGCCGCCTGTTTCGCTTCGACAAGCGAATAGACCGTGTCAAACGCATAGTCATAATTCGTGCCGCTCGCCGTGGCGATGGTCGAGGTGTCAAACGAAGCTATCGACTCGATGGGCACAAAAGCATTTGCATTTATTGCGCCCGAGCCGGTGTAGACCTGAGCGTTGTTGCTGTTGGTCCTGATGGTCGCATCGGTGAGGTGGTCGTTGCTGTCAAGCAGCGGCTTGCCGGAGATAACATAGCCGTTGAAATCCGCAATGGCAATGTCGATATCCTGAACTATGCCCGCCTCATTCGGCTGATTGAAGCTCGTTATAAGGTTGCCGACCGAGTCGCGCAGCACCCCTATCCTTGTCTTGGTAACGCTGTTGCCGCTTGAGTCGGTGGTGGTGACCTCGTCATTCATTGACGAGGAGGTATCAAGCATGAGCACCACGTCGATACCCTGGTTCATCGGAACGCCCGTTGCGGTAAGCTCTATCTTGGCAACGCCGCTGTTTTGGAATTCGGGTGCGGAAGCGGATTTGCCGACTCTGACAGAGCCCGCCTCGGGATAGTCGGGATAATCGTCCTTGGGTATTACATGAAGCGTGAAATCGGGGAGCCAATTGTCTCTGTAATATACCGCAAGACCTGCATAATCGCCCTGAGCAGAGGTATACTGCACGGCATTGAAGTGACCGGTGAGATCGAGGAGCATACCGACGGTTACGGGAATGGTTTCGGTCGTCGCGTCCTCATAGGTAACAAGGAGGTTTGCGCCGGTTTTGACCGATTTGCCCGCGCCGATATACACGGTACCCTCATTGGTGTCAAGGGTTATAGAGGTTATCTTCTTGTTGGTGACGGGTGTTTCGCCGCCGGAGGAGGAAACCGTCTTTTTGTAGAAATAAACCGTTGAGCCGCCATTGTAGCCGCTGTAGGTGTAGTTGCTTCTGAGGTTGAGGCCGTATGTAGAGCCGCTGAGCAGAAGCTGATTATTGGTGTAGGTGTAGGCAACGCCCGAGCTTGAGAAGGTCACGGCCGAGCTGCTGCTTTCAGGAACCTTGAGATATTTGCCGGCGTTTGCGCCGCTCGTCGCCTTAAAGGACGAGGTGGCTGCGTCATAGACCCATTCGCAGGCCGTTACTTCGGTCGAGCCCTCGATAACGTCGCCGTTCGCGGTGACCGCAACGCCCGCAAGCCTTGTTGAAGTATAGCCCGAAACAGTAGTATACTCATTGGAGCAGGCGTACATAGTGTTGTCACGGGTGGAGACTATCACATAGGTCTCGCCGTCCTCAAGGTCGGCAAGCGACGAGGCATTGACCTTGGTGTAGCTGACAGTGCCTGCGCCGCCCTCGGGCGCACGGTAGAGGTAGAACGAAGCGGGGTTATTTTTATAGCCGTTGATAAGGCTGCGGCTTTCGTTCTTATTGAAGTAAACGGTGGTGCCGCTTACGGTGGTGGAGAATGTATAAGCATTTGCCGAGCCGCCGACGGTGAACACATTGCCGCTCGCGCCGAGCTTTGCGTCATAGCTGCTGGAGGAGCTTGCGTTGCGGCTCATTGTGATATAGCCGTCGTCCGTGCCTATCTTCCAGCCCGAGCCGGAGGCGGTGAAGGTCCATTCGTTCGCCGCATAGTCGCCCGTGATGGTATCATCCATCGAGATGCCGCCCGTGCTCGTAGCCTTGAAGCCAACACGGTCGGTGGTGCCTGCGTCAACGGGCTGCATGAATTCGCTGCCGTTATAGATGAGTAGGTATTTTTTGCCGTCCACGATATCGTCGGCCGAAGTAACTCTCGTATAAGCCGTGGAAGAGGAGGAGCCGCCGCCCGTGCTGCCGGTGCTCTCGGGTATGACGTGCTCTATCTCGTGAGTCTTTGTCACGTCGCCCGTAACTGCCCATGACTGCGGGCTTGCGGTGACGGAGGTGTCGGGCGAATAGCCGCTCTCATTCTTATAGCTGTTGGTGACGCCCTTGCTCTTTAGGTTATGGATGCCGCTCTGTGAAACTCTTTTGATCTCGATATTTTCGTTATCGAATTGGAATACGGTCATTGTGAGAGTATCATCCGCACCGTTGTGGTTATCGTAGTAGCCGACAAAGCCGGCGTTCATATAGGTAAACGCAAGAGTTTCCGTCCTGAATACGGTTCTGCTGTTTTGTGCAATGTTGATGCTGTCACCCTTGGTCAGGTAGACCGAAGCGCCTCCGAGATAATCATCCCAGCCGTTTGAATGGTCGTGACCGTAGAGGAAGACGATATTGAGGCCGTTGCCGCCTGCGTCGTTGAGCACGTTGAATATGTAATTTGCGTGCTGCTTGTCGCCGTCGTTCCTTGTCCTCATCGAGTAATGAAGCGGCAGATGGGAGATAACGAAAATCGGGGCCTTGAAGCCGACAGCCAGCTTGTGGTTGAGGTAGTTGCGCAGATTCTCGGCCGTGCGCTTAATGGTGGCTTCGTCGTTGTTATACCACATATAGTCGTCCTCGTTGATAACGAAAACGCCGTATTTGCCGCTCGAAGGGTCATTGTCTCCGCTCTTGGCAAGGCCCGCTGCGCCCGCCTCGTCGTGGTTGCCCTGGCAGAACGCCGAATTATTGTCATTGCAGTCGATAATGCCGGTGACCGCGCTTTTGAGCGAGGCAATGCCTGCCGCCGCCTGATTATAGCCGTAGCTGTAGTCGCCGCAGCAAAGGAATCCGTCCGCCGCAGTGACACCTGCAGCAGCCTTGAGCTGAGCAACGACGCTCTGCACGAAGGTCTTGCCGGCATCATTGCCGCTCGGGTTCTGATAGTCCGAGCACGCAACGACCGTGGTGAGCTCCCCTGCGGCCGAGGCTTTTAGTTTGGCTGCGCCGACAGACCCCAAGAGTGCAAATGTTGACACTATCATCAACAGACTAAGGAGAACTGCGACGAAGCGCTGTGAATTTTTCACTGCTTTTTTCATAAGGACTCCCCTCTCATGCAGTTGAATTAGACTTCCTCGTCATAAGACAAAGCCAAAAAGGCAAATTTTGTTTATGCCGATTAAACAATTTCTCATTTTCATTAATAGCATAATTCAGCGGTCATGTCAATGCTTTTTTAGAGGTTTTTAGACAATTGAGCCAAATTGCGTAAAAAATTGCACGAAATTCGGCAGTGTCATCGTTTCGATTACGAATTTAATTTGAGAATTCTTTAAAAAACTACTCAAAAAAATGTGTAAAAATCCCGCCTCCGTTAGGAAGCGGGTTTTCTGCTTTACGGCATATACGGATCGTCGACGCATTCATAATCATCGGGCATGATGAACTGCGAGATGAACTTGATGGTGTAGTCAACGCCCCACTGGCCTTTTTTGCCGCTCCAGCGCCGCGAATGCGGCTCTATTGAGAGCGCGCCGCTGTAATCGGCACAGTAGAGCAGAGCCATGGCGGATCTCCAGTCTATCTGGTCTAGACCCGCGGGCGGGTCGTCGAAGTGGTCGTTTGATATATAGAGGGCGCCCTTGATATGGACATGATAGAATCTGCCGCCCCAATCCCTCATCTCCCTGAGATAGTCGCCGCTGCGACTCAGGCAGTGGGAGATGTCGTATTTGATGCCAAGCTCGGGCAGGGCACCGAGCACGACCGCCCACGCCTTATCCTCATATATGAAGTTCTCCCAGTCGCAATTATAGACGGCTATTTTAACGCCTTTATCTCTGCCGAATTCGATAAGCTCGGCAAGATACCTGATCGCCGCCTGACAGTTGTCATAATAGGAGAGAGCCTCAACGCGGTTAACGCCGACGTTAAAAACGGGGCAGCCGACTATGGAAGCGAGGGTAATGAGATTCTTATCGTGAGCCTGAGCCTCGGGGATAATATTGCCGCTCTCGTCAAGGCGGGTCATGCCCCACCTGCCTATCGAGACGACTTTGACATCGTATTTCTCGGAATTCGCCTTTATCTCATCGGCCTTTGCGAGTATCTCGGCGGAGTCGTAGCGGTCGTTGGCGCAGAATTCAATGCCGTGCAGCCCCTTTGACGCCACCGCCTTGAAGTGACCCTCTTCCCAGCCGTTTATGATTGAAAGTGTCATTGCTTTTCCTCCGTTACGGGCAGCGAAGCCGCCCTTTATTATAATGTAATAGTACCATATATCGAAATCGCCGTCAACGGTAATTTTCGATATCCGACCTTCTTCAGCTCATCACGCCGACAATGAGCGAGCCGTCCTCGGCGCAGCCTTTATTTGAAAATCGCACGGGTTTGCCGCCCTCGGCGGGGCTGCCGATACGGATATGCACTTCATCGCCACTCCGAATTTCAAGCGAAGCGGTGTAGACCTCGGTCTCGCCCGGCATAAGCTCCGAGAGAGCGCAGCCCTCCGCCCGCACCTCGCCGTCGGCCGCGCCGATAAACACGGCGGGGTCGGCATATATCGGGGCAACCCCCGTGTTTTTGACGGCGACATATACTTTAGTCTCGCCGCACGCTCTCTTGACCGCCGCACGGCTGACAAAGAAATCGTAGCCGAGGCTTGCGGAGGCTTCGTTCGCAGCCTTGACCTGCTCGGCGGTAAGCCCCGTATCAAACGCCCGCTGCATCATCAGCCAGGAGCAGTGGGTCTGCTTTACGCATTCATCATAGGGCTGCATACCGTCGTATTCGCCGCCCGTCAGGAACGGCAGCTGGCACTCGGGGCGGAATTCGCCGCCGATGGGCTGAGTTTTCCAGAGCCTCGACTGATGCGCGCTTCGCAGCCTCGGTACGAATTCCCAATCGTGCTCCGGATTTATCGTCTCATAGGCAAAGGAATCGTCATGGTAACCGAGTTTGCCGCTCTCGGTGCCCGGTGTGCCGGGGTAGCGGGTAAGCACATGGGTTTTTGTAAAACTCTCGGCAAAGGCGGCTATCACCCTCGCCTGCTGCTCCTTTGAGGGCGCAGCCTTTGGGCAGGCGGAGAAATGCCACTCGCCCCAATGGCCTATAAGACCCGTAGTTATGTATGCAATGCGGCTGTCGCCGTCGCACGCCTTGCCGAATTCATGCACGAAATCAACAAGGAAATCTATCAGTCTGTCGTCGGAATAATCGGGGCTTACACCGCCGCCGTAACCGTCATAGGGCAGCTTCTTGACGCCCATATCCCATATGAATTGCGGCACGGCCTTGTCACCGAGCTTGTCCGCGGGGTAGTCGAGGTAAACACGGAACACCGCCTGATTACCTCTTGAGGATATATCGTCGAGATAAGGCTCAAGCCCCTCGGCGATGCGGTATTCGCCGTCATCGGTCACAAGCGCCGACAGCGGGATATAAAACCACTCCATGCTGTGCTCAACGGCGGAGTCAACGCCGCCCTCGCTGTAAAACGGCATGAAGCCCTTCATCGGGTTGCCGTAAGCCCGCTCATATATGAATTCACTCGGCGTGAAGCCCTGCACGCTGCCGAGGAGCATATAAAGGCTCAGCAGCAGAGCGCCTATTCTTGAAAAAAAGTGTATAAATGCTCTCATATTATCCCTCCAACTCGGATTATATCACGCCGCCGACCGAAAAACAAGCCATAGCATAAAAAATATCCCCGATGAATTGTGCAAATTATACAACTTTGTATTCCACTGCGGGCTTCTGCGATGCAGTCACGCCGAAATTACGGTTTTTAGCGAAAAGTTATTGCATAATTATACGCAATGTGGTAGTATATATGCAAATAATCTCGATATTATACACTTTGCGAGCCTGTTTATTCTATATTTTGTGGCTTGCAGGTGTTCCGTCAAAGGCGGTGTATCCAATATGAAAAAAGTATTTATCGACGGCAGCGCAGGCACAACGGGGCTGCGTATCCGAGACCGTCTGGCTCAGAGAGACGATATAAAGCTCATAGAATTACCCGAGGAGAAGCGAAAGGATACTCAGGCGAGGCGCAAGGCGCTGAACTCTGCGGATATCTCCTTCCTCTGCCTGCCCGACGCCGCGGCGATAGAAGCGGCGGAGCTGGTGGAGAATGAAAATACGGTGATCCTCGACACTTCGACCGCCCACCGCACTGCACCCGGCTGGGCATACGGCTTCCCCGAGCTGTCGGCGGAGTTTGAGGCAAAAATAATCTCGTCAAAGCGCATAGCCGTGCCCGGCTGCCACGCGAGCGGCTTCATCGCCCTCGTTTATCCGCTGATCGAGGCGGGGCTGCTCGGCAAGGGCGCTCTTTTGAGCTGCACCTCGCTGACGGGCTACAGCGGCGGCGGCAAAAAGATGATAGCCGAATACGAGGGCTACGAAAAGGGCGCACCGCTCTTCGCCCCGAGGCAATACGGCACCTCGCAGCAGCACAAGCATCTGAAGGAGATGAAGTCCGTCTGCGGCATTGATGAATTCCCTATATTCTGCCCCATAGTCGACGATTATTACAGCGGCATGGAGGTCACAGTGCCGATATTCGCCCGTCAGCTAAAAAGCGGCGGCATTGAGGATATCAAAGCGGTCTACGCCGAGAAATACAACGGCCCCGTCGTGACCTGCGGCGACGAATCGCAGGGCGGCTTTCTCTCGGCTTCGGCGCTCTCCGGCACGGACGGCATGAAGATATGCGTTTACGGCAACGAGGAGCGGATATTGCTCACGGCGATATACGACAACCTCGGCAAGGGCGCTTCGGGCGCGGCTCTCGAATGCATGAATCTGGTGCTCGGCAAAGAGAAAAACTACGGATTGAGTATTAAACGGAGGTAAACATAGATGAAAACGGTTTCGGGCGGCGTTTGCGCCGCTAAAGGCTTCACCGCGGCGGGAGTCCACTGCGGCATACGCAAGAATAAAAGCAAAAAGGATCTCTCGCTGATATTCAGCGAAGTGCCCGCATCGGCGGCGGCGGTCTACACGACCAACCTTGTCAAGGGCGCCCCCCTGCTCGTCACAAAGAGCCACCTCTCAAACGGCAAGGCTCAGGCGGTCATCTGCAACAGCGGCAACGCCAACACCTGCAACGCAAACGGAGTTGAGATAGCGGAGCAGACCTGCGCCCTGCTCGCGGATGAGCTGGGCATTGACAAAAATGACGTCGTCGTTGCTTCAACGGGCGTTATCGGTCAGCCGCTCGACTTTGCGCCGATAGCCTCGGGAATCCCGCAACTCCACGCCACATTGGGCGACTGCTCGCTCGACGCAGCCGAGGGCATCATGACGACCGACACCAAGGTCAAGGAGATCGCCGTCAGCTTCGAGATAGGCGGCGTTGAATGCAAGATAGGCGGCATCGCCAAGGGCTCGGGCATGATACACCCGAATATGGCTACGATGCTCGTATTCATCACGACCGACTGCTCCCTCAGCAGCGAAATGCTGCAAAAGGCGCTGTCGGGTGACGTGGCGGAGACCTTCAACATGATAAGCATCGACGGCGACACCTCGACCAACGACATGGTGACGGTGCTCGCAAACGGCATGGCGGGCAACAAGGAGATAAGCTCCGAGGGCGAGGACTTCGACACCTTTATGCAGGCGCTTAACTCCGTCACGGTCTGGCTCTGCCGCCGCATAGCCGCCGACGGCGAGGGCGCAACGAAGCTGCTTGAATGCAAGGTAGCGGGCGCAGCGGATAAAGCGACCGCCAAGGCCGTCGCAAAGAGCGTTGTCTGCTCGTCGCTGACCAAGGCGGCGATGTTCGGCGCCGACGCGAATTGGGGCAGAGTGCTCTGCGCCATAGGCTACAGCGGCGCAAAGGTCGATATTGATAAAATAGACGTTTCGTTCAGCTCAGCTGCAGGCAGCATCCCCGTTTGTAAGGGCGGCTGCGGAGTCGATTTCTCCGAGGAGAAGGCAAAGGAGATTCTCCTCAAGGATGAGGTCGAAATCCTCGTGGAGCTGAATTCAGGCTGCTTCGCCTCAACGGCGTGGGGCTGCGACCTTACATATGATTATGTCAAGATAAACGGAGATTACAGGACTTGAGGTGAGAGGGATGAATATATCGAACGCACAGCGGGCAAAGGTGCTCGTCCACGCCCTGCCGTATATACAGCGGTACTCCGGCAAGATAGTGGTGGTCAAATACGGCGGCAACGCCATGATAAACGAAGAGCTAAAAGACAAGGTCATGCGTGATATCGTGCTGCTCTCGCTCATCGGCGTCAAGGTCGTGCTCGTCCACGGCGGCGGCCCCGAGATAAGTGAAATGCTTGGCAAAATAGGCAAAAAGAGCGAATTCGTCAACGGCCTGAGAGTCACGGACGGCGAGACGGTCGACATAGTGCAGATGGTGCTGGCAGGTAAGGTGAATAAAAGTCTCGTCAATATTATCGAGAGCAAGGGCGGCAGCGCGATCGGCCTCTCGGGCATCGACGGCCACATGATAGAGGCGAAGATCAAGGATCCCGCCCTCGGCTATGTGGGCGAGATAACCGCCGTCAATGTCAAGCCCGTGCTTGACGTTATCGAGAAGGGCTATATTCCCGTCGTCTCGACCATAGGCTGCGACAGCGACGGCAATGTTTACAACATCAACGCCGACACCGCCGCCGCAAAGATAGCGGGCGAGCTTGGGGCGGCGAGCCTCATCTCGATGACGGATATTTGCGGCATCCTAAAGGATAAGGACGACCCCGCAACGCTGATACCTAAGATCACGATAAGCCATGCGCCCGAGCTGATAGAACAAGGCATTATCAGCGGCGGCATGATACCCAAAGTCGAATGCTGCATAAACGCGGTCAAATGGGGCGTGCAGAGGGTGTTCATCATCGACGGGCGTATCCCGCACGCAATACTCATCGAAATGCTCACCGACGAGGGCATCGGCACCATGTTCATTGACGAATAACGGAGATAATTATGAATATAGAAGAACTTGATAAAGAATATGTGGCGGGCACCTACGCAAGATTCCCGCTGACGATAGTTAAGGGCAAGGGCTCGACCGTTTGGGACGACGAGGGCAAGAAATATATCGACCTCTCCACGGGCATAGCGGTCAACTCCTTCGGCATTGCGGACGGCGAATGGATGAAAGCCGTCACAAAGCAGCTCGGCTCTTTGCAGCATATGTCGAATCTTTATTACACCGAGCCCTGTGCCGAGCTCGCTCAAATGCTCTGCCAAAGGACGGGCATGGATAAGGTGTTTTTCTCAAACTCGGGCGCGGAGGCCAACGAATGCGCTGTAAAGGCCGCGAGGAAATACGCCGCCGAGCACCGCGGGGCTGAGTATTATAACATAATAACGCTCAAAAACAGCTTCCACGGCAGGACGGTAACGACCCTCGCCGCAACGGGTCAGGATGTGTTTCATCACGACTTTTTGCCGCTGACAGAGGGCTTCCTCTACGCCGAGGCAAACAGCATTGACGATATCAAGACGCTGACCGAGAGCAATAAATGCGCCGGAGTGATGATAGAGGTCGTCCAGGGCGAGGGCGGAGTTAACCCGCTCGACAAGGATTATGTCAAGGCTCTTGCCGAGCTTTGCGCCGAGAAAGACCTGCTGCTCATCTGCGACGAGGTGCAGACGGGCAACGGCAGGAGCGGCAAGCTCTATGCCTATATGAATTACGGCATTCAGCCCGATATAGTTTCGACCGCCAAGGGGCTTGCGGGCGGCCTGCCGCTGGGCGCAACGCTGCTCGGTGCCAAGGTCAGCGGAGTATTCACCCCCGGCACTCACGGCTCGACCTTCGGCGGCAACCCTGTATGCTGCGCAGGCGCAATAAGCATTCTCGGCAGGATAGACGACGAGCTGCTCAAGGGAGTGTGTGAGCGCTCGGAATTCATCATAAACGAGTTGAGCGGCGCACCCGGCGTTGAATCGGTCACGGGTCTCGGGCTGATGCTCGGGGTCAAGACCTCAAAGCCCGCCGCCGAGGTCATCAGCGGCTGCATGGCAAAGGGCGTGCTGGTTATAAAGGCAAAGGACAAGGTGCGGCTGCTGCCCGCACTCAATATACCCATGGAGCAATTGAAGCAGGCAACGGCCGTTATTAAAGAGGTCTGCGCCGAGTAAGGAGGAGCAATATGAACCTGTACGGAAAAGATTTTTTAAAACTTTTAGATTTCACTCCCGATGAAATAAATTATCTTATCGACCTCGCCGCCGCCCTCAAGGCAAAGAAAAAGGCGGGGATCCCTCACAAACTCTGCGAGGGCAAAAACGTGGCTCTTATTTTTGAAAAGACGAGCACCCGCACCAGATGCAGCTTCGAGGTCGCCTCAAGGGATCTCGGCATGGGCTGCACCTATCTTGACCCCTCAGGCTCGCAGATAGGCAAAAAGGAGAGCATCGCCGACACGGCAAGGGTGCTTTCGAGCATGTTTGACGGCATTGAATACCGCGGCTTCGGTCAGGTGATAGTCGAGGAGTTGGCGGAATTCGCCTCCGTGCCTGTTTGGAACGGGCTGACAAATGAATTCCACCCCACTCAGATACTCGCCGATTTTCTCACTATCAAGGAGCATTTCGGCACTCTGAAGGGCATTAAATTCGTATATATGGGCGACTCCCGCTTCAACATGGGCAACTCGCTCATGGTCGGCTGCGCCAAGATGGGCATGAGCTTCACCGCCTGTGCCCCCGAGGAATATTTCCCCGACAAAGCGCTCATCGCCGAATGCGAGGCCATAGCCGCCGAGACCGGCGCAACGCTCAACTTCTGCACCTCGCCCAAGGAAGCCGTAAAGGACGCCGACGTTATCTACACGGATATATGGGTCTCGATGGGCGAACCCGCCGAGGTCTGGGCCGAGAGGATAGAGGCGCTCTCGCCCTATCAGGTCAATTCGGCTCTGATGGCAAAGGCTGCGCCGGGCGCAATATTCATGCACTGTCTGCCCTCGTATCACGACCTCAAGACGGCTATCGGCAAGGAGATAGGCGAGAAATTCGGCATGACCGAGATGGAGGTGACCGACGAGGTCTTTGAGGGGCCGCAGTCGATGGTATTCAAGGAAGCGGAGAACCGTATGCACACGATAAAGGCAGTCATGGCGGCAACGCTGTGCAGCGATATAGACGATCGGCTTGGGAGCGGAATATAATGAAGTCATTTAACAGGAAGCTCGTCCTCGAGGACGGGAGCGAATACTGCGGCTACGGCTTCGGCAGCCCGTGTCAACGGGTCTGCGAGCTGGTGTTCAACACCTCGATGGTCGGCTATCAGGAGATAGTTTCCGACCCGTCATATACCGATCAGGCTGTCGTGATGACCTACCCGCTCATCGGCAACTACGGCATAACGGACGACGATTTCGAGTGCAAAAATCCGAGCATCGGCGCGCTGATAGTCTATGACTACAACGACAGGCCGTCAAATTTCCGCTACACCAAAACTCTCTCCGAGCTGCTTGAGGAGAACGGCATACCCGGCATTTACGGCGTTGACACTCGCCGCCTGACCCGTAGCATAAGAGATTTCGGCTCACGCCGCTGCATCATCACCGATATCTCGACCCCCGTCGGGGAGGCGCTTGAGATAATCAAAAATACACCCGTGCCGCACGACGCTGTGGCGAGGGTTAGCTGCAAAAAGCGCTGGTATTCACGCACGGCGAATCCTCAATTCAACGTCGTGGCGCTCGACTGCGGCATCAAGCTCGGCATAGTCCGCAGCCTTAATCGGCTCGGCTGCAACGTGACCGTCGTGCCATACGACACACCCGCAGATGAAATAGAATTTATGAAGCCCGACGGCGTATTCCTCTCAAACGGCCCGGGCGACCCCGAGGATGTAACGCCCGTCATTGAGACGGTCAAAAAGCTCAGGGGCAAATACCCGCTCTTCGGCATATGCCTCGGTCATCAGATGATATCGCTTGCCTACGGCGCAAAGACATACAAGCTGAAATTCGGTCACAGGGGCGGCAACCACCCCGTGCTGAATAAGCTCACGGGCAAGATAGAGATAACCTCACAAAATCACAGCTACGCCGTTGACAATGACAGCCTTGAGGGGACGGGGCTGACCGTTACGCACGTCAACCTGCTCGACGGCACGGTGGAGGGGCTGCAATGCGCCGAGGACGGCGTTTTCAGCGTGCAATACCACCCCGAAAGCTCCCCCGGCCCGCAGGACAGCGGCTATTTATTCGACATTTTTGTCAGCAGTATGAAGGAGGCGAAGACCCGTGCCCAAAAGAAATGATATACACAAGGTGCTCGTCATAGGCTCGGGTCCCATCGTCATAGGTCAAGCTGCCGAATTTGACTACGCGGGCACTCAGGCGTGCCTTGCGCTCAAAGAGGAGGGCTACGAGGTCATCCTTGCAAACTCCAACCCCGCCACGATAATGACCGACACCTCGGTCGCGGATAAGGTATATATGGAGCCGCTCACGCTCGAATACCTCGCCCGCATCTGCCGCTATGAGCGCCCGGACGCAATAATCCCCGGCATCGGCGGCCAGACGGGGCTGAATCTCGCAATGCAGCTCGCAAAGAAGGGCGTGCTCAAAGAATGCGGCATTGAAATGCTCGGCACGAGCGCCGAGAGCATTGAGAGAGCGGAGGACAGGGAGCTTTTTAAGGAGCTTTGCCAGCAGATAGGCGAGCCTGTAGTGCCCTCGCAGATAACCTACAGCGCCGAAGAGGCTCTTGAAGCGGCGGAAAAGATAGGCTACCCCGTTATCCTTCGCCCCGCCTTCACCCTCGGCGGCACGGGCGGCGGCTTTGCCGACGACGCAGACGAGCTGCGGGAGAAGATGAAGAACGCTCTCGCCCTCTCCCCCGTCCGTCAGGTGCTCATCGAGAAGAGCATCAAGGGCTACAAGGAAATAGAATACGAGGTCATCCGTGACGCCAACGACACGGCGATAACCGTCTGTAATATGGAGAATCTCGACCCCGTCGGCATCCATACGGGTGACTCCGTGGTCGTTGCCCCGAGCCAGACCCTGACCAATAAGGAATATCAGATGCTGCGTGACAGCGCGCTCAGGATAATCCGCGCGCTCAAGGTGGAGGGCGGCTGCAACGTTCAGTTTGCGCTCGACCCGTATTCATTCAACTACTATGTGATAGAAGTCAACCCCAGGGTCTCCCGCTCCTCGGCTCTCGCCTCAAAAGCAAGCGGCTACCCGATAGCCCGAGTCTCGGCTAAAATCGCGATAGGTATGCAGCTTCACGAGATAAAGCTCGCCAACACCCCCGCCTGCTTCGAGCCGACCCTCGACTATGTGGTGACAAAGATGCCGCGCTTCCCCTTTGACAAATTCCCGACGGCGCTCAATACCCTCTCCACCCAGATGAAGGCGACGGGCGAGGTCATGAGCGTGGGGCGCAGCTTTGAGGAGAGCTTCCTCAAGGCGATACGCTCCCTCGAGGACGGCAGAAATCATATCCACCTCGAGAAATTCGACTCGGCTCACATGACCGTCGAGCAGCTGCTCGATTATATCAAGGAGGGCACCGACGACAGGCTCTACGCCATATCCCAGCTGATGTGGATGGGCGTTGACGCCTCGCTGATCTGCGACATAACGCAGATAGATATGTTCTTCGTTGATAAAATAAAGAAGATAGTCGACCTTGAGAAGGAGCTTGAGGCCTCCCCCGGCTCGGTCGAGCTGCTGCGTGAGGCAAAGCGCTCCGGCTTCTCCGACTCATATGTGGCGGAGCTGTGGGGCGACACGACGGATAATATCTATAAGCTCCGCTGTGAGGAGAATATCTTCCCCGTCTACAAGATGATAGACACCTGCGCGAGCGAATTCGACAGCTACGTGCCCTACTTCTACTCCACCTACGCCGAGGAGAACGAATCAATCGTCTCCGACAAGCCGAAGATAATCGTGCTCGGCTCGGGGCCGATACGCATCGGTCAGGGCGTTGAATTCGATTACTCCACCGTCCACGCCGTGCGCACGATAAAGCAGCTCGGCTATGAAGCGATAGTCATCAACAACAATCCCGAGACCGTCTCGACCGATTACACCGCCGCCGACAAGCTCTATTTTGAGCCGCTCACGCCCGAGGACGTGATGAACGTGGTGCATCTCGAGAAACCGCTCGGAGTTATAGCGACCCTCGGCGGTCAGACCGCCGTCAACCTCGCTCAGCCGCTCGCCGACAGAGGGGTACGCATAATCGGCACAGGCTGCGAAGCCATTGACAAGGCGGAGGATCGTGACCTTTTCAACGAGGTCATTCATTCGCTCGGAATCCCGAACCCCGTAGGCGAGGCCGTAACGGATATCGAGAGCGGAGTCGCCGCCGCGGAGCGGATAGGCTACCCCGTGCTCGTGCGCCCGAGTTTCGTGCTCGGCGGCAGGGCGATGGAGATAGTCGCCAACGAAGAAATGCTGCGTAAATACCTCAAGAACGCTGTCGAGGTGGATGAGGATAAACCCGTGCTCATTGATAAATATCTCATGGGCAAGGAGGTCGAGGTGGACGCGGTCTGCGACGGCAAAGAGGTCTTTGTGCCGGGCATAATGGAGCTTGTCGAGCGCACGGGAGTTCACTCCGGCGACAGCACGAGCGTCTATCCACCGTTCTCTATCTCGCAAAAGGTACGTGACACCATCGCCGATTACACCACCCGCCTCGGGCTCGGCATCGGCATTGTTGGGCTTTTCAACATTCAGTTTATCGTTGATAAGAACGACGACGTTTTTGTCATAGAGGTGAACCCCAGAGCCTCAAGAAGCGTGCCTTTCCTCTCAAAATCGACGGGTTGCGGTCTTGTCGGCATTGCGACGAAGGCTATGCTCGGGGTCATCCTCAGGGAGCAGGGCATCACCGAGATGCGCCTGCCCGACCGCAAGCGCTGGTATGTAAAAGCCCCCGCATTCTCATTCGCCAAGCTCACAGGCATGGACGCCTACCTCTCGCCCGAGATGAAATCAACAGGCGAAGCGATTGGCTACGACAAGCGGCTCAACAGGGCGCTCTACAAAGCGTTGCAGGCCGCGGGCATACCGATGCTCAATTACGGCACGGTACTCGTGACCGTCGCGGACGAGGATAAGGAGGAGACTCTGCCCCTCGTTAAGCGATTCCGCGACATAGGCTTCAATATTGAGGCCACCACCTGCACGGCGGATTTCCTCCGGTCGCACGGGATAAGGGTCAAGAAGCTCGCCAATATCCACGAGGGCAGCGAAGAGACCCTCGACTCCATCCGCTCGGGTCACGTCAGCTATATCATCAACACCAGAGCCATCCTCTCGGGGATACACTATGAGAGCGGCGAGAAGCTCAGACGCTGTGCCGTTGACAACGGCGTGACGACCTTCACCTCGCTCGACACGGTGCGGATAGTCCTCGACGTGCTCGAGGAGCTGATAAACAAGGTCTCCACGATCGACGAAGATCAATAACGAATGCACGAAGAACGCACACCGCTGCATATATAGACAATGGGGTCATATGCAGTTTGCCGCTCCGTGCTCAAAAAATTTGAAAAAACTATTTACATTTCACACACGTTAGTGTATAATTATGGGCAGGAACAACGGCGTTTCTTTAGGAATACCGCTGTTCCTCTTTTTTACAGCAAATTATATTATGAGGTGATTGTCATGGAAAATCTCGGTTATTATAACGGCAAATACGATCTGATAGAGAATATGTCCGTTCCCATGCTCGACAGGGTGTGTTGGTTCGGCGACGGCGTTTATGACGCCACCTACGCCCACAACCACAAGATATTTGACCTCAAGGCTCACCTTGACCGCTTCTATAACAGTGCAAAGCTGCTGAAGGTCAATATCCCCATTGGGCGCAAGGAGCTGGAGGCTCTGCTCGCCGAGCTGGTGCTCAAGGTCGACGACGGCGACCAATTCGTCTATATGCAGGTGACGAGAGGCAGCGGCCTGCGTAATCATATATTCACCGAGGATATGCAGGGCAATCTTTGGATAACACTGACCCCCTGCCCCGTTGCCGACACCTACAAGCCCATCGACGTCATAACCTATGAGGATAAGAGATTCCACTACTGCAACTGCAAGACGCTGAACCTCATCCCCTCCTGCCTTGCCGCCTCCGCCGCCGCAGAAGCCGGCTGCTCCGAGGCGATATTCCACAGGGGCAACATCGTCACCGAATGCGCCCATTCAAACGTCTCGATCTTTAAGGACGGCAAGGTGATATCTCACCCGCTTGACGATACCGTGCTGCCCGGCACGGCGAGGATAAGACTGCTCGCCTTCGCAGAGAAGCTCGGCTACGGGGTCGACGAGCGTGAATACACCCTTGACGAGCTGATGAACGCCGACGAGGTCATAGTCCACTCGACAGGCTCGTTCTGCATCCCCGTCAAGACCGTGGACGGCAAGCCCGTCGGCGGTAAGGCTCCCGAGATGCTCAAAAAGATACAGGACGCGCTGGTTGCGGATTTTGAAGCTCAGTGCAAAGCTGACTGAGGCGGTGACACGGCATGACAAAAGAGGAATTAACGCTCCTTAATATCGGTGACGACCTCGACACGCTGATGAATCTTGACCCCAGGGGCTACGGCGTTTGCCGTATTCTCTATGACGGGGCAAGGCGCTTCACGGGCGAGCCGCTCTCCGTTCACGGAGCTAAGGGACTTATCAAGAACATAAAAAAAGGCGAGAAGGTTTTCATACTGACTGGCTTCGTGCTCCTCCCGTGGAACGAGGCGGAGACGGACGGCATAATCTCCTCGACCGTTTTGGCAAGATTTCTGATGAAAGCCTTCGGCGCAAAGCCGGTGATGATAGTGCCCTCACAGTGCAAGAAAGCGATAAGGGCGATGAGCAACGTGCTTTCGTTCAAGACGACCGATGACCTCGACAATATCGGTGAAAACACTGTCTGCGTCGTTGAATTTACTAAGGATTTTGACGAGGCGGAGGTTCAGGCGAGGGATATCCTCTCCCACGGCAAGCCCTGCGCCGTCATAACGAACGAAGCCCCCGGCAGAAACAAAAACGGATACTATCACAACGCCGTTGGGGTCAACACCACCGCCGTCGAGCCGAAATACGACGCGCTTTTCAGGCTCTGTCAAAGCATGGGGATATATAACCTCTCGATAGGCGACCTCGGCAACGAGATAGGCATGGCGGCGATAGAGCAGCACATAAGGGAATACATCCCCTACGCCGGCAAAAACGGCTGCAAGGCGGGCACGGGCTACGGCATCCTCGCCGACACAGCCGCCGATAATATCATCACGGCTACCTGCTCCGACTGGGGCTGCAACGCTCTGATGGCGGCGACCGCATTCATGCTCGGCAAGCCCGAGCTTTTCCACTCCAAGGAGGATCAGGCCACAGCAATGGACGCCGCAGCGGGCGCGGGTATGCTCGATATGTACGGCGAGCCGAGACCCTATATCGACGGAATCGGCAAGAATATCAACCTGCCGCTCATCTCAATGATGAAAGCGCTTATCGAATACCCGCCGACCGTCGAGGATAAGACCGAGGCGTGGTTTGAGAATACGCTGAGAAAGGGATTTTTCACAAAATGAAGTACTTTTTTCTGCAAAGCGGAGACATGGCGCTGACAGTCCGATTTGAAAATGAAATAAGAGAAGATATCAACCGCTGCGTGACCTCGCTTGCCGGGCTTATCGGCGACGCCGAAATAAACGGCGTTGCCGAGGTCATTCCGACCTTTAATTCACTCACGGTGCTTTATGACTGCACCGTTATCCGCTCGTCAAGGCTCAAAAAGCGGCTCGCCCGCCTGATAGCTCGGATCGATCCGGATTCCGAGGGCGCTTCACGCATCTTTCATATCCCCGTCTGCTACGAGGAGCGTTTCTCGCCCGACATGGCGAATGTCTGCGCCCACACGGGGCTGACGAGGGACGAGGTTATAGCCCTTCACACGGCAAAGCCGTATCTTATCTATATGCTCGGCTTCCTGCCCGGCTTCGCCTATCTCGGCGGCATGGATGAGCGCCTTGCAACGCCGAGGCTCGACACCCCGAGGCTTGAGATCTTCGCGGGCGCAGTCGGCATCGGCGGCAGCCAGACGGGTATTTATCCCATCGCTTCGCCCGGTGGCTGGCAGCTAATCGGCAAAACCCCTGTCAAGGTCTATGACCCCTCGAGAAGCGTGCCGATCCTCTATAAAGCGGGCGACAGGATAAAATTCTACAGCATCGACGGCGGCGAATTCGACCGCATTGAGCGTGAGGTTGCCGCAGGCACATATAAAGTCACCGCAGAGGAGGCGAAGCCATGCTCTCGATAATAAACGGCGGGATGCTCTCCACCGTGCAGGATCTCGGCAGGTTCGGCGTGATGAAGGACGGCTTCACCCAGAGCGGCGCAATGGATCAATACTCCATGAAGCTCGCAAACGCCCTTTGCGGCAACGAGCCGAATTCGCCCGTCATCGAAATGACGGCGCTCGGGATAACCGCGCGCTTCACCGACGAGCATATATTCTGCCTTTGCGGCGGAGATTTCGGTGCGACGCTCAACGGCAAGCCGATCGAGCGCAGCAGATCATACAAAGCCTCTGCGGGCGATATACTGACCGTGGGGGGCGCAAGGAGCGGTATGCGCTGCTGCCTTGCGATTGCAGGCGGCTTCGCCGTGCCCGAGGTCATGGGCAGCGCCTCGACCAACCTGAAGCTCGGCATAGGCGGCTATGCGGGCAGAAAGCTGAGAGCGGGCTATATACTGCCCGTCGGCGTGCCCTCAAATCGCGCCAAGGCTGGCAAAACAGCGCCCGTGAGGGAATTCGGCGGCGGCTGCATCAGACTTAGAGTTATAATGGGACCACAGGACGATATGTTCACCGAGACGGATAAAGCGCTCTTCCTGCGCCAGCATTACACCGCCACGGCAGGGCTTGACCGCATGGGTCTGCGCCTTAGCGGCATTGCTTTAAAGGGCAAGAACGGCACGGATATCATCTCCGACGGAATTGTTTTCGGCTCGGTGCAGATAACACGGTCGGGGATGCCGATAATCCTTGCCGCCGACCATCAGACGACAGGCGGCTACGCAAAGATCGCGACGGTCATCAGCGTTGACCTGCCGCTGCTCGCCCAGGTGAAGCCGTTTGACACCTTATGCTTCTCGTCGGTCAGCGTAAGGCAGGCGGAGCGGCTCGCCGCCAAGGAGAAAAAATTCTTTGATAAACTTTTCAGATAATTCGGGAGGTATACGGTTATGGAGCTTTCAACCATGAGTCCGAAAGAGGTAAGGGCGCTGATAAGGGACGGAGTTATAACTCACCAGACCTCGGGTATGTGCGGCGGCTACGCTCAGGCGAATCTCTGCATCCTGCCCAAGGACTACGCCTTTGATTTCCTGCTCTTTTGCATGAGGAATCCCAAGCCCTGCCCCGTCCTCGAGGTCGGTGACATCGGCTCAAGAGTTATCAGAACGATGGCCGACGGCGGCGATATCTGCCGCGATATTCCAAAATACCGTATATGGCGAAACGGCGTGCTCGAGCGCGAGGTGACCGATATCTCCGCATTCTGGCAGGAGAATTTCGTCTATTTCCTAATCGGCTGCTCCTTCAGCTTCGAGAGCGAGCTGCTTGAAGCGGATATCCCCGTTCGCCACATTGAGCAGGGCAGGAACGTGCCGATGTTCAACACCAATATCGCACTCAGCCCGGCGGGCAAATTTCACGGCAACATGGTCGTCTCCATGCGCCCGATCCCCGACGAGCTGGTGGTCAAGGCGGTCAACGTGACAGCGGCAATGCCGAGAGTCCACGGCTCACCGATACATATAGGTTCGCCCGAGGCGATAGGCATCAAGGACATTATGAAACCCGATTACGGCGACAGCGTGACGATAAACGAGGGTGAAACGCCCGTATTTTGGGCGTGCGGAGTTACCCCGCAGAACGCCGTCATGCAATCGAAGCCGCCCATCGCCATAACCCACTCCCCCGGGCATATGTTTATAACCGACGTCAAGAATTCGGCGCTGAAATATTGAGGTGACAGCAATGTATAAGATAGACTTAAATTCCGATCTCGGCGAGGGCGCCGCTTTCGACGCTCAGATAATCCCGCTCATAACGGGCGCAAATATCGCCTGCGGCTTCCACGCCGGCGGCAGCGAGATCATGGATAAGACGATTGATCTTTGCAGGGCCTCGGGCGTTGCGTTCGGCGCTCACCCGGGCTACCCCGACAGAGAGAATTTCGGCAGGACAAAGATGACCGTCACGCCGAAGCAGGTATATGATTTCACGCTTTATCAGCTCGGCGCCCTCGGGGCTTTTGCCGTCGCAAAGGGCATTAAAATGCAGCACGTCAAGCCCCACGGCGCAATGTATAACGCTGCCGCCAAGGATCCCGCCCTCGCCGCGGCAATTGCGGACGCAATAAAAGACTTCGACCCGTCACTTATCTTGCTTGCGCTTGCAAATTCCGAGATGATTAAGGCTGCGAAAAGCCGAGGGCTGCGGTACGCCAGCGAGATATTCGCCGACAGAGCCTATGAGGCGGACGGCTCCCTCAGGGCGCGCACTCTCGATGGCTCGATGATAACCGACGAATCCCTTGCGATAAGCAGGGTCATCAGAATGATCAAAGAGGGTAAGGTGACCGCATACAGCGGCGAAGATATAGACATTGAGGCTCACTCCGTCTGCGTTCACGGTGACGGCAAGAAGGCGCTCGACTTTGTCAGGGCGCTGAACAAGGCATTCGCCGAGAACGGCATCAGGACGGTCAGCCTTGCAGAGGCGATATTATGACAAGGCACAGAACTTATGCGGCGATAGACCTCGACGCAATCGAATACAACTATAAAAACGTCAGAGCCAAGCTGCCCGATGGCGTTAAGCTGCTCGCGGTCATCAAGGCGGACGCCTACGGCCATGGAGCGGTTGAGATAGGCCGCTTTCTCAGCGGCAAATGCGATTTTTTCGGCGTTGCGTGCATCGAAGAGGCTCTTGAGCTTAAAAAAGCAGGAATTGAAACTCCTATAATAGTACTCGGCAGAGTTTTCCCATGGGATCACGCCGCCGCGGTCAAATACGACATACGCATTCCGATATTCTCGCTTGAGGACGCTCTCTCGCTCTCGAGCGAGGCGGTAAAGCAGGGCAAAACAGCGCCCTTCCACTTCGCTCTCGACACAGGAATGAGCCGCATCGGCCTACGCGTGACCGAGGAGAGCGCCGATCTCTGCGCCCGCATATCGGCGCTGTCGGGGCTCTTTGCCGAGGGGATATTCTCACACTTTGCGACCGCTGACGAAAGCGACCTGACCAAGGCCGTTGCCCAGCGTGATGAATTCGTCAGATTCATGCGTATGCTCGCCGAGCGAGGAGTCAATATACCGATAAAGCACCTGAATAACAGCGCCGGGATAATCAATTTCGACCGCTATTTCGATATGTGCCGCATGGGAATATTGACCTACGGGATGTATCCGTCGGCCGAGGTGCGCCGCGACATAATCGACGTGAAGCCCGCCTTGAGCTGGCACGCCCGCATATCGCATATCAAAACTCTTGAAGCGGGCAGGGAGATCTCATACGGCGGCACTTTCACTACCGTGAAGCCCACCGTCGTCGCCACCGTCCCCGTCGGCTATGCGGACGGCTACCCTCGCTGCCTGTCGAATATCGGCAGGGTCATTATCGGCGGGCAATACGCACCCATCCTCGGCAGAGTCTGCATGGATCAATTCATGGTCGATGTCAGCGGCATTGATTGCTCCGTCGGCGACGATGTCGTGCTCGTCGGCACTCAGAGCGATAAAACGCTCACCATGGAGGAGGTCAGCGAGGCGGCGCATTCATTCAATTATGAGCTACCCTGCCGTATCAGCCGCCGTGTGCCGAGAGTCTACTTCTCGGGCGGCAAACCGATCGGAACCAAAACATATATATAATGTAATATATAGCGAAAGCTCTCCCGCCGCCAAGCGAGAGAGCTTTTTTGTTTCCGCTGCTGACTTTTTCCATGGGATATGTTATACTGACATCGGAAAGCACATAATGTCAAGAACTACCGCCGCCGTGGTGCTATAATCGTATCAGACGGAAAGAAAAGGAGAGATCTCATGGACTGGATGACAGGCCTTCAACGAGCGATAGACTATGTTGAAGCGCACCTCACCGATGATATCGACTACGCCGCCGCGGCCAAGGAGGCAGCCTCATCATCGTTTCATTTTCAACGGGTATTCAGTATAATCTGCGGTTACACACTCGGCGACTATATCCGGATGCGCCGTCTTTCTCTCGCCGCCGACGAGCTGATGCGCACCAACGAAAAAGTGATCGACATTGCGCTCAAATACGGCTATGACACGCCCGAGAGCTTCAGCCGAGCGTTTACCCGTTTCCACGGTGTGACGCCGACACAGGCCCGCTCAGGCAGCGCTGTGAGGTCATTCTCCCGTCTGTCCGTTAAACTGATTTTAGACGGAGGTAATCTTATCAACTACAGAATTGAAAAACGCGACGCATTCAAGGTGATATGCAAAAAGAAACAGGTCAACAAGCCGCAGGGCGACACTGCAACGGCCGATATCTCGGCATTTTGGCAGGAGCTCAACACCGACGGCAGCATGGAGAAAATCAACAAGTATGCAAGCTTTGACAGCCTGCACGGCATTCTCGGCATCTGCTTCAGTAACGAGATGGCGAATTCAGGCTTCCCCTACGGCATAGGCGCGGAATATAACGGCGCCCCCGTAACAGACGAGGGCTTCGATATCGTCGAGATTCCGGCGCACACTTACGCAGTATTTGAATGCAAGGGCAAGATGCCCGAGGCATTCAAGGAGACCTATAAGAAGATCTGCACCGAATTCTTCCCGCAAAGCAGCTCATATAAATACGGCAACGGCATTGAGCTGGAGGTCTATCCCTCAGCGGATATGACCGACCCGAACTACATCTGCGAGATATGGATCGCCGTTGAAGAAATAAAATAACACCAAAGCCCCTCAGAGAGAATTCTCCGAGGGGCTGCGTTTTGCTCCGGGTATAACAAAAGCCGTCTCAAAAGAGACGGCTTAAATCTGTGCATTTGCTTGCACCCTAAAAACTGAACAAAGGAGTGATAAAGAAAAGTGATGAGAAAGAAGGAACTAAAGAAACTATGGTCAAGCCCTCGACCTAT